>ERZ835080.527-NODE-527-length-41494-cov-8.738869_pt1 | contig 41494 bp, 32 predicted proteins | sample MGYA00519688_ERZ835080 | MGnify/ENA primary metagenome ERZ835080 (study PRJEB31850, sample SAMEA3708770) | human gut metagenome | biome: human gut; feature: human-associated habitat; material: faeces | place: China | collected 2014 ... | reverse complement strand
GCATCTCCGCCGTTTTTCTGCGGCGGATGGGGTCCGGGTCGGCCACGCCGACGATTTTGAATTTCTCCGGGTTCTGCAGGGCGTACAAGCTGTACAGAAGCGCACGATGCCCCGCGCCAACGATGATCGCTGTGATTTGTTTTGCCATTACGGACAGATCCTTTCCTGATTGATGTGATGAAAAATAAAGAGGGCAGAGCGGAACCGAACGCCGCCCGTATACAAATCCAGCATAGCGCCGCCGCCGCCGGGCAGTCAAGGGAGAAAAGCCTGAAATTGTTTTCCGGACCCTGACGGAAGGAAGAAAAATCAAATCTTTGTATAAAATGTATGTGAATCATGCTTGATTTTTGGGATAAAAATTGGGCAAAACACACAAAAAGCTATTGATTTTGGAGTTTCTGCCGTGGTATCCTCGTAAGCAGTTGGCTGCTCCGCCATCCGGCGGGCATGCGGCTGCAGGCAGGAGGCGTACAGCGTACGGGTAAGCCGTCCGGCCTGAAAAGAGTACCCTATACCGTGTTTTCATTACATATGGAGGAAAGCAATATGAAAAAGATGAAACGCATTATCAGTGCAGCCCTCACCCTGGCGCTGGCTGCCGGGATGCTTGCAGGCTGCGGCGGCTCTTCGTCCGGAACACCTGCGGCTTCGTCCGCCGGCGGCGCCTCCGCCGGCTCGTCTTCCGCGGAGCGCGAACGCATCACAGTCCGCGTATTCCGCAGCAAGGCCTCCCATGAGGTGGCCATGGACCAGATGGACGTATTCAAGGTGATGGGTGAGATGTTCAACATCGACTTTGAATTTGACAATCCCCCGCAGGAAAATTACACCGAACGCCTGAACCTTGTGATGATGGAAACGGAACTGCCCGACGTCATCATGGAGATCCCGGTGACGGATGTGCTGAAATACGGCGAAACGGGCGTGATCCTGCCGCTGAATGATTACATTGAAAACAGCATGCCGAACCTGAAAGCGGAAATGGACAAGCGCGACGGCGTGGAGAAAGCCCTCACCTACTCTGACGGCAACATTTACTATCTTCCCATGCTGGATGAGACGCCCTCGGGCAACATCCCGTATATCGTCCGCACCGACTGGCTGGACCAGCTTGGACTGGAACGCCCCGTAACCATCGAGGACTGGGAAAACTACTGGTCGCTCGTCAAGACCACCGACCTGAACGGCAACGGAAAAAATGATGAGATCCCCTTCAGCGCCTATGAAATTGAGCGTCTGCGCAATTTCTGCACGGCCTGGGGCGTACTGGACGATTTCTACACCGACCCCACCGACGGCGGCAAGGTGCACTACGGCCCCATCGAGGACAAATACAAGGAAGCCCTGGTTTGGATGAACGACATGTGGAACAAGGGCTACATTGACCAGGAGATCATCACCACAGATTACTCGGCCTTCAGCGCGAAGCTGGCGCAGAACATCGTCGGCTCATTCGCGGGCCCGCTCGGCGGCATGCTGGCCGCCCAGAACGCCACGATGGCGGAATCCGTGTCCGGCTTCCACGTCGCCGCCACCGAGCCGCCGAAAGGCGAGGCCGGCGTACAGATCCACACCAACATCGACCTTGTCCCCCGCGCCGTTGTGGGCGCCACCATCACCTCCACCTGCAAAAATGTAGACCGCGTTGTGGAATGGCTGGACTATATGTACAGCGCCGAGGGCCAGATGCTGCTGAACATGGGCATTGAGGGCACGCATTACACCATGCAGGACGGCGAACCCATCTTTACCGATTATATCCTGAACAACCCGGACGGTCTTTCCCCGAAACAGGCGGTGGGGACGTTCACCATCGCGCAGGGAACCATGCCCTCTGTGCTGTGCTTCAGCGAGACCAGCCAGCTGGACGATGCTGCCGTGCTGGAGGCCAAGGAGAACTGCATCATCCCGTTCCTGGAGGAATCCAACAAATATGTGATTCCCGGCACGCTTTCGTTCTCATCTGAGAAAGACGCCGAGCGCCGTGCCGCCATGGCGGATATCGAGACCTATGTGGACGAGATGGTCATGAAATTCATCACCGGCCGCGAACCCATCGAAAATTGGGATACCTATGTGGCAAAAGTGAAGGAAATGGGCATTGAGAACGTCATTGGCATCTACCAGGAAGCCCTGGACGCCTGGAACAGCTGAAACAGAACCGGGAAGCCCGCCGCGCGCCTGATGTCCGGGTGCGCGGCGTTCTCCGGCGAACACCGTATGACGGGCGGCGGGCCTGCGAGCCCCGGCCCTATTTTGGAAGGAGGACACATTTATGAAAACCGCCGTGGCCTCCAGACAGGCGAGACCCTCCCGCACCGATAAAAACGGCAGACTGAGCCATGCGGGCAAGAAGATCTGGCGCAGCAGGTATTTGTATCTGCTGCTGCTGCCCACGTTTGTCTGGTATATCGTTTTCATGTATGCGCCGCTGTACGGCGCTCAGATCGCGTTTCGTGATTTCATGCCCGCCCTCGGCATCACCGGAGGGAAATGGGTAGGCTTCAAATACTTTATCCAGTTCTTCAAATCGGAATATTTTGTACGCTTGATGAAGAACACGCTGGGCATCAGCGTGTATTCCATCGTGGTGGGCTTCCCCATTCCGGTCATCCTTGCACTGCTGATGAACGAGGTGCGCAGCAAGTATTTCAAAAAAGGCGTACAGACCATCGTCTATATGCCGCATTTCATTTCCGCCGTCGTTGTGGTGAGCCTCATCAATGCAATGCTGTCGCCCAGCAACGGCCTGTTCAACCAGATCATCCAAATGTTCGGCGGGGATCCCGTCCATTTCATGGCCGAGCCGAAATACTTTAAGACGGTGTATGTGCTTTCGGATATCTGGCAGACAGCGGGCTACGGCTCTATCGTCTATCTGGCCGCGCTCACCAGCATCGACCCCTCGCTGTATGAGGCGGCGACGGTGGACGGCGCGTCCAAATGGAAAAAGCTGCTGCACATCACCCTGCCCTGCATCCTGCCAACGATTATGACGATGCTCATCCTGCGTATGGGCAGCATCTTCACCGTGGGCTACGAGAAGATCATGCTGATGTACAACCCCGCCACGTATGAGACGGCGGACGTCATTTCCACCTATGTATACCGGCGCGCGTTCGAGGGCGGCGAATACAGCTTCTCGGCGGCGGTGGGCCTGTTCAACTCCGTCATCAACTTCATCGTCATCATCGTGTTCAATAAGATCAGCAAACGGGTAAGCGAGGTGAGCCTCTGGTAATGGAACGGACAAAACAAAGGACAAAAATCAAAGAGAGTACGGGGGAGCGCATTTTTACCGGAGTGATCTATGCGATCCTGATCCTGTTCTGCGCTATTATCGTTTTCCCCCTGCTGCATATCGTCAGCGGTTCTTTCAGCGACCCCATGGCCCTGCTGCGCGGCGAGGTATCGTTCTGGCCCAAGGGCTTTACGTTTTCCATGTACGAAAAGGTATTCAAGGACGCCAGCATCTGGCAGGGCTATGGAAATACCATTGTATATACCGTGCTGGGCACCTGTATCAGCGTGGTGCTCACCGCCTTTGCGGCGTATCCGCTTTCCCGCAAGGATTTTTACGGCCGCAATCTGTTCATGGGTGTGTTCGTGTTCACGATGTTTTTCACCGGCGGCATGATCCCCACGTTTCTCATCGTACAGCGGCTGCACCTGCTCAATACGATGTGGGCGCTGATTCTGCCAACGGCTGTCAGCACGTACAATCTCATCATCATGCGCACGTTTTTTGAATCCACCATTCCCTTCGAGCTGGTGGAATCCGCCTCGCTGGACGGCTGCAACGACCTTGTCATCTTTTTCCGCATCGTGCTGCCGCTTTCCGGCCCCATTCTTGCGGTCATGGTGCTGTTCTACGGTGTGGCGCAGTGGAACTCCTGGTTTCCGGCGCTGTTGTACATCAGCGACCGCGGCCTGTATCCCCTGCAGATGGTGCTGCGTGAAGTACTCATCCAGAGCGACATCAGCAATATGGCGGGTTCCTCGGGTGATGTGGAGATCATCGGCGACGGCCTGAAATATGCCACCATGGTGGTGGCTACGCTGCCCATCATGTGCCTGTATCCGTTCCTGCAGAAATACTTCGTAAAGGGCGTCATGATCGGCGCTGTCAAGGGATAAGCGCGCAGGCGTTTTTTCGAAAAGCCGGGCGCGCAGGCGCCTGAGCGGTGCGCCCGCCGGAGCTCCGGCAGATGGGCGCGCCGCTTTTTTGCTATTTGGGAGGGAACAGAATGAAAACAGAATATCAGACCCACGATCTTTCTCTGCCCGCGTGGGGGCCGTATACAAAGCAGTACAGCGGTATTTCCCATATCCCGGCCGCAAACGACGGCGTCCGGTTTGACCTGGCCGTATTTCCCGGGCTGTACCGCCGCCGTGTGGATGTGCCCAACGTACGGTTTGAAAGCGGATATCACGTGTGGAAGGCCGCGCCGGACCTTTCCTGCTATACGCTGCGGCACGAGCTGGAATGGAAAGATCGCGTATACGCGGACGTTTCGTTCGCGCCGCTGGGCGAAAACGCCCGTCTGATCCGTGTGGAATGCTGCAACGGGACAGACACGCCGCAGAATCTTGTGCTGCATTATATGGCCAGCGCGCATGACCCCGTGCCCTCTTACCGCAGGTTTGCGCTGACGGGCGCGGAAGTGCGCCTGCCGGAGCACGCGGCTTTTGTGCTGGCCAAAGACTATGACGACCTGCGCTTTGCCGTGCCGCGTCCCACGGACGGGCTGGGATGGGACGGCATGCGCCGCGCCGAGGAGCCGGTGGAGGGCTTTGCGGGCGGATACGGCGTGGGGCTTGGATTCGGCTGTGCGGCCGGGTACGGGCCGTTCGGCCAGCCGCTGCCAAGCGGCGCGGGAGACGCTGTAACCTATACGTTCACGCTGGAGCAGCCGCTGCAGAGGCCCTGTCTGTGTGTGCGCTATATCAACGCAGACAGCGCAGCCTCGGGATATAGGCTTTCCTCGGGTGATGTGCTGGAGCTGCCGCCCGCACCGCAGCCGGAGGTAGCGCGCATTTGTCTGTCCCGGCCGCTGGCGGCAGGCGCGCACACGCTGACGCTGACGGCCGCAGGCACAGGCGGCGCCAAGCTGGATTGTTTTGCGCTGTGCGAAGCGGCGGACAGCGGAGCGTTCTGCGTCACGCCGCGGGGGAGCGGCGCATGTCCGGAAATGGAATTGTACGAAAAAGAGGGCTTCCTCACCCTGAAATATCCCCACATCCGCGAGTGCTATGGCGTATTGTGGGACTATGAAAGCGTGCAGGTTCGGCAGATCGAAAACAGCGAGCTGGATGTTTTTCTGCGCGAAACGGTACACGACCATGTTTCCTCCACGCTGCACGGAGATGGAAAAGGACATTTCACCAACGTGTTTCTGCGCCCCATCCCGCTGGCGGCGGGACAGTCGAAACGGGTCTACGGCGCTGTCTGCAGCGCGGGCACGCCGGAGGAAGCGGCTGCGCTGTGCCGGGAGCTGCGGGCGCGGCGCGAGAGCTTTGAGGCTGTGTGGCAGGCCGCATCACCGGCGCTGGAGCCGGCGCCCATGCTGCCTGCGGGCGAGCCCTTTGCCCTCGGCGGGCAGCTGATGCGGGCGGTGCTGTGCACCAATGTGGTATATCCCGTTTATACCCGGGGACAGTACATCCGCCACAATACCCCCGGACGCTGGTGGGACAGCCTGTACACCTGGGATTCGGGCTTCATCGGCATGGGGCTTGCACAGTTTTCCGCCCGGCGCGGGTTCGACTGTCTGAACGCCTACCTCACGCCGCCGGGCGACGACGAGGCCGCGTTCATCCACCACGGCTCGCTGGTGCCTGCGCAGTTTTACCTGTTTGCCGAGCTGCTGAACAGAACGCAGAGCCGGGCACTGGCCGAATATTGTTACCCGCGCCTGATGCAATACTATGCATTTTTTACCGGGCAGGCGGGAGGCTCCACCACGGCGGACCTGCAAAGCGGCCTGCTGCGCCCGTGGGACTACTTCTACAATTCCGGCGGCTGGGACGATTATCCGCCCCAAAAGGCCGTCCATGAGCAGCGGCTGGAAAAGCGCTGCACGCCTGTGGTCACAACAGCGCACGCGGTACGGTGCGCCCGCATCCTGGCCTATACTGCGCACCTGCTCGCCCACGGGGAGGACGCAGACCGGCTGGAAAAGGATGCGGAGCGTTTCACCCGGGCGCTTCAGGAGCACGCGTGGGACGAGGGCGCCGGATACTTCGGGTATGTGCTGCACGATGAACAGGGAAGGGCTGCCGGCTTTTTGCGGGACGCTTCCGGCGTGAACCATAACATGGGGCTGGGCGGCGCATCACCTCTGTTTGCCGGCGCGTGCACTGCGGAGCAGGCCGAAGGCCTGTGGGAAAAGCTGGCGAGCGAAGAGCATTTGTGGAGCGCCTGCGGCCTTTCCACAGTGGACCGGTCCGCCCCCTATTACCGCAGGGACGGATACTGGAACGGCGCGGTGTGGATGCCATACCAGTGGATGTTCTTCAAAGCGGCGCTGGATGCGGGCAAAACCGGCTTCGCATTCCGTATCGCGGATACGGCCCTGCGGCTGTGGCAGGATGAATGCGCGGCGTCCTACCATTGCTTCGAGCATTTTATGATCGAGAGCCGCCGGGGCGCGGGCTGGCACCAGTTTGGCGGCCTTTCCGCGCCCGTGGCACAGTGGTTTGCGGCCTACTACGTACCCGGAACGCTTACAACCGGCTTCGACGTCTTTGTACAGTGCGCGCGTTGGCTGCCCGGAAACTCGGGGCTGGAGGCAGAGCTTTATTGTACGCGGCCCGGGCGTACTGCAGTTCTGGCGGCGCTTGCACCGGGTAAAATGCGCATTTCCTGCCGTTTGGGCGTGGCGGCGGAACAGCGCCACGCAGGCCTGTGGGAGATCACGCTGGACGTGGAGCAGCCGGGCCCGGTGATACTCAACCTGCTGCCGGAGGGGAGCTGCGCCGAATGATACGCCTGGAATGGAAGGACTGCCGCCTTACGGCGGAGGGCACGCAGGTCGTGCTGGAAAATGCCGCGCTGCGCACATGCTGGAGGCTTGAGCCGGAGGGCTTGGCGCTGGCCTGCGTGGAAAACCGCTTTACGGGCTTTTGTTGGCAGAGCGCGGACGGTGCGGGACTGGCTCCGGCCTGCATGGCCCCGCCGGACGGGGAACCGGAATGGGAGGCCCGGCCGCAGGCGGCAGGCCTGTGTGCTGAGCACTGGTCCGTGCGCTGCACCTGGAGGCAGGGCGCGCACAGTGTGAGCCGGTGTTTTTTGCTGTATCCGCAAACGCCGTTCCTCACGATGTGGGCCGAATGGGAGGCTCCTCCGGAAGGGGTGTTTGCCGCTGTTCGGCAGACAGTTCCCGGCGCGACAGGCGTAGAGCGGGACAGCGCGCGTGCGGCGGCGCACAGCGTGCCCGGGGATGTTATGGCTGCCGTGCCGCTGCCACGCGGTCATCTGCGGTGGCGGTGCATACGCCTTGCGGACCAGACGGATGTGCATGACACTCTTGTGTGGGAGCAGGGCGCGCCGGTCTATCCCGCAGAGCGTGTAGAGGCGTCCGGAAGTTTCTTTACCGTGGAAGACACGCGGACGGGAGAAACACTGCTTGCGGCCCGCCATGCGCCCATAACGCCGGCGCCCGGCCCGCAGTTTCTTCTGGCGGAGAACTGCTTGTGTGTACTGCAAAACGGTTGTGCAGGCGCGCCGCCCGCCGGAACAGTGGGATGTACGTGTGTATTGGGCACCGCGCCTGCAGAGCGGTTGTGGGAGCAGTACCGTGCGTTTTACCGGCTGGGCTGGCAGGCACCGTGGCAGCGGCATGCGCTGCTGCTTTCCAACACCTGGGGAGACCGGAACAGGGACGCGCGGGTGTGCGAGACGTTCGTGCTGCAGGAGATCGACCGCGCCGCAGCGCTTGGCCTGGACACGGTGCAGATCGACGACGGCTGGCAGAAGGGCACGACGGTGAATTCCGCGCGTCCGTTGGGGGGCGTGTGGGAGGGCTATTACGCGGCGGATGCGGACTTCTGGACGCCGCATCCGGAACGGTTTCCCCGCGGGCTGTACCCAGTGGCGGAGCATGCCGCCGCGTGTGGCGTAGCGCTGGGCTTGTGGTTCTCTCCGGATTCCTCCGGAGAATTTGCAAACTGGCGGCGGGACGCGGAAACGTTGCTGCGGCTGTGGAGGACCTATGGAGTGGCGGTATTCAAGCTGGACGGCGTCAAGCTGCGCACGCCGGCGGCGCGCGCGAAATACCTTTCCCTGCTGGAAATGGTTACAGCACAAAGTGGGAGGCGCGTGATGCTTCAGCAGGACATCACCGCCGAGCAGCGTATGGGATATCTGGCTGCGCGGGAATACGGCACGCTGTTTGTGGAAAATCGCTACACGGATTTCGGCAATTATTATCCCCATCGTACGCTGCGCAATCTGTGGATGCTTGCCCGGTATGTCCCGGCCCAGCGGATGCTGTTCGAGCTGCTGAACCCGGCGCGCAACACAGAGCGGTATCGGGCCGACCCCCTTGCGCCCGGACGGTATACGGCAGACTATCTGTTTGCGTCCGTTATGGCCGCGCAGCCGCTGCTCTGGATGGAGCTCTCCGGGCTGGGGCGGCAGGACGCGGCGCGCCTGCAGCAGATCATCGGTGTGTACCGTCTGCACCGGGAGGCGATGTGGGCGTGCGATGTGCGCCCGGTCGGGCAGGAACCGGATGGCCGCTCGTTCACAGGCTTTGCATTTACAAGTCCCTGTGGGCAGAAGGGATATCTCCTGCTGTTCCGTGAAAATGTGCCGGAAAGCGCCTTCACCTTTACGCGGATGCCGCAGAAGGCCCGGCTGCGCCTGCTGTGTGCAAACGGCCCGGTTGGGCAGGGATACACGCCCGCAGGCGACCTGTGCCTGCGTTTTGCAGCCCCGCGCACCTATGCGTTTTATCAGTGGCAGACATAAAGCGCCGGCCAAAGAGGCGCACAAAAAACGGCAGGGCATGCACGCCCTGCCGTTTTTGGCAGAAAGAGAGGAACCGGTCAGCCTGCGTTGTCCCCGCGGCGCACCGCCGAGGGCGAAATGCCGAACCTGCGGCGGAAAGCCTTATAAAACGTGTTTTGCGTGGAAAAACCGCATTGTACGGAAATTTCGGTTATACCCAGCTCAGAGCCGCGCAGAAGCTCCATTGCACGGGAGAGCCGCAATTCCTCCACATACTCGGTAAAGCTCTTGCCTGTCTGGTCCTTCAAAAACTGTGTGACGTATTTTTTTGAGATATGGAACTGTTCGGCAGCCATGGCGATGTTGAGGTCCGGCCGGGTGTACTGTTCGTTCAGCCAGGCGAGAACGCGCCGCTGAAGAGCTTCGTTGTGGCTGCGCTTGAGGGAATCGACATGGCTGCATATCTCAAAGCAGCAGTCGCGCAGGTTCTGCACCTGCCGCCTGGCGGACTGCCGGTTATCATAAGAGCAAAGATAGGCGATGTCTTCGCACTCCACCTTTTGCGCCGCGGCGATCAGCACACCGCGCACGCTGAAGAATGCCTGCTGAAAGTTCTGCGGCGAAAGATCGTCCACATGGAACAGTTCGCCGATGAGAGACTGCGCTTCCTGTGCGCGGCCGGATAAAAGGTATTCATTCAGCCGTTCCAGACTGGTGATATCGGTTGTCGTTACACGGACAAGGCTTTCGCCGCTCAGATAGCATACCTTTTGTGTGCGGTCGGAATAAGCGGCCATGTTGCGCGCCTGCCAATATACAGAGGAAAGCTGTTCCAGCCGCGTAAAACGTCCGCTGAGAATCAGCGGTTCCGTCATTTCCAAAAGGCCGTGCAGAGCCTCGGTCTGCCGGCACATCTGTACTTGCTCGGCTTCGGTACCTTTGTCCAGCGTCAGAACAACGAGTACGCTGCCCTCGGTGGTGTTGTAAACGAACTGCGTGCGCCCGTAGCTCTGGCGCACCTGCTCCGCAATCATCATCAAGCGCAGCTCCTCGCCCACGTGCGTCTCTGTCTGCCGCTCCTGCGCGGGGATCAAAAGAAGATAGTTGTAGTCCGTCAGATGCATCTGTTCGCACATTTTTTTCTGTTCTTCGGCCGTGCCCGCTGCGCCGGTCTTTAAAAATGCTTCTACGCGGCTATGGTCCAGCTCGCCGCGGGCGCGTTCCAGTTCAGCCGAAAGCTGGCTGTGGTTGCGCAGCTTCTGGACGAGCAGATCGTTGAACAGACGGGTGTTCGCCGTTTCGGCATCATCCAGCGTGTCCAGTATGGGCTTGAGCTGGCGCAGCTCCCACAGCGTCATTGTGGAACTGAGCAAAAAGCAGCCCAGCAGCCCCGCACCGATGTAAAACCATATGGCGCGGTTGACGGCGCGCAGGTTTTCGGCGTAAACGGAATAGGGCAGGCCAATCACGGCGCTGGCGCCAAGGCTGGGGATGCTACGGGAAACAAACAGATACTTCTGCCCATCATACCATTCGATTCCCGTTTCATTTCCGGAGAAGGAGAGGGCGGCCCCGTTGCAGCGGTACTGGCTCAGCAACGTGCCGTCGTCCCGCACGAGATAAAACAAGCCGTCATTGCGCCATTTTTCCGTGGGCAGAAACAGGTTGGACAGAGTGCGTTCCCGAATCAGTATATTGCAGGCACCGCGGAATTGTCCGCCGGAGTTGATGAACGGCTGCGTGATCGTCAGATAGGAATCCGGATAATTCGTGCGGTTCAGCACAACGCTCTGTGCGGGCAGGTAAAGCGTCTCACGCGCGTCCTGCCATGCGGCCCAGGTGTCCTGGGGGACATCGCGGTACTCCAGCGCGCCCGGATAAAAGCTCTCATATCCGGAAAAAACGCGATAAGGGTCGATCACAAAATGGTTGCGCGCAAAGGTGACGTAGCTGTAAGCGGTGTAAGACATGCTGTAAGTAAGATCCTGAAGCAGTGTGGAAGCGTTGAAAGACGTCATGTAGTCGCCCATGAGCGAATCGTCATCGCTCACGGCCAGCAGTTTGTAGGAATCGTCGTTGAACAGCTTGTTCGTGGTAAACCGCAGGTCGCTGAGATATCCTTCAAAGGTGCTCACGGCAGTGGCGAGCTGTTCGGCGGCGTCGGTGAGCTGCGCTTTTTCAGTCTGCTGGTGCATCAGGCCGTATAAGGGAAAAAGAATGACGCAGAACACGAGAGGTACGACCAGATAACGTGTCAGGCGGCCGAGCCAGATGCGGATGATCCATTTGCTGCGCATGCGCTTCTCCCCCATATACAGTTGTCCGGGGGTTGGTTTCCCGGGCGTTCTTGATAAACTAATTATATCATTATCCGGCAGAGAAAACAAAAGTACATCTGAAAAATGGCTTTGGAATCACAAGAAAAATCCACAATGCTTTTTACAAAATGGAGAGCGCCGCTGTTTTTCAGATGCCCGCAGCAAAAATTTCACCCGGCGGAAGCCGGGCGAGGTGATAAAGATGCAGCAAAACAGCTTTTGGAAAGCCTTTACGGTTGTTTTTTGCTTCCGTACCCGGAGCCTATGAGCCGCCATGTTCCAAATGGGCGGCAACAGTGCGCTGCAGGCGGGTTTGTTTTGGCAGCGCAGCGGGAGCTGTTTCCATTGAATGGTCACAAATAGAAGGATTGGTTTTCGGGGCCTGCCTCGTATATCTCATAGTCGTTTCCAAATCAGAGAATTCCGGAGTCCTCCGGCAGGAATGCGTCCAGCGCGGGCCAGAGAAGCCCGGTGCTGCACAACACGGCCAAGGGCTTACCGTTCTCATACAAAGACGAAGCGTGCAGAGCAAAGAAGCGCTCTGCCTGTTCGTAGGAATCGCGCAGCGCATGATCTGAAAGGTGGGCAACCGAGAGAATGTATACGGACAGAGCAGGGCAGTGTGCTGCAATGCCGGGCGGAAGCGGTTCGCTTGAATCGACCGGGACGGTATTCAAACTCCAATGTACCGACCCGGAACAACCGACAGGCAAGATGCCGCCAGCCCCAAAAGGCACGGTCAAATATGAACTGGCCGGAACGGGCTTTAGCCTCCAGCAAAAAGCGGAAAAGCAGCCCATAGTATCGGGAAAAATCTCTTCCGAAATACCGAGTGAACGGTATTTTTCCGCATGCGGCAGGCCGAAGCCAAATACAGAGCTCAAAGATGTATGCCGTTCGGATTCTGTAAGGAAAGTGGGTGGGAGAAAGAGCAGCGTGGTGAAGGGGGGCTGGAGGAAGAGGACTATCTGTTTCGGCAGCCCGGCGGGGATTCGAGGGTGCCGGGTACATTCACATTCCGGTTCAAAAAGATTCTGCAAGAGGGCGATTTGCCGGACAATTTGAACGTGCACAGCCTGCGGCATACAAACGCCAGCATGCTCATTGCTCAGGGTGTAGATGTACGCACTGTGGCAGGCCTGTTGGGGCACGCACAGCCAAGCACGACGCTGGATATCTACAGCCACACGTTCGACAAGAACAAAAAGCTCGCACAGCAGAAGCTGGCCGAGGCGATGGGGTTATAGAAGAAAAGAAAAACAGCCCTCGGAATTCCAAGGGCTGTTTTGGTGCGCCAGACTGGACTCGAACCAGCGGCCTTCCGGGTCGGAGAACTGTGACAGACAGATTTAAATGGCGTAACCGTGCTACTTTTAGATGAAGTGTACAAGTTGTAAAGATTGATAAAAAACCCGCGGAACCTGATATTAAAGGACTTTGCGGGCTTTTTACATATTGGTAGTCAAACAGTAGTCAGAAAATAAAGGCAGACAAAAAAGAGAAACGAAGGAGTCAATGGTCTGAAATATTTTAGACTATCTCAAAAGACAATATGCTGTCCATTGACCATGACGAACGAGACACTAATGTGTTCATCAAATATGATTAAATCGGCCTTTTTTCCATTGGCGATAGAGCCGGTTTGGTGGCTGATGCCTAGAAGTTTGGCCGGCGTCAAGCTTGCCATTCTTACTACTTCGTACAAAGGTGCCGAAGTCAAATTACGGAATGTACGCACCAGTCGTTCACTGGTCGCCACACTGCCGGCGAAGGAGCAGCGGTCCGGCAGTTTAGCCACACCGTCTTCCACAACAGTATCGAGGCCGGTGTTTTTATTGCCCAAGACATAGTGGCCGTCAGGCATGCCGGCACCGCGCATGGAATCGGTCACCAGACAAATCCGATCTGCGCCTTTCACTTTGTAAATCAGCTGCAAAAGCTCTTTGGGCAGATGGCAGCCGTCAGCGATCACTTCAACAAACAGATCATCCAGCAGATATCCTGCCTCTATGGCGCCGCCGACCCGAAACGCATCAATGCGCCGGACACCGGACATGCCCGAGTAGAAATGAGTGAGTGCACGCATCCCGTTTTCATAAGCACGGAATACCTGTTCGGTGGTGGCATTGGAATGCGCGAGAGAGCTGACGATTCCGTGGTCTTGCAGTGTGCGCAAAAAACGTTCGGCTCCATCCAGTTCTACAGCAAAAGACCAGCGCCGAATACGATCGGTTTTGGAGAGGACCTCTTTGTACTCTCGCTCATCGGGATCTCGCAGGTATTTTGGGTCCTGCGCGCCGCGCTGTTCGTATGCGAAATAAGGGCCTTCCAGATGCAGTCCCAGAATATTGGGCATGTCGGGACGGGTAAGGTCCACCTGATTGAACAGCTGGATAAACTCCAGCAGGGAAGCTTTGGTGCTGGTGATGGTGGTTGGAACGATGCTTGTGGTTCCGTGACAAAGATGAGACCGGCATGCCCCATAGATAGAGTCGAGGTCACCGTCCATAAAATCAAACCCGCCCGCGCCGTGCGTGTGGGTTTCGATGAAGCCGGGAGAAAGGTATTTGCCGTTGACATCAACAGTATGCTGTGCTTCAAAGTGAGGCAGAGCATGGTTGATGGAAACGGTTTCTATTTTGTCACCCCGCACAAGCAGTTCACCGGGGAAAATGCCGGTTGGGAGAATAAGCCGCGCATTTTGCGTTGAGCATTATCTGGTCACCCTTGGGCGGCCGTCCTATTTTAGAATGAATGATAATATTCTTCACTCGATGCCATTGTTCATCGGTTAATTTATACCCCCTATTTGTTATTTTCATTACCGCTACTATAATAAAACAGCTTGCATGCTTGGTCACTTTGGTTTTTTAGAAAGGCTCTAGTAGTCGAATAGTAGTTAGAGGGACGACGTATCTGCAGAATTTCAGATGACGTCTATCCAAGTTAAGAACGAATAGTGGCCCCAATAGTGATACATTGAACGTGTACTGCGGCGATAAAAGCATCCGAAGTTTTGGCTCAGCGAGAGGCAATGCCACGCCAGCGTTTTAGCGACAGAAAACAATTTTCGCCCAGAAGGCGCAGTTTATAGAGATATTTATCATAGTTACATTGTTCTTTATGGTTTTAGGGCAGAATTATGGGCTCCATTCCAGCCGAAATCACATAGACCGGGATATCATTGGCGTCATAGCTCCGGTCTGCCGACAAGGCTTCTGTAGAGATACTCTCGATTAGGCGGACAAGTCTTTTTCGACCCGTTCGGAGACCTTCTATGTTTTCAAACTGTTTTTTGCGATTGACGAGCGGTATGTGTAAACAGTTCTGTTGCGCATGCCCTAACAATGAAAAACTATCTTTTATTCACTGCAAATGATATACTGAAATCAAAGTAGGGAGGTGTCTGAGGATGGCAACGAAAAAACGGCGGATATACTGGGCGACGTTGCTACTGTCTTGGATATGCTGCCTGCTGACAGGCTGTGCGGGTGTGCAACGAGAGACGGCTATGACTGTAGAAATATCGACCGGCACGGCTCCTGCGTATACGCAGGTTCTGCACGCTGCCGTTTTGGACAGGGCCATCCGTACAGCACCGTCTGGCGTTCTCTTCTCCCTGCGCAACGGACAGGCGGCGTTGGCGTACGATGCACAGGCACAGGGAATATTGGAAGCCGGGGCCGCGGAATATTGGTATCCCATTGCGCGCGCAACGGCGGTCATTGCGGTGAACCGCGAGCTTGTGGACGAGCCGGTAGATGGCTGGCAGACCCTAACGCAGCTCGATGCCAGCATCAGCCTGCAAGGGACGGAGGACAAGGAACTGCTGCTCTGTGCCATGGCCTACGGTTTGGAAGGGGAGGATTTCTCCCTGGACAGCGCAATTGCTTTGCTGCAGCGCCTGCGGCGGGAAGGACACCTAAAGGAAAATGACGCTGCCGCACCCATACAGATATGCTTTGACGAAACGGCGGCAACCCGCATTGAGGCAGATGAAAACTGGGAGATCATTGTGCCGCGGGAGGGTACGCTGTGTTACACCCGGGGCATATTGTCCCGAATGCCTCTGCAACTTGCTGAAGATACGGAGACACTGGCTCGGGAGGCCGGGCTGCGCCCTGTGCAGGGCGCAGGGGAGGAGACGCTTTATCCGGCTGAGGGAAATTATGTCGTCGCGGTGTCGCTGAAGGATTATAGCCATTTGCAGCATGTGCAGAAGGATATAACACGGAGACTGCGGCGTGAGGTGTGGCAAACGCGTTTGTATACCACGGCGGATGGACGCGAACACAGCCTTGCAGCATTGGGGTTTATCTGTATTGTGCTGATATGGGGGGCCAGCGTTCTGCGGCGTGTGATGCAGCGCGGTATCCGCATCGCTGTGTTGGCAGAATGTGCGTTTATCATAGGATGGGTGCTGCTGCGGCATTTCAAATACCAGATAACCGTCAGTGGTACGCTAAGCCGGTACTGCTGGTACGGATACTATTTTTTTCAAACAGGGCTTCCACTGGTGTTGCTTTGGATAGCCTGGATGGTGGGACAGGGCGAGGTGAATGCCGCGCCGCCGCGCTGGCTGCGGGCGTGCACTTGGCTGGACGCGGCGCTGGTGGCTCTGGTGTTCACCAACGACCTGCATAATTTGGTGTTTCGGCTCGATTTGTCCAGCTCCGGTTGGACGGATGTGTACGGATATGGGTCGGGATATTTTCTGGCGCTGGGTGTGATGATTGCGCATGTAGCGATTGCACTGGGAATCCTTTGGGAAAAGGCCTGGCACAGCCCGCGCCGCTGGAAACGGGGCCTCCCGTTGCTGTGGTGTCTGCTGATGCTCGCGTATGGCCTGGGATACGTGGCGGGTATCCCTGTAGCGCGCCAGAGCGATTTTACCGTTACGTTCTGCCTGCTGGCTATCCTGTTTTTTGAAACGGTAATGCATGCAGGGCTTATTCCTGTTAATACACGGTATCGCGCTCTGTTTGCCCATACTTCAGCGGCGCTGCAGATAGTGGACGGCCAAAGGGTGCTGCTTGCCTCGCGGCGGGCGCCTCATTTGGACGGAGCGCTTTTTGCACGCCTGCAGGCTGAAAATCCCGTTTCGCTCGATGCAGACACAGTATTGTACAGCGCCCGCATTGCGGGCGGCTGGGTGGTTTGGCAGCGGGACATTTCCGCCTTGAAGAAACTCCAGCAGGAGGAAATGTATACGGCGGAGCGTCTGAAGGCATCCAATCGGCTTTTGGCGGAGCAGCAGCAGCGCGGGAAGGAAACAGCCCGGGATAGGGCGCAGAGCGAATTGATGCAGAGGCTGGAGCGTCAGACGGACAAAAAGATGCGAGGGTTACAAAGCATAGCAGACACTCTGTCGGATGCTCCCGACAGAACACAGCTCACCGTGCTGACTTTGCTGCTGTGTTGTATCAAGCGGAGGCTTGATTTTTCTTTTCGGCAGTGTGAAAATGCAGACGTCCCGTCCGATGAGCTTGCTGTCTATTTGCAAGAGCTGGCTGGGCTGGCTGAGTATGCCGGCGTGCGTGCCATGGTGCTGTGTGCGACATCCTGCAGCCTTTCCGTCAGTAGAGCTCTGGTGTGCTATGAATGCTTTTATGAGACGATGGCCTGGGCCTCCGGGAGAGGCCGTGGCACTGTACTATGCCGTTTGCCTCAACCCGGGGAGGGTACGGTGATGGCGCTTTTGATGGCATCTTACGACAAGGATTTTTCTCCACCGTCCCTGTTGGAGTCGACCGCCGCCAGCGTTGGACTGCGTTTGACCGTCAAAAAATTGGAGGATGGCGTTGGCGTGGAGCTTGCGATGCCAAAAGGAGGGGGAGAATGAACGCTTTGTATTTTTGCCAGGAATGGAGCGGCCTTTTGCTTACTGCTTTGGCCTCATTTGCCACAGTGATGCAGATGAGCGCGACATTACTTGTGCTGGAACAAAGGCCTCTCACATCGCAGCGTGTGGCGCGGGATATTCTGGAAGGAGCCTGTTTTGCGCAGCTTTTCGTTTTGGCATGGGTGATTGCACAATTTCAAGGCAGTATGGGTGGTGGATTTGTGCCGGACAACCGCTGCGAGGGGCTGCGCACTGGGATTTTTGGACTTGTGTGTATTACGGCGCTGATATGCGCCGCATGTTTTCAAATGCGCTGTGCCGTACTGCCGATGACTATGGGCTTGCTTACTATTCCGCGGGCAGAAGCCCTATTTGGAAAGATGTTTCCCACTGTGTTGGGGATAGCGCTACTTTTCTGGCTGGTGCGGGCCACCGCATTGTGTGTGCGGCGGCTGCGTGAGCGGAAGAATGGCTTTTCGGTGCGGTCTGTGAAAGAGGCAATGGATTCATTGCCTGATGGCCTGCTGTTTTATGCCGCGGACGGCTATATTATTCTGGTGAACCAAAGGATGCAGCAGTTACTGGAGACTATGCTGGAAAAGGTGCCGCGCGACGGGCGGCAGATTGACAGAGCGCTGCAAAGCGGTGTGGTGCGTGCGGTACGTGAACATGAAGATGTATATCGTCTGCCGGATGGAATGGTGTGGCAGTTTGCACGGACGCCGCTGGCGGCAGGGAGGCATTGTTATACGCAGCTTTCGGCTGCGGATATAACGCGGCAATGGCAGATTACAGAGATGCTGCACTGTGAAAATGCGCTGCTGGAGGACCGCGGTAATCAGTTGCGAAGGGAAATCGAAAATATGGAAACGCTCACCCGGCAGCAGGCCGCCATACAGATGCGGGTCCATCTGCACGATGCACTGGGCCAGCAGATGGCCGTGCTACTGAAGATGCTGCGTGGGCAGGCAGATCTAGATGGAGCGGAAGTCAAGGCGATGGTGAAACAACTGCCGAGGACATTGTATGCGCCAAATACGAAAGAGTCTTCACAGCAGCTGCTGGCCCGCCTAAGAAATGTGATGCAAGGCGTTGGCGTTGTTTTTACTTGGGAGGGGCCTTTTCCCAAGGAGGAACAGGCCGCACAGCTGTGCGCAAGGATCTGTATGGAAGCCGCCACAAACGCGGTGCGGCATGGCTTTGCCGCACATGTTCATGCAGTATATGCCAAGGAAGGAACAGAGTGGCACCTAACCGTTACCAACGACGGAATCCCGCCGGCTGGCCCTGTCCGAGAGGGCGGGGGGCTTACACAAATACGCACAGAGGTGGAAAAAGCCGGCGGCTGCTTTTTGATACAGCCGGCACCTTCGTTTTGCCTGCATGTAAAGCTTCCCGGAGGCGATACAAAATGACGAGAATATTGATTGTTGACGACCACGTGTCCGTACAGGAATCTCTTTCGACGGCCTTTGACGCGCAAGAGGATTTCGCCGTGGTGGGAACATGCTCCAGCGCAGCTTATGCGCCGCTGTATTGCGAAAAGCTGCAGCCGGATCTTGTTTTTATGGATGTGTGCACCGAAAAAGGGGCTTCCGGCATCGAAGCGGTTGAAACGCTGCGCAGACAATTTCCAAAATTGAAGATCATTGTCATGACGGCCTTTGAGGAAGTGACATATGTTCCCCGTGCCCGGCAGGCGGGCGCGGATGCGTTTGTTTACAAAAGCCGGAGCCTTAGCTTTTTTATTGAGACTGCGCGGGGCGTTGTGCTGGGGGAAACTTTTTTTCCAGAGCCGCGGGCTGTACCGGTGCCTACGGGCGAGGCGCCGCTTACCGATCGTGAGATGGAGATTCTTCGTCTGCTGTGCCGCCATATGACCAACCGGGAAATCGCGTCGGAACTTTTCATCAGCGAGAACACCGTAAAATACCACAAGGCGAATATGCTGGCAAAAACGGGTTTTTCTACGGCGGTGGATCTGGCGTTTTACATGATCAGCAATGGGTGGATCAATCCCCTGTACTGAAAATTCTTTCGCGGGCTTCGTTTTATTCGAAGCCCGCGCTTTGTTTTGTGTAAAACTACCCGCGGCGGGTGGGGCATATTGCGTGCGTATCCTGTATGATAAAGAAAAAAGGGGGAAGCCGTATGAAAAATGTTCTGTTAATTATGCATCGAAAAATACTGGCTGACGCGCTTACCCGTGCGATGCGGGACGACGAACGTTTTCAGCTTTTTACGGAATACGATTACAGCAACGCACTGATGACGTGCCAGTGTGCGCAGGCGCATGTCGCTGTATTGGAAATCCCTGAGTCCGGCCCATGGACTCCCATGCGCTGCTTTTCTCTGGGGGATTCACTGAAAGAGCGATGCCCCGGCTTGAAGTTGATGATTCTGTGTCCAGAAAGTTCCGGTACCGCCTGTACCGCCACGGTACAGGCGCGGCGACAGGGGCGTATCGACGATTTTGTATATTATGATTCCAGCTGGAAATATCTTGTTTCCAAGCTAGAGGCGCTTGGCGTTTAAAACGAGGAGGGAGGAGAGAAAATGAAGACTGCAATACGAGGGAAAACGTTGCTTTGCTGTGTGTTGCTTTGCTGTGGGCTATTGGCAGGCTGTATGGGTACAGGGTCGGCAAAGATCCCCATCACACTTACCGTATGGCATGTGTACGGCGGGCAGACGGACTCCCCTCTGAATAATCTGATTGAAGAATTCAATCAAACGGTTGGTAAAGAGCAGGGTATCAATCTGGTGGTGACCTCTGTGTCCAACACAAATACCATCCACGAATCCGTGTTGGCGGCTGTCAATGAAGAGCCCGGCGCACCGGAACTTCCGGATCTATTTATTTCTTATCCCAAAACCGTGGCGGCACTGGAGGACGCTTCACTCTTGGTGGATTACTACGACTACTTTTCAGAGGAGGAGCTGTCTGCCTACATTCCGGCCTTTTTGCAGGAGGGCGTTGTGGACGGACGGCTGGTTGTGTTTCCAGTGGCCAAATCCACTGAAATTTTGTTTGTAAATAAAACGCTGTTTGACCGTTTTGCCGCGGCGACGGGGGCAAGTCTGGAGCAACTACGCACTTGGGAGGGGCTGCTGGAAACAGCCGTGCAGTATGCCGATTGGACGGACGCGCAGACACCCGATAAGCCCGGCGACGGAAAGATGTTTTTTGCACATGATTACCCGTTTAATTATTTCCAAGTGGGGGTAATCTCGCTGGCTGCTGACTTTTTTAATGATGGTATCGCGGACAATTCCGTTTTTGAGCAGGTGTGGCAGCCTGCCGCACGGGCTGCTGTGCACGGCGGTTTGTGGCTGGAGGAGGGATATGCTACGGATCCCATCCGCACGGGCGAAGCGATTGCAAGCGTTGCTTCTTCCGCCAGTGTGCTGTATTACAAGGACATTGTTACCTACCCGGACAATACTTCGGAAAAGGTGGAGATTATCTCTTTTCCCTGCCCCGTGTTTGCGAACGGCGAGAATCTGGTGATGCAGCGCGGTGCTGGCTTCTGCACCGTGAAGTCTACCCCGGAGAGGGAGAAAGCCGCCTGTGTTTTCCTTAAATGGCTTACAGAGCCCGCGTGCAACACACGCTTTGTGTGTACCGCTGGTTATTTGCCCGTAACGTATCGGGCATTTGACGAATACCTGGCCCCACAGATGGAGACGATGACCGACCCGATGTATATAAGCTTATACAAAGCGATACTGGAAACACAGGAACAGTATGCATTTTATACGCCGCCGCAACTGCAGCAGTATCTATCCCTGGAGGAAAGTTTTTCCAGCAACTGGCGTTATCTGATGAGCCTCGCGCGACACGCGTATAAGGCTGCACAGGAGCAGGAGGCTGACACCGCGCAGCTGGATGCCCTGGAACAGGAGCTAAGTGAGACGTACCGTGCGGAACTGCTCAACACGGTAAATGGGAGCGGCCATGGCTGAAACGGGGTGTACAGGAAGATGCTCGAGAAAATGAAAATGCTGCTGGACAGTGTTTCTGCCGCCGGTCGGCAGAGCGTATCCATGCAACGTAAGCTGATGCTGTATCTGCTGTGCCTGGTGCTGGCCGCCTTTGTCTTCCTTTTGATGCTGCTTACGTTTACGGGGATGCTTTCTTCAGCAGACGGCGCTGTAGAAAACGGACTGCAGATACAGCTGCACAACGCGCAGAGTGATATTCACAAACGTATGGAAAGCCTAACGGCCCAGGGAATAGCCTTATCTCAGCGGTTGAGTCGGCTTGTGGAAGATGAACTGGTACAATCCGGCCAAAGCATCAGCCAGCTCAGCAACGATGCGCAGACGCTGACAGAGTTGCAGATGGCCGCTTTTGAGCCGTTGTACGGCGCACTTCAAATTGCGGACTGCAGCGGTGCTTACTTTTTTCTGGACGCTACGGTGAATACCGACGCCTCGCCAGACGGAAGCAGCCGCAGCGGGATATATCTGCGGCTCGCCAATGTCGCGGTAAGCAATCCTGTGGATCCTGCGGTTATGCTGTACCGCGGCATACCAGAGCTCGCCCGGAAAAACGGGTTGCAGCTGCACAATCGTTGGAACCTGGAATTCGATATGGAGTATCTGCCGGAAGCGCGTCTGTTTCTGAATACACAGATAGAGCGGCTGGCAGATTCCTACTGTTGGACGCAGCGCGTCCATCTGAAAGATACATGGGAGGATGCTCTGCTGTTGTGTGTGCCGGTGGCGGATGTCGGCGGAAATGTATATGGCGTGTGTGGGTTTGAGGTGAGCGCGCTTTATTTTCAGCTGTCTTTTCCCGTAGTGGAAACCAATTTCGGCCCGGTAAGTACCGTGTTTGTCCCAGCGGTGCAAGACTCGCTGGCGCTGGAAAAGGGGCTGTGCGGAGCCGGAGGCATTCAGCTGCAGGAAGCAGCGGACCGTGCGATCAGCACGCAGCGGGACAAATATTTCAATATTTACGGAGGACCCGACGGGTTTGTGGGCATGGAGCATACGCTGCATACCGGGAACAGCGAGACCGACTGGCGCGTGGCGGTGCTTCTGCCCATGGAACACTACAACCAGTATGTCAGTTCCAGCCGGCGCTGGCTTCTGGGAGGATTTGTGCTGATTTTTGCCGGGCTTTTGGCCGCAGCTTTCTGGATGAGTCAAAAATATGTCCGTCCCATCACCGAGAGCCTCGCTGCACTGCAGGCCGGCCAGATGGACGCGCCCAGCATCGGGATCTCGGAAATCGATGAGATGTTTCGTTTTTTGGAGCAGCAGTCCCGTACGGAAATTATCTCAAAAGAAACCCTGCCCAGTGGGATTGCGATCCTGTTTGATCACTTTGTTGAACGAACCAGAAATCTTACTGCCTCCGAGAGAAATATCTTTCAGCTGTATATTGAAGGTTACCAGATTTCCGATATCCCCGGCCTTACCTATGCCAGCATGAGCACGGTGCGCAAGCATAACCGCAGCATTTATGAAAAGCTGGAGGTCGCATCGCGCGATGAAATGATGCTCTATATAGAACTGCTGCGTCGGTGTGGGAAGCTTTCAGAGATATATGGAATGCAGAAAGAGACGCCGTCCAAGCCTGGTTTGTAAACTGTAGGGTATTTGTAAAGTCAATTCTGGCTCAAAGCCTTTGCAATTTTGGTTTCACTTTTTGACTTCAAAATTTAACGCAACCTTTGCATGATTCTTACCAATATAGTAAAACGCACAAAACTGTTTTTGCGGTTTTGTGCGTTTTTTCTTATCCATTGGATAATTCGACACTTTTTCAGCAAAAAGTATCCGCTGGACCATAGCGTTAAACTTGTTTCCTGTGATAAAAAGGCAATAGAGCATTCTGCGCTGAGTGCGGCAAGCCCAAACCCGCCGGTGTGCCGCAGTATAAGTGCGACAAATGCGGCTGGGAGCCTGCCGACCCCACAAAACCGCCCAAGTTCTGTCCAGAGTGCGGCGACCCCTTTGACGATGGCGATATACAGGGATGAACGGAAGCGAAAGCCCATTGTGCTTTGCACTGTACTGATTCTTGCAATCACATTTGCCGTCGTTTGCATATACGCCGGATATAAAAAGGATAGAGCCATAGAGCAGGGCGGAACAGCAGATCCGCCGGGGATGCTGGTGGGGGTGTCCTACAATCGCACGAGTGGGTCCGTTGCAAGAAGAGATTTTTTCATCCAGCTTTCGCCGGAGAAAGTCGTGTATTCAACTTATTGGCCAGCCGATGAAGACTACTATGCGAACGGGGAGCAATATACGCCGGCTGTTAAAGAGAACGTCGCAATTACCAAAGAGCAGTGGGCTGATGTGGAGCAGATTGTTTTAGAGCTTTACCCACAGCTGGAGGAGATCCCCGAAAAAAGAGATCATTATAACATCCCATTGCCCGGCGTTCATGTGCTGGATGGCGGAGACGAAAGCAACCTGACACTGCTTTGGGATACCGGGGAAGCGGAGAAAAAAATTGACTACAACTTACCCAATGATCGCCGGACAATGACGCTGTTGGCGCTGCTGGAGGAGTTGGTTGATCCGGTCGGCAGGGAGATCCCCCGCTATGGCCCGCCGGTGCTGAGCGGTATTTACGTGGGCCAGTCCGGATGCTTTTGGCCCGAAAGAAATTATTCTTTCAATTTGAATCGCGACCTGCTCAGCGGCGATGTAGAGCACAGCGCTTACACGCTTTACGCCAGCTTTTATTCATTGGAGGAGTCGCAAAAGGTTCATGCTACGCTGACGGTGCCGGAGAAAGAATGGGATGCGTTCGCTTCCTTTGCCGCAGAGCTCGGTCTTGAGGCATGTCCGGACGTCGAGTCAGACAAACAACCATATTGTACTCTTTATTATTCTGATGGCAGACAGCAAAGAAAAAAACTGGGCAGGGCAACTGCGGAGCAGCTTCGGCAGTATCTGACGAATCTTGCTCTGCGGCTGGCCATGCAAAATGCACAACCATGATGGAGCAATGCGTTTAATTCAACAAAAAATGGGAGGTTATTGTAATGAAAGGTCAAAAATTTTTGAAGGTCACATCTATTCTGATGATTATTGGCGGCGTGCTTGCGGCAATCACCGGTCTGCTCGCGCTCCTTGGCATCAGCGCCCTGGCGGCAATGGCAGGCAGTGCAGAGGGTACCGGCCTTCTGTATGCGAGCTCTGCCCTTGCGATTGTTTCTTCCATCATCGAGCTGATTGCAGGCATTAAGGGAGTCGGAGCCTGCAGCGCTCCGCAAAAGGCAGGAAGCTGCGTGAAGTGGGGAATTATCATTGTAGCGCTCAGTATTGTTTCCATGGTCATTGGCCTGATTGCCGGAGGAAGCTTCAGCTTTACAAGCCTGGTCTTGAATCTGATTGTGCCCGGCCTGTATATCTACGGTGCAATACAGATGAAAAACGCATAACTGTCCAAACTGCCAGAGGCTCCGTTGACGGGAGCCTCTGGCAAGAATTGTATAGTAAGGATGGAAATTGATTATGGGAATTTTCGGAAAAATGTTTGAAAAGAAAATTTGTGGCATTTGCGGCGGAGAGATTGGGCTTTTGGGCAACCGTAAGCTGGAGGATGGCAATATGTGTAAAAACTGTGCTGCCAAGCTGTCTCCTTTTTTCAGCGACCGGCGTTCCAGCACGCTGGAGCAGATTCGCGAACAACTGGCATATCGTGAGGAGAACAGGGATGCTGTTGCCGCATTCCACACGACCCGTACGTTGGGCCGGGGGACCAAGGTGCTGCTTGACGAAAATGCCGGAAAATTCATGGTCACCTCGGCACGCGACCTGGTCGCCGCAAACCCGGATGTGCTGCGCTTTGATCAGGTGACCGGGTGCATTGTGGATGTGCGGGAAAACCGGCACGAGGAGGAACGCGAGGTCGAGGACAAAGAAGGCCATACCAGGCACGTCAGCTACACACCTCCGCGGTATACGTTCTCTTATGATTTTTATCTCACCATCAACGTGAACTCTCCTTACTTTGATGAGATCACCTTCCAGCTCAATTCTTCCAGCATCGAAGTGGATGCGGGGCGTTTTTATGGAAGAGGGATGCCCTTGGGCGGCATGGGAACAAACCGTCCCGGCATGATGGGAGCAAGGCCCGGAATGGCACAGAATCTGCCGGGTTCCACTACTGCTCCCACACTGGAGGAGCGCCGCAACAATCCTGATTATGTAGAGTGTGAAGCTATGGCGGAAGAGATTCGAGCGGCTCTAACACAGATTCGCACGCAGGTGCGGGAGGAAGCCGCGGCTGCGGCCGCGCCCAAAACGGCGACGACCTGTCCCTGGTGCGGAGCCACAACGATGCCCAATGCAAACGGCTGCTGTGAATACTGCGGCGGAGCTATGGGCGGCTGAGGCTTTTTATAGGCGCTGTTTGCGCGGTCACACCACCGAATACACGTTGGACAGAACACATAAAGGAGTGTACATACATGAAGAAGCTGTTGAGTATTTTGCTTGCGGCGATGCTGTTGCTGTCTCTTGCTGCATGCGGCGGCAAGGATGACGGAGATGCCGCCGATAAGCTGCAGGGTGCTCTGGGCGGCGTTTCCGAGCCCGCATCTTCTGCGCCAACGCAGGCGGACGGAACTTTGCTGGAGACAGAATTCTGGTCGGTTACTTATCCAGAGGACTGGGTATACAGCGAAGAAGACGACATGGGGATAAGCGAAGGTTATTATGCTTATGTTACCCTGCACATTCCTCAAGAGGATGATCCCGAAAGCGATACGCTATCCGTCAGAATTGATGCCACGCTGGAGGGGCCTGCAGGTTACCGTGATAATCTTTATTCAATAGGCGATATGAGAGATATTGTGGAAAATGGCACAGTGCCTACTGAAAATGTAGGCGGCGTTGACTGCTACATGAAAGAGGGCGAGAGCTGGGGCAGCGCTTACCGCTCGTGGTATGGCCGGGTGGAGGGCGCAGGCGCCACTGTTTATGTACAGGCGGAGGGCGCCGTGGATGACCCGCGCCTTGGCCAACTTTTGAACACGTTACAGTTCAACCTGACGGATACCGGGAATATCGATCCGCCCTGGCCTTGGAATGGCGAGCCGATTCTGATGGACGGGCCGTTGTCCTGTACGGTCGGAAGCTACAACGTTACCGTGCAGCAGCTACCTATCGATGAGTCCATCGTTGTGCGGAATATATTTGATACCGGTGTCTCCATGGCCGGGGATAAGGTTTACACGCTGACAGACGGTGTTTTGCGGCGGCACGCCTTTGACGGTTCCGCGCTGGCCTTTGAGGATGAAATTGCGCTGGACAGTGAAGAATATTCGACCATGAGCGTAGCACAGAATGGTACCTTATATCTTTCGGAGTTTATGGAATCATTTGTCGCAGTGAGAGATGGAGCCACGCTTTTTTCACACGATGGCCCCGATTATGTGATCATGCACCCTTCCGGTGATTGGGGTATTTCCTATTTTACAGGCTCCGAAGTTGAAAAAATCATACTGAACGGCACGGAAATGCAGACAGAGCCTTGGGCTTTTCCGGAAGTGGATATGATCAGCAGCATCAGCATCAGCGAGGACCACATTTTTGTGGCGGGCGGTGCTGTTGAAAATAACGAGCATACTATTTTTGTGTATGATTTGTCGGGCGTATTGCAGACAAAGCTTGGCGGCACGGAATTTGGCGAAGACGATTCTCTGGGCAGCGTGACTGCTGTGGTGGAGACTGCTAACGGTTATATGGCGCTGGACGGCAATATGCGCACCGTTCTGTTCTGGGCGCCGGATGGTACGTTTATCGGCAGCGCGGAGGATTCCGATTTGTTCGGCACCAGCTATCCCTGGATGAGCTCTGCTTCTGTGATGGCTGACGGCAGTATTCTGATTGGCATGACGGAGGAGCGCCCCGATGAATCGGCGGATGAGTTTATCGTATATCGATTGACTGGATTCTGACAGGAGACGATACGGCTGTGTGCCCTCTGACTGTTGGCAATTGTGCGGAAAAGATGCCGCCGGCATATAGCAGAGGGAATGTATAAGGCGATAAAACGTATTAGTAGAAGTTGAAATAATACTGCTTGGCTTTGGCCGTGGCGCTTTGCGCTTACAGCGCATGAGCGTATATACAGGCAGCGCTGGGGCTTTCGTCCCGGCGCTGCCTGTAAAAGTTGATTGTACGCAATTCACCGGAAGATTGCGTTGCAATTTTCCATCGGAATGTCTTTTGTGTTTGCATAAGGAGGATTATTATGCCGAAATCTTACTTCCCCGCCACACAGATTTGGAAGGTAGAATTCCCTTTTTTACCCTCTGACCTGGAGCAGATGCGCACGCTCCCACAGGCGACATTGGATCAGCCGTGGAAGACAGCTGCACTTACTGCAGCAGCGTTGTGTGTGTGGCCCACGGCGCAGGACATGGCGACCGACATGCTGAATTGGCTGAGCGGCCCGCGGCCCTTGACTGCGTACGACATACAGTTCATACGCGACAGGCTGCGCGGTAAAGATTATCTGCCGCGGTCCTATTTCAGCGGGGCAACGCCGGAAAATAATTATACACCAGTTCAGCCGCTGGCCGTTACTGTGATAGAAACCGCGCACAGCAACGACCAGGGTGCAGAGGGCTACATAACGCTGTATCTTGACTGCGGCGGGGCCGACAGCCCGCGCCCCATACGGCTGCGTCACAAACCGTCCACAGGGCAGTGGTTTTTGTGGGAACAGTTTTTGCTGCCGGGCATCCGCACGCCGGCGTCTGCGAACCCCTGGGCGTAGGGATTTTTCACAGAGAGGAGAATGGGGATGAGACGCATATTGGCCCGTACGGCGGCCGGTCTGGCTGTGGCGCTGACGGCGCTGCTGGCCGGATGCGGCAAGGATGAAACGCTCCTTCCGCCGCCGAATATCGATTTGCCTAAGCCCGCTGTTTCACAGCCGGTTTCCGTACAGACGCCTGTGGAAGAGCCACAGCCCGAAAGCCCGTCGGCCGACCCGCTGGCATTCAAGAACGAAGCGGCGCTTCGGAAAATACTTGTCGGCACATGGACTTACGGCATCGAACAGTGGGAAAAGGAAAATACAGAGGCGCCTCAGCAGATCACGCTGCGGGCGGACGGCAGCTTTCAGATCAAGGCGCTTGTCTGGCAAGATGCGAGCTGCGAGTACACCTATATGGGCAAATGGACGTTGGAACGGCTGTATGCCGAACATGAAGATCCGCCCGACCTTCTCTGTTTGGAACTGGATGAAACAGACGATCCATTTTTGGACGGGTGGCAGTCGCTTGGCGATTTTCTTCTGGCGCAGCGCACACTGTGCGACGGCTCGATTGTGCTGGGGCTGTCACAGGCCAACAACGGGGACAGCCTGTTCTCGTACTGGTACGAGGACACATGGCCTGTTTGGCAGCGGATGGCCGAACTCCCGCTGCCGCAGGAAAACCTGCGCAAAAACGATAGCTTTTTTGCGCTTTTATGGGAAATGGAATATGACGGAAGCGGCTATAGTATATGGCTGGATGATTTTCAAACAGACACCTTCGAAAACGAAGGGCGCTACGAGAGCCTTCAGTACCGGCTTGCGCCTAACGCCAGCCTGAGCCGCGAGCTTACAGCGGAGGACGGCCAGGGCCCGCTGCCCGGCAGCCTGTATCAAATCGATACAGATGAAAAAGGGCAAGTGACCGCTGCATTTTTATATGACAGCGGACCGGCGGCACCGCTCAGTGAAGAGGAAGCAGCCGGCCTTCTCAGTGAGCTGGAGGAAGTAAAGGAATATCTGGAATCGGGCATGATCATGCTGTTCGACGGCGATGAGGGAGAGTTTGGCGGGGAACGTTGTGTGATAATCGCGCTTGGCACGAACAACGAAGCAAGCGTTGTGCGGGAGTATTATTACGCCGTAGCACCCAGCGGAGCGATATATCGGCTGAATCCTGTGGACGGGACCTGGGAACCGGCAGGCCGGGGATGACAAGCACAAGAGGTGTAAATGCTTTCATGCAGTAAGTGTGTACGTAGAGCATTTTGCTACTGTTCATCAGCCACGGCCCAACGTCTGGTATCGATCGTACGGCGGAACGTGAGCTGTACGATCTATGTCGATCGTTGAAAAAGGCAGGAGGAAATGGAATGAAAAAGCAGTTTAAACATTGCACGGTATGTGTTTTGATAACAGCTTTGTTTTTGTGTTTTACGGCATGCAAGGAAAGAAATATTACGTTGCCGTTGCCCAATTTGAGCGGTATACCGGGTGCCAACAGCAGCAGTACAAACGAAGGGCATCTGCCGGGCGTGTATGGCAGCGAGTCCGGTACAGGCAGTACGCTGGGAAACAAAAAATCAAGTGCAGAGGCAGCTCTTGACGAACTGCGTACAGAGATGAGGATGAACGGCTACAGCCTTGCCGTAGGCTATCTTGGACATTATAGGTCCGGCTACAAGGATTTGGAATCTTATTTATTTTCCAGTGGTATTTTGGACGAATTCCCCTTTTTGGAAAACTTTCCACAAAGCCGTTTTGTAGATTGTGCGGGCGACGAGCTGTATCTGATCGTCCCACTTGAAGAAGACGCCAATCTGTTTGTAAACAACTGGTATATAGATGAATCAAATGATTATTTGGGCGGAACAAATCCGTATGAAGAGGCAATCTATTCCAATGATGGTGACGGAGAGCCCCTTTTGCTGTCCTGCAATGTCAGCGAAACGATGCCCAATGCAGTTGTATGCGTCATTCAGTATATGAACTGTATAGAGTACACCCCTATGTTGAGCTTGATGGATGGCTCACTTTGCCTTGACGATGATGACATCATGGACGTTTCTTTCAACAGAGACGACACAGACAAGTGGGAAGATGGGCCTGTGGATGTGACAGGCTGGCACAGCCTGTCAGAGGACAAGGTGTGCGGCCATTGGGAGGGATACGTTATGCCGGATGACGGGCGTTCCTCATGCGCGGTGCATTTCACCCTTTTTTCAGACGGGACAGCATATTACCAATGTGTGATGTTTGAAAACGGAGAGCTCAGCGACAAATATTTTATCTATGAAGGCGAGTGGGAAAGGCAGGAGTTCAACCAATCGGACAGACCGGCCAGCGCTTATACATTCCATTTGACGTTGAATCAAGGTGACAGTAACGCGGGCGATTACGCAGTATTGACGGAAATCCATACGACACAGTTTATTACCGCTGATAACTACGCGGGCCTTTCGATGCAGATTGTAGCAGGGGACTCCTTGTACCCAAATGAATGGGAGTACGAGGTATTGCTGTACAGCGCTGAAGGATAGAGCGGCGGAAGCATTGCGTTTGTGTCCCAAATTACCGCAAGTGGAATTACAAAAAATAATTGGCCGAACAACAGAAGTACGGTCGGGAGGAGAGTACGAATATGGCAACACAAATAACCAATTATCAATGTCCGGCCTGCACGGGCCCGCTGCATTATTCGGGGGAAAGCGGAAAGCTGGTATGTGATTATTGTGGCAGCGCGTATACGCCTTCGGAAATAGAGCAGATGTATGCTGAAAAGGAGCAGGCCGCCGAGGCCGCGGCCGCACGGGCAAAACCGGCCGAAGCGGGAACGCTGTGGGCCGATACCGAGGCTGCCGGGATGCGCGTGTACGGCTGTCCCTCCTGCGGAGCAGAACTGATGTGCGACGAAACGACAGCCGCTACCAGTTGTCCTTACTGCGGAAATCCTACGGTGATACCCGGACAACTAGGCGGTTCCCTGCGCCCGGAGTTTGTGCTGCCGTTCCGCTTGGAGAAAAGGGCTGCAGAGCAAGCGCTAAAAAAATACTACAAAGGTAAAAAATTTTTGCCAAATGCTTTCAAAAACGGAAATCATCTCCATGAGATAAAAGGCGTCTATGTGCCGTTTTGGCTATTTAATGGAAATGCCGAAGGGCAAATGAGCTTTGAGGGCTGCCGGATTGAACATGATCGGGAAGGAGACTATAAGATCACTCGTACGCATCATTTCCATGTGGAGCGAACGGGAACCATGCAGTTTCGGCAAGTGCCGGTGGATGGCTCCAGCAAAATGTCGGATGCACATATGGACGCTATTGAACCTTTTAATTACAGCGAGCTGAAGCCCTTTTCTACTGCATATCTGCCGGGTTTTCTTGCGGAAAAATACGATGTGGATGCCCAGGCGAGCCAGCCCCGTGCGCAGGAGCGGATGCAGACTTCGCTGGGCAATGCACTGCGGAGCACGGTGCGCGGATATGCTACTGTTATGCCACTGAGTGAAGCTGTGCATGTGGATATGGAGCCGGCACGCTATGCTCTGATGCCTGTTTGGATGTTACATACGAAGTGGAATGGACAGAACTTCCTTTTTGCAATGAATGGGCAGACAGGAAAGCTGATTGGTGACTTGCCTGTTGACAAAGGTAAAGTGGCGGCATGGTTTGCAGGCATCAGCCTCCCGCTGATGGCGGTTTTGGCACTGTTGATGCTGCTGTAAGGGAGGGCAAGAGAATGAAAAAACGGGTATGGATTTTTGCATTGGCGGCAGTGTTATGCGTATGGCTGGCAGTTCCGGCGCTGGCGGCCACTTCGCTGGTGCGCGATGAATACGGCGTGTACGATGGTGAAACGCTGGCGCAGCTTGAGCATTGCGCCCAAACGAGTGCACAACAATATGGCTGTGATATTTACTGGCTGACGGTGGCAGACATTGGAGGATCGTCCAGACGCGATTTTGCCGAGGATTATTATCTTGAAAACGGTTTGGGCCAGGGTTTCCGAAAAAGCGGAATACTGTTTCTCATTGCGTTGGAATCACGCGACTACGTTACCATCACATACGGCGGCGGCATAACGGCTTTTACGGATTATCGCGTCGAGCAGATGGAAGATGCCATTGTGCCGATGCTTTCGGATGGCGATTACATAGGAGCGGCGCAAACCTATCTGGAGCTGTGCGATGAAACGCTTGCGTTCTATGCGCAGAAAGGCGAACCTTGGGATAGAGAAAACGACCCTACGCAGTTGGGCAAGCGGTTGCTGTTCAAGATTGCCATTGTGGTACTGCTGCCGCTGCTAATTGCGGGGACGGTCTGTTTTCTGTTTTACCGGCAGATGAAGACAGCGGTGCAAAAAACAGAAGCGGATGACTATGTTTCCGAGAATGGTCTGGTGCTCACCCAGCAACAGGATTATTTTACGCACACAACGGAAACACGTGAATATGATCCGCCTCGATCTTCTTCGGAGGGCTCTTCTACGGACGAAAGAGGATTCGGAGGCTCTTCCGGCGGCAAATTTTAAGGAAGACGTCAATTTTTGCCTTGCCAATATCAAGGACAGATATCAAAAGCATCATATTACACGCTTTTGATATTTAGGGTGTGCCTGAAAACCGCAAATCACACAAAAAATGTTATACTTTTTATGATATGAGATTTTCTATTCTCAGACTGATGATAGAAAAAGTTTTTTGTAACAGGAAGACAGGTCGGTCTCGTTGTAAAGACGGGGCCGGTTTTTTTATATGCAGTTCCTCCACTGGATGATCCAGGAGTTCGCAGGAAATCTGTTTCTGTTTCAATGAGCCGTTTTGTTTCCATCTGACCACCTGTCCCCGATGCACTTTTTTAATGTCCCCGTCTTTCTTTGAAAGTATTGCGGACGGGAAAATCTCTTGCTAGAATGAGTGTACCCGACAGGGATGAGAAAATCAACCGGAAGGAGAATGCTATGCATAAACAAACAGGAACCCCAGGAGGTATTGATGGCCGGTAGGCTCAGAACGATCGACGCCCGCACATTGGCGGATGCGGTATTGGAACCGCCGGGGTATGCGGTGAAAGACCTGCTGGTGCAGGGCCTGCACATCCTTGCGGGAGCGCCAAAGACAGGAAAGAGCTGGCTGGCGCTGTGGCTGTGCCAGCAGGTGGCAGGCGGAGAAAAGGTCTGGGGACATCCGACACAGCAGGGGACGGTGCTCTATCTGTGCTTGGAGGACGGCTATCGCAGGCTGCAGGACAGGCTGCTGGACATCACGGAGGACCCATCGGAAAACTTGTATCTGGCCACACATGCGGGAACTCTGGCGGATGGCTTGGCCGGACAGATCGAAACCTTCGTCCGGGAACACGGGAGGGTGTCGCTGATCGTCATCGATACGCTGCAGAAAGTGCGGGAAACTTGTACGGACAATACCTATTCGAGGGACTATGCCGACCTGGCGCGGCTCAAAGAGCTGGCCGACCGCTGCAGGACCACTGTGCTGCTGGTCCACCATCTGCGCAAGCAGTATGACAGCGACCCGTTGAACAGGGTGTCCGGAACAGCGGGCATGAGTGGGGCCGCGGACGGGACCTTCATCCTGCAGCGTGAGGACAGAAGTTCAAACTATGGAACGTTGTTCTGTACGGGTCGGGACATTGAATCGAAAGAATTAAAACTGCAGTTCGATCCAATGTCTCACATCTGGGAATGCAGAGAAGATGAAGAAACAGCGCGGAGTGCAGACGAAGAAGTGATCGGGATTGTAATTGATTGGCTGCACGACGAAAAGCAGTTCGAAGGCACGGCATCGGAGCTGTTGGAAATTCTCCATGACGCTCTGCCCTGCGAGCTCCGTCCCAACATTCTCAGCCGCTGGCTGAACAAGTACAGGGAAAGGCTGAAAGCAAACGGCGTGAGTTACACGCTCGGGCGCACACGCGACAGCAGGACGATCCGTCTGAGCTGTGACGGTAATGACGCAAATGACGATATTTCCGGGCGCGGGGCGGCGTCCAAAATACCGTCACCATCGTCACAACCGTCACAGGACGCGGCTTTGCCTGGTGTTTCGCACCAAAGACCGGGGACGGAAAGATGCCCGCCTCTGCCCTGAAAAGGCCTCACAGGGCCGCTGTGGCCGGGATGCGGCGAAGCCGGGCTCCGCCGGAAGCCCGGTGAGTAACTGGGCGGGTCTCCATGGGGCCAATCGAAAAAGATAGCAGGAGAAAGGAAGACACCGCTTTCGCGGCGTCTTGGGGATACATCAGCCCGCAGTGCGGGCTGAGCGTGGTACCCGAGTGACACCAAAATGGGGGCGTGGTACCAATTGAGCGCACCAAAACAGCGAAAAAGAGCCGGATTTCGGCAGTGTACCGCGGTTTCCCCGTGACACCAAACCGGCTGAAAAACCGGTACCATGCAAAAAATGAAAGGATGGATGCGATGTACAGATTTCATCAGGAAAAGAGGATAAAGCCCGGCCTGGCCATCACGCAAAGGCATATCCGTTTGTGCGACAGGCATCTCCGGGCAGCGGGTGTGAGTTCGCGCAATGAATTTGTAGAGAAAGCGATCGAGTGCTATGCGGGCTGGCTCGACGTCAAACAAAACCCGGAGTTCTTTCGGGAACTCTTTGGGCCGGATATCGGCCGATAAGGAGTTTCCCTATTGGCCAGTCTGAAACAGCTGGATGAGCGGCGGTACAAAATTACGGTCTCAAACGGATATCGGCCGGATGGAAGAAAGGTGTGCAAAGCAAGGACGCTCCATGTTCCGAAAAGGATCCCCCGGCGCTCGGTGCTTCAGTATGTGATGCACGCAGCGGAAGAATTGGAAAAGGAATTCAAGTACGGTTATGCGGAGGATGGAGAAAAGACATTTGAGGCGTATGCACGCGGATGGCTTGAAAGGCAGACGCATTACGCGCCCAGTACGCTCGCCGGGTACCGGCAGATGCTGGAACGGGTGTATGGAGAGATCGGACAGATCCGTCTGAAAGAGCTTCGTCCGATAACGATAGAGTATCTTTTGGAGAGGCTCCGAAAACAGCCGGGGCCAAGCGGCAGGCAGCTGGGCGAGGCAACGGTGCAAAAATATTGGGGCGTGGTTTCGGTGGTGCTGAATGATGCGAAGAGAAACCAGATCATTGCGTACAATCCCGCACAGTGCATTGGAAAGCCGGAAGCGAAGTATAGGGAGCAAAAGATCCCTACAGACAAAGAAGCCAAACGTTTTCTCGGACTGCTGGAGCAGGCGCCCGTCCTCTACCGGAGCTACTTTACATTGATGATGCTTACAGGAATGAGGCGCGGAGAGCTGTGCGCGCTGCGGTGGAAGGATATCCGGCGGGAATGCATCGTAGTGTCGCGGAGCAGGGGTCGTGTTCGGGGAGCGGGTCTGCTGGAGGGGCCGACAAAGAATGGAAAGCCAAGGCTCATAGCGGTCAGCAGGACGATGTCCGGAGTGCTGGATGCATTGAGGCAGTGGCATCTGGAAACGCAGAGAGAGATCATCGAGGATGCGCTGCTGTTTGTCAATGAGAATGGTTCGGCTCCGGACCCCGCCACGTTTACACACTGGCTGAGGCGGTTCTACGACAGGAATGGATTCAGCAGAGAATTTCATGTGCACACGCTGCGGCACTATGCGATCACGACGATGCTTGCAGAGGGGATAAGCAAGCAGACGGTCGCGGAGATCGCGGGGCATGCGAGCACGGATTTTCTGGAAAGGACCTACTGCCACCCACAGATGGAGAGCAGGATGCTTGCGGCGGAACGGCTGTCAAACGTATTGTTTCCATCATAGTATTGAATGAAAGCGGCAGCGCCGGCGTAACATGTCGGCGCTGCCGCTTTTGTATTGGTAATGCCAAATGTTTTCGTTGGTATTGTAGAATAGCGGGTTTGGAGCTGGCTATTGAGCACAGCTGACGGTATGCTTTGTGTCAGAAACCCAAAAGGAGTGGTCAATATGGCAAGCATCCGCAAGCGCGGGGAAAACAGTTATCTGCTGGTGGTATCCCGGGGATACGATTACCAGGGCAACCGGCTGAAGCCGGCGCAAAAGACAGTGCATCCGCCGAAGGGGCTGACGGCAAAACAGACGGAGAAATGGCTCAATGAACAGGCGGTCCTTTACGAACGGGAGGTGAAGCACACTCCCGGTGAGTCTGTGGATCGGAGCATCACGCTGGCAAAATACATCGACGTCTGGCTGGAGCAGGTGGCGCCAAAGAAACTGGCGGCCAGCACACTGGTGCGGGATAAGCAGGATATCCGGCGAATCCTGCCAGCGCTGGGGCATTACAAGCTGGTAGAGCTGAACAAGGATATTTTACGGGCTTTCTACGATTCGATGCGCTCTGAACAGAACTGGAAGACAGGCGGACTGCTGGCTGAAAAAACGGTGGAGGGCATCCATTCCTGTCTGTGCGGGATCCTGTCCGATGCAGTGGAGGCAGGGTATATCACGCACAATCCTGCATGGCGGGCATACAGGAAGAAAGGCGCGCCACAGGAGCGGCCGGTGGCGGATGAGGAAACAGTGCAAAGGCTTATCACAGCGCTGGAAGGCCAGAGCCTAAAATACGAGGTCTATTTCAAGCTGATCCTCGCCACGGGCATGCGGAGGGGCGAGGCCTGCGGCCTGCGGTGGTCGGACATCGACTGGCGCCAGCGGGCGCTGCATATCCGGCGCAATGTAGTAAAGCTGAGCGGCCAGCCGATCCTGGTGAAAGAACCAAAGACCCGTGCGGGGGTACGGGTGGTATATCTGTCGAAAGAACTCTGCAAACTGCTTCGTGTCTGGCAAAAAGAAAGTGCGTGGGAGAAAGAACAGCGTGGTGAAGGGGGACTGGAGGAAGAGGACTATCTGTTCCGGCAGCCCTGCGGAGATCCGATGGTGCCGAGTACATTTACATTCCGGTTCAAAAAGATTCTGCGGGAGGGCAATTTGCCGGACGATTTGAACGTGCACAGCCTGCGGCACACCAACGCCAGCATGCTCATTGCTCAGGGTGTGGATGTACGCACTGTGGCGGGCCTGCTGGGGCACGCACAGCCCAGCACCACACTGGACATTTACAGCCACGCGTTTGACAAGAACAAAAAGCTCGCACAGGAGAAGCTGGCCGAGGCGATGGGGCTGTAGCAAAAAGAAAATCAAGCCCAATAGCCCTAGGAAGATAAGGGCTATTGGGCTTGATAAAAAGTAACATTGTTTTCAGCAGGTGTCACTTTGGGCAATTTTATTCACATGCTTTGCGTCAAAGATTCCTCAGATTTTTCCTCTTCTTCGTCTTGCAACATTTGTGTCGCGCTACGCAATATTTCATCCAGATTACTTTCTGATAGTATGCCGGGATAGTCGGCTTCAAAGGCTCGTAAAACTGCACTGTTCATTTTTTCACTGCCTCGAATTTTTTCAAATGCTTCAATGTAGTTTTTCTTTTCTAGTGTTTGTTCAATAAACTCTACCGAAGACTGAGGAAGAGCAGACCACGAACCATATAGCGTTTCAACAGCTTCTTTGATTTGTGCCAGCGCGATAGGCGTGCCGGTTTCTTCATGATGTTTTAACACGCCAATAATGTCGCTTAAATCATTTTTATACTTTCTGCCCGCCATCAACTTCATTGCAATCATATATTCAGCAGTAATGGTGCGGATAGTCAGAATGTTAGAAAAAGTTTTATAATACGTCGAGTGTTCAATCAACTTAGGAGAATAGGATTTGGTCCTCATAAAGTCAGTATTTAGCCAGCCATTAGGGAGACCAAGTTTGTCACTTATTCGATCAATTGCTTGCTTCATAACAGAAGAAGATATGATAATGGCATCCATATCATAAGTCGTATCACGAAAACCATAATTGATTAACACTGAAGCTCCTCCAATGAGAATGATTTCAGCGGGCATGCTTTTGCCATTCAGCTTGCGAAACTCTTTTGCAAGTTCGCGCAAACACAAATCAAGATTATTTTTACTAAATATAGCTTCATTAAACGACATAGCGTACCTCATTTTCTGCAATGTTAAAGCGCCTGAATTCAGGGATGGCTTTTTCAAGGCTATCAGATAGGATTGAATCGTCCTCCATAACTTTCGCCAAGGCGAGAATGCTTTGGGGATATATGGGGTCAGCGAGTTTTTGTTTACGCATATCGTTATAGGCATTATACAAAGGCAGCCTGTGTTCTCGACTCAGGTAGTCTACCATCGCTAATAAATAGAAGGCCTGAGGATATTGCTTTTTGTCGTAATATTGCCGTATTTTGTTAGATTTTAAAGTTTCGATAATAAATGCGATATCTCCGCTGTCTTTTATTCTATGACAGATGTTGCTTTTGAACAACTCAAAGGAAATGGTGTTTTGCGGAGGTTCAACTCCTTTTATGGAATCAATAATTAAATCCTCTATTGTCACATGTAGAATTTGCGCCAGCTTATACAGCGTTTCGGCTGAGCATTTTTCAATACGCGACCGGCCGCTACAAATATTATTTAGAGTAGCATGAGGAACGCCACTTAATACGGAAAGGCGATATTTTGTCATGCCTTTTTTTCTGAGAATTTCATTGATATCCATTATCGTCCTCCATATCATCTTTCCATAGATATTTTTTCCTCAAATAATCAGCTTGTAAGGGAGTGATGGCACCATCGTTGATCAATGCTGCGTTGATGCTGCCATATAATTCGCCCCATAAACAATCTATTGGGGAAGAATTGTTTTTTAAGCCTTCCTTATAAGCATCAAGGTCGTGTTGCAGATATTCCGGTAAGCAGCATTCATACTTATTTATAGATCGGATGTGTTTCATGATATCACCTATATACATTGTATCGGTACGCCGAAATAATGTCAACACGTAACGAGAAGGTTGACACATAAGTGAGATAATAATCTAAAAAGAACCCCAAACGATTTACCATGACAGCAAATCGTTCGGGGTTTATAAATTTTGGTGCGCCTGACTGGACTCGAACCAGCGGCCTTCCGGGTCGGAGCCGAACGCTCTATCCAAGCTGAGCTACAGACGCACGTGTATGAAAACCGACCATGTAGGACGGGATTCAGCTATTTAATTTTAGTCGTCAAACAGTAGTCAGGCTACTGCTTTCACGGAATTGAGCACACGATAAAACCGCATGTTTGCATGCCTTTTGGCATTGAAGTGAAAACGTATCACAGTTGTCGGAGCCGAACGCTCTATCCAACTGAGCTACGGACGCACATCTATGAAAACCGTCCGAAGACGGGTTTCAGCTATTCAATTATAAGTGGTCAAATAGTAGTCAGACTACTACAAAACCGGAGAATGCGATGCCGAAAAATGGCTTTGTTATGCGGTTTTTCGGCGGCGCCCAACTGCCTGTCGGAGTTGTCGGAGCCGAACGCTCTATCCAAGCTGAGCTACAGACGCACATTCATATAGTGCCCTCCCTTACAAGGAGGGCACTATTTATCATATCATAAGAATTCAATTTTGCAAGCGTTTGAAACGTTTTTTGTGCGTCGTCGGGGGAATTCTTATGCTGCGGGCCGCACAAAGCGTTCCAGCGCTTTGGCGATAGCCATAGTCAGTACGGCGTTTGCGGCCATTTCCACGACGCCGCCCAGCAGTGTGGAAGACCAGATTGCAAGCCCGAACGCGTTTTCTACGATACCATGGCAGAACAGGTAGATCATTCCCACAAACAGCGCTGTGTTTACAAATGAGGAGCCGCCGCCAGCCAGCAGATACAGCCAGGCGGGCTGCTTTTGGCGGCCTTTCATCACATTGTGCATCAGCCCGGCAAAAAGTCCGACGCAGACGCGCGGCACAATACAGACAAACGCAGTAAACAGACCGCTATAACTCAAGATCAACTGCCCCAGAGCCTCCGTAGGGGCTTTGATAAAACTCGTTACACCAAAGGTAAGACCGAGAATCAGGCCGGCCGGCGTCCCCATCAAAACGCCGCCGATTGCGACAGGAAGTACCATGATGGTGAAGGACAACACTCCGGCGGGAATATAGCCCAACGGTGTGGCGGCCAGAACGATGGTAATAGCCATCAGAAGCGCGATGCGGACAAGATACGTGGTTTTTGTGCTTTTCATATTGTACTCCTTTACTGCTGTTCCGCCTAAAGCGGATACAGCGTAAGCTAATTTATGTACACGCCCCTATATAATGTAATATAAAGAAGCGGAACACCAAAATCATGTAAGATGTATTCTATTTTGTGTTTTTCTGGTAGAGCCTATACAGACCGTCCAGAACAAGGTTCTCACGATAATAGATCTTATGGAGGCAATGCGGCAGGATTACGGGAGCAAGCTCTCCGCTGGCAACGCAGGTGGGCGTACCGCCCAAAGCTTGGGCAAAGCGGTCAATCATGCCGTCCAGCATGGAAGCTGTGCCAAAAATCGCGCCAGCCTGCATACTGGCGGAACTATTCGTGCCCAGAACCCCGCAAGCGGGAGCGGACAAATCAATCTGCGGTAGTTGTGCGGTACGTGCGCACAATGCTTCAACGCCAATCTTTACACCCGGCAGAATGGCCCCGCCCCGCAGTGCGCCCCGGTTGTCCAGAGCCGTGATGGAAACGGCGGTGTCCATAGAGATAATAACGCAAGGAGGCGGATAGTCGGCCAGAACTGCAATGGCGCTGCACACCAGTTCGCTGCCAAGCTGGGAGGGATCATCTGTCCGGATGGAAAGCCCGGTTTTGAGGCCCGGCCCTGCGACATAGATGCGTCCCGTGTAAAGGTGGTTCAGCGCCTTGCGGACACAGGCCAGCATAGAGGGCACAACGCAGGAAAGAATGACGCCGGAAATATCCTCCGGCTGCGCACCATAGAGAGACAAGACGGACCCAAACTGCACAGCATATTCGTCTGCGCTTTTTAACAGATTGGTATGCATACTGGAACAAAAACACTGCTTGTCATCCTGGTAAGCACCCAGCAGAATATTGGAATTGCTCACATTGACTGTCAGGATCATACAAAGACGCCCTCCCGGAAAAGCTCTTTTTCTTTCCCTATATATAGTAATATAAAGAAAGCCGGTGCGCAAGCGGAAAATGCATGCAAAATAGAAGACAGATATAGTAGCGAAAAGGACGAAGGACACTATATCTATCATGAGTAAAAAAGACGTAAAAAAACTTTCCCAAAAGTGTTGACAAGAAGCCGCTGCTATGATAATATAACTAAGCTGTCCCGAGGGGACAGAGCGGACCTGAGAGAAGAGAAGAAGCCGAAAGAAAGGTCAGAAAGAAGTTCTTGACAAGAAGGACGGAAGCTGATATAATAAACAGGCTGTCTCGAAAAAAAGAGAGCGAAGCGGCTCGAAAAAAATCAGAAAAAAGTTCTTGACAAAAAGGGCTGGACCTGATATAATAAATAAGCTGCCTCGCGAGAGGGACGCACAGGACCTTGAAAATTAAACAATATCAAAAAGCTTAACGGAACCCTTTTAGAGTGTGGAAAACACTATAAAAATTCCTTTTAAAAAGCAGTAATGCAGGACGCAAGCGATTGCGTAATGAGATTACAGAGATTTGAATTCAGCATTAGCTGGTTTAAATACCATTTAATGAAGAGTTTGATCCTGGCTCAGGACGAACGCTGGCGGCGCGCCTAACACATGCAAG
>ERZ835080.495-NODE-495-length-43409-cov-4.177631_pt1 | contig 43409 bp, 41 predicted proteins | sample MGYA00519688_ERZ835080 | MGnify/ENA primary metagenome ERZ835080 (study PRJEB31850, sample SAMEA3708770) | human gut metagenome | biome: human gut; feature: human-associated habitat; material: faeces | place: China | collected 2014 ... | reverse complement strand
TCCTGTTTTTCCCGAACAGTAGAAGTCTGTTCAGATTCAAGATTTTCAATCTGCTTCTGGATTTTATTAGAGCTTGGGATTTTGGTAATACCGAGATCCTGAAGCTCTTTTTTTAGTGAATCGTGGAGCTGGTATTCTGCCTGATGTTTGGTGCGGTATACTTTTGGGTTTTTGGCAGATTTGCAATCTTCAATCACTTTACGGCAGAGTCGGTAAGAATCGCAGTGCTTTTGAATGATTTTCTGTGTGCTTAGCGCACTGTTAATTTGTATTATTCTCTGTTCAGCCGCTTTAACAGAAGCATCAACGTCAGAAATATGCTGCTGGAAATCTTCATAATTCAGCAGATTATTTTCGGAAAGATAGTTGAAGGTGCGGGCTGTCTCTTTTAGATTATTTAGTTTTGCCCAACGTTCAAATCCTTCTCGATTGCCGGTTGTAACATACGTGCCGTGACATTTCTATTAAGATCAGGAGTAATCTTGAGATTAAGAGGGAAAAAGGGGAATGCGTGACTCCGTTTGTAGCATTTGGATACAGGAAGACAAAGACAGATAAGCATAAATTAGAGATTGACCCATCTGCAGGCAGTGTAGTACAGGATATTTTTAAGATGAAGCTACGGGGAATGAGTCAGGATGCGATTGCTAATCGTTTAAATGAACTGGGTATTCTTTCACCATTTGAATATAAAATCAGCAGCGGCAGTCATTATGAAACTGGCTTCCGGCAGAAAGAGCAGGCACTTTGGAGTTCTGTTACAGTCCGTAGGATACTGGAAAACGAGGTTTATATCGGAAATCTTGTGCAGGGAAAAAAGACAACACCGAACCATAAAGTGAAGCAGACTTATGTGAAACCGGAAGATGACTGGATCCGGATTGAGAAAAATCATGAGCCACTGGTGAGTGACCGTGATTTTGAAATTGTTCAGAGACTTCTGGGCATGGATACACGTACTTCACCTGACCAAAAGCAGGTATATCTGTTATCCGGAATTGCTGTATGTGCGGATTGTGGTGCACCTATGACAAGAAAGGTTTCCACTGTGGCAGGAAAAAAATATGCTTATTATCTATGTTTCACAAATAAAGAAACAAAACGCTGTTCCAGTCACAGAATACCGGAAAAGGATCTGGAAGATACCGTACTGGTGATGTTGAAACAAGAACATCCTGCACCTGAAAAGAGTCCTGGAATTTGTTGGTACTGTGCCATTTCAGGAGATCAATATGAAGAAGCTGCAGGACAGGCTGGAGAAGAAAAAACAGGAGACAGAACGCTGTAAGGAGTTACGGATACAGTAGTTGAAAAATCCCTGTTCATCAAATAATTTTTAAGAGTCCTCATTGTAGGGCTCTTTTTCTTCTGAAAAAAAATAATCCAAATAGAAAATTATATAATATCAACATAACAAAAAATCTTCCATATTTCTGTGGAAGAAAGGAGAGAAGAACTATGTCAATTGATTCTATGTTATCAAGAGTAAAGGGGAATTGTCTTACCCTTCAGGATCTGGAACTTAATACGCGAAAGCTAAATTTAGGAGATGAAGTGATCATTCCCGTTGAACTAATGGATGAGTATAACGAAAAAGAATATCCAAATGGAATTAAGGCAGTCGTTGTTCAGCGCTGCAAAAATCATATCGTTTTCCGCCTCCAGTTTGGATATAACCGTTCCATTTTAAAGGTCGACTGCGATCCTATTATTATAACCAGACCATCTAACTTCTCAGTTTATGACGAAAATATGTCTCAAAGGGATGTGCTGGATGCATTAGCTAAGAGCAAACAGGAGGAAAAAGAAAATGAATAAAAAAGAAGTCGCTGAAATCAAAAAACTGTTTAAGCCGGAAATGTGTAACCTCACCAGGATCTGCGGATGTTATGTAGATTCTGAAAAACAGAAAGTGAGCGAAACAAAGGAAGCCTTCCTTTCTATTCCAGAAGAAGAAATGTTCAAGTACTTTGATGTATTCAAAAAGAACTTATCCGGAAAAATCGGGAAAAATCTATTGAACCTTAAATACGAGACATCTACCTATCTTCCAGGGCAAGACTTATTACTTGGACTTAAAGACAGTAAATTAACCGATAACAGTTTAATAGAGGAATTATTCGATAAAATCATTTCTTCATACTATTATGTTGGTAATTACTATATCATTCTTGCACATGGTGTTTATGATATCCCTGGAAAGGCAAGCGATGGCACCACAATGTATGACGCTTCAGACGAAGTATATGAATATCTCATTTGTTCCATTTGTCCTGTGGATCTCGCCAAACCGGGACTCAGCTACCAGACTGAAAATTCTCGTTTTGAAGAGAGAACAAGGGATTGGGTAATGGGAATGCCGATGCACGGATTTTTGTGACCATCTTTTTCTGACCGTACAGAGAATATCCATGAAGCCCTTCTTTACACAAAAAAAACAGCCGATATCCAGGAAGATTTCATTACGAATTCATTGGGAACTATGATACCACAGACGTCAGATGAGCAGGAACAAGCGTTTAAAGACCTTTTTTCGTCTGCAAAAAATGTCTCTTTTGAACAAGTTCAGTCAATCCGTGAAGAAATTTCAGAATTAGAAGAAGCACAGGATACACCTGTAGAGCTAGATCCGGTTTCTTTAAAAAAGATTTTTGAGAAAAATGAAATTACTTTGTCAGAACCACCAAAATCCACATTACTTTCCAGTAATATTTCCGGTTCTACGAAAGTAAAAACCGTAGCTGCTACTTTAACAACAGATGAGCCTCTTGATATTAAAACTATTGATGGGAAAAAATATATTATTTTACCGGTTGAAGGAGCAGAAATCAATGGAATCCCAGTAAATCAGTAAGGAGATTTTTAATGAGAACAAAAAAGAATTACAGCGCATATAGGAAGCTTTTTCATACGATATTAGTGTTACTTATTTTAAGGCTATTTTACTCTATCCCGACACCTGGTGTAAATACAGGTTACTTTAAAACATTTTTAGAGTTAAATGCTTCCTTTAGTTTTATCAATGCAATCACGGGTAGTGGCCTGTCAGATCTCTCTATTATGGCTTTAAGTGTAGGTCCTTATATTACTGCCTCCATTTTAATTCAGCTTTTCGGAATTTTAATCCCGAAACTTGCAGAAATGCAAAATGGAATGCAGGATGAGCGGGATCGGATTGAAAAACTTACCTTTATAGTCGGAATTATAATGGCGGTTTTACAGTCTGTGTTGATGGCAATTGGATTTGGCAAAAAAGGGCTTCTGATTGACTACAAATGGTATTGGATTTGCTGCATTACCGCTATTTGGACATTTACATCCGCGATGGTTGCTTTTATCGGAAAGAAGATGAGCGATATGAAAAATTATTTCATCGGAAATGGAGTATCTCTCATTTTGACTGCAAATATTATTGCATCCTATCCATCCGACATCAAATCCATTATCCGATTAATCGCAAGCGTAAAAGATGACCAGAAAAAAATAATTATATCTATTGTAGTTATTACGGCTATAGTTATCCTTTTTATGTTTACCTATTTTATCAATGGATGTGAAAAACAGATCAAAATCGTATACTCGAATAAAACAGGAGGAGGGGAAGGAACAATCCCTATCAAACTTTGCACCGGTGGTGTTGTTCCTGTCATTTTTGCATCATCCATCATGGCTTTCCCGGTTACAATTGCGAGCCTTATTGGAAAAGAAAATATTCCTTTTATCAAATTGATCAATACAGCCTGCTGGTTTGATCTAAAAAGCCCAATTTACAGCTTTGGGGCATTTATTTATCTGCTACTCATCATATTGTACTCATATTTTTATACAAATATTACTTTCAATGCGAGCGAAGTAGCACACAGCATTCAGAAAAGTGATGGAATCATCCCCGGAATAAGGTCTGGGCAAAATACAGTTGCATATTTAAAAAGACAGATGAAATCGCTGATCTTTATCGGAGCAATCTGTATGTCCATCATTGCTATGATTCCTATTTTTATCAGTGCACATTATGGATTATCCCGGCTGTCGTTTCTTGGTACATCAGTAATTATTACTGTAAGTGTAATTACTGATACAAAAAATCAAGTATTTAGTCAGCGACGCAGTAAAAAATATATAGCAAGGACGGTGTAAAAATGTTTAATAGAAGAAAGCAGAGAACTGCAACATCCGTATTTTTCCATCCCTCATTAAAAAGTACCATTTCTAATACCTTTTTTATCCTCTTCGCAGTTTTTATTGGAGCTATCGCATATTACGGTATTGATATCGGGATGAGCCGAATAATTTCGTTTATATTCTAAGGACTGATTATTCAGTCCTTTTCCTATTTTTTTGTCAATCTTTCATATTTGCCATAACAAGGAGGTAATAAAATGAAAGAAACAAATCAAGAAAATGAAAAACTTCTTTTGTCTATAAAAGAAGCAAGTTCTCTAATCGGTATTTCTGAAAGAGCGATGAGGGATCTCTCACTTGAATTGAATATACAAGTTCGAATTGGAAGAAGAGTCCTGATTCACAAAAAAAATTAGAAAAATGGATTGACCGTCAAGTACAAAACCGGTAAGAATCTAACGCCAATTTTATTATATAACGAAGAGATTCTTGAAATACTTTTAAAAATTTGATAATATGAAACGGATAAAATACCTGTCCGTGGAATTGAGAAAGGGTAGGTGGTTATCATGGGAAAAGACTTAAAAGGCAAAAATTTGGGGAAAGGATTTACCCAAAGAAAAGATGGACGTTACCAAACCCGCATTTACCTAAAAGGAAAGAAAAATCCAATTTGTCTATATGGTCAAACTTTAAACGAAGTTAAAAAGAAAAAAATGAATTATTAAAAAAAACTGAATACGGATTAAAAATAGATGCAAATAAAATTACGCTCAACCAGTGGTTTGAACAATGGATGTCTCTTTACGTTGTCAATCGAGTAAAGAAAACGACTATCAGAAATTATATAGAGTCATATAACCGATGTATTGAATATATTGGAAACATAAAATTATCAGATATTCAAATTACTCATATTCAAAATATGGTTAACGAATTAACTGCCAAGGGCTATAAAAAAAAGACAATACAATCTTCTGTTTCACTTATATCGAACTGCTTTAAAAGAGCTATAATTGGAAAATTGCTCATATTTAATCCATGCGAGGGAATTATATATCCAAACACAAGCAACGGTGCTTTTGACCCTATTATTGCATTTGACAAAAAAATAGAACGGCTATCAAACGATGAAATCAGACGATTTTTTGAAGCGGCCAGAGGAACGCGATACTATGAATTGTTTGTATTGCTTCTATTCACAGGATTACGAATTGGCGAAGCGTGTTCGTTAGAGTGGACAGATATTGATTTTCAAAACAATTACATAAACGTTTACAAAACAATTAATGAAGTAACTGTTTACTATGATGATCAGGGACACAAACTTGAAAAACCATATCGTATCAAACAAATTACTTCACCTAAAAAAGAAGCAAGTGTCCGAAAAGTTCCATTATTCAAGGCAGCAGCAGATGCTCTGATTAGTTGGAAAGAGAAACAAGACCGCGACAAACATTGTTATCGAAAAAAATGGGGCGTAAAAAATGATTTATTGAAGAACTATCCTTCTTTAATTTTTACGACACAATATGGTAATTGTTATCTACCAACTCAAGCTGGACGTGAATGTAGCCGTATTGCATCCATTATGAATAGCCACGAAAAATCTATAGCTGCTATTGAACACAGAGAGTTTCATCCTTCTCAAATTCATCCGCATTTATTCAGACATACTTTTGTAACTTTATGTTATGAATCCGGGATGGATCCTGCTTCAATTATACTTATTGTAGGCCATTCAAATATCAAAATGATGCAATATTATACACATCCAGATGCAACATTTGTCAATAATGAATTTGATAAATATACAGAGTATGTGAATAATTATTCATTGTCGAAAATCAGTAAAAACGACTCACTTTAAAAAAGTGGTCAAAACATGGTCAAACTAATAAAGGAAAAGCTCTGAAACCCTTGTAAAATAAGGAGATTTTGACATGACTAACAACCTAACACCGATGATGAAGCAATATATGCAGACAAAAGAGGAATACAAGGATTGTATCCTTTTTTACCGCTTAGGAGATTTTTATGAAATGTTCTTCGACGATGCTCTCACAGCATCAAAAGAGCTGGAAATTACTCTGACTGGAAAGAATTGCGGACTGGAGGAACGGGCACCGATGTGCGGAATCCCGTACCATGCAGTTGACAGTTATCTGAACCGTCTGGTATCAAAAGGCTATAAGGTAGCAATCTGTGAGCAGGTAGAAGATCCGAAAACAGCAAAAGGAATTGTAAAACGGGAAGTTATCCGTGTAGTAACACCTGGAACCAACCTGGATACTCAGGGACTGGATGAAACAAAGAACAATTACATTATGTGTATTGTCTATATGGCAGACCGGTACGGACTTTCGGTTGCGGATGTTACAACCGGGGAATATCTGGTGACAGAACTGGATTCCCAGACAAAACTGATGGATGAGCTTTACAAATTTATGCCGTCTGAGATTGTCTGCAATGAAGCATTTTACATGAGTGGACTGGATTTGGATGATCTGAAAAACCGTCTGCATATGGCAATTTATTCACTGGAAGCATGGTATTTTGATGATGCGCTCTGCCGGGAAACTTTGCAGGAACATTTTAAGGTGGCTTCTCTTGAAGGTATTGGACTTTCGGACTATGAATGTGGGATGATCGCGTCCGGTGCGCTTTTAAAGTATCTGGAAGAGACGCAGAAGAATTCCCTGTCTCATATGAGCCGTCTGACACGTTATGCAACGGGTAATTATATGGTTCTGGACAGTGCTACAAGGCGTAATCTGGAGTTGGTTGAGACTTTGCGTGAAAAGCAGAAAAGAGGATCCCTTCTGTGGGTACTGGATAAGACAAAGACGGCAATGGGGGCGAGAACCCTTCGGAAATATGTAGAACAGCCATTGATCGACAAGAAATCCATTGTCAAAAGGCTGGATGCAGTTGCGGAATTGAAGGACAATGCTATTTGCAGAGAAGAAATCCGGGAATATTTGAATCCGGTGTACGATCTGGAGCGTCTGGTTGGGAAAATCACCTATCAGTCAGCAAATCCAAGAGACCTGATTGCATTTCAGAGTTCCCTTTCCATGCTCCCGTCGGTAAAATGCATATTAAAGGATATGGAGAGTGACCTTTTAAAAGAAATTTATGAAGAACTGGATCCGCTGGAAGAACTTTGTGATCTGGTCGGACGGGCGATTCAGGAAGAACCGCCGCTTGCCATGAAAGAAGGCGGAATCATCAAAGACGGTTATAATGAAGAAGTGGATCGTCTTCGAAAAGCAAAATCCGAAGGAAAGAACTGGCTTGCTGATCTGGAGACCAAGGAACGGGAAAAGACCGGGATTAAAAACCTGCGTATCCGTTATAATAAAGTATTCGGTTATTATCTGGAAGTTACCAATTCGTTCAAAGATCTGGTTCCGGATTATTATACAAGAAAGCAGACCCTTGCCAATGCGGAGCGTTATATCATTCCAGAACTGAAAGAGCTGGAAGATACGATTCTGGGAGCAGAGGATAAACTCTGTGCACTGGAATATGAGCTTTACTGTGAGGTGAGAAATACTATCGCAGCAGAGTTAACCAGGATACAGAGAACAGCAAAGGCAGTTGCAAAGCTGGATGTGATAGCTTCTCTTGCACTGGTTGCCGAGCGCAACAACTATGTACGGCCAAAGATCAATGAAAAGGGCGTGATCGACATTCGTGATGGGCGACATCCGGTGGTGGAAAAGATGATCCCGAATGATATGTTTATTGCCAACGATACTTATCTGGATGATAAAAAACAGCGCATTTCCATCATTACCGGACCAAACATGGCTGGAAAATCCACCTATATGCGTCAGGCTGCGCTGATCGTACTGATGGCACAGCTGGGATCCTTTGTGCCAGCGTCTTCAGCAAATATTGGACTTGTGGACCGCATTTTTACCCGTGTGGGAGCGTCAGATGACCTGGCAAGCGGACAGAGCACCTTCATGGTGGAGATGAACGAAGTGGCAAATATTCTGCGAAATGCGACAAGCAAGAGCCTTCTGATCTTGGATGAGATTGGAAGAGGAACCAGTACCTTTGATGGATTGAGTATTGCTTGGGCGGTTGTCGAGTATATCAGCAACAGCAAGCTTCTTGGGGCAAAGACCTTATTTGCAACCCACTATCATGAGCTTACCGAGCTGGAAGGCAAGATTAGCAATGTCAACAACTATTGTATTGCGGTCAAGGAAAAAGGTGATGATATCGTATTCCTGCGTAAGATCGTAAAGGGTGGAGCAGACAAGAGTTATGGTATCCAGGTCGCAAAGCTTGCAGGAGTGCCGGATCCTGTCATTAACCGCGCCAAAGAGATCGTAGAAGAGCTGGTGACAGCGGATATTACCGGAAAAGTAAAGGATATTGCGGTACAGGGAAGTGAGACGAAGAAAAAAACGCAGAAGAAGCTGGATGAGGTGGATCTGACACAGTTTTCTCTGTTTGATACCGTAAAAGATGATGATGTGTTAAATGAGTTAAAGGAACTGGATATCAGCCATATGACGCCAATGGATGCCATGAACAAACTGTATCAGCTGCAGAATAAGCTGCGGAACAGATGGTAGGCTGATCCATAAGAGAAAGGAAAGAAGAATCGAATGCCGCATATAGAATTGCTGGATCAGATTACAATTGATAAGATAGCAGCCGGGGAAGTGATTGAACGCCCGGCTTCTGTTGTGAAAGAGCTGGTGGAAAATGCGATTGACGCAGGATCTACAGCGGTGACTGTGGAGATTGAAGAGGGCGGGATTTCTCTGATACGAATTACGGATAATGGTTGTGGGATCGCGAAACAGGACGTGGAAAATGCATTTCTGCGCCATTCGACCAGCAAAATCCGCAGTGCAGAGGATCTGACACATTTGTCTTCTCTTGGGTTCCGTGGAGAAGCGTTGTCGAGTATTTCGGCAGTTGCAAGAGTGGAACTGATCACAAAGACAAGAGAAGACGTATTTGGGACAAAATATATCATAGAAGGCGGAAAAGGAAGAACGCCGGAGGAGACCGGAGCGCCGGATGGGACGACCTTTCTGGTGCGTCAGCTGTTTTTTAATACACCTGCCAGACGCAAATTTCTAAAGACGCCGATGACAGAGGCAAGCCATATCAGTGATCTGCTGACCAGACTTGCCCTTTCGCATCCGGATATTTCCTTCCGGTTTATCAACAATGGACAGGTAAAGCTGCATACTTCCGGGAACGGGAAGATGAAAGATGTCATTTACCACATTTACGGACGGGAAATTGCGAACAATCTGATCCCACTGGAATTTGAAAAAGATGGTGTAAGGCTGTCCGGATATCTGGGAAAGCCAGTGATTAACCGTGGAAATCGAAATTTTGAAAATTATTTTGTCAACGGGCGTTATGTAAGGAACAGTATTCTTGCAAAAGCGATTGAAGATGGATACAAAGATTTTACGATGCAGCATCGTTATCCGTTTGTTGCATTCCAGATTGAGATCAATCCGGAAAAAATTGATGTAAATGTGCATCCATCCAAGATGGAACTTAGGTTCAGTAACCAGCAGGGGATTTACAATCTGCTTTATGAGGCGATCAGTAAGGGACTGCATGAGCCGGAGTTGATTCCGGAAGTGGAAATGTCTGAGATCAAAGTACCGGGAATGTCTGAAAAAAGACAGGAAAAGAAAACTGTTATAAGAGATGCGGGGAATCCATATCGGGCAGATGGCACTTCACCCAAGATGCGAAAGAGTTCCGTTCAGGAGGGGGCAGAGCGAGCGGAATCCTGGTCGCAGTCAGAGATGCCGTCAGCAGAACTTCAGACACAGATAAGTACAGAAAAGACAGTCTCAACCGGTGACGAAAAGCTGGATTATTTTATGCAGAAGATGAGGGAGCGGGTTTATGCCAGTCATCTTGCAGAAGCAAAAGAAGAGCAAGAGAAGAATATCGGTGCTAAAGAGACAAAGATGGCTGCATTAGATGAAAATCCGGCTGTAGATATCCAGAATAAAGGAGCAGAAAACAGAGCGTATTCTGATAAAAGTAAAGAAAAAACAGAGTGTGATCCAGAAAAAACAGAGTCAAATCTGTTTTTGAAGGATTTGAAAGCAAAAAAAGTAAAACAGTTAGATTTGTTTGAAGAGCAGATTTTAAAGAAAGAGGCAAGACAGGAATACCGGATCATCGGACAGGTCTTTGAAACCTACTGGCTGATCCAGTATCGTGACAGCCTCTATATTATAGACCAGCATGCCGCACATGAAAGAGTCCTTTATGAAAGGGCCCTTGCAGGAATGAAGAAGAGAGAGTATACTTCACAATACTTGAGCCCACCGATCATCCTGAGCCTTTCTATGCAGGAGATTGATGTGTTGGAGACATTTAAAGACCGCTTTACGGCAATCGGGTTTGAAATTGAGCCATTTGGTGGTGACGAGTACGCAGTTCGCGCAATTCCGGATAATCTGTTTGGAATCGCCAAAAAGGAACTGCTTCTTGAAATGTTGGATTCCCTGTCGGATGGGTTATCGACCAGTCTGGAACCAGAGCTGATTGACGAGAAGATTGCATCCATGTCCTGCAAGGCGGCTGTCAAAGGAAATATGAAGCTGTCCTATGCAGAAATGGATGAACTGATCAATGAACTGTTGTCCCTGGATAATCCATATCATTGTCCGCATGGCAGACCAACGATCATTGCGATGACAAAGCGGGAACTGGAAAAGAAATTTAAGCGTATTGTGTAGGAGTGTGTAGGAGAAGAACATGACACAGATGACAGAGAAGAAAAAGCCACTGATCATATTGACAGGCCCAACTGCTGTCGGAAAGACGGCTGCGTCGATTGGCCTTGCAAAAGCAATTGGAGGAGAGATCATTTCGGCGGATTCGATGCAGGTATACCGGCACATGGATATTGGTTCCGCGAAGATTTTGCCGGAAGAGATGAAAGGTGTGAAACATTATCTGATCGATGTGCTTAATCCGGAAGAGGAATTTAATGTAGCTGTTTTTCAGAAGATGGCAAAAGATGCAATGGTAGAGATCTATAAGAGAGGACGTATTCCGATTGTTGTAGGTGGCACGGGATTTTATATCCAGGCGCTTTTGTATGACATTGATTTTGAAAAGGGAGAAGAAAACACTGCCTATCGAAAGAAGCTGGAAACGTATGCAAAGGAGCATGGTGCGCAGGCACTCCATGACAGGCTGCGGGAAGCGGATCCAAAGTCGGCAGATGCAATTCATGCAAATAATGTAAAACGGGTGATTCGTGCTCTGGAATATTATCATGAGACAGGAACAAAGATTTCCGAACATAATGAAGCAGAACGGGAGAAGGATTCCCCGTATCGGTTTGCGTATTTTGTTCTGAATGATGTGCGTAGCCGTTTGTATGAGCGGATTGATCGACGTGTGGATCTGATGGTGGAGCAGGGGCTTGTAGATGAGGTGACTGCTTTAAAGACCAGAGGATGCACAAGGGAAATGGTTTCAATGCAGGGACTTGGATATAAGGAAATTCTGGATTATCTGGATGGAAAGAATTCACTTGAAGAAGCGGTAACGATCCTGAAAAGGGATACCCGTCATTTTGCAAAACGCCAGTTGACCTGGTTCCGCAGAGAGCGGGATGTGAACTGGATCCAGAAAGAGGAATTCGGATACGATGAAGAGAAGATTTTGCAGGCAATGCTTGCGATACTGAAAGAAAAGGAGATTACAGACTAATGGATATCAGTCAGAAAATACAGAAATTATATGAACAGACCGGAATTTCACTGGAAGTTCATGACTTTGGAGAAAAAATTGAAAAATCACTGAAAGAACGTTTTGATAAGATCGATAAGATGGCAGAGTTGAACCAGCTGAAGGTCATTCATGCCATGCAGGAAGCAAGGGTGAATGCAGAATGCTTTAACTATGCATCTGGCTATGGATACAATGATTTCGGAAGAGATACGCTGGAAAAGGTGTATGCAAATGTCTTTCATACTGAAGATGCGCTGGTAAGACCACAGATTACCTGTGGAACCCATGCACTTGCTTTAACGCTTTCTGCAAATTTAAGACCTGGTGATGAACTGCTTTCCATCGCAGGAAAGCCTTATGACACACTGGAAGAGGTCATTGGAATCCGCCCATCCACAGGTTCCCTTGCTGAATATGGAGTAATCTATAACCAGGTGGACCTGCTGCCGGACGGAAGCTTTGACTTTGATTCGATTGAAAAAGCAATTGGCGAGAAAACAAAGCTGATTACGATTCAGCGTTCCAAAGGATATCAGACAAGACCGAGTTTTTCTGTGGATCAAATTGGGGAAGCAATTGCATTTGTCAAGAAGATCAAACCGGAAGTCATCTGTATGGTGGATAACTGCTATGGTGAATTCGTAGAAGAAAAGGAGCCAAGTGATGTGGGTGCGGATCTGGTTGTCGGTTCCCTGATCAAGAATCCGGGCGGCGGACTTGCCCCGATCGGTGGCTATGTGGCTGGAAGAAAGGATCTGATCGAGCAGTGTGCTTACCGCCTTACTTCTCCTGGACTTGGAAAAGAAGTGGGTGCTTCACTTGGTGTGATGCAGTCGTTTTATCAGGGACTTTTCCTTGCACCGACTGTTGTTGCAGGTGCATTAAAAGGTGCTATTTTTGCGGCGAATGTATATGAAAAGCTTGGTTATGCAGTTGTACCGGACGGAAAAGAGGAACGCCACGATATCATTCAGGCGGTAACACTTGGAAGTGCGGAAGGTGTAATCGCATTCTGTCAGGGAATCCAGGCGGCAGCACCGGTTGACAGTTATGTAACACCGGAACCGTGGGCAATGCCGGGATATGACAGTGATGTGATTATGGCGGCAGGGGCATTTGTACAGGGATCGTCCATCGAACTGAGTGCAGATGGACCGATCAAAGAACCGTATGCAGTATATTTTCAGGGAGGTCTCACCTGGGCGCATGCAAAACTTGGTATTTTAATGTCTCTTCAGAAGTTATATGAAAAAGGAATTGTAAAGGAATTATAGAATGAAAAAAAGAGTCATCATCATCGGCGGCGGAGCAGCTGGCAGTATGGCTGCACTTACGGCGGCGCAGAACGGCGCAGATGTACTGCTTCTGGAACAGAATGAAATAATTGGCAGAAAAATACTGTCGACGGGTAATGGCAGATGTAACTTTACCAATCGTTTTCAGGATCCATCCTGCTATCGAAGCGACAATAGCGGATTTGCATGGAAATCAATCGGAAAATTTTCTGAGCCTGAGACAACGTCTTTTTTTAAAAATCTTGGAATTTATCCGAAGGATAAAAATGGCTATCTGTATCCCTGGTCCGAGCAAGCCTCGGCAGTGAGGGAAGCGCTGGAGTCTGCGCTGAAACTGGCAAAGATCCGGATTCATACCGGAGTTCGCGTATTTGGGATCATACCAAAGAAAAATGGTTTTCAGATCAGTTTTTCAAAAGATGGGAAAAAAGGAATGATTTCCGGTGAGGCTGTGATCCTTGCGGCCGGATCAAAGGCAGCTGCAAAACTAGGGAGTGACGGAAGTGGATATGACCTGGCAAAAATGCTGGGACATAAGCTGGTTCCGGTTGTCCCGGCTCTGGTACAGCTCCGGTGCAGGGAAAAGCTGTACCGGCAAGTCGCAGGCGTGCGTACTCATGGAAAAGTAACGGTTTTTATCGATGGGACAGAAACGGCTTCTGATATCGGCGAGCTGCAGCTTACGGATTATGGTATTTCCGGGATCCCGGTTTTTCAGGTCAGCCGTTATGCGGCGAGAGGTCTGTATGAAAAGAAAGAAGTTTTTGCAGAACTGGATTTTATGCCGGATTTTGGAGATGTAGAATTTTTGCAGATGTTAAAGGAACGGAAGATAAGGCTGGATGGTCTTGTGATGGAACAGTATTTTAATGGGCTATTCCACAAAAAGCTTGCCGGTGCGCTGCTTAAGAGAATTGGAATTTCAGGAACAATGCCGGTGCATGACCTTGGTGAAGAGAATCTGGAAAGACTTTGCCGGATCTGTAAGCATTTCCGAACTTATATTGATAAGACAAATCCGTTTGAACAGGCGCAGATCTGTGCGGGTGGTGTAGATACAAGCGAGATTGATCCGGACACGATGGAGTCGAAGCTTGTAAAAGGACTTTATTTTGCAGGAGAAATTCTGGATGTAGATGGAATCTGCGGAGGTTACAATCTGCAGTGGGCATGGACCAGTGGTTATCTGGCAGGGAAAGGAGCGGCAAATGCTTAGAATCAGTCAGCTGAAGCTTCCGGTTACGCATACGGAAGAGGATTTGAAGAAAAAGATTGTGCACACACTGATGTGCAGGACAGAAGCGGTACAGAGCTATGAGATTATCAAGCAGTCTCTGGATGCCAGAAAGAAGCCGGATCTGTTCTATGTCTATACTGTGGATGTAAAAGCGGACAATGAAAAACAGCTTTTGAAGATGCTTACCCGAAAAAAGCGTGCAGGCAATGTGCAACTCCATGAAGCAATGCCATATGTTTTTCCGGCAGGAGGCAACGAAAAATTGAAGTCACGTCCGGTAGTTGTCGGATGCGGTCCTGCCGGACTTTTCTGTGCGTATTTTCTTGCAGAATATGGGTATCAGCCGGTTCTTCTGGAACAGGGGGCACCGGTAGAAGAGCGACAGAAAGATGTTGAGGAGTTCTGGAAGACGGGGGTGCTGAAACCGGATTCTAATGTGCAGTTTGGAGAAGGCGGAGCAGGGACGTTTTCAGACGGAAAACTAAATACACTGATCAAGGATCCGGTGGGGCGCAATCGTAAGGTGCTGGAGATTTTCGTGGGAAACGGAGCACCAAAAGACATTCTTTATGTGAATAAACCACACATTGGAACGGATATTCTACGGACTGTGATCAGAAATATGCGGGAGAAAATCCTTGTGTGGGGTGGTGAAATCCATTTCCATACACAGATGACAGAGGTCCTTTTTACAGAAAATACAAGGCGGATCAGAGGGATCATATATGAAGATCTTCTGAAAAAAGAAAAAGAAGAAATACAGACGGAGACGCTGGTTCTGGCACCGGGACACAGTGCGCGGGAGACCTTTGCGATGCTCTTCGGGAAAAAGGTTCCGATGGAGGCAAAATCCTTTGCAGTTGGTGTACGTGCAGAACACCCGCAGGAGCTGATCAATCATTCCCAGTATGGGGATGCAAAGGCATCTCTTCCGGCAGCAGCCTATAAGCTGACTGCAAAACTGCCGGATGGAAGAGGTGTATATTCGTTCTGTATGTGTCCGGGAGGCTATGTGGTTAATGCGTCTTCGGAGGAAGGATATCTTGCGGTCAACGGAATGAGCTATCATGCCCGTGACAGCCGCAATGCCAACAGTGCAATCGTTGTGACGGTTACACCGGAGGATTTTGAAAGCGACCATCCGCTCGCCGGAATTACATTCCAGAGAGAACTGGAAAAGGCAGCTTACGAAGCAGGAAAAGGAAAAATTCCGTTACAGAGATACGGGGATTTTTACCGGAGTGTGACCGGAAAAGAAAAGGAAAAGACCGAAGCAGAAGTGAACGAAGCAGAAGTCTGGTATCAGGGACATGAGCCATGTATGAAGGGTGCGTATGAAGAGACAGACCTGGCGGGGATTTTCCCGGCAAAGATCAGTAGCGCGCTGGTGGATGGGATGGAAGATTTTAACAAGAAAATTCGAGGATTTTCGCATCCTCTTTCCATTCTTTCCGGAGTGGAGAGCAGAACCTCTTCGCCGGTACGGATCGTAAGAGATAGTAATTCGCTAGAAAGCGTGATTGGAGGACTTTATCCTTGCGGAGAGGGCGCAGGATATGCCGGCGGGATTACATCGGCGGCAGCAGACGGTATTAAAATCGCAGAAAAAATTCGACAAAAATATGCACCGTTTTTATAGAAAACAGCTGTGTTAAGAAAAAAATAATATTTAAAAAGTCTATACACGTTTTTTAAAATATGCTAAAATGATACCAGTTTGTGATTCAAAAGAGGAGGAGTACAGATGAGAGGAGCCGGAAGTAAGAATGCCTGGGCTTTATTTTTGCTGATTCTGGCAGGGATTGTTCTGGGTGGCTTTATCGGTGTGCTTGCAGAAGGGGTTCCAGCACTTAGCTGGCTTTCTTATGGACAGACTTTCGGGGTAGAGACACCGATTGTTTTGAACCTCGGACTTGTCGTTATTACGTTTGGTCTTACGATTAAGATCACGATCGCAAGCATTATTGGAGTGATTATCTCCATATTCATTTATCGTTTCTTATAGGATGTATAAAGCATCCCATATACAAGGGTGGAGAGTCTGGTGTGAATCAACAAATCCTGCAAAAGGATGAATCAAAAAAATACCATTCGAGAAATGTTATCAGAAGAGCGGCCATATGAAAAATGTGAACGCTTTGGGGCGGGCAGTTTAACAGATATTGAATTGCTCGCTGTTTTGTTAAGGACTGGAACAAAGGGAGAGAGTGCACTGGATCTTGCCAGGAAGCTTTTTTATCCCGGAGAAGGTACACAGCCACAAGCCAAAGCCCATCTTCAAAGCTGGACAAAAGAAGAACTGCTGAAAATCAGTGGAATCGGAAGAGTAAAGGCTATTCAGATCTTATGCCTTTGTGAGCTTTCCAAGAGAATGTCCCAGCTTTCAGCCAGAGAAGATCTGGATTTTTCAAGACCGGATACAATTGCAGCATATTATATGGAAGATATGCGCTATTACAGGCAGGAGCATTTGAAACTGCTGATGCTGAATACGCGTTCCAGACTGATCGGAGAAAGCGAAATTTCGAGAGGGACAGTAAATATGTCCGTAATTTCCCCGAGAGAGCTTTTTATAGAGGCATTGCAAAAGAACGCAGTCTATATTATACTGTTGCACAATCATCCAAGTGGTGATCCGATGCCGAGCAGGGAAGATATTCTTGTGACACAGCGCATCCGGGAGGGCGGAAGCCTTCTTGGAATTGAACTTCTGGATCATATCATTATTGGTGATAACTGCTATGTATCACTCGCAGAGCAGAAGCTGCTTAAGGAAAAGTAGTATGGAAAGGAACTTTAGATTATGGCGCGAAATATTTACGGTCTTGATCTCGGGACTTATGAGATCAAGGTGTATGATAAAAAGCAGGACAGTACGTGGAAAGAGAAGAATGTAATTGCTATTGTGGACGGAAAAGAGATCTTGGCTGTCGGCGATGAAGCATATGCGATGTTCGAGAGAACACCGGGAAATATTGAAGTGGTGTTTCCGATGAAAGAAGGTGTAATCAGCAGATTTACGGATATGCAGTATCTTCTTCAGAATCTGCTGAAGAAAGAGCGCCGTTTTACAAGAGGATCAGAATATCTGATCGCAGTACCTACGGATGTCACAGAAGTTGAAAAACGGGCGTTTTTTGATCTGGTTGTTCATTCAACGGCGAAAGCAAAAGAAGTGAATATTGTAGAACGCGGTGTTGCGCAGTGTATCGGAATGGGAATTGATGTCCGGAAGACAAAAGGGATGCTGATCGTTGATTTTGGTGCGGCTACAACCGAATTATCTGTAGTAGGTTCAGGTGGCATGGTACTTAATAAAATGCTTAAGATCGGTGGTATGACATTTGATGTGGCAGTTCAGAATATGGTCCGCCGGAATTATGATTTTCTGATCGGAAGACAGACAGCCGAGGCTCTCAGAAAACGTTTTGGAGTGCTTGGCGGAAACGGAAAAGCTTCCATGGTGGTTGCCGGACGTAATCTGGTTGTTGGTGTACCAAGATACCAGGAAATCCCAAGCAGTGCGGTACGGGCTGCGATGAAAGAATCTCTGGAAACCTGCACTTCGCAGATTGGTCAGTTGATTGAACGGACCCCACCGGAGGTAGCCCGTTCAATCAAAAAGAATGGAATCTGTCTGACGGGTGGTGTTTCCAGGCTACCGGGGCTTGACCGGTACATAGAAGCTGTGACTGGATATCCGGTGCATGTGGCTGCTAAGCCGGATCTGTGTGCAGTAGAAGGGCTGCGACGGATGATCAATTCAAAAGAACTTAAAAAAATTTCGTACTCAATGTTGGATGAAAATTATAGGTGGATAAGATAGATGAAAAGAAAGAATCAATTTTCGACATCAAATAAATACTGGTTGCTGATCCTTGCTATCATATGTATTGTATTGATGGGACTTTCCGGATTTGCAGAGTCCGGAAAAGGACCGCTTTCCTGGGCAGCAGGTTACACGATCGTGCCGATGCAGAAAGGAATCAACCGTGTCGGGATGTGGATCGGCGATGTTTCAGAGAATTTTGCAACACTTCAGGAAATAAAAAAAGAAAACAAAGAACTGAAATCCCGCCTGGAAGAGATGACGACTGAGAATAACCGATTGCAGCAGAATTCAGCAACGCTGGAAAGATATAAAGAACTATATAAGATGGATCAGAATACAGCGGATTATCCGAAAGTTGCTGCGAATGTAATCGCCAGCGAGAATAGCAACTGGTTTTCGAAATTTACGATTGATAAGGGAAGCAATGATGGGATCAGGAAAGATATGAATGTCCTATCTGGAACCGGACTGGTTGGAATCGTCACAGAAGTCGGACCGAACTGGGCAACAGTAAGTTCGATTATCGATGATAAAAATGTAAGTGCCATGATCCTGACAACCTTTGACAAATGTATTGTAAGCGGAGATCTGCAGACGGTGCAGGACGGACTTTTAAAATTTGAACAGCTTGCCAATAATGAAAATGAAGTGGCGGTTGGAGAACAGGTTGTAACATCGAATATCAGCAGCAAATATCTGCAGGGACTTCTGGTTGGATATATTTCAGAGGTAAATGTAGATTCCAATAATCTGACAAGATCCGGATATATCATTCCTGCTACGGATTTTAAGGAATTACAGGAAGTTCTTGTTATTACAACAACAAAGCAGGATCTGATCGATGGAAAAGGTGAAAGTGGAAGCGATAACGGAGGCGAATAGACATGAAAAAGATTAAAAGGATCCTGATCTGTGCTGTGTTGATCACTGTCTGTTTTCTTCTGGAGACAACGGTGTTTCAAAAGCTGGCGTTTGCCTCGATTATTCCGAATCTCCTGATTATCGTGACGTCCTCATTTGGATTTATGAGGGGACAAAAAGAAGGAATGATCATCGGCTTTTTCTGTGGACTTTTAAAAGATATACTAGGTGGAAATCTGCTTGGATTTTATGCGCTGATCTATATGCTGATCGGATATGGCAACGGATTTTTCCAGAGAGTATTTTATGACGAAGACATTAAACTCCCGTTGGCACTTATTGCCGGCAGTGAGTTTCTATATGGTATGGTGATTTATGTCCTTTTATTCATGTTAAAAAGTGATTTCCATTTTTTGAATTATCTGAGACATGTGATCATGCCGGAACTGGTTTACACGATTCTGGTTACACTGGTTCTGTATCAGATCATTCTGCATATTAACCGAAGACTTGAAGAAGAAGAAAAAAGGAGTGCTAGCAGATTTGTTTGATTTATTGGATCGTCTGAAAAGATGGTTTATCGACTTGGTAAAATCTAGAATGTTTGTGCTGATGCTTGTGTTTATTGTGCTTTCTGCAATTTTGATACAGCGTGTGTTTGCTTTACAGATCGTAAACGGACAGGCATATCTGGATGACTATAAGCTTCAGATCCAGAAAACAAAAGAGGTACAGGGAACCAGAGGTCGTATCCTGGACCGGAACGGAGTGGTTCTGGCAGATAACAAGCTCGCATATTCCGTCACGATTGAAGACAACGGTGACTATGATACGGTTAAAGAGAAAAATAAAATCATCAATGCAACAATTGAGAAAGTGATCAGTATTGTTGAATCGAATGGAGATTCTATTGTCAATGATTTCAAAATTATTCTCAATGATAATGGAGAATATGCTTATTCCATGACAAGCGAGGTGCAGCGTCTGCGGTTCCTTGCGGATGTGTTTGGAAAAGCAACCATTGATAAGCTCAGTAACAAGCAGAAGGCATACAGTGCGGCAGATCTGATGCATTATCTCTGTACAGATGAGACCTACGGTTATGGGCTGGACGAACAGAAACTGTCCAAAGAAGAAATCTTGAAGCTGGTAACAATCCGGTATTCCATGGGACTGAATCGCTATCAGAAGTATGTGGCTACAACGATTGCAAGTGATGTCAGTGAAAGTACAACAGCTGCTATTATGGAAAACCTGGATACTCTTCAGGGAGTTAATATTGAAGAGGATTCAATCCGTTATTACCCAGACAGCAAATATTTTGCGTCTATTCTTGGTTATACGGGTGTGATTTCACAAGATGAATATGATGCGTTGGATGAAAAGGAGCAGGACTCGTATTCTCTTACGGATGTGGTTGGAAAAGCAGGGCTGGAGCAGACACTGGATAAAACACTTCAGGGTGAAAAAGGTGAAATCAAACTTTATGTTAACAGTGTGGGAAAGGTCATTGAGTCCAAGCAGGGGAAAAAGGCAAAGGCAGGAAATGATGTCTATCTTTCTATTGATGCCAATCTGCAAAAGGCAGCTTATGATCTCCTGGAAGAAAAGCTTGCCGGAATCATCCTTTCCAATCTGACTACGTCTCTGACCTATGACCGTACACAGGCAGAAGAGGGAAGTGATGTGAAGATACCGATTGGTGATGTTTACAATGCATTTATTTCTAATGAGATTCTGAATGTGGGACATTTTGAGGCTGCGGATGCCGGGGAGACTGAGAAAAGTGTGTATGCGTCATTTTCTTCTAAAAAGGAGGCAGTGCTTGCAGATGTGATGGCACAGCTGAGTGATTCAGGTGCGCCGGCATATAAAGACTGTGATGAGGATATGCAGGCATATCTCAGTTATATTATCAGTACTGTACTTACCCAGAATGCAGCAATCATTCAGAAAGATTCGATTGATACCAATGATTCTACATATATTGCGTGGGAAAATGATGAGAGCATCAGTCTCTATACTTATCTGAATTATGCGATCTCCAAGAACTGGATCGATACATCAAAACTGACTGATTATATGAACAGTGACAGTGAGTATTCGGATCAGAATGAAGTATATCAGGGGATTCTGGCGTATATCAGTGCAAATCTTCCTAAGGATTCCGGATTTGACAAACTGATCTACAAGTATATGATACGCAATGAAGAAATCACAGGAAGCCAGATTGGTATGATGCTTTATGAGCAGGGAATTCTGAATTATGATGCAGATGTTTATAATAAGCTTGCGGATGGTACAATGACCGCCTATGATTTCATGTATTCCAAGATTGAAGATCTGGAAATCACACCGGGACAGCTTGGACTGGAACCATCTACCGGATCGGTCGTAGTAACTGACACGAAGACCGGACAGCTTCTTGCCTGTGTATCCTACCCGGGATATGATAATAACCGGCTTGCAAATACCATGGATTCAGGCTATTATACAAAGCTTTTAAATGATCAGTCAGCACCGTTATATAATAATGCGACGCAGGAGAAGACGGCACCGGGATCTACTTACAAACCACTGGTTGCTGTTGCCGGACTGACAGAAGATGTCATTGATACCAGTACGTATATCAGCTGCGGCGGACTCTATGAAAAAATTTCACCGAGTCCACGATGCTGGATTTATCCGGGGTCGCATGGAAGTCTGAATGTGACGAGTGCGATCCAGCATTCCTGCAATATGTTCTTCTATGAAGTTGGATACCGTCTGGGACTTACAAACCAGATGCTCAGTAATGCAAAGAGCAGCGAGTCGGGATATTCTTCTGACCAGGGATGTGAGACGCTTCTGAAATATGCGACTATGTTTGGACTGAACCAGACAACAGGAATCGAAATTCCGGAATCGTCACCTCAGGTATCTGATCAGGACTCTGTACGTTCTGCAATCGGTCAGGGTACTAATAACTATACGACAACTCAGCTTGCAAGATATGTTACAGCAATTGCAAACAGAGGAACTGTTTATAATCTTTCCCTTCTGGATCATGTGGAAAATAAGGATGGTAAGGTAACAAAAACTTACGAACCGGATGTGCTGAACCAGATAGAGGGTGTTTCCGGAAATACATGGGATGCTGTTCAGTCGGGAATGCGGGCAGTTGTTACCAGCAACAGTACATATTCTTCGCTGGGAAATATTACAATGTCAGGTAAAACCGGTACGGCACAGCAGAGTACTACACATCCGGATCACGGTCTGTTTGTTGGCTATGCGCCAAGTGACGATCCGGAAGTCGCATTTGCGATCCGTATCAAAAATGGTTATGAATCTTTATATCCGTCAGAGATTGGAAGAGACCTGATGCGCTATTATTATGGAGAGACAAGCCGTGATGAGCTGATCACAGGGCATGCATCGGCAGCAGGTTCATCATCGACACATGGAGACTAGATTGAGGGGGATCACAGGTATGAAACAGAAAGTCATCATTAAAAGTAATAAATACGGTCTGATTGTTCATATGGATCCTGATGCAGAGTATACAGAGATTCTGAAGGAATTGAGAGAAAAATTTACCGAATCTGCCCGCTTTTTCAAAGATGCGACCATGGCGGTTACGTTTGAAGGGCGGATTCTTACAAAACCACAGGAAGAAGAGGTCATTGGTCTGATCACTGATGTCGCTCATATCCATATTGTCTGTATTTTTGATACTAATGAAAATACAGAAAGATTATACAAAAAAGTAGTAGAAGACTCTCTTAACAGTTTAACCAGAAAAGAAGGTCAGTTCTACAAAGGTACACTCAGACAAAGGCAGGTACTGGAGACAGAGCAGAGTATTATTATACTTGGCGATGTAGAGTTTGGTGCAACCGTAGTATCCAAGGGCAATATTGTTGTGCTGGGTGCGGTAAGGGGAACGGTACATGCCGGGGCAACAGGAGATCGGAATGCGTTTATTACGGCGTTGTCGATGAGACCGCATGTGATGAAGATTGCAGATATTGTATCAACACATACATATCTTCAGGACGAAACCGTAAGACCAAGTATCGCCCGTCTTGACGGCAAGCGCATTTATATCGATCCACTGGAGAATTTAGAGTGGTAGGAGGATCTGAAAAATGGGTGAAATTATTGTAGTGACATCGGGAAAAGGCGGTGTCGGAAAAACAACAACGACAGCAAATATAGGTGCCGGACTTTCAAGGCTCGGGAAAAAGGTACTGGTGATCGATACGGATCTGGGTCTTCGGAATCTGGATGTTGTCATGGGACTTGAAAACCGGATCGTATATAATCTGGTCGACGTGATCGAAGGTGGCTGCCGTTTGAAGCAGGCGATGATCAGTGATAAGCGTCATGAAAATCTGTATCTGCTGCCATCGGCACAGACAAAGGATAAGTCAGCGATCACACCGGAGCAGATGATCAAGCTTACAAATGAGCTTCGAGATGAATTTGATTACGTTTTACTGGATTGTCCGGCAGGAATTGAGCAGGGATTCCAGAATGCGATTGCCGGAGCTGACAGAGCATTTGTTGTGACAACGCCAGAAGTATCCTCCATTCGTGATGCTGACCGCATCATTGGGCTGCTGGAGCAGAATCACATGAAAAAACTGAATCTTATTATTAACCGTATCAGGATGGATATGGTGAAAAGAGGAGAGATGATGTCAGTAGAAGATGTGACAGAGATTCTTCCTATCGATCTGATCGGAGCAATTCCGGATGATGAACAGGTCGTGATCGGAACGAACCAGGGAGAGACGGTTGTAGATATGGATTCGCTGGCAGGAAAAGCATATACCAATATCTGCCGGCGTATAACCGGTGAAGAAGTACCATTTCTCGATCTGGATAAACAGGAAGGTCTGTTTTACAAACTTTCCCATATGTTTAAAAGAAATTAGGAGGATGTATCATGCATGTATTTGAAAGAGGTATGCACCACTCATCTGTCCGCATTGCAAAAGAACGTTTGAAAAGCCTTCTTGTTTCGGACCGGGTGCAGTGTCAGCCAGATACTTATGAACTTTTGTGCGGAGAATTATACCACACAATCGGAAAATACATGAAGATAACCGAAGATAATTTTAAAGTGGAAATAACACGTTCACAGATTAGAATCAACTTGACAGGAGAAAAATCGTGAGATTACCAAAAAAGACAAAACCTTATCATTTAAAAGATGTGAAATTCGGTCTGGTCATTTCTGTTATTGCTATATCGATTATCGGAGTTATGGTAATCGGAAGTGCAAAGCAGGCAGTACAGGGAAGACAGATCATAGGACTTGTTGCCGGAGTGATCCTGATGATCATTCTTTCGATGATAGACTATGTATGGCTTCTGAATTTTTACTGGATTTTATATGGGATCAATATCATTGCACTGGTATGTGTAAAGCTGTTTGGAACCAATGTAAATGGTGCACAGCGGTGGATCGATATCGGAGTGACGAATTTTCAGCCATCAGAGCTCAGCAAAATACTGGTTGTCGTATTCTTTGCAAAATTTCTGATGAATCATGAGGATGATCTGAACAGTGCTGCAACCATCCTGAAAGCAGTAGGACTGATTGCACCAACACTGATCCTGATCGTTCTTCAGCCAGACCTTTCAACAACCTTATCCATAGCGCTTGTCTTTTGTGCTATGATGTATCTGGCGGGACTGAGTTATCGATTTATCGGAACCCTGATTGCGATTCTGGTTCCGGTTACGATTATTTTTATTAGTATTGTTGTACAGCCAAATCAGCCATTTCTGCACGATTATCAGCAAAAGCGTATTCTGGCATGGCTGGAACCGCAGAAATATGCAAGTGATGAAGCTTACCAGCAGAATAATGCAATTATGGCGATTGGTTCCGGACAGCTTACCGGTAAAGGACTGAATAATAATACAACCACATCCGTGAAGAATGGAAATTTTATTTCTGAGCCACAGACAGACTTTATTTTTGCAATTGTAGGTGAAGAATTAGGTTTTGTGGGTTGCTGTATCGTGATTGGTCTGTTATTATTGATTGTAGTACAATGCATATTGATAGGACTCAGGGCACAAGATCTGGCGGGGCGGATTATTTGCTGCGGTGTAGCCGCGCAGATAGGATTTCAGTCGTTTATCAATATCGGCGTGGCAACAGGGATCTTACCAAATACAGGAATTCCCCTTCCGTTTGTTAGTTACGGACTGACTTCGCTTATCAGCTTGTATATGGGAATTGGCATTGTATTAAATATAGGGCTTCAGCCTAAAAAATATCAGTAAAAGGAGCTGAGAAAATGAATATCGGACTTATTGCGCATGACTCTAAGAAAACACTGATGCAGAATTTCTGTATTGCATATCGTGGGATTTTGAGCAAGCATGAGTTGTATGCGACCGGTACAACCGGCCGGCTGATCGAAGAAGTTACTAATCTTTCTATTCACAAATATCTTGCGGGACCGCTGGGCGGCAAACAACAGCTCGGTGCGCAGATTGCACAGAATGGAATTGATGCTCTGATCTTTCTTCGGGATCCACAGAATCCAAAGCCACATGAACCGGATGTAAATGATGTCATTCGTCTTTGTGACATGCACAACATCCCGATGGCTACCAATCTTGCAACGGCAGAAATCATTATACTTGCATTAGACAGAGGAGACTTGGATTGGCGTGAGATGTATAAGTAGAGCAAAAAGTGTCGCACTGGTATGTGTGGCATCGATAAGTCTGTTTACAGGTGGTTGCATCGGAGGAAAAGGAGCAACACCTGTGACAGCATATGAACTTAAAAATTATAATCAGGATTTATACCAGGGAAAGCTTTATGCAGAGGAGCTGTGTGTAGCACAAAATGATGTGGCGTTAGAGGGATATACAGAAGATACTGAATTGCACAGTGCTGCATTATTTGATCTTACAGGAGAACGTGTATTATATTCTTATAAAGCGCATGAACGACTGTATCCTGCCAGTACAACCAAGATCATGACGGCACTTCTCGCTATTGAGAATGCAAATTTGGATGACCAGGTGACGATCAGTGGAAACGCAGATGCATCCAGTTTTTCGGCGGATGCACAGGTGTGTGGCCTTGTGAAAGGAGAAGTCTGGACACTCAGGGATCTTTTGGGAGCTCTTCTTTTGTATTCTGGAAATGATGCAGCAACAGCAATCGCGGAATATGTAGGTGGATCAGAAGAAGCGTTTGTTAATATGATGAACCGCAGAGCCCAGGAATTGATGGCGAACGGGACTCATTTTATGAATCCGCACGGACTGCATGATGACAATCATTATACAACAGCGTATGACCTTTATCTGATATTTAATGAGTGCATAAAGCATGAAGATTTTGTAAATATCATACAGAGTGAAGCATATACCGCATATTATACAGATGTGGACGGTAACAGCCAGGAGGCGTTGTTTACACCGACCAATCTCTATGCGCAGGGAGAGGTGGATGTGCCGGAGAATGTTACGATCGTAGGCGGGAAGACCGGGACAACGGATGAAGCAGGATATTGTCTGATTCTGATGGAAAAAGATTCCAGTGACAATCCATACATATCGATTGTTATGGGAGCCTCAGAAAAACCGGTTCTGTATGAGGATATGACATCATTGATCGAGGCAATCCCGTCTGGTCAGCAGTAAATGTGGTGTGTGAATCTTATCGTATACACAAAAAGGGGCATCTCTTGTCTGGGAGCCCCTTTCTTTTTTTCAAGCATGTAGAAAATACACCGAGATGGTATCAGGTACATTACCTGGGCGTATTAAGATTCAGACATGGATCCGATTCTACCAAAAAGACTGATCAGGTAGAGTCCACACAGTCCGACGATCGTGTAGACGATACGTGAGAGCCATGACATGTTTCCAAAAAGCCAGGCAATAAGATCCAGACGGAATATACCGATCAGAAGCCAGTTCACAGCACCGATGATCACGACGGTGAGTGCTGTATTATCAAACCATTTCATGTAAATATCCTCCTTATACGATTCTATACGGTTAGTATGTGTTAAAATTTTGTAATTATTCATAAATGAGAGGAAAAATATGTTATATTATAAATATTCGGATTACCTGAAAAACAAATATGGTGAAAAAGTATACAAGCTTCCGGTGAACCTTCCGGTCACATGTCCGAACCGTCTTAACGGAGATGGATGTGCATTCTGTGCCGGTGCAGGAACCGGATTTGAGGCAATGTCGGCTGCAGTTTCTGTCACAGAACAGTTGACACGGACCAGACAGATGATCACGAGAAAATACCATGCCAACAAATATATTGCATATTTTCAGAATTATACCAATACCTTTCTTCCACCGGACAGATTTCGCAGTTATCTGATGGAGGCTACCAGGATTCCGGGTGTCGTGGAGATATCTGTTTCCACAAGACCGGATTGTGTTTCGGCTGAGTATCTTGATATTATGAGAGATATCCGCGCGATGACCGGAATTCAGATGAATGTAGAACTTGGATTACAGACAGCAAATTATCATACACTGCAGATGATCGACAGGGGACATGGTCTTGCAGAATTTATCGATGCAGTACTGCGGATTAAAAGATATACTGGTATTTCAATCTGTACCCATGTGATTCTTAATCTTCCGGGAGATACGGCAGCGGATGCAAAAGAGACTGCAAGAATCCTTACTGCGCTTGGTGTGGATATTGTGAAACTGCATTCGCTTTATATTGCCAGAAATACACGGTTGTGTGATTGGTATGAAAATGGTAAAATAACGGTATGTTCAAAGGAAGAATATTTTGAAAGAGTGATTACGTTTCTTGAACAGATTCCGGAAACCGTGGCAGTAGAACGAATGTTTTCAAGAATTCCTGAGAAAGATGCGGTGTTCTGTAACTGGGGATGCAGCTGGTGGAGGCTGAGGGACGAACTGCTGCAGAAGATGGAAGAGGAAGGCAGGTATCAGGGTAGGTGCTGTGATTATCTGAATGGTGCGGCACTGTGCCTGTTAAAATCCGAATAGATTTGGAGGCTTGATTTTTGGCTGGGAAAAAGAAGAATACGGAGGTCGTCAGCCTCCAGAAATATAAACGAAAAGGACATTTAAATATTGGTACGATTCTGTTTGGAATTATTTTTTTGTATCTTGTTTTTACCGTTCTGATCTATTTTACAAAAGACAGAGTGAGTGTATATGAGGTACGGGAAGGAAGCATTTTAAAAGACAGGAATCTTACCGGAATGGTTCTCAGAAAAGAAACGGTGGTAAATGCTGAAAAAAGTGGATATGTCAATTATTTTGTAGACGATGCACAGAAGGTTGCACTTGGAACCAATATTTACACCATTACGTCTTCCAAGCTCGAGACACAGACGAATCAGGACAGCAATGAAGAAGTTTCCCTGAATGCAGATGAATGGAACAGTATTCTGCTGAAGGCACAGGGATTTAATGAATCCTATTCACCGGAGGAGTTTAAGACGGCATCAAATCTGAAAAGTGAAGTAACAGCGATTTTACAGAACAATACGACACAGAGCAGGGTTGCACAGCTGAATTCTATTCTGCAGTCCGGAAATGTAGATGCATTTCAAAGCCCGGATGACGGAATCGTGGAGCTTTCGGTAGATGGCTATGAAAATCTGACGACAGATAATATCACGGATGAGATGTTTGATAAGGCAAATTACAGTGTCACAGAGCTTTCAGGCAACCAGAAGATTGATGCAGGGCAGCCGGTATATCGCCTGGTCACAGATGAAGAGTGGACGGTAACGGTACGCCTGACCTCTGATCTGGCACAAACCTTCCAGAAAAAAATGAACGGGGAAGATTCCCTTTCTGTTGAGGTCAGATTCCTGAAGGATAATAAGGACCTGTGGGGAACTATGCGACTTACGGAAAAGAAAAATGATATTTATGCCAATATTACTTTTAAGGATTCCATGATCCGGTATGCAGATGAACGGTTCGTGAATATTGAACTGATCCTGGAAGACGAGTCCGGGCTTAAGATTCCGAAAACCTCGGTAACGGAGAAAGACTGTTATGCTGTTCCGATAGATTATATCACGAGCGGCGGGGCTTCTCAGAACGAAGGTGTCTACAGGCAGACGACCAAAAAAGGAAAGACGACAACGGAATTTATTCCGGTGACGATCATTAACGAGGATACGGAATCGGGTATTGCATATCTGGATACAGAGAATCTGAAAAAAGGAGATACTCTTTTGTTGCCGGAATCTTCCGATACGATGGATCTTTTGAAAACCGAAAGCATCAAAGGAGTTTATAATGTCAATAAAGGCTATGCTGTATTCAAGCAGGTTCAGATCCTGAGTGAGAGTGATGAATACTATATTATTGCAGAAGGAAACAGCTACAGTCTATCCAATTATGATCATATTGCCTTGAACGGAGATTCTGTTCGGGATAATCAGATAGTAAGTCAATAAGAAATGGAGTGAAAGAAATGATCACAGAAAACTTAAAAGATGTGGAAGCACGTGTATGCGCTGCATGCGAACGCTCCGGCAGAAAACGGGAGGATGTAACACTGATTGCTGTCAGCAAGACCAAACCGGTAGAAATGCTGGAAGAAGCGTATGCTTACGGTTGCCGTTATTTTGGTGAAAATAAAGTGCAGGAACTGGATGAAAAATATGACATAATGCCAAAGGATATTCACTGGCAGATGATTGGTCATCTGCAGCGCAACAAAGTAAAATATATCATCGATAAGGCAGAGTTGATCCATTCTGTTGATTCTATTCGTCTTGCGGAAACAATTGATAAAGAAGCAGCGAAAAAAGGTATTGTTGTAAATGTGCTTCTCGAAGTAAACATGGCAAAAGAAGATACAAAATTTGGTTTGATGCCAGAGGAAGTTATGGATTTTATTCATGAAATTGTCAGATTTCAACATATAAAAGTACAAGGATTGATGACAATTGCTCCGTTTGTAGAAAATCCGGAAGAAAATCGTATACATTTTGCAAACTTACGAAAATTATCTGTTGACATTGCAAAGGAAAAAGTTGATAATGTTAACATGAGTATTCTTTCAATGGGGATGACCAATGATTTTGAAGTTGCTATAGAAGAGGGAGCCACCATGGTTCGGATAGGGACAGCAATTTTTGGCGAGCGAAATTATGCTCATCAGATTTAGATACTACAGATAGGAGTGTATAAGAAAAATGGGAGTATTAGATAAGTTTTTAGACGTTATGAAATTAAACGGCGACGATGATGAGTATGATGATGATTTCTACGATGAAGATGACGATTTTGAAGATGAGTCATATGAAGAAGAGAAGCCAAAAAAGAATATTTTTGGAAAGAAAGATAAACCGGCTGCTTACGAAGAAGAAGAGGAAGATTATCAGCTTAAAAAATCAGGTCGTTCAAATAAAGTCACCCCGATGCGCCAGCCTTCTACACGCAGAAATGCTCCTGCAATGGAAGTTTGTGTAATCAAACCAAACGCAATGGATGATACACGCGAGATTACAGAGACTCTTCTCGCGGGAAGAACTGTTATTTTGAATCTGGAAGGTATGGATCTTGAGATCGCGCAGAGAATTATTGATTTCACATCAGGATCTGCTTTTGCAATTGATGGTAATCTTCAGAAGATTTCAAGTTATATTTTTCTGGTAACACCGGCAAATGTTGATATTTCCGGCGATATGCAGGATCTTCTGAATACTTCGTTCGATGTGCCGATCCAGAACCGTTACTAGAAGAAAGAAGACAGGGTATGGAAAAAGAAGAGACTTTACTTCATAAACGTCTGATTGAGCTGTCTAACAATGCTTATCAGAGAGGAATCATTATGTATTCCGATTTCCTGAACCTGAATGAACTGAATATATTACATACTACGCCGAAGGATTCTTTCCCTGTTCCATACAGGACCTTTGGCGGGTATGATCCGTCAGAGCGTCAGATGGCAGCATTTCTACCTGATGCTTTTTATATGTATATGGATGAGGAAAGTATCCGCAGTACATATCCGATCCGCATTCTGAAGATCAGTCCGCTACAGCCGAAATTTGCTGAGGAATTATCACACAGAGATTATCTGGGTGCACTTCTGAACCTTGGGATCACACGGGCAAAGACGGGAGATATTCTGATTCACGATAAGGAAGCTTATGTTTTTGTACATCAGGAACTGACGGAGTTTCTTGTAAAAGAACTGACCAGGGTACGTCATACAACCGTTCGTGCCGTAGAAGTAGAAAATGCAGATTTTAAATGGGAGCCAAAGTACGAAGAGATTAAGGGGACTGTTGCGTCAGTACGCCTGGATTCCCTTCTTTCACTGGCTTTTTCTTCGTCCAGAAGTAAACTTACTGCATTGATTGAGGCTGGGCGTGTATATGTAAACGGAAAGCTGATTACCAGTAATGGATATCATGTAAAGGACAACGATATCATTTCCGTAAGACAGATGGGACGTTTTCAGTACGAAGGAGTTCTTTCCGAGACAAAAAAGGGACGTTATTATGTTACAATCCGAAAGTATATCTAATGGCATTAGCAGTAAAGGAGAGCATATGAAGAACAGACCAGGGTTAAAACAATATATTTTTGCAGCACTTGGAATCGTAATCCTGGTGCTTCTGGATCAGTATACAAAGCTTCTGGCAATTGCACATTTGAAGGAGCAGTCTGCATTTGTGTTGTGGAATAATGTTTTTGAATTGCATTATCTTGAAAACAGAGGAGCTGCATTTGGAATTTTTCAGAACCAGCGATGGTTCTTTGTCATCATGACCATTGTGATCCTTGTTGTTGTGAGTTGGTTTTATGGCAGAACTCCGGTAGAAAAAAGATATCTGCCACTCAGAATCTGTATGATCGTTCTGACAGCCGGAGCAATCGGGAATTTTATTGACCGTCTGATCAGAGGATATGTGGTTGATTTTTTTTATTTTTCACTGATTGATTTTCCGATTTTCAATGTGGCGGATATTTATGTGACTGTGACGTTTATCGTTCTGGTTCTGCTGATCTTTTTTTATTATAAGGACGAAGATTTTTCTATTTATTCGCGCAGACAGGAGCAGAAACATGCAGATTAAAGAATTTCAGAGTGAAGAAAATGCAGGGGAGAGAATCGACAAATTTCTTACAGAGAAAGTGCCGGAGCTTTCCCGTTCTTATATTCAAAAACTGATAAAAGAAAAAAATGTAAAGGTAAATTCCACAGTAATCAAATCCAACTATAAGGTTGCAAAAGGAGATCAAATTCAGATTACGATACCGGATTTGACGGAACCGGATATCCTGCCGGAAAATATACCATTGGATATTCTCTATGAGGATGATGATATCCTGGTGGTTAATAAGCCGAAAGGTATGGTAGTGCACCCGGCAGCAGGTCATTATACCGGGACCCTGGTCAATGCGATCATGTATCATTGCAAAGACCGGCTTTCAGGAATCAACGGTGTAATGCGTCCGGGAATCGTACACCGGATCGATATGGATACTACCGGTTCTCTTCTGGTATGTAAAAATGATACCGCACACCAGATCCTTGCAGAGCAGTTAAAAGAGCATAGCATTAAGCGGATTTATTATGCGATTGTATACGGTAATATCAAAGAGGATTCCGGTACTGTGAATGCGCCGATCGGACGCCATCCGATTGACCGGAAGAAAATGAGTATCAATGAGAAAAACGGCAGAAATGCAGTGACACACTACCGGGTCCTGGAGCGGTTTGGCGATTATACTTATATTGCCTGTGAGCTAGAAACCGGTCGCACACATCAGATCCGTGTGCATATGGCAAGTATCCATCATCCGTTGCTTGGAGACTGTGTATATGGTCCGGCAAAATGTCCGTGGACACTACAGGGGCAGACACTTCATGCGAAAATACTTGGAATTATCCATCCGAGAACGGGAAAATATATGGAATTTGATGCCCCACTTCCGGAATATTTTGAAAATTTATTGAAAAAACTACGCAAAATGTCATGAAAATCTATACATTTATTATGAATTGTTATATAATATGTATAGGATAATCATGGAATAATGACCTGCAAAGGAGCGTGACGTTTATGAGTAAAACACATACAATTATAACAATAGGTCGTCAGTTTGGAAGCGGAGGACGCGAAATTGGAAAACGTCTGGCAGATGAACTGGGAATTGAGTTTTATGATAAAGAATTGTTGTCACGGGCAGCAAAGGACAGTAAAATATGCAAAGAGCTTTTTGAGACACATGATGAAAAACCGACGAACAGTTTTCTCTATTCATTGGTAATGGATACATATTCTATGGGATTTGCATCCGGTTCTGTCAATGAAATGCCACTAAATCACAAGATTTTCCTTGCGCAGTTTGATGCGATCAAAAAGATTGCGGAGGAAGGACCGTGTGTACTGGTAGGAAGATGTGCGGATTATGCACTGGAAGAGCGGGATGATGTACTAAGTGTATTCATTCATGCAGATCTGGAAGACAGGATTAAAAATGTAGCAAAGCTGAATGAACTGACAGATAACAAAGCAAAAGATCTGATACATAAGACAGATAAACGCAGGGCAAGCTATTACAATTATTATACCAACAAAAAATGGGGCGATGCCGAAAGTTATGATATTTGTATAAACAGTTCCAAGTTTGGTGTTGACGGATGTGTGAAAGCTATCAAAGATTTTCTTGAATTAAAGGCAAGCTTGGAAGAGTAAGAACAGAGATTATAATGTTATAAGACGGGGGAAATAAAAATCCCCCGTTTTTTAGACCTGTAGCAAAATACTTATGTTCTGATAATTTCGGAACACAGGCATTATAGTGTCAAATAAAGAGAAGAAAGAGGAGACAAGAAAACATGAAATTTGTAATTCAGAGAGTAACACATGCCGAGGTTGCGGTAGAAGGAGAAGTGATCGGAAAGATTGGAAAAGGATTTATGGTGCTGATCGGAGTGGCACAGGATGATACCAGAGTGATTGCAGACAAAATGGTAAAGAAGTTGACAGGACTTCGCATTTTTGAAGATGAGAACGGAAAGACCAATCTTGCCCTGAAGGATGTGGATGGAGAACTTCTTCTGATTTCCCAGTTTACCTTATATGCAAACTGTAAAAAAGGATTCCGCCCAAGTTTTATTGAGGCAGGTGCACCGGATATGGCAAATGAACTGTATGAATATATTATTGAAGAATGTAAGAAAGTGATCCCGGTTGTGGAAAGAGGAAACTTTGGCGCGGATATGAAGGTATCTCTTTTAAATGACGGTCCATTTACGATCGTGCTGGATTCGGAGCAGATTTGTTAAATTATTATTTGGTTTCTAAAGATGTATCGTGTATAATAGAATACAGATGGAATACACAAGAAAGTGGGGAATGTAATAATGAGTTATGAAGCATTAAACAGCAGGATTATGGAGATGAAAGATGAAATTCTTGCTGGAATCCAGCAGAACATGAGAATTGAAAGCGTGCGTGGTGAGGCACAGCCAGACGCGCCATATGGTCCGGGACCGAAGGCTGCTCTGGAAGATGCCCTTGAACTTGGCCGCAAGCTTGGCTTCAAGGTTGGGCAGGCAGACAATCGTATAGGCTGGGTAGAATATGGAGAAGGAAAAGAGATGGTAGGCGTTCTTGGTCATGTAGACGTTGTACCGGCTGGCGATACCGGTTGGACTTATCCTGCCTATGGTGCCGAGATCCACGATGGAATTCTTTGGGGAAGAGGATGTCTGGATGATAAGGGACCGATCATTGGATCAATTTACGCATTGAAGGCGATCCGTGACCTGAATCTTCCAATTGACCGTAGAATCCGTGTTATTTTTGGATCTGATGAGGAATGTGGCTCTTCATGCGCGGCGTATTACGTAGAGAACGGATATGAGATGCCGACGATCGGATTTACTCCGGATGCAGATTTTCCGGTTATTTTCTGTGAAAAAGGAACGACCGGCATCAAAGGCGGTTCTAAGGTTTATGACAAAGGTCATATCGAAGTGGAATATTTTGGTGGTGGAATTGCTGACAATGTCGTGATTCCAACTTGTAAACTGATCGTAAAAGGAGACATTAAGGTAGCAGAGACAGAAGGAATCACTGTGACGCATGAAAACGGAAAAACAATCGTTGAAGCGGTGGGAAGAAGTGCACATGGAAGTACCCCGCATCTTGGTGTAAATGCAGCAATTCTTCTTTTGAATGCAGTGAAAGAGAATGAATTTGGTGGAGAATTCCAGCAACTGATGGAATTTCTTCTGAAAGAGATCGGAGCGGAGACAAATGGAGAATCACTGGGAGTACATTATGTGGATGAAGAAACTGGTGAGACAACCGTAAACCTTGGTATTGTTTATTATGATGGAGAAGAGACCTATTTTACATTAGATGTCCGTTATCCAAAAAATGCAGATCCGAAAGTTGTTGATGATACACTGATCAATCATATCAACAGTTACACATTCGATGTGCTCCGGAAAAATAACCACAAAATTCTCTATGTACCAAAAGACTCTGAACTGGTGACAAAGCTCGTTCATGTATATGAAGAAGAGACTGGCGAGCACCTGGAACCACTTGCAATCGGTGGTGGAACTTACGCAAAGAAATTCCAAAACATGGTTGCATTCGGACCGGTATTTCCAGGTGAAGCAGACGTGATCCATCAGCCAGATGAACATGTGGAAGTAGAAAAGCTTCTCCGTGCACTGCAGATTACGGCAGCAGCGATGTACGAACTTGCAAAAAAATAGTAGAAAACAGTACGGACTGAATCATCTGAATATGTCATATATAGATACGAGCATCGAAGGGTGAGTTGTTCAATGGAAACAATAGCCGGATAAGATGACAGGTTGAGAATACCTGTACATCTTATCCGGCTTTTTTGATGCATTAAAAAAATATTTATGATAGTAAGAGAAAAAGGGATATGGAGAAGAACATATATAAAAAACAGGTGATTACTTGCAAAAAGCACTTCTATCTGAGATGCTTCTGCAAGTAATCACCTGTTTTTTTAAAATTAACGGAAGAAGCGCATAACAGCAGCAACTTTCCCTAAAATTGTAACATCTTCAAGGATAAATGGTTCCATTGCATCATTCTCCGGCTGAAGACGGATCACACCTTCTTCTCGGTAAAACGTCTTTACCGTTGCACCGTCATCAATCAGAGCAACAACCATGTCACCGTTCTCTGCAGTTGCCTGCTTTTCCACAATGACATAATCTCCATCCAGTATACCGGCATTTATCATACTTTCACCCTGAACTTTCAGCATAAAGAGTTCTTTATTTGATGAAATATATTCAGTAGGAACAGGATAGTAATCTTCAATATTCTCCTGTGCAAGAACCGGTTCTCCTGCAGCTACATGGCCTACGATCGGAATCTGAACCATCTCACGTCTTGTGAGATTAAATGAATCATCCAGAATCTCGATTGCACGTGGTTTGGTTGGGTCACGTCGTATGTATCCGTTCTTCTCAAGAGTCTCGAGATGAGAGTGTACAGAAGAAGTTGACTTCAGATTCACAGCATCACAGATCTCACGTACAGCCGGTGGAAAACCACGTTGCAGGATCTGGGACTTAATATATTCAAGTATCTCTTCCTGCTTCTTACTAATATTACCTTTACTCATAAAAGACCTCCTAAATCTGTATCTATATCAATTTGAATTATTATCTGAACTATTAAAATTATCATATCATACAGAAGAAAAAATAGCAAACAAATGTTTAGAAAATACGTTCGATTTACATATTGACAAACGTATGTTCTTGTTGTATATTGGTAACAGAACAGTTGTTCGAGAACATGCTTTCTGGTATATAGGAGAACTGAAAAGATTACAGAAGAAAAGGGAGGTCATTATCATGAGATCAGAGAAAAGAAAAGATATGTATGCAGATCGATATCATGCAGGAGCAAAAGGACAGAAGCACTGTCATTATGCAAAGCACCGTAAGACGAATTCTATCAGACGGTTTGTGACAGGGATTGCGGCTCTGGTGATGGTTATGTCATTGAGTTTTGGATTTGGAAGCTTTTTCTCCAGTGCGCACGATAGCAAAGCTGAAGAACCTTCCGGAGAGAGATATTATAAAAGTGTCCAGCTTGAAAAAGGGGATTCACTCTGGAGCATTGCACAAAGATACAGACGAACAGAAGATTCCATATATGAATATATGGATGAGCTGGCAGAAGCAAATCATTTAAGTTTAAAAGACAGGAATAATCTCCAGGAAGGAGACTATCTGGTTGTTTCGTATTATGGAGATGATTCTGTTTATTAAAGACCATCTGTGCTGTCAGGTAGCAGCGAATAATCTGCCTGACAGCACATTATATACACTCTATTTTTATAAAAGTCTAAAAGACTAAGACATTCTTAAGGTCTCTAACCAAGATCCCATCGCTCACCCCGTCTTAGTCTTTCCGGACTTTTTAATTTTATACTAAGAAATTTTATATTTTTAAGGCTATACTTGATTTTACTAGTGACTTTAAAGGATTATCATGATAAAATCAAACAGGTGTATTTAATTTTAGAATAAAAGAGGAGATTTTGTTATGGATAATCATAAAAAAAGGAGTACATTTTCCGGTAAATTAGGATATGTACTGTCAGCAGCAGGAGCTTCTGTAGGTCTTGGAAATATCTGGAGGTTTCCTTATCTTGCGGCGAAATATGGCGGAGGAATTTTTCTGCTTATCTATATTCTGTTAGCCCTTACTTTCGGTTATACGATGATAATTGCTGAATCAGCAATTGGCCGTATGACAAGAAAAAGTCCGGTAGGTGCGTTCAAATCTTTCGGAAAGTCAAAATGGATTTCTTTTGGTGGATGGATTAATGCGATTATTCCGGTTCTGATTGTACCATATTATTCTGTAATTGGAGGATGGGTTATCAAGTACCTTTTGGAATATATAAAAGGGAACAGCAGTAGTCTGGCTCAAGATGGATATTTTTCAGAGTTTATTTCAAATGGATTTTCTACAGAAATCTGTTTTATCATATTCTGTCTGATTACACTGATTATTATTTATGCAGGTGTTCGGAATGGAATTGAGCGTGTTTCAAAGTTTATGATGCCGATTTTGATCGTGCTTTCGCTGATCATTACCATTTACTCAGTAACACGACCAGGTGCAATGGAAGGCGTGAAGTATTTTCTGGTGCCAAATCTAAAGAATTTCTCATGGATGTCTGTGGTAGCTGCTATGGGACAGATGTTTTATTCCCTATCGATCGCTATGGGAATTTTGATTACATTTGGTTCTTATATGAAAAAAGATATTTCGATTGAAGATTCTACAAGAAATGTAGAAGTATTTGATACAGCGATTGCAATTATGGCAGGACTTATGATCATCCCAGCCGTATTTGCGTTTTCAGGTGGAAATCCGGATACGTTACAGGCAGGGCCGGCACTGATGTTTATTACAATACCAAAGGTGTTTGAGAATATGGGATTGGGAACAGCAATTGGAATTCTGTTCTTTCTGCTTGTTCTTTTTGCTGCGCTGACAAGCTCAATCGCATTGACAGAGAGTGCAGTATCTACATTTGAAGATGAAATCGGCTGGAGTCGTAAAAAGTCTACTGTGCTTGTTGGTGTGATTATGATAGTATTAGGAAGTTTATCTTCACTTGGATATGGACCACTTGCATTTGTGAAAATTATTGGTATGCAGTTCCTGGATTTCTTTGATTTTCTGACTAATTCGGTAATGATGCCGATCGCGGCACTGATGACAAGCCTTTTGGTAGCTAGAGTTGTTGGGGTAAAGAAGATAGAAGAAGAGATTATTCATGGAGAAAATGCATTCCGCAGAAAGAAGATTTTTGCTGTTATGATTAAATATCTGTGTCCAATCTTTGTTCTGATTATTTTGATCAGTTCTGTGGCGAATGCATTTGGATGGATTTCCATGTAGAATAATATGTGAAAAAAGGAGTGTAAAGAAATGGAACAGATGAAAGTTGGAATTATCGGTGCTGGGCGAATTGCAGCAAATATGGCGAAAACACTGGACGGTATGGACGATGCGGCTGCATATGCCGTTGCTGCAAGAAATCTTGACAGAGCGCAGAAATTTGCCAAAGAATGGGGATTTGAAAAGGCATATGGCTCATACGAAGAACTGGTAAATGATCCGGAAGTAGAGTTGATTTATATCGCGACACCACATCCGTTTCATATAGAACATGCCAAACTTTGTATCAATCATGGGAAACCGGTACTTTGTGAAAAACCATTTACTGTAAATGCTGTTGGAGCAAAAGAAGTATTTGCTCTCGCAAAGGAAAAAGAAGTCTTTATTACGGAGGCAATTTGGACAAGATACCTTCCATCCCGTAAAATAATCGATGATATTATTGCAAGTGGTGAAATCGGAGAAATAAAGGGGATTTCAGCAAATCTCGGATATGATATGCATACAAAAGAACGTCTGATCGATCCGAAGCTTGCCGGTGGAGCGCTATTAGATGTAGGTATTTACCCACTGAATTTTGCAAGCATGGTTTTAGGCGATGATGTTGAAGAAACGCTTTCTTCCTGCGTAAAATTTGACAGTGGAGTGGATGCACAGAATTCCATTATTTTGAAATACAAAAATGGATCGATGGCTTCTATACAAAGCAGTGCACTTACCGGTACAGAACAATATGGTATGATATATGGGACCAAGGGGTATCTGATTGCGGAAAATATTAATGATATTACGGCGGTAAAAGTATATACACCGGATCGGGAATTTGTAAGGGAAATTACAATGCCAGAACAGATCACTGGGTTTGAATATGAAGTACGCGCTTCTATGAAGGCTATCCGTGAAGGAAAACTTGAATGTACGGAAATGCCGCATGAAGAAAGTATTCGCATCATGGAACAGATGGATGGACTTAGAAAAGACTGGGGGATTGAATATCCATTTGAAAAAGGAAACAGACCGTGCTAGTAATTATAATCAGCTGTCCCTGGCAAAAAGTTGTCTTGGGACAGCAGTATTTTGAATAACCAATCTATACGACAAATACCGATTTTTCCAAAAGATATAGACAAATCTTCCGAAACCATGCTATAATCATACCTATATCGGGGAAATTTATGGAATTTAGGAGGTTCTTAGAATCATGCCATCTGATACAAAAACATACCAGGAAGAAACTTATATTGATAATACTATTCGTCTTCGTGGTGTTTTAAACACCATGCCTGACTTTGCACGTGATTATTTTCGTGCCATTGAACCAACCACATCACCAAAGACACGAATATCGTATGCATATGACATCCGTTTGTTCTTTCAGTTTTTAATTGAAGAAAATCCTGTTTATAAACATCACTCAATTAAGGACTTTCAGGTACAGGATTTGGAAGCTATTCAGCCGGTTGATATTGAGGAATATCTGGAATATCTGAAGGTCTATGATACTACAGATGTTCATACCAAAGAAACCAAACAGGTCACAAACTCTGAACGCGGCTTATTTCGCAAAATGTCTGCATTACGCAGCTTTTATAATTATTTCTTTAAAAGACAGATAATTCAGAAAAATCCGACTTTATTTGTAGATATGCCGAAGCTACATGACAAGGCGATCATACGTTTGGATACCGATGAGGTTGCAAAGCTTTTGGATTATGTGGAATCCTGTGGTTCCAAATTAACCGGTCAGGCACTCTCCTATTATAATAAGACGAAAGAACGTGATATTGCGATCATTACTCTTCTACTTGGAACAGGTATTCGAGTATCGGAGTTAGTTGGACTGGACCTGTCAGATGTGGATTTCAACAATAATGGGGTCATGGTGACACGAAAAGGTGGAAGCCAGATGGTTGTTTATTTTGGTGAAGAGGTGGAAAAAGCACTTCGCAATTATCTGGAGACATACCGTAAAGCGGTAACGCCCCTTGCTGGCTATGAAAATGCTCTGTTTTTATCAACCCAAAGACGCCGGATCGGTGTGCAGGCAGTTGAAAATATGGTTAAAAAGTATGCCAGTCAGATTACAAATAAAAGAATCACGCCACATAAGCTCAGAAGTACCTATGGTACTGCCCTTTATAAGGAAACGGGGGATATTTACCTGGTAGCGGATGTTCTGGGGCACAAAGATGTCAATACAACGAAAAAGCACTACGCTGCAATCGATGAAGACAGACGACGTAGTGCTGCAAATGTGGTAAAATTGCGGGAACCGTAAATTGTCAAAGCTCGGTAAAACTTATTGTTTCTTTACTCTTAATGTCCTTAAATAGATCTTCTGTTCCGGCGTGATCCGGTAGCTTTCAATTGCTTTCTGAATCGTCTTATTATGTGTCCAGGTGTCCAGCCTTTTCTTTTCCAGATAAGGAATGATCTGGTCATACTGCTTTGCAAGAGCGGTAGCAAAATACCAGGCACGCATCATGTTTACATAATATTCGTCCGATTTAACTTCGGCTACCTTTTTGGGATATTCCGGTTTAAACTGTTCATCCAGATAATACCGCATCAGCATTCCAATTCCAAAACGGACGATATACGGGTGATCCGATGCTATCCAGCGGCAGACTTCCTGGATAAATATGTCCAGATGATTTTTTACTGTCCGGAGCGCGATCATATCACAGGTTGCCCAGTTATCTATATACGGGAGAAAACGGTCCAGTGCGGCAATACAGGATGGGTACGCTTTAATCTGTTCAATCAGTAGTCCATGAAGGTTGTTTTCTTCATAATATTTATGTGGAAGCACTTCAAGAAATGCAGAAACATTGTCTGTTTTACCGAATTTTTTTGCGTATGCGCGCAAAGAAGGAGTCCGCACACCGATGACGGTTTCCTTATTGACTGTCGGCATCAGTTTTGCCTGAAAATCCCGATAAGCAAGATCCTGTATTGCAAAGAGATCTGCTTGTACATTTTCTATTACTTCTCTACTGCTCATTTGTCATTTCCTCCTGAAATATTGTAGATTTATAATTCGGTATAACGAAATTTGCTACAGCTTGACAGTGGTTTAAGTATTTATAAGATCGTGCCTGTCTCATAGAGCGCATTCTTCCGCTCCATACGCTTTAATTCCGGCAATACGGTAAGTAACATGGTGATGAAGCATAATCCTCCACCAATGACGTTAGAAACCGGCTCAGCGAGAAATACGCCGTCTGTTCCCATATGCAGGGCATACGGCATCAGATATGTCAGAGGCACGACGATAAATACCTTCCGAAGTAGTGAGAAAAAGATTGCATGCTTCTTCTTATTCAGGGATTTAAAGACCGTCTGGCCAATGTATTGCATATCCATGCAGATAAACGCTGCAAAATACTGCTTCAGGGCAGGAACTGCATCTTTCATCAACGTAGCATCCGAACTGAAAATTCCGATCAGGGTTTTTGGCGCGATGATGATAATACTCCACATCACAGCTGTGTATCCGAGAATCATAAGTGCCATCATGGCACCGGCTTTTCTTACACGGCATGGGCGTCTTGCACCATAATTGTAACTCAGGATTGGCGAAGTCCCTTCGTTGATTGCATAAATCGGAGTTTCTACAAGCTGTCTGACACTGGATACGATGGTCATAACAGAAATGTAGATATCTCCGCCTGTGACGGAAAGTACATTGTTGCAGACAATCGTTACCAGACTGTTTGTCAACTGCATGATAAATCCGGCAGTACCAAGGCTGACAATATTTTTCAACAGAGTCAGGGAATCAGTCAGTTCCCGGAATCCCAGGAGCTTTACTCTGTATTCCGCTTTATTATGTAAAAAGTTCACAACAAAAGCTGCGGATAAAAATTGGGATAAAATCGTAGCAATGGCAGCACCTTTGATTCCGAAACCGAATACAAAAATAAAAATTGGATCCAGAATCAGATTCGTAACAGCACCGAGGGCAACCGACAACATACCTACGGTGGAATATCCCTGTGAATTGATGAAAGGATTCATTCCAGTTGCGATCATAGAAGCAACCGTACCGAGGAGATAGATCATCATATAAGGATATGCATAAGGCAACGCCTCATTAGATGCGCCAAAGATCCGCAAAATTGGACGGGCAAAGATGAGACCAAAGAGCATCAGCATAACCGCGCAGCAGCACAGCATGGTAAAGGAGGTGTTCATGATCTGACTGGCTTCCTTGCGGTCTCCTTTCCCCCTTGCGATTGAAAAAAGCGGCGCACCGCCGGTTCCAAAAAGGTTGCTGAATGCGGTGATGATGACAATAACCGGAAAACATAAGCCGACTGCGCCAAGAGCAGTTGTTCCAACATCCTGGATTCTGG
>ERZ835080.476-NODE-476-length-44728-cov-12.664070_pt1 | contig 44728 bp, 44 predicted proteins | sample MGYA00519688_ERZ835080 | MGnify/ENA primary metagenome ERZ835080 (study PRJEB31850, sample SAMEA3708770) | human gut metagenome | biome: human gut; feature: human-associated habitat; material: faeces | place: China | collected 2014 ... | reverse complement strand
TCGTCGTTGTTGCCCCTACCGAGGGGAGCCTCTGGCGAAGAGAGAAAGCTTTCCGGAATGCCAAGGCCTCTCCTCGGTAGGAGAGGTGGCATTGCGAAGCAATGACGGAGAGGTTCATTTCAGAGGAGAAACTATGTCTCAGAAAAATATGGGCCGTCTGGCGCAGGACATGAAGCGTGAGCTCATCGCCATCATCGGACGGCTGAAAGACCCGCGGCTGGAGGGCGGTCTGCTGACCGTCACCCGGCTGGATGTGACGCCCGACCTGGACGTGGCGAAGGTCTATGTGAGCGTGATGGGCCGTGAGGACGGCCCCAAGCCCGCCATCGAGGCCCTGAACCGCGCCGCAGGCCATGTGCGCACTGAAGTGAGCAAGAAAATGCACATCCGCAAGGCACCCCGCTTCATCTTTGTGGAGGACGACGGTGCCGCCTATGCAGCCCACATCAATGAGCTGCTCCGCACGCTGAATGTGAACGGCGACGCAGAGGACTCTCAGCCCGCCGAGACCGAGGAATAAATCCAGCGCTGCGGAAAGGATGGATCCATCAAATGACAGAACAGCTCAATGTGCAGCAGATGGCCGAGCGCCTCTGTGCTGCGGACAACATTCTGGTCCTGTGTCATAAAAACCCGGACGGTGACACCATCGGCTGCGGCAGCGCCCTCTGCCACGCGCTCAAGGCGCTGGGCAAGACGGCAGCTGTCCTCTGCTCCGATGCAGTGCCTTCCCGCTACAGCTTTACTGCACCGGTGCCGTTCCGGGGCGAGTTTGAGCCCAAGACCGTTGTGGCTGTGGATGTTGCCAGCGTGCAGCTCTTTGGCGAAAACAACGGTGTGCCGCAGTATACCCGCCACGTCGATCTCTGCATCGACCACCACACGGGCAACAGCGGCTATGCGGATTTCACCCTGCTGGACGGCAATGCGGCCGCAGCGGCAGAGCTTCTGTATGAGGTCATCAGCGAGATGGGCGTGGAGATCACCCCCCTCATCGCCAACTGCCTCTACACCGGCCTCGCTACGGACACCGGCTGCTTCCGGTTCTCTTCCACCACTGCCAACACCCACTTCGTGGCTGCAAAGCTCATTCTGGCCGGTGCGCAGGTGGAGGAGCTGAACACCCTGCTCTTCGACACCAAGCCCCGGGAGCGGATGGAGGCGGAGCGTATCGCCCGCAATCATCTGGAATATCATCTTGAGGGCCGCTGCGCCCTGATGTATCTGACCCGGGACGAGATCGAGCAGAGCGGCGTGGACCCGGCTGACCTGGAAGAGCTGACCAGCCTGCCCATCAGCATCGAGGGGGTCAAAGTGGGCCTGCTGCTCCGTCAGCAGCCCGGCGGCAGCTACCGCATCAGCGTGCGCGCCGCCAAGGGCGTGGACGCCTGCGCCATCACACGGCGTCTGGGCGGCGGCGGCCACACCCGCGCAGCGGGCTGTGAGCTGCTGGGCAACCTCGACAACGCCAAGAGCGCCATTCTGGCCGAGGTGGAGGCGGAACTCGACCGCCCCGAGACGCAGGAGGAAAGCTGATGCAGGGCATCCTTATCGTAGATAAGCCGATGGAGTGGACCAGCTTTGACGTCATCGCCAAGCTGCGCGGCATCCTCGGCACCCGCAAGCTGGGCCACAGCGGTACGCTGGACCCCATGGCCACCGGCGTTCTGCCGGTGTTCTGCGGCGGGGCCAGCAAGGCTGTGGACCTTCAGCTCGACCACACCAAGACCTACTGCGCCCGGCTGCGGCTGGGGATGCAGACCGACACCGGCGACATCACCGGCACCGTGCTGGAAACAGCCCCGGTGACGGCGGGGGAGGCCGAGCTGCTGGCTGTTCTGCCCCGGTTCCTCGGCCCCCAGATGCAGACGCCGCCCATGTACTCGGCGGTCAAGATCAACGGCCAGCCTCTCTATAAGCTGGCCCGCGAGGGCGTCACGGTGGAGCGGAAAGCCCGCCCCATCGAGATCCTGGACATCCGGTACGGCGGCAGCCCGGCGGAGAACGAATACGTCCTCACCGTCCGCTGCTCCAAGGGAACGTATATCCGCACCCTGTTGGAGGACATTGCCGCCGCTATGGGCCAGAAAGGCACCATGAGCGCCCTGCGCCGCACGACGGCGGGTGTCTACACCGAGGCCGACGCCCACACGCTGGAAGAGATACAGGCGGCAAAGGACGCAGGCCCCGAGGCACTGCAGGCTTTGATGCTGCCGGTGGAGAGCGTGTTTGAGAGCCTGCCTCTGCTGGTGGCAGAGCCGAGGGTGGAGCAGCACCTGTACAACGGCTGCCCCACCAGCCGCTATCCGGCGGCAGATGGCCGCTACCGTGTCCGCAATGCCGAGGGTCAGTTCCTGGGTCTTGCGAACATCACCGGCGGCGTGCTCAAGGTCGAAAAACTCTTTGTAGAGAGGAATTAAAGAACATTCATGCAGATCTATTCACAGCTTGCGCCGCTTGCGCTGGGCGGTGCCCACGGCTCTGCTGTGGCAATGGGCTTTTTTGACGGCATCCACATCGGCCACCGCGCGGTCATCAATGGCGCAGTGGAGTGGGCCAGGGCCCACGGCGCGGCACCGGCGGTGTTCACCTTCCGCCTGCCCACCGAAAACAAGATGAAGGGCAAGCGCCTGCTCTCCACCGAGGACAAGCACGCCCTCATCGCCAGCCTCGGCGTGGAGCACTATCTCTGCCCCGATTTCGAGGAGATCAAGGCCATGACGCCGGAGCAGTTCGTGCTGGGCATCATCCGGGACTGCAACGCCCGGGCGCTGTTCTGCGGCGAGAACTTCACCTTCGGGGCCAGGGCGGCAGGCACACCGGAGCTGCTGCGTCAGCTCTGCGCGCCGCTGGGCGTGGAGGTCGTCGTCCTGCCGATGGCGCAGTTTGAGGAGAAGCCTGTTTCCTCCACCCGCATCCGCACCGCGCTGGAAGGCGGTGACATCCCGGCGGCCAATGCCATGCTGGGGATGCCCTACGCCATCCGCTTCACGGTGCATCACGGGGCGGGCCTTGGCCGGACGCTGGGCGTGCCGACCATCAATCAACTCTACCCGCAGGGCTTCCAGCTGCCCCGGTACGGCATCTATATCACCCGCACCAGAATAGGGGACAGGTGGTACCCCTCGGCCACCGGCCTTGGCACCCGGCCCACCGTCAACAGCGACGAGAGCAAGGTGACCTGCGAGACCTTCATCCCGGGCTTTACCGGCGACCTTTACGGCACCGACCCGGTGGTGGAATTCCACGCCTACCTCAGCCCCAGCAAAAAGTTCGACACGCTGGATGAGCTGCGCGCGTGCATCGACCACGCAGCCCAGCGCGCGCAAGAATACTTTGCGGAGTGAACTTTATGAAAAAAGCAAAGATGTACCGGAACAAAGCTGAGATCAAAAAGGCTGTGGGCGGCATCATCCGCTGAATAAAACAAGAACGCACCTCACCGATGAAAGCAATCGGTGAGGTGCGTTTTTGCTTCGTCAGAAAGAGAAACCGGAAAAATAGAGGTGCTCCACCGTTTCCTTTTCGGCGGCGGAGAGGGACGTGTCTGCGGCCATGGCGGCGCGGATACTTTCCTGGGTATCCGGGTAGGAGCTGAGGGTGATGCAGGCTGTTTCGCTGTCGGCATCGAAGTGGAGGGCAGCGCGGTCTTGCGGCGTCCAGGCGTCCCAGCCCGGGGAACCGCTGGTCATGAAACCGGCAAGCGCCTGCTTCAGCCGGGCCGAAAGGGCCTTCGCACCGGCTGAAGACAGATCAGCACAGGCAGAATAGCTGCTTTCGGACGAGAAGAGCGCCAGCGGCAGGCCGTGGAAGGAGCCGAGGCCCGGGATCGCCGTCTGACTGTCGGCCCCGCCGTAGTCGATGAGTCCAAGCCAGACCGGAGCACTGCCGCCCAGCGCTTCGGCGACGGCTTCGGTGCTGCTCCAGCGGCAGAGGGCTGAGCCGTATTTTACGGCATAGGCCCGGGCCGCGCTGGAAGCGGGCCGCAGGTCGTCCCGGACAAAGCCGCTGAATTCGGTGGCGCTGCTGAGCAGCAGGAGGGGGACGACACTCCGGGCGCCCCGGGAGAGCACCACATCGTCTGCGTAGAGGATGGCTGGTTTGCCGAGGGCCGCAATGCGGGCCGGTTCGAGGCCGCAGAGCCATTCCCGGACGTCTGCCCCCGGCGTCAGCAGCCATTCGGCGGCGGAAGCCGTGTCAGCGAACCGCCCGTCTTCCACGGCCAGCGGTGCGAAATTTTCGGCCAGCTTCTGGGCGGCGGCGTCCGGGTCGGCGAGGGACAGCCCGCCGGAGATGGCGACGGCCTTCTGGAAGCGCCCACGGAAGAGCGGGCTGCCCGCAAGGGCCGCTGCCATCCGCCCGCCGTCAGAGAAACCGCAGAGGGTGATGTTGTCGGCGTCGCCGCCGAAGCGGCAGATGTTGTCCCGCACCCAGTCCAGCGCCCGGGCGATGTCCAGCAGGGCAAAGTTTCCGGTGGCGTCCGGGTCGGCAGTGAGGGTGGGCAGGCAGTTCCACCCGAACAGCCCCAGCCGGTAGTTGAGCGCGACAAAGACGCAGCCCGCGTCCCGCACGAGTTCGCTGCCGGGCAGCTCGAGAGATGAGCCTGTGGCGGCGCTGCCGTGCAGATAGACGAGGACGGGCCGTTTTTTGGCCTCGGCGGAAGAATAAATGTCCAGTGTCAGGCAGTCCTCGGTGCCGAGAGGGAAAGTGGTGTACTGGTAGGCCGCCGGAGCGGGGCTGGTGCAGTCCCGCACTGTGTGCCAGCAGGCGGGCTCCTGCGGCGCTGTCCAGCGGCTTTCGCCCGTGGGCGCGGCACCGTAGGGGATGCCGTACCAGCAGAGCAGGCCGTTTTCGCCCTCTCTGCCCTTCACCGGGCCGTACCGGGTCTGGCAGAGAGCAGAGACAGGGGGGAACAGGCCGTTTTCGGTTTCAGAAGAAGCCGCATCAGCCGGGAGGAGCGGGCTTGAAAGAACCGCTGCGGCGGCTGCGCTTCCTTTGAGGAAGCTGCGGCGGGAAAAGCAATGTGTCATTCGATCTACCTCTTTATTACAATAGACAGATTATAACATGATCTGACAGGAAAACAACATCCTTATTTTTGCGGATCTGTAAAAATTTTTCTTGCTTTTTACGTTGGTTTCTGTTATACTAGCCCTGTTACCGCGATACGGGGCTGGGAGTATGCCCACTCGGGAGTACCGTTTTCCCGCTGCTGTGTCGCCGGCAAATAAAAATTTTATAAAGAGGTACTGTTACTATGAACAAGCAGGAAGTTATGGCCAAAGTCGCTCTGACCGAGAAGGACACTGGCTCTCCCGAAGTCCAGGTCGCTCTGCTGACCGCTCACATCAACGAGCTGAACGAGCACCTGAAGAAGAACCCTAACGATCACCACAGCCGCCGTGGTCTGATGAAGATGGTTGGCCGCCGCCGCAATCTGCTGGCCTACCTCCAGAAGAAGGACATCGAGCGTTACCGTGCTCTGATCGCAACTCTGGGTCTGCGTAAGTAATAGAAAACAGAGGGCAGGTACCGCAAAGGGTGCCTGCCCTTTGCTCTTTTATGTTGGATTTTCCCTTGTATCCCAGGCACTGGAACAAATAGGCCGCTGCTGCGTGTTGCAGCAGTAAATCGAACGCCTGTGTGAAGCGGCACGGACGCTGGATTTATTGCTATGATGCGCGGCGGGCAGCCTTTTGGAATATCAAACGGACATAAGGAGGCAAACCAAATGGCAATCGAATTTGGTTCCCGCAAAGAAAACTTTGACAACTTCAAAGTTTACGAGACTACGCTGGCAGGCCGCCCCTTCAAGGTGGAGATGGGCAAGATGTGCGGCTTGTCCAACGCAAGCGCCCTCATCCGCTACGGCGAGACCTGCGTGATGTGCAACGTGGTCATGAGCCCCAAGCCCCGCGAGGGCGTCGATTTCTTCCCCCTGAACGTGGAGTACGAGGAAAAGCTCTACGCCGCAGGCCGCATCCCCGGCAGCTTCATGCGCCGTGAGGGCCGCCCCGGCGAGCGCGCCATCCTGACCAGCCGCGTCGTGGACCGTCCCATGCGCCCCCTGTTCCCGAAGGAGATGCGCAACGACGTCTGCATCACCATGACCGTCATGAGCCTGGACCCCGACTGCAGCCCTGAGATCGCCGGCATGATCGGCGCTTCTCTGGTCACCGCTGTGTCGGAGATCCCCTGGAACGGCCCCATCGGCGGCGTGCAGGTGGGTCTGGTGGACGGCGAGATCGTCCTGAACCCCACCCAGGAGCAGCGCAAGAAGAGCGACCTGGCCCTGACCGTCGCCGCCACCATGGACAAGATCGTCATGATCGAGGCCGGTGCCAATGAGGTGGATGAGGACACCATGCTGAACGCCATCAAGGCCGCTCACGTGGAGATCAAGAAGATCATCACCTTCATCAACGGCATCGTGGCCGAGCGCGGCAAGCCGAAGATCGATTTCCAGGTCGTGGGCCTCGATATGGACGTGTTCCACGCCATCAAGGAGAAGTATCTCGACGACTTCAAGTCCGCTATGGATACCGACGACAAGAATGTGCGTGATGCCGCTCTGCTGCCCATCATGGACAAGATCGCCGAGGAGTACCCCGACCTGACCGAGGCCGACCTCGACCTCGTCAGCTACAAGATGCAGAAGTACGTCGTCCGCCGCTGGCTGCTGGACGAGGGCAAGCGCGTGGATGGCCGCGGCATCAACGAGATCCGCCCGCTGGCCGCAGAAGTCGGCATCCTGCCCCGTGTGCATGGCTCCGGTATGTTCACCCGCGGCCAGACTCAGGTGCTCACCACCTGCACCCTCGGCGGCACCAAGGACAACCAGCTCATGGATGACCTGACCGACGAGCAGACCAAGCGCTACATCCACCACTACAATTTCCCGCCGTACTCCGTCGGCGAGGCCCGCGCACCCCGCAGCCCCGGCCGCCGCGAGATCGGCCACGGCGCACTGGCTGAGCGCGCTCTCGTGCCTGTGCTGCCCTCTCTGGAAGAGTTCCCCTACACCATCCGCTGCGTGTCTGAGGTCCTCTCTTCCAACGGCTCTACCTCTCAGGCTTCCATCTGCGGCTCCACGCTGGCTCTGATGGACGCAGGCGTCCCCATCAAGGCTCCTGTCGCCGGTATCTCCTGCGGCCTCATCACTGAGGGCGACCGCTGGATGACCATGCTGGACATTCAGGGCGTCGAGGACTTCCACGGCGATATGGACTTCAAGGTGGGCGGTACCCGCAAGGGCATCACCGCCATCCAGATGGATATTAAGATCGACGGCCTGACCTACGACATCATCGCCGAGGCCTTCGAGAAGTGCCGCAAGGGCCGTCTGTACATCCTCGATGAGATCATCAAGCCCGTCATCGCAGAGCCCCGCCGCGAGCTGAGTCGCTGGGCCCCCAAGATGTTCAGCATGATGATCCCCACCGATAAGATCAAGGACGTCATCGGCAAGGGCGGCAAGGTCATTCAGGACATCTGCGCCACCTGCAACTGCAAGATCGACGTGCAGGAGGACGGCCACGTCTTTGTCTCTGCCGTGGATCAGGAGGACGCAAAGCGCGCCATCTTCACCATCAGGACTATCGTGGAAGACCCCGAGATCGGTGCCATCTACAAGGGCAAGGTCACCCGTCTGATGAACTTCGGTGCTTTCGTCGAGATCGCTCCGGGTAAGGAGGGCCTCGTCCACATCTCCAAGCTGGACACCAAGCGTGTCGAGCGGGTGGAAGATGTTGTTGCTGTGGGTGATGCCATCGTCGTCAAGGTGACGGACATCGACCAGCAGGGCCGCATCAACCTGAGCCGCCGCGACGCCATCCTGGCTCTCGAAGCCAAGAAGGCACAGCAGGAGCAGGGCTGATCGGATCGCTTCTGAATATGCCCCCGCGCACACAGCGCGGGGGCATATTTTGTCTCATGGGCGAAGGATCTTCAATTCCCTACTGAAAAAGTTTGTTTTAAGGGGTTGACAAATCCCGTCGAGGCGAGTACAATAAACGCAATATCACTAAAATGGCTGTGAAGAGAAGAGTAAGCTTTCGCATGAGCCTTACCAGAGAGCCCGGCAGGTGGAAAAGGGCAGGAAACAGGGAGCTGAAAATGGTCTCGGAGCTGCGCGGATGAAGAGCAAGAGCACTAGTCCGCGACGGGTGCGCCCGTTAAAGCGTCCGGCTGTAAGCAGAAAAAATTCTGCCGCAGTTTTGAGGCAGTGTCCGCGAGGATGCTGTGAACCAAGGTGGTACCACGGAAGTTTCAGGCCTCCGTCCTTGTGCAGCGCATGGCTGGCAGGGACGGAGGCTTTTTTGATGCTTCCGTTCAAGGCGGGCGCGGACTGTGCCGCGCCGCCGCTGTACATTCTATTGATCCAATGATAGAGAGGGAAAAAACTATGATTACTCGTCGTGATTTTCTGAAAGTTACCGGTGTCGCAGCCGCTGCTGCCGCCCTGACCGCCTGCGGCGGCTCTTCTTCCACCGCAAGCTCTGCTGCTTCCAGCACTGCCGCTTCTTCTGAGGCTGCTTCCGCTGCAGCAAAGCTGGACAAGGTGAAGGTCGCTGTCCCCAACGACACCACCAACGAGGCCCGCGCTCTGACCCTGCTGGAGAAGAACGGCTTCTTCAAGCTGAAGGCTGACGCCGGCCTGACCGCCACCAAGAACGACATCGAGGAGAACCCCCTGAACGTCACCGTCGATGAGGTCGAGGCTGCTCAGGTCCCCAACGTCCTGCAGGATGAGGACTACGCTGTCATCAACTCCAACTACGCCATCTCCGCTGGTCTGGACCCCATGACCGACGCTCTGGCAATGGAGGACGGCTCTTCTGCTTACGTCAATGTTCTGGTCTGCAAGGAGGGCAACGAGAACGAGCCCAAGATCAAGGCCCTCGTCGCCGCTCTGCAGAGCCAGCAGGTCAAGGACTTCATGGATGAGAACTACAAGGGCGCTGTCGTCTCCGTCGTCGAGACCCCGACCGATGGCTATGACGCTTCCATCGACTACAATGCACTGAACGGCGAGACCGTCAGCTGCGCTGCTACTCCCGCTCCCCACTGCGAGGTCCTGGAGGTCTGCAAGGACATTCTGGCCGCTAAGGGCATCACTCTGGACATCCAGGAGTACGACGACTATGTGATCCCCAACACCATCGTCGAGGACGGCCAGTGCGACACCAACTACTTCCAGCATCAGCCGTATCTGGACAACTTCAACGAGGAGAAGGGTACCCATCTGGTGACCGTCGCCGGCATCCACGTCGAGCCCATGGGCATCTACGGCGGCAAGCAGGACAGCCTGGCAGCGATTCAGGGCTAAGCAAACTCCCCCAGTCACCTTGCGGTGACAGCCCCCTCGGGGAGGGGGCCTTTGCCTGACCGTTCTGTTTCAGGCTCCCTTCATGAGGGAGCTGGCAAACCCGCAAGGGTTTGACTGAAGGAGTTTATTCAACAGCAAGGAGTAATTTCTGTGATCGAGATCAAACACCTTTCCAAGACCTTCCAGATGAAGGACGGCGCGGTGAATGCGCTGAAGAACATTGACCTGACCATCCCCGATGGCTCCATCTATGGCATCATCGGTATGTCGGGCGCGGGCAAATCCACGCTGGTGCGCTGCATCAATCTGCTGGAGCGCCCCACCGAGGGCAGTGTCGTCATCGACGGCACCGCGATGGAGACCCTGTCCCCCGCAGCCCTGCGTGAGCGCCGCCGCGACATCACCATGATCTTCCAGCAGTTCAATCTGCTGATGCAGCGCAGCTGCCTGAAGAACATCTGCTTCCCGATGGAGCTTGCGGGCGTGAAGAAGGCCGATGCCGAAAAGCGCGCCAGGGAGCTGCTGGAAATGGTGGGCCTGCCCGATAAGGCCAACGCCTACCCGGCCCAGCTCTCCGGCGGCCAGAAGCAGCGCATCGCCATTGCCCGTGCGCTGGCCACCAACCCCAAAGTCCTGCTCTGCGATGAGGCCACCAGTGCGCTGGACCCCAACACGACCCACGCCATCCTGACCCTCATCAAGGACATCAACAGGAAGCTGGGCATCACCGTGGTGGTCATCACCCACCAGATGAGCGTTGTGGAAGAGATCTGCGACTCCGTCGCCATTCTGGACGGCGGCGTGGTCGTGGAGCAGGGTGAGGTGCGCGAGATCTTCGCGAATCCCAAGACGGCTGCGGCCAGGCGCCTTGTCGCCCCCAACGGCGGCAGCGCGGCCCGCGACCTCTCGAGCTTTGCGCCCGACGATCACGTGGTCCGTGTTACGTTCAATGGTTCGTCCGCCGCAAAGCCGCTGGTGGCGAGCCTTGCTGCGGAGAAGGGCATCCTCGTGTCTGTGCTCAGCGCCGACACCCGCGACCTGAGCGGCCAGTGCTACGGCTCCATGCTGCTCAAACTTCCCCGCGATACCGAACAGGCAAAGCAGGCTGTGGCCTATATGCGCAGCCAGAATGGTGTGACCGTTGAGGAGGTGACCGGAGAATGAGCTTTGCAGATTATGGCTTCGCCATTTGGGAGACGTTCTATGTGACCGTCCTCTCCACGGCATTTTCTCTGGTTCTGGGTCTGCCGCTGGGCGTTCTGCTGGTGGCTGGCGATAAGGACGGCGTCCTGCCCCTGCCGGGCTGGCTGATGCACATCCTGAACATCGTCATCAACATCCTGCGCAGCGTGCCGTTCCTGATTTTGATGATCTGCGTCTTCCCGCTGACCCGTGCCATTGTGGGCACCACCGTCGGCACCAAGGCCACCATCGTTCCGCTGGTGGTCGCGGCCTTCCCCTTCGTGGCCCGTCTGGTGGAGACCAGTCTGCGTGAGCTGGACGAGGGCGTCGTGGAAGCTGCCCAGAGCATGGGCGCGACTCCCTTCCAGATCATCACCAAGGTCATGATCCCCGAGTGCCTGCCCGGCCTCATTTCCAGCATGACCACTGCCCTGACGACCATCCTCGGCTACTCGGCCATGTCCGGCGTCATCGGCGGCGGCGGTCTGGGCAAGATCGCTCTGTCCTACGGCTACTACCGCTACCAGACCAACATCATGATCGTCTGCGTCGTGCTGCTGGTGCTCATGGTGCAGGTGTTCCAGACCGTCGGCACCTTCTGGGCGACCAGGAGCGATAAGCGGCTGAGAAAGTAAGTTTCTGCTTCCTGCAGGGAATAAAATTTAACGAATCGATTCCCCGCAGGAGGCTCATGCTCCTGCGGGGAATCGTGCTATACAGACAAACCCAGTAAAGGAGTATGTTGCAATGAACCGTGATACCATCTGCGTGCAGGGCGGCTACACCCCCGGCAACGGCGAACCCCGCCAGATCCCCATCATCCAGTCCACTACGTTCAAGTACGCTACCAGCGAGGACATGGGCAAGCTGTTCGACCTCGAGGCCGACGGCTACTTCTACTCCCGCCTGCAGAACCCCACCTGCGACATGGTGGCGAAAAAGATCTGTGAGCTGGAAGGCGGCACCGCCGCCATGCTGACGTCCAGCGGTCAGGCCGCCAACTTCTTTGCACTGTTCAATCTCTGCGAGGCAGGCGACCACATCGTAGCGTCCAGCACCATCTACGGCGGCACCTTCAACCTCATCTCCGTCACCATGAAGAAGATGGGCATTACCGCCACCTTCGTGGACCCGCTGTGCAGCGAGGAAGAGCTGGATGCCGCGTTCCAGCCCAACACCAAGGTCGTGTTTGGCGAGACCATCGCCAACCCTGCCCTCACCGTGCTGGACATTGAAAAGTTCGCCAAGGCCGCACACGCCCATGGCGTACCGCTCATCGTGGACAACACGTTCCCCACGCCGGTCAACTGCCGCCCCTTCGAGTGGGGCGCTGACATCGTGACCCACTCCACCACCAAGTACATGGACGGCCATGGTGCTGTGCTGGGCGGTGCCATCGTGGACAGCGGCAAGTTCGACTGGATGGCCCACGCCGAGAAGTTCCCCGGCCTGTGTACCCCTGATGAGAGCTATCATGGCATCACCTACGCGGAGCGCTTCGGCAAAGAGGGGGCTTTCATCACCAAGGCCACCGCACAGCTCATGCGCGACTTCGGCTCGATGCAGTCCCCCATGAACGCCTATATGCTGAACCTCGGCCTTGAGAGCCTCCACGTCCGGATGCAGCGCCACTGCGCCAACGGCATGGCCGTAGCAAAGTTCCTTGAGGCTCACCCCAAGGTGGCCTATGTCAACTACTGCGGCCTCGAGTCCAGCCCTTACCATGCGCTGGCGGAGAAGTATCTGCCGAACGGCAGCTGCGGCGTCGTTTCCTTCGGCCTGGCCGGCGGCCGCGAAGCCGCCAGCACCTTTATGAAGGAGCTGAAGCTTGCCGCCATTGAGACCCACGTTGCCGATGCCCGCACTTGCTGCCTGAACCCGGCTTCCAGCACCCATCGCCAGATGAACGACGAGCAGCTGGCCGCTGCCGGTGTGCCTGCTGAGCTGGTGCGGATGAGCTGCGGCCTCGAGAGCAGCGAAGACCTCATCGCCGATATTGCACAGGCGCTGGATAAGATTTAAGAAACACGGTCAGCGCCATCTGCCGGTTTCGGCCCCTTCCCGTGAAAAAAGCGTCTCCGGATGCAGATAAAAACTTCCCGCTAAAACCGTCAAAAGGAGCAACGATGCTATGCCGCTGATCATCCCCAAGACTCTTCCCGCCTACGATGCCCTCTACGAGGAAAACGTCTTCGTCATGCACCGGGAACGGGCGCTCTCCCAGCATATCCGCCCGCTGGAGATCCTCATCCTGAACCTCATGCCGACCAAGATCGCCACCGAGACCCAGATCGCCCGCCTGCTGGCCAATACGCCCATTCAGGTCCACATGACCCTGCTGCAGACGGCCAGCCATGCGGCGACCCATGTCTCTGCGGCCCACCTCGAGGCGTTTTATAAGACCTTCGACGAGGTGAAGAACAAACGCTACGACGGCATGATCATCACCGGTGCGCCTGTGGAGAAGATCGACTTTGAACAGGTGGACTACTGGCAGGAGCTGTGCGAGATCATGGACTTCAGTGAGACGAACGTCTACTCCACCCTTCATGTCTGCTGGGGCGCACAGGCGGGGCTTTATTACCACTATGGCATCCGCAAGCAGCTTCTCGACCAGAAGATGTTCGGCGTCTTCGAGCATAAAGTCACCCGTCCCTCGAACCCGCTGGTGCGCGGCTTTGATGAGGTGTTCTACGCCCCCCACAGCCGCCACACCGGCATCAGCCGGGAGGACGTGCTGAACTGCAAGGCTCTGCGCATCCTCGCCGAGAGCGACGAGGCCGGCCCCTTCCTGATGAGTACCGAGAATGGACGGCAGATCTTCGTTACCGGCCACCCGGAGTACGACAAGTACACACTGGACGCTGAGTACAAGCGGGATGTCGGCAAGGGCCTGCCCATCGCGGTGCCAAAGAACTATTACCCCAACGACGACCCCGAGCAGCCGCCTCTCTTCCGCTGGCGTGCTCACGCACACCTGCTGTATGAGAACTGGCTGAACTACTACGTCTACCAGAACACGCCCTACGACCTGGGCGCGATCAGCAAGGTGGAGCACGAGGAAGAATAAGATCAGCCCTCTCCGTCTGGTGAGGAGGGGGCATTTTTGCAAGGAGAATACTTATGGGAATCGAAGCAAAATGGAAGAGCCGGGGCATCCGGGTGGGCAAACTGCCCTGCGGGCCGCTGGACAAGATAAGCGATGTGCCGGGCGTGACGGTGGGCCACTGCACACTGGCGGACGGCGAGGTCCAGACCGGCGTGACCGCGCTGCTGCCCCATCAGGGCGATATTTTCCACGATAAAGTGATGGCGGCCAGCCATGTCATCAACGGCTTCGGCAAGACCACCGGCCTTGTCCAGATCGACGAGCTGGGGACGCTGGAAACGCCCATCCTCTTCACCAATACCCTCAGCGTAGGCACTGTGGAGACAGCGCTGGTGAAGTATATGCTGGATAAGAACCCCGACATCTGCGAGACGACCGGCAGCGTAAACCCGGTGGTCTGCGAGTGCAACGACAGCGGCCTCAACGACATCCGGGGCCTCCACGTCACAGAAGAAAACGTGCGGGCCGCGCTGGCCGACTGCCGCGCCGATTTCGCTGAGGGCGCTGTGGGCGCGGGCCGGGGAATGCGCTGCCACGGCCTGAAGGGCGGCATCGGCTCGGCCTCCCGTGTGGTGGAGCTGGACGGGAAACAGTACACCATTGGTGCGCTGGTGCTCTCCAACCACGCCGTCTTCGATGACCTCGTAGTGGCAGGCACCCCCATCCAGAGCCTGCTGGACGCCCACATCCCGCCCCACGAGGACAAGGGCTCCATCATCACGGTGCTGGCGACGGACATCCCCTTGAGTGAGCGCCAGCTGCGGCGGCTCTGCCACCGGGCGCTGGTGGGCCTGTCCCGCACCGGCTCTTTCTGCGGCAACGGCTCCGGCGAGATCGTCATTGCCTTCACCACCGCCAACCGGGTGCCGCACTACTCCGAAAAGGCCATTCTGCCGATGGGCATGGTCCACGACGACGCCATCAATCCGCTGTTCCGGGCGGTGGCCGAGTGCGTGGAGGAAAGTGTGCTGAGCAGTCTGCTCCATGCCGAGACGGTCACAGGCTATCATGGCCGGACGGTCAGATGTCTGAGTGATCTGCTTGACGAGAAATAAAAAAATGGGAAGCACTTTTGTGCTTCCCATTTTTCATAGTATTATCTGCGGGGCTTCCGCGTCGGCTTTTTCTTCCGCACGCTGTAGCCGAAGGTCCCCAGCTTTTTGCCCAGAGCCAGATATTCGCCGTGGCTGTAGACGATGAGCCTGGCCTTGTCGAGGCAGAGCTTACCGTTCTCGTCCAGCAGGCTCTCGTCCACGTCGCAGGCCACCACTTCGGCGAGGAAGAGGTCGTGGCTGCCCAGCGGGATGACCTGCGTGACCCTGCACTCGAGGTTGACGGGGCTTTCTTCGAGGATGGGGCAGTCCGTCAGCACCGAGCCGGGGGCAGAATGGAGTTTGCAGGCCGCGAATTTATCGAAGTCCCGGCCGCTCCTGACGCCGCACCAGTCCACCGACTTCACCAGTGCCTCGGTGGGCAGGTTGATGGCAAACTGGCCGCTCTCTTTGATGAGGTGGTGGCTGTACCGCTCGGGGCGGACGCTGATGGATACCATGCTGGGCTGGGTGCAGATGGTGCCGGTCCAGCCGATGGTGATGAGGTTGGGCTTATCCAGCCCGCCGCAGGAGACCAGCACCGGCGGCTCCGGGTTCAGGAGGGTGCTGCCTTTCCAGCTCTGTTTGCTCATCCGTGATACTTCCTTTCGTAGGGAGCCCATGTGCGCTCGCTGATGATGTAGCGGGGGCGGGCCTTGGTCTCCATATAGATCTTGCCGACGTATTCGCCGATGACGCCCAGACACACCAGCTGGACGCCGCCCATGAAGCAGACGATGCAGATGGTGGAGGCCCAGCCCGCCACGGCGCTGCCCAGCACGGCCTGCACGATGGCCCAGATGACGCCGATGAAGCTGATGAGGCTGACCGTGATGCCTGCGCCGGTGATGAGGCGGATGGGCTTGTTCGACAGGCTGGTGATGCCGTCGAAGGCGAGGGCCAGCATCTTGCTGAGGGGATAGTGGCTCTCGCCGGCCAGACGCTCGTGGCGCTCGTAGTAGACGGTGTCGCTGGGGTAGCCCACCAGCGGCACCATGCCCCGCAGGAAGATGTTCACCTCGCGGTAGTCGGCGAAGCTTTCCAGCACCCGGGTGCTGATGAGCCGGTAGTCGGCGTGGTTGAATACGATGTCCGCGCCCAGCGCGTTCATCACATGGTAGAAGCCCTCGGCGGTGAACCGCTTGAAGAAGGTGTCGGTGTCCCGGCGGCTGCGCACGCCGTAGACTACCTCGGCGCCGTCCAGATACTTTTTGACCATCTCGTCCATGGCGTTGATGTCGTCCTGACCGTCGCAGTCGATGGAGATGGTGATGTCGCAGCTGCCGCTGTGGAGCGCCTCCATCAGTCCGGCCAGTACGGCGTTCTGGTGGCCGCGGTTCCGGCTCTGGGAGATGCCGATGAAGTGCTCATCCTCAGAGGCGAACTTCTGGATGAGGGACCAGGTGGCGTCGCGGGAGCCGTCGTTGACGAAGAGCACCCGGCTCTTCTCGCTGATAAGGCCCGCTGCGGCGAGGTCGTTTATCTTTTTCAGGAACATGGGGGCCGTGATGGGCAGCACCTGTTCTTCGTTGTAGCAGGGAATGACGATCCATAAAATCGGTTTGGACATGATGAAGTTCTCCTTCTATATAAGGCTCTCCCAAAGGGAGCGGCTGTTACAGCACCATGTGCCGCAGCGCGTCCGGTTCCAGCAGCTTGAAGCTGCTCTTATAGGTCTCGAGCAGGCCGTCCCGCTGCATCAGGCTCAGCTCCCGGGAGAGGGCGCTGCGGTCGCAGTTGAGGTAGTCGGCCAGCTGGATGCGGGAGTAGGGAATGGTGAAGGTGAGGCTGTGGTGAACCTCGGCCTCGCTGAGCAGGTAGGCGCACACCTTGGCCCGCAGGCTCTTGAGCAGCAGCAGGTCTACCCGGCGGGAGAGCAGGAAGTATTTGTCGCTGATGGTGCGCACAAGGTTCTGCAGCACCCGCTGGCGGGCCGGGTCGGCCCCGGGCAGCAGAAGCTTCTCGTAAGGCACCAGCAGCACCTCGCAGGGGGCCGAGGCCACCACCGTCACCGGGCTGGAAAGGCTCGAGCCGCCCAGCACATCGCCGAACACACCGCCCGGCCCCATCTGGCTGATGGGCAGACGCACCCCGCTGGCGGCGGAATGATAGGCCTCGATGGCACCGGAGAGCACCACGCCCACCCGGCGGTTCGACTGTCCGGCCAGTACGAGGGTCTCGCCCCGGCTGTAGGTGCGCAATACGGCCCCCACTTCGCCCAGCAGGACCCGGAGCGCTTCGGCTTCCAGCCCGGCGAACAGAGAGGTGGATTGTAACAGCGGAAGATGATTTTCCATACCCATTCCGTGAGGTTTTCCCCGGGCCCTCACCGCCCTTCTGCGATTCCGTTGCGTATGCAACGGTATTTTTTCTCTTATTATAGTAAACTTGAGGGCGTAAAGCAAATGGTTTTGCAAATTTTTTGCGGGAAAATTTCTCCCAATGAAAGTGAGGAACGTGATCCTATGAAAAAACTGACATCTCTGCTGCTGTCGCTGGTGCTGATGGTCAGCGTCCTGGCCTGCGGCGCATCGGCCAAAACGAGCACCAAAGTGCGCATCGCCGGCCTGAAAGGCCCCACCACCATGGGTCTTGTCAACCTGCTGAGCATGGAGAAGGACGGCACTGCTTCCCTCGACTATGACCTGCAGCTCTACGGCGCTGCCGATGAGATCGTGCCGAAGCTCATCAAGGGCGAACTCGACATGGCCGCTATCCCGGCCAACCTCGCCGCGACCCTCTACCAGAAGACGAACGGCGGCATCCAGGTCATGGCCGTCAACACGCTGGGCGTCCTCTACGTCGTGGAGAAGGGCAATACCGTCCACAGCTTTGCCGACCTCAAGGGCCGCACCATCCTTTCCACCGGCAAAGGCACGACCCCCGAGTACGTCCTGCGCTATCTGCTCAAGAAGAACGGCCTCGACCCCGACAAGGACGTGAAGATCGAATACTACAGCGAGGCTTCTGAGGTCACGGCCCAGATGGCCGCTGCCAGGAAGGATGCCATCGCCGTCCTGCCTCAGCCCTATGTCACCGCTGCCCAGATGAAGGACAGCGGCCTCCGCGTCGTCCTCGACCTGACCAGGGAATGGAACAGGGTCTGTGACACCCAGCTCATCACCGGCGTCACCGTGGTGCGCACCGAGTACGCAAAGCAGAACCCCAATGTCATCGCAGCTTTCCTGACCGACTACCAGAAGAGCGTCAAGGCTGCCAACGAGGACATCGACGGCACCGCCGCCCTCTGTGAGGAAGTCGGCGTGGTGGCCAAGGCTGCTATCGCCAAGAAGGCCCTGCCCAAGTGCAACATCGTTTACCGCAACGGTCAGGAGATGAAGAAAGACATCTCTGCTTACCTGCAGGTGCTCTACGATGCCTCTCCCGCCGCCGTGGGCGGCAAGCTGCCGGACGATAACTTCTACTACACCGAGCCGTCCGTCCTGCGCAAGGTCATGGCGGCGATCCGCAACTCTGCAAAATAAGTTTTTCTTACATCAGAAGGCCCGCGCCGATGCCGATGAGGGCCGGCAGCAGCCAGCCAAAGCCGAGGCTGCTCAGGGGCAGAGCGTTCATCAAGGTGGAGAGGGGGCCGAAGGGCAGGGCGGCAGGGATGCTCTGGATGGCCGTGAAGAGGATGCTCAGCCGCCAGACCGATGTCCGCTGGAACCGTCCGGGCAGGAACTCCACCACGATGAGGATGATGGCGATGGGGTAGATGGCGTTCAGCACCGGGACGGAAAGGCTCAGGATGCCCGCAAGGCCGATGTTCGCCAGCAGCATGCTCATCAGCGCGAAGAAGGCTGCAATGGCGGGGTAGGGCAGCCGGGGCAGAAGCTCGTGGAAGTATTCGCCTACGCTGGCGATGAGGCCGACACAGGTGTTGAAGCAGGCGATGACGAAGATGGCGGCCAGAAGCACCTGTCCCACCCGGCCAAACAGGCCGTCGGCCAGTGCCGTCAGGACGGCGGCACCGGTGTCGCTGCCGGGGAAGGCAGCCCCCGAGATGCCGCCGATGTGGGTCAGCATGGCGTAGACCACCAGCAGCATCCCGCCCGCGATGAACCCGGCCCGGATGGTGCCGCGCCGGACGGCGGACTCCTCCGTGATGCCCACTGCCTGAAGGTTCAGCGCGATGACCGCGCCGAAGTTGAGCGCTGCCAGCGCGTCCATGGTCTGATAGCCGTCCAGCACGCCCTGTGCGGCGGGGAGGGCGGCGTAAGCCTCGGCAGGCGTGCCGTAGCCGGGTGCGGCCGGGCGGAGGATGCAGCCCGCGAACAGCACCACGATGAGCACCAGCAGGGCAGGGCAGAGGATGCGGCCCAGCCGCTGGGTCAGCTTTTCGGGCTTGAGGGCCACGAAGTACGCCGCAGCAAAGAACACGAGGGAGTAGAGGAACTGTCCCGGTGTGCTCCGCCCCACCAGCGGCGTCAACATCTCAAACGAGGTGCTGGCCGTGCGGGGGATCGCGAGGCAGGGACCGATGGACAGATAGACCAGCACAGCGAACACCTGTGCGAAGCGGGGATGGACCCGCCCGGCCAGCGCAGGCAGACCGCCCGCCCGGGCCACTGCTGCCACGCCCGCGATGGGCAGACCGATGGCGCTGACGGCAAAGCCCACAAAAGCGGGCCAGAGCGCCGTCCCGGCCTGTGCGCCGAGGAAGGGAGGGAAGATGAGGTTGCCTGCCCCGAAGAACATCGAGAACAGGGTGAACCCCACCAGAAGGAATTTTTTGCCCCGGAGGGCCTGAGCGGAATCGTGCATGGTCATCTCTCCTAGCTGTGCGCGGAGGCACGTAGAATAAGGATTACTTTATTCCAGTGTAGTGTTTTATGACCTTCATGTCAAGAGAAGAAAAGATGAAGGATTGTATTCTCATACATGATGTGATATTCTGAAAGCGAGAAAACGAACAGGAGCAAAGAAATACATGGATAAAACAAAAAAACGCCGCATTCAAATTTTGGCGGCGTCGGTGTTCTGGCTGGGCGTCTGGCAGGCGGCGGCTGTGGCCATCGGGCAGGAAGTCTTTCTTGTCTCGCCGGCGCAGGCCATCGGTACGCTGGTGGAGCTGCTGCCGCAGGCCGAGTTCTGGCAGCGCATCGGTTTCAGCGCCGGGCGCATCCTGTTGGGCTTCGGGCTGGGCGCGCTGTCCAGCGCGGTGCTGGCGGTAGCCGCCGAAAAGTGGGAGTGGGTGGACGCCCTTCTCGCCCCCGTGATGCAGCTGGTCAAGGCCACTCCGGTGGCGAGCTTCATCATTCTGGCGCTGGTGTGGGTCAGCGGCTCGTCGCTGTCGGTCCTGATCAGCTTTTTGATGGTGCTGCCCGTCCTCTACAGCGCAGTGCGCACCGGCATCGGGAGTGCGGACCGCCAGCTTCTCGAAATGGCGCAGGTGTTCCGTCTGCCTCTGGGGCGGCGTCTGCGGGCGGTCTGGCTCCCGGCGGTGCTGCCCGCGTTCCGGCAGGGATGCAGCGTGGCGCTGGGCATCTGCTGGAAGAGCGGCGTAGCAGCAGAGGTCATCGGCCTGCCGGACGGCAGCATCGGCGACGCGCTTTACCGGGCAAAAATTACCCTTTCCACCGGGGAGCTGTTTGCCTGGACCTTCGTTATCATCCTGCTGAGCGCCGTATTCGAAAAGCTGTTCCTCGCTCTGCTGGATAAAGCGGTAGCGGCGGTTCTGGGCGAAGAGGGGGCTGAAAAATGAGTGGAACCAACAACAAACTGGAAATAAAGAATCTGTCTAAACGATTCGGAGAGAAAATCCTCTTCGAAAACCTCTCTCTTACTGTGGACGGCCCGGCGGTGCTCTGGGCGCCCAGCGGATGGGGCAAGACGACCCTGCTCCGCATCCTGATGGGGCTGGAAGCGCCCACCTCCGGCAGCGTGGAGGGCGTGGGCCGGGTCGGTGCGGTCTTTCAGGAAGACAGGCTCTGCCCCCAGCTGACCGCCGAAGAGAATGTGGCGCTGGTGCTGACCGCAGAACAGTACAAGGTCAAAACACAATACAAAGAGCAGATACGAGACGACCTTATACAATTAGGACTGGATGACGAGGCCCTTGCCCTGCCTGCCCGGAAGCTCTCCGGCGGACAGAAGCGCCGCACCGCCTTGCTGCGCGCGCTCTGGGCCGAGAGCGACACCCTTCTGTTGGATGAGCCCTTCACCGGCATGGACCCCGCCGTCATGAAAAAAGCCGCAGCCATGCTCAAGGCACGCTGCGGCAGAAAGCCCACCCTGCTGGCGACCCATGATCAAGAAGCCATCCGGGAGCTGGGGTGGAAAGTAATCGAACTGGGCTGAAACGAAAGGAGCCTGACCATGGAGAAAAAGACGAGCTGCCTGCTCTGCGTTCTTACCGCGCTGCTTCTCGCTGTGCTCTATCTCTGGGCCGCCCTCCGCCCGGGCGTCTGGCTGCGGGATGCCTTTTTGTATCGTCAGGCCGATGGCAGCTTTTCGGGCAAAGATGCGTATGCCGCCTACACCATGCAGATCGCCCAGACAGGAAACGGTGCGGAAGTGGAGTTCACGATGGACGGAGAGACGCGGCACTATCGGCTCGAATCGAAAGCCGAGGGCATGAGCGACCCGGGCGTAAAAATCGAGCAGGACGGAGTGGTCATTTTTACCGGGACCGCGCTGGGCGACCCTGGCGACGCCATCCTGTGGCGGGAAGACGATGGGGGCCTTGCCGACGAGGTGAACGTCATCGTCAACGGCGAATACCAGAGATCCGACCTCTGGCCCAGCTGTAACTGGCTCTATAATGTGGCCGTCGGCGGGCGGCGGGAGACCCGGGGCAGCGTGGCGTTCCTGCTGCCGATCGGGGCGCTGGTGGTGCTCTTTGTGCTGGATGTCCGGTTCCCGCTGCTGTTCTGGAACCTCCGCCACGGGCTGGAAGTGTACGGCGGTGAGCCCACCGACTGGTATTACGCGATGCAGAGGGGGAGCCGCATTGCCAGCATCATCGGTGTTTTTGTGCTGGCGGCGATGAGCTTTGCTGTTCACTGAGGCTCACAGCAGCTCGGCAAGGATGCTGTTCTGTACGATGAGCCCGGCGGGCGTGAGGGCGAGGGTGTGGCCGTCAAAGTTGGCGTAGCCGCTCTTCACGCAGTTTTGCACAAAGGCCAGCTGCGCGGTGGAAAACTCCCTGCCATAGCGTTTTTTGTATTCGTCGAGGCTCAGACCTTTGCGCAGACGCAGCTGCAAGATGAGATAATCCTCCGCACCGCAGCCGCCGTCCATGACGGGCGCGGCCTCGTCCCGCAGAAAGGCTTCGGTGTCGGCGGGGTAGTAGAACCGCTTGCCGCCCATGCAGGAGTGGGCCGCAGGGCCGATGCCCAGATAGTCGCCGCAGTCCCAGTAGATGAGATTGTGCTTTCCCTCATAGCCCGGGCGGGCGAAGTTGGAGATCTCATATTGCCGGTAGCCATGATGTTCCAGCTGCTCGACGGCATAGAGGTAGAAATCTGCCGCCTCGTCGGAGGTGGGCAGACCTTCGGGCGGCGTCCGGCCAAAGGCGGAGTCGGGCTCGATTTTCAAGAGGTAGGCGGAAATGTGGGTCGCGCCGCCATCCTCGATAAGCTCCAACGTCTCGTCGAACTCGGCCTGCGTATAATGGGGCAGGGCCAGCATGATGTCGCCGCTGATGTTCTCGAACCCGGCACGGCGTGCGGCGGCGAAAGCGGCCCGCGCCTGCTTTGCCGTGTGGGGGCGGCCCAGCGTCTTGAGCTGGCTGTCCCGGGCCGACTGGACGCCGAAGGAGATGCGGCTGACGCCCGCCTCCCGGAATGCCCGGAGGGAATCCTCCGTTACGGTCTCAGGGTTGGCTTCCAGTGTGATCTCGGCCCCGGGCAGGGGCTGCGCGGCGTCGATGAGCCGGGCGGCGTCTGCCGGGTCCAGCAGACTGGGCGTTCCACCGCCGAAATAAAGGGTGTCCGGCCGCAGGGGCGCGTCCGGCGCAAACCGGGAGAGTTCCCGAAGCAAAGCGTCCACATAGGCCCGGGGGACGCCGCGCTGGCCGGGGGCGGAGTAGAAATCACAGTACCGGCATTTGGAAAAACAGTAAGGAATATGCAGATAAAGTCCGAGGGACATCAAATATCACAGCCTTTTTCATGAATCGTTCATTTCTATGCAGTATACTATATTTCGTAGACCGGGGCAAGGCCGAGGTCGATGCCCTGATTTTGAATGGAGGATTCCTTATGGATTACAACAACTATGACCGCGGCTATGCGGAGCCTTCGATGAGCGCATCGGACTATATGACCCGCACCTACCGCTGGATGGCCGGCGGCCTGCTCGTCACCTTCGCAATGGCCTATATCACGGCGACCACGTCCCTTATCTATCTGGTCGATTCGCTTTACTTCCTGCTTACCATCGGTGAGCTGGCACTGGTGTTCATGCTCAGCGCCCGGGTGCAGAAGATGTCCATCGACGGTGCAAGAGCCGCGTTCTTCGGATACGCCATCTTAAACGGCATGGTCCTGAGCTACTACTTCCTGATGTTCTCGGTAGGCACGCTGGTCATGGCCTTCCTCGCCACGGCGGTCTATTTCGGCCTTATGGCTGTGTACGGCACCACCACCCATAAAGACCTCACCGGCTGGGGTCCCCGCCTCATGATGGCTCTGGTGGCCATGATCGTCACCAGCCTCGTGGGTGCGCTCTTCGGCTTTGGCTTCGGTGCCTCGGTGCTCTACTGCGGCATCGGTCTGGTGGTGTTCATGCTGCTCACCGCCTACGACACCCAGAAGCTGCGCCAGATCTACGCCTACTACGCAGGCGACGCTGAGCTGGCCGAGAAGGCTTCCATCTATGGCGCACTGACCCTGTATCTGGACTTCATCAACATCTTCCTGTACGTCGTCCGCCTGCTGGGCATGAACAGCCGCAGCCGCAATAACTAAATAGGACTTTTGGCCCCGGTCATCCGGGGCCTTTTTGTGTCCTTTCGAATAAAGGATGAATAAACCCCGCTCTGCCGCTCCAAACTACCACCAAAGAAACGATTCCGTACACAAAGATGGATTGGAGTAACGAACGATGGAGCAATTCAGAAAGTTTTTGCGGGACAAAGCCTTTGCGCTGGTGCTCACCGCCTGCCTGCTGGCGGCGGCAGCGGCCGGAGTGTGGGCCGTGCGCACCGTGCGCAATGAGCTGAAGAAGGATCTGGATGCGGTGCGAAGCCCGTCCAGCACTGCCCCCGGCATCGACGAGGGCATCAACACATCGCCCGGCGTCGCCGGAGAGGAGGAAGCCGAATGGCAGCAGCAGAACGCACCCGCAGCAAACAGTGTGGCCAATGTGCCAAAAGCCGACAGCTCGTCCGGTGGGGCTGCGTCCTCTTCTGGTGCGCAGTCTGGGTCTGGTTCGGTGCGCGAACCCTCCGCGCTGCAAACCGAGTCCTCGCCTGCCAGCAGTTCGGCTGCGCCTGCCTCCACGCAGCCTGTCTCGGGGCGCGTCTTAAACAGCTACAGCGGCGATGAGCTGGTCTACAGCAAGACGCTGGGTGACTGGCGCACCCACAACGGTGTGGACTACGCCGCCGACAAGGGCGCGGAAGTGACCGCCCCGGCGGCAGGCAAGGTGGTGGAGACCGGCACGGACGACAAGTGGGGGCCTGTGGTCGCCATTGAAGATGCCTCCGGTAGGATTTGGCGGGTCTGCGGTACGACGGACGCCAAGGTGAAGAAGGGCGACACCGTCTCGGCTGGGCAGACCATCGGCAAGGTGGGCAGCGTGAGCTGCGAGTGTGCCGAGGAGAGCCATATCCACTTGGAGGTCATGGAGGGCGAAAAGTATCTCGACCCCATCAAGGCCATGAAATAAGCAAAATGTTCCGGGCAGGTGCAGCAGAACGCTGTACCTGCTTTTTTCACATTGCTTTTGGCGGTCGATTCTGGTATGATAAACTAGAATAAGTGTGAAGACAGAAGAAAAAGCGGAGGAAACGAAACATGAAGGTCTTAGTGGTAGGCGGCGGTGCTGCCGGCCTGATGGCGGCGGGCGCGGCCCTGCGGCAGGGGCATGAGGTGACGGTGCTGGAACATATGGAAAAACCGGCTCAGAAAATTCTTGTCACCGGCAAGGGCCGCTGCAATGTGACCAACGACTGCACCGCAGAGGAATTTCTGCACCATGTGCGGACGAACCCCCGCTTTCTGTTCTCGTCGCTGGGGGCTTTCCCACCGGCCAAGACGATGGAGCTGTTTGAGTCTCTCGGTGTGGAGCTGAAGGTGGAGCGCGGACGCCGGGTGTTCCCGGTGTCCGACAAGGCCGAAGAGATCCGGCAGGCTCTTCTGCGGTACGCAGACGGAGCGGACATCGTCCACGACGGGGCAAAAAAGCTGCTGCTGGAGCCGCTGGCCCAGCCGGAAGAAGCGCCTGCCGTGCCGGAAAATCCGCGCCACCCGAGAAAGAAAAAGCCCGGCCCGGCCTATCGCTGCGTGGGTGTGCGGGGAACTTCGGGCCGGGAGTACAAAGCGGACGCCGTTTTGGTGGCAACGGGCGGTCTGAGCTACCCCACCACCGGCTCCACCGGCGACGGCTACAAGCTGGCCCGGCAGGCGGGCCACACCCTCGTGGAGCCTGTCCCCAGCCTCGTCAGCCTCGTGAGCCACGATGCCGACTGCAAAAAGATGATGGGCCTCGCCCTCAAGAACGTGACCCTCACCCTCCACGAGGACGGCAAAGCCATCTTCGAGGAGCAGGGCGAGATGCTGTTCACCCACTTCGGCATCAGCGGGCCGCTGACCCTCAGCGCGTCGAGCCATCTGGGCGACATGAAAAAGCACAAGTACGAAGCTTTTATTGATTTGAAGCCTGCCCTCAGCGAGGAACAGCTTTATGACCGCATCACCCGGGACTTTGCCCTTCTGGCGAACCACGCGGCGCAGGGCGCACTGGTGAAGCTGCTGCCGTCCAGTATGCAGCCGGTCATGGTGGCCCGCTGGGGCATCGACCCGGCCACCAGGGCAAATCAAATCACCCGGGAGCAGAAGCGGGAACTGGTACAGCTGATGAAGCACTGGCGGGTGTCCATCGACGCCCGGGGCGACCTGGCCCACGCAGTCATCACGTCGGGCGGCGTGTCGGTGCGGGAGGTTGACCCCAAGACCATGCAGAGCAAAAAGGCCCTCGGCCTCTACTTTGCAGGCGAGGTGCTGGATGTGGACGCCTATACCGGCGGCTATAACCTGCAGATCGCATTCTGCACAGCACAGAGTTTTGCGAATCATCTGGAATGACCGCTATAGAAGGAGATATAAAAATGATTTCTGTTGCAATCGACGGGCCTGCGGGCGCAGGCAAATCTACGCTGGCGCGGCGTCTGGCTGCGGACTTCGGCTACATTTATGTGGACACTGGTGCGATGTTCCGTACCATCGGCCTTTACGCCCTCCGCGCAGGCAAGGACCCGAAGGACAACGAGGCGGTCAATGCCCTGCTGCCCAATATCACCCTCGAATTTGCTTTTATCGAGGGCGAACAGCATATCTATCTGAATGGCGAGGACGTCAGCACGGCCATCCGCACCGAAGAGGTGGGAATGGCAGCTTCTGCCGTGGGTGCAAATCCGGCGGTGCGCGCCTTCCTGCTGGAGATGCAGCGGGACATGGCCAGGACGCAGAACATCCTGATGGATGGCCGCGACATCGGCACCGTGGTGCTGCCCAATGCGACTGTGAAGATCTTCCTCACCGCCAGCCCGGAGGCCCGCGCCACCCGCCGCTGGAAGGAGTACCAGCAGAAGGGCATCGACACCCCCTACGAAGATGTGCTGGCCGACGTCAAGCAGCGCGACTATCAGGACACCCACCGCGCCGCAGCCCCCCTCAAGCAGGCAGACGATGCCGTGCTGCTGGACACTTCGGAGCTGAACTTCGAGCAGAGCTTTGAGGCCATGAAGAAAATGATCACGGAGAAGGTCGGATGATACTATATTATATTCTGGTCCCGCTGGCATGGCTGGTGTTCCACATCGGCTTCCGCGTCCGGTGTGAGGGCAGGGAGAACTTGAAAAAAATCGGCACGAAGGGCTGCATCATTGCCCCCAACCACATTTCCGCCATCGACCCGGTGTTCGTCGTCATCACCCGGTTCTGGGGCCAGCGGATGACCGTGTTTGCCAAGAAAGAGCTGTTCGAGATAAACCCATTCCTGTCGTGGTTCTTCCGGTGCGCCGGTGCAGTCTGTGTCCGCGGTACGAAAGAAGAGGTCGGCGTCATCGACGACACCGTGAAAAAGTGTCAGGAGGGCGGTACTCTGCTGCTCTTCCCGGAGGGGACGCGGGAGCAGGAGAATAAGTTCCTTCCCCTCAAGAGCGGCCTCTTCGTCATCGCGGCGGCAGCAAATGTGGACGTCGTGCCTTGCCGTATCTACTACGACACCCCTGATGGTAAGATGAAGCTGTTCTGCAAGGTGCGTGTCATCTTCGGCGAGCCCATGCCCGCTGCACAGTTTGCAATGGAAGGCCGCCGCGACATAAAGAAGCTACGGGAGAATAAACAGGCCGTTCTGGATGCGTGGAGTAAATTGTAAGGCGGCTTGCCCTCTCCGTCATCGCGCAGCGATGACGGAGAGGTTGAATCTAGGAGAGTACAATGGAAATCAGACTTGCAAAGACTGCGGGTTTCTGCTTCGGCGTGGACCGCGCGGTCAAGCTGACCTACGGTCTGCTGGATGAGGGCCGCAAGGTGGCCACCCTCGGCCCCCTCATCCACAACCCCCAGACCGTAGAAGACCTCGAGCGCCGGGGCGCACTGGTAGCAGACACCCCCGCTGATGTCCCTGCAGGCTACGAGGTGGTCATCCGCAGCCACGGCGTCCCACGCAGCATTTACGATGAGCTGGACGCCCGGGGCTGTACCTATCACGACGCCACCTGCCCCTTCGTGAAGAAGATACAGAAAGTCGCTTCCGAGGCCGAAGCCGCCGGTGCGACACTCGTGGTGGCCGGTGACGTGTCCCATCCGGAGGTGCAGGGCATCGTCGGACATACCCGGGGAGAGGTATTCATTTTCAGCGATCTGGCCCAGTTGAAGGCGTGGAAAGGGCCTTCTGACCCCCAAAAGCCCATTTTTGCAGTTGCACAGACCACATTTCAGGTAACAAAATGGCAAGAAAGTTCGGAGTTTCTCAAAAAAGCCTATACAAACGCCCGAATTTTTGATACAATATGTAATGCGACGTGGGCGAGGCAACAGGAAGCGGAAGACCTCAGCCAACAATGCGACATCATTGTTGTCATTGGCGGTCATCATTCTTCCAATACCCAAAAGCTGGTACAGGTCGCCGCAAAGCATACGCGAGCCGTAACGGTCGAGACAGCGAGCGAACTTCGGCCGGAATGGTTTGCAGATGTAAAGACGGCGGGCGTCACAGCCGGGGCTTCAACGCCATCGTCTATTATTGAGGAGGTACTTAACAGTATGAGCGCAGAAATCAATGACAGCATGAGCTTTGAGGAGATGCTGAACGCATCCGAGGAAAAGCGTGTTCATGCAGGCAGTATTGTGAAAGGAATCGTGACCAGCATCTCTGCCAACGAGATCCAGGTGGATATCGGAGCTAAGCAGACCGGCTTTGTCAAGCTGAGCGAGCTGACCGATGATTCCTCCGCCAAGGTCGAGGACCTGGTGAAAGTTGGCGATGAGCTGGACCTCATCGTCGAGAAGGTTATGGATCAGGATGGCGTCATCCAGCTCTCCCGCAAGAAGCTCGCATCTCGCAAGGGCATGGAAGAGATCGCCAAGGCAGCTGAGTCCGGCGAGGTCGTCGAGGGCGACGTCACCGAGTTCAACAAGGGCGGCGTTGTCGTCAACGTCAAGGGCGTCAAGGTGTTCGTCCCCCGTTCTCAGGCCACTATGCGCCGCGACGAGGACTACACTGCTCTGGTCGGCCAGCACGTTCAGCTGGTCGTCACCGAGTGCTCCGGCCGCAAGATCGTCGGCAGCATCAACAAGGTCACCGCTGAGCAGAACAAGGCTAAGCGTGAGGAGTTCTGGGCAAACGTCGAGGTCGGCAAGACCTACACCGGCGTCGTCAAGAGCCTGACCTCTTACGGTGCATTCGTTGACATCGGCGGTGTGGACGGCCTGTGCCACATCAGCGAGCTGAGCTGGAACCGCATCAAGCATCCCTCTGAGGTCGTCTCCGTTGGCGACACCATCGAGGTGTATGTGAAGGACATCGACACCGAGAACCACAAGGTCTCTCTGGGCTACAAGAAGGCTGAGGACAACCCCTGGGAGCAGCTGAAGAACAACTACCCCATCGGCAGCACCTTCCATGCTCCGGTCGTGTCCCTGACCAAGTTCGGTGCATTCGTCCGCATCCTGCCGGGTGTTGACGGTCTGGTCCACATCAGCGAGATCAGCAATGACCGCGTTGAGAAGGTCTCCGACGCACTGAAGGTCGGCGATATGGTCGATGTGAAGCTGCTGGATGTTGACTTCGACAAGAAGCGCATCAGCCTGTCCATGAAGGCTCTGCTGAACGACGACGCTGAGTAATCAGCCTGCAGCATAGTCTCATTAGACACAATGCGAACTACAGCCCCGTTGCCGGGAAAACGGCGGCGGGGCTGTTTTGGTACAATTATGAAAAACTGGTTTATCAAGCACCGCGAGGTGCTGGCTTATCTCGTTTTCGGTGTGCTGACCACATTGCTGAACATCGTACTGTATGCGCTGTTCAGCCGCCTGTTCGGTTACGAAGCCGCCAACAGCTGGGGCAATGTGCTGGACAATGTCATCTGCATTTTGTTCGCCTACGTCACCAACCGGGCCTTCGTCTTTGCCAGCCGGACGCAGGGCAGAGAAGCACTGAAAGAATTTGGTGCATTCGTCACCTGCCGTCTGGGTACACTGGTATTGGATGCCGCCATCATGATGATCTTCGGCAACCTGCTGGCCGCCCAGGGAGCGGCTCTGGTGGAGAGCTTTATGAACGGTGCGCTGAGCCTGCTGGCTGGCTGGTTTGGCCCGGATACGGTGCTGCACATGGCCACCGGCGGCGCAGCGCCCGCTCCCTCCATCTCCGACGGCTCTGCCGCCATTGCCATCATCGGCGGTGCCGACGGCCCGACGGCCATCTTTGTCACCAGCTTCTACGATGCCCAGGCCCTGTGGGGCATGACGGTGAAGATCTTCTCCAACGTGGTGGTGGTCGTGCTGAATTATGTGTTCAGCAAGCTCATCGTTTTTAAGCGTAAGTGAGATATTTTTCTGCCAGCGGCAGAAAAATATCTGATATAATTTCAGGAGGTACGGTATTATGAAACGTGGTCTGAAAGGTTTTGCATTTCTGGTCTCCGGCCTTGTGCTGGGCATCATCGGCGCAACGGTGTCTGCAACGGCCATTGCCCTGAGCGCTGTCGGCATGGCGAAGGTACGCCGTGCCACCAAGAACTAAGAAGCTGTTTTTCAAAACAGCTTCGATTCAGGAGGAAAAAAGCATGAATCGTGAAGAGATCCTGTCCCACGTCGATCACACCCTGCTCAAGCCTGAGGCTACCTGGCCCCAGATCCAGACCCTGTGCGACGAGGCCATCGCCAACCACACGGCTTCCGTCTGCATCAACACCTGCTATGTGAAGCAGGCCGTCGAGTACATGGCGGGCCGCATCCCGGTCTGCTGCGTGGTCGGCTTCCCTCTGGGCGCAATGGACACCGCTTCCAAGGCTTTTGAGGCCAGGACTGCCATCGAGAACGGCGCTGCCGAGGTGGATATGGTCATCAACATCGGCCGCCTGAAGAACGGCGAGTACGACGCCGTCCGCGAGGACATCCGCGCCGTCAAGCAGGCTGTGGGCGATAAGGTCCTGAAGGTCATCATCGAGACCTGCCTGCTGACCGACGACGAGAAGCGCAAGATGTGCGACATCGTCTGCGAGGCAGGCGCTGACTACATCAAGACCAGCACCGGCTTCTCTACCGCCGGCGCAAACTTCCACGATGTGGAGCTGATGGTCAAGGGCGTGGCTGGCCGCTGCAAGGTCAAGGCCGCCGGCGGCATCTCCACCGTCGAGGATATGGAAAAGTTCCTCGCCCTCGGTGCAGACCGTCTGGGCACCTCCCGCGCCGTCAAGATCCTGAACGGCGAGCAGGCAAAGGGTTATTGATCCTTATCAATCTGCGCGAAATGTCAAAAAAGAGTGCGACTCTTCTTGACATTTCGACGAAGCAATGATAAGATATTACCCGGACAAACTGAATACCGACTTATCAAGAGCGGCTGAGGGGACAGGCCCTGTGAAGCCCGACAACCTGTGCGTGAGCATAAGGTGCCAAATCCTGCGGGAAACCGAAAGATAAGAGTGCAACGCTCAGAGCTTCGGTTCTGAGCGTTTTTCATTGCATAAACTTGATGAACGAGTAGGAAGCTGTCAATATCGATACACACACCCCAACGCCAAGGAGGTACAAAAATGGCAAAGCACCGTCTGTTTACTTCTGAGTCCGTCACCGAGGGCCATCCCGATAAGATCTGCGACCAGATCTCCGACGCCATCCTCGACGAGATCCTGACCCACGACCCCGACGCCCGCGTGGCCTGCGAGACCTGCGCATCCACCGGCCTCGTCCACATCATGGGCGAGATCACCACCAACTGCTACGTCGATTTCCAGAAGATCGTCCGCGAGGTCGTGGCTGACATCGGCTACACCCGCGCAAAGTTCGGATTCGATGCCGATACCTGCGCCGTCATCTCCAACATCGACGGCCAGAGCCCCGACATCGCCCTCGGCACCAACGATGAGGTCGGCGGCGCCGGCGATCAGGGCATGATGTTCGGTTATGCCTGCGACGAGACCCCCGAGCTGATGCCCATGCCCATCAGTCTGGCCCACAAGCTGGCCAAGAAGCTGACCGAAGTCCGCAAGAGCGGCGAGCTGGACTATCTGCGTCCGGACGGCAAGAGCCAGGTCACTGTCGAGTATGTGGACGGCAAGCCCGTCCGCGTGGACGCTGTGGTCATTTCCAGCCAGCACAGCGATGCCGTCAGCATGGAGCAGCTGCGCGCCGACGTGATGGAGAAGGTCATCAAGGCCACCATCCCCGCCGAGCTGCTGGACGAGAACACCAAGTATTATATCAACCCCACCGGCCGCTTCGTCGTGGGCGGCCCTCAGGGCGATACCGGCCTGACCGGCCGTAAGATCATCGTCGATACCTACGGCGGCTACGCACGCCACGGCGGCGGTGCTTTCTCCGGCAAGGACCCCAGCAAGGTGGACCGCAGCGCCGCTTATGCGACCCGCTGGGTGGCCAAGAACATCGTGGCCGCTGGTCTGGCCAAGCAGTGCGAGGTGCAGGTGGCTTACGCCATCGGCGTGGCAAAGCCCGTCTCCATCATGGTGGACACCTTCGGCACCGGCGTCGTGGCCGACGAGAAGATCGAGCAGGCTGTGGAGAAGGTCTTCGACCTGACCCCCGCCGCCATCATCCGCGACCTCGACCTGCGCAAGCCCATCTACCGCAAGCTGGCCGCTTACGGCCACATGGGCCGCGAGGACCTGGGCGTGAAGTGGGAGAACACCGACCGCGTCGAAGAGCTGAAGGCTGCTGTCGCTGCCCTGTAAGAGTAAAAACTTAAAAGAATGACTTTTGAGCCGGAGAACGTATGGTTTTTGTAAAAAACACATAGTCTCCGGCTCTTTTTCGACAAAGAGATGTGCAAGGCGCAGAAAATGCAGGTTGGATGCAAGTTTCTAGTGTCGAAACGCCGAAAATGTGATAGAATAAATAACGGATATGCACTTCAACGTCTGATTTTATCAACTGATAAAAGAAACTTTAAGGAGCTATAATTATGTCTGTCATTACCCCTAAGGATTGCTTCCACCAGCCTCAGGTCGCCGACCTGCGCCTCATCGCCTGCCCGGGTGCCGAGGAGCTGACCAACCTCATCGACAAGCATCTGGTGCGCTGGGCCAGCGAGGCCGGCTACCAGACCAATAGCTTTATCATCGAGAGCGCCTGCCCCCGCTTCCAGAGCGGCGACGCCAAGGGTCTGGTCAAGGAGTCGGTGCGCGGCGACGATATTTTCATCGTTGTTGACCCCGGCAACTACAGCGTGACCTACAAGCTGTTCAACTATGAGAACCACCTGTCTCCGGATGACCACTTCGCCAACCTGAAACGCCTCATCCAGGCCGTGGCCGGCAAGGCACACCGTGTGTCTGTCATCATGCCCAGCCTGTACGGCGGCCGTCAGCACCGCCGCGTGTCCCGCGAGAGTCTGGACTGCGCTGTGGCTCTGCAGGAGCTGCAGGCCATGGGCGTCAAGAACATCATCACCTTTGATGCTCACGATCCCCGCCTGATGAACGCTGTGCCTCTGATGAGCTTCGACAATGCGATGCCCACCTATCAGGTCCTGAAGAACCTGCTCAAGAAGAACCCCGAGATCAGCTTCGACAAGGACAAGTTCATCGTGGTCAGCCCCGACGAGGGTGCTATGAGCCGCAATATGTACTTCTCCAGCGTGCTGGGCTGCAACCTGGGTATGTTCTACAAGCGCCGCGATTACACCCGCGTGGTCAATGGCCGCAACCCCATCGTCGCTCACGAGTATCTGGGCGATTCCGTCGAGGGCAAGACTGTCTTTGTCGCTGACGACATCATCGCTTCCGGCGAGAGCATGCTGGAAGTTGCCACCAACCTGAAAGAGCGTGGCGCAAAGCGCATCATCGCCAACGCCACCTTCCCGCTCTTCACCAGCGGCCTCGAGAAGTTCGATAAGGCTGTGGCCGACGGCATTCTGGACTACGTCACCGGCACCAACCTGACCTACCGTATGCCTGAGCTGCTGACCCGTGACTGGTACGTCGATGTTGACGTCTCCAAGTACGCCGCATACTTCGTCGTGGCCCTGAACCACGATATGTCCGTTTCCAGCATCATCGACCCCATCAAGAAGATCGAGGCTCTGCTGGCAAGCCGGAAATAATGACAGATATTTCCTGAGATTCATTCAATCGAAAAACACCCGCAATGCTGATGCACTGCGGGTGTTTTTGCATGATTAAGGAACAACCTCTTCGTCACGCCTGCGGCGTGACACCTCTCCTATCGAGGAGAGGCCTTGGCATTTCGTAAAGCCTAATCTCTTCGCCAGAGGCTCCCCTCGGTAGGGGAGCTGTCTGCGGAGCAGACTGAGAGGTTTATTCTAATGCTTTCAGCGCCTCGACCACACGCTGATATTCCTTCTCTACCGGAGGGAACAGCTCGTCGGCACCGTCAAGGCTTCCGCCGCGGAGAGCTTCCGTCAGAGCACTGGACGGGACGTACAGTGCATCGAAGCCGAGGTTCTGGCAGACGCCCTTCAGGGTGTGAGCGGCACGGAATGCTGTCGGGGCATCCTTCTCTTCCAGCGCCTTTTTCAGGTTCGGGAAGCTGTCGTCCTGCAGAAATTTCAGAGCGAAGCGGCGGACGAAGTCCGCGCTGGGCAGACGCTCCGTCACGCCCTTGTAATCGCCGCCAATGGTTGCATATACTTGTTCCAACGTCATTTTTATACCTCACCCAAGAACAGTTTTGTCAAAGAGAATCCCTTTTTTCGGGGGAGGGGGGGGGCATCGGCCTCAGCCTCCTCCGCGAGCCGGCTTTCTACGTCGCGCAGGCATTCCAGCAGCAGCGGATTGAAAGCACCGTGCTTTCCTGCGGTCAGCTCAGCGACCGCTTCTTCCTGCGAGAGGGCCTCGCGCTTGTCCCGCTTGCCGGTCAGACCGTCATAGGCATCCGCCAGCGCTACCACCTGTGCTGCGATGGGGATGTCATCGCCCTTCCGGCCATCGGGATAGCCGCTGCCGTCCCAGCGCTCATGGTGCCAGCGGCAGATCTGGATCGCAAACTTCACCAGCGGCTCGTCCTGATACTGGGACAGATTTTCCAGCATCTGCGCACCCAGAATGGGGTGGGTGTGGAGGATGGCGGTTTGTTCTGGCGTCAGGTCGTGGGCGTTGAGGATGCGGTCGTCGATAGCAACTTTGCCGATGTCGTGGAGGGCAGAGGCCGTCGTGATGAGGTAGCGGTCCATTCCGCTCAGGCCGTAGATGTCGGTCTTCTGGCACAGACGCTCCAGCAGGATGCTGGTGATGCGCTGCACCCGGGAGATGTGGTGGATGCTCTCGCTGTTGTGGATCTCCGTGACCTGGCTGAGGATGCCGATCATGATCTGGTCGTTTTTCTCCCGGTCATAGAACTGCTGGGACACCAGCGCACTGAGACGGCGCTGACGGGCGTAGAGCCGGGCGACATTGGAGACGCGGCGGTGGACGATGCGGGCATCGAAGGGGCGGCTGATGTAGTCCGAAGCACCCAGCTCGTAGGCACGGCGGACGGTCTGGGAGGAATCCTCGCTGGAGATCATCACGACGGGGATGTCCTCGAGCCAACCCTGGGCGGACATCCGGCAGAGGACATCGAAGCCGTCCATGTCGGGCATCACGATGTCCAGCAGCACGATGGAAATATCCGAGCCCCAGGCGTTCAGAAGCTCGAGGCACTTGGGGCCGTTGGGGGCTTCCAGGATCTCGAAATCGTCGCAGAGGATCTCCGAGAGGATGTCACGGTTCATGGGGGAGTCGTCCACGATGAGCACCATCGGACGGTGCTCATTTTCAGAGCAGACGGCATCGGGGGCAATGTCCTCGGTGACGACAGTGTTCTTGCGGCGCTTTGCAAGGTACATCCGCTTGTCGGCGATGAGCAGGGCGTCGCTGATGGGGATGCCGGCGGCCATCACGCCGCCGATGCTGGCCGAGACGTGCATCTTCTCGAACTCGGGCAGATGGGCCGCGAAGAGGCGCTTGTTGATGTCCTTGAGCTTGCGCACGAAAGCCTCAGCCGAGATGTCGGGCAGGATGAGCAGCAGCTCGTCGCCGCCGTACCGCACCAGCATATCGGTGGAGCGGATGCAGCGGTGGATGATGGAGACGATGAGCCGGAGCGCTGCGTCGCCGGCTGAGTGGCCGTAGGTGTCGTTGCAGAGCTTGAAGTCGTCGAGGTCTATCATGGCGACGCCGGCGTTGAGGTACTTGTGCTTTAATTCCTCTTCATAGAAACGGCGGTTGTAGGCACCGGTGAGGGCGTCCCGGTAGATGAGCTCGTTGGAGCGGAGGGAGCTGCGGGCGCTGGCGTCCAGCGGCAGGATCATCTCCATCACATAGGGCTTGCCGTCCACCTCGACATAGCGGGCTGTGACCTGATAGAGGGAGCTGCCAAGCGTTTCCAGCTTGGAGCACTGGCATTTGCCTGCCATTGCCTCGCGCCCCACGCAGCTGGTGCAGGGATGGACATTCTTCCAGGGCGGGTAGCAGGGTTCTTCCGCCAGCATCTTCGGGTCGAGAAGACGGACGGAAGCATATATCTTGCGCAGACAGGCCATCTCCTGTTCGGCCTGCTGGCGTGTCAAATTTTGCTCGGTAAGTTCGGACATGGTGTCGCTCCTATTATAACGAGGTAACGAGATAGGGTGTGGAAGGAGGGCGAGAAACAGTAGTCCTTCTGCAGCGGATCATGATAATCGTGTAATATACTACCACAATCATAGGAAATCCGTCAATGCATAGAGAAATATTTCTGAAATAGGATGAAAGCCTGCCGGGATTCCCGGGAAAATAGAAATTTGAAGCAGACCGATAAAATTGTTGCATCCCGGCGCGAAACGGCTCGAAAAGTTTGTAACCAATTTGATAAAAATACGCACAGACACAATAAATTTGGACGCTGGTTGCACAAATATGAAAAATTGTACCGCTTAACAAAAAGATTTTGGGATACAACAGAATGTATTGTGGAACACTCACAAAATATAGCAAATAATCTTGTCTATTTGTTCTATTGCGAACGGTCGGACGGATGGTTATAATACAAACAGAAACCGCAAAACGTGTAACGAGTGCGCTTTGCGAGATGCTGTGATAAGCGTTAATGAAGGAGAACAAGATTATGAAAATGATTTCTCGTCGTGACTTCCTGAAAGCTTCCGCTGTTGTGGGTGCTACCGGCGTTCTGACTGCCTGCGGCGGTTCTTCCGCTTCTACTGCTGCTTCCTCTACTGCAGCTTCTACCGCTGCTTCTTCTACCGCAGCTGCTGCTTCCGGCTCTGCTAACGTCGGCGTCTGCATCTATCAGTTTGCTGATAACTTCATGACCCTGTACCGCACCGACCTGGAAGAGTACCTGAAGGACATGGGCTACGCCGTCACCATCGTCGATGGCAAGAACGACCAGAACACCCAGACCGAGCAGATCAACACCTTCCTGCAGCAGGGCGTGGACGTCCTGGTCATCAACCCCGTCCAGACCACTTCCGCTCAGACCATCGTTGATACCATCAAGCCCTCTGAGACTCCCATCGTCTTCATCAACCGTGAGCCCGACAAGAGCGTTCTGGACTCCTACGCAGACAAGTGTTGCTACGTCGGCGCTGACGCACGTCAGTCCGGTACTTATCAGGGCGAGCTGATCCTCGAGACCGAGACTCAGGGCGACATCAACGGCGACGGCAAGATCACCTACATCATGTGCAAGGGCGACCCCGAGAACATTGATGCTCAGTACCGCACCGAGTACTCCATCAAGGCTCTGACCGACGCCGGCAAGGAAGTCGAGTGCCTGTACGAGTACCTGGACAACTGGGATCAGACCACCGCACAGCAGGACGTCGCAAACGCTCTGGCACAGTACGGCGAGAAGATCGAAGTCGTCTTCTGCAACAACGACGCAATGGCACTGGGCGCTCTGCAGTCCCTGCAGCAGGCTGGCCGTACCGTCGGCAAGGACGTCTATCTGGTCGGTGTTGACGCACTGAGCGAGGCTGTCCAGAATGTCGTCGATGGCAACATGACCGGCACCGTTCTGAACGATGACGTGGGCCAGGCTACCGCCGCTGCAGCTGCTACCAAGCTGTACGTCGAGGGCAGCAAGGTCGAGCAGTACTACTGGGTCGACTACGTCAAGGTCACCAAGGAGAACGCTGCACAGTACATCAAGTAAGCAGCCGAAACCCTATCGTTGCAAGGTGCGCAGTGAACCAATAAGGCTTAATTAAAAGCTAAAAAAGCGCGTGCGTGCGAGAAAATATCTCCGCGCACGCGCCTTGTTTTAAGAGCCCGCCGGCAAAAAACGCACTTTCCAAGACCCAAAGACAAGGAGGCTCTGAGGAATGTCAGAATACCGTCTGGTAATGAAAGGCGTGGTAAAGACCTTCCCCGGCGTGAAAGCGCTGGACCACGCGCAGTTGGAGCTCCGCCCCGGCAAGGTCATGGCCCTGATGGGCGAGAACGGTGCCGGTAAGTCCACCCTGATGAAATGTATGTTCGGCATTTACAAGATGGACGAGGGCGAGATCGAGTACGAAGGCGAAAAGGTCAACATCCCCACCCCGCTGGATGCACTGAACCGCGGCATCGCGATGGTGCATCAGGAGCTGCAGCCTATCCCGGCCCGTACTGTGGCCGAGAACATCTGGCTGGGCCGCTACCCCACCAAGAAGGCTGGCCCCATCACCATCGTGGACCACGCCAAGATGTATAAGGACACCGACGAACTGCTGAAAAAGCTGAAGCTGGATATCAAGTCCCACGCGAAGCTGGGCAGCCTGAGCATCGCACAGATGCAGATGGTAGAAATTGCAAAGGCTGTTTCCGCAAACTGCAAGGTGCTGATCCTGGACGAGCCGACTTCCTCGCTGACTGCGAACGAAGTCGAGTCCCTGTTCCGCATCATGAATGAGCTGAAGGAGCAGGGCGTCGCTCTGGTCTACATCAGCCATAAGATGGACGAGATCAAGGTCATTGCCGACGAAGTCACCATCATGCGTGACGGCCATTATATCGGCAAGTGGGACGTCGCCAACATGACCAAAGAGGAGATCATCGCCAAGATGGTCGGTCGCGAACTGTCCAACCTGTATCCCCCGCTGGAGAACCACCCCTCCGACGAGATCATGATGAAGGTGGAAGACTTCACCTCCATCCATCCCCGCTCTTTCCGCCACTGCAGCTTCGAGCTGAAGAAGGGCGAGATCCTGGGCGTGGCCGGCCTGGTGGGCGCACAGCGCACTGAGCTGATGGAAGGCATTTTCGGCCTGCGCGCTCACACCTCCGGTAAGGTGTGGATCAAGGGTCAGGAAGTCGCCATCAAGCAGCCCCGCGACGCCATCCAGCACAGCGTGGCTCTGCTGACCGAGGACCGCCGTGCCACCGGCATCATGGGTGTGCTGAGCGTGGCCGATAACATCTCCATCGCCTCTCTGGACGCCCTGCGCAAGGGTCCCATCATGCTGGACGACAAGAAGATCCTCGAGCTGGTGGCTACCAACAAAGAGAAGATGGCCATTAAGGTCCCCAGCCCCAAAACGGCGATCAAGAGCCTTTCCGGCGGCAACCAGCAGAAGGTGCTGATCGCCCGCTGGCTGGCTAACAACCCCGATGTCCTCATTCTGGACGAGCCCACCCGAGGCATCGACGTCGGCGCAAAATATGAGATCTACTGCATCATTGCCGACCTGGCCAAGCAGGGCAAGAGCATCATCATGATCTCCTCCGAAATGAGCGAGATCATCGGTATGTCCAACCGCGTCATGGTCATGTGCGATGGCCGCATCACCGGCTTCATCGACGGCAAGGATGCTACGCAGGAGAACATCATGGCTCTGGCGACCCAGTTCGAGACCGCGCCCGAAGCGGCGGCGGCCAATCAGTAAACAAGGAGGCTGTCTATCGTGGAAGCTACCAAGAAAGTAACGGGCAAGTCTGTAAAGAAGTGGCTGGGCAACAACGCCATCATCGTCCTGATGCTGGCCGTGTCCCTCATCGTCGGCATCATCCATCCCAACTTCTTCGCACTGGCCAATATCATCAACCTGTTCAAGAACGTCTCTATCCGCTACATCATCGCTCTGGGCATCTCCGGCTGTCTGATCACCACCGGTAACGACCTGTCCGCAGGCCGTCTGGCTGGTTTCGCCGCCTGCCTGGCCTGCATCTTTGCGCAGACCGAGGGCGCTGCCGGTAAGTTCTACCCCAATATGCCCACCCTGCCCACCCCCGTGGTCTTCATCCTCGTCATCGCCATCTGCGCCATCGTGGGTCTGTGCAACGGCCTCGTGGTCAGCTACCTGAAGGTCCAGCCCTTCATCGCTACCCTGGGTATGCAGCAGGTGGTCTACGGTATCTGCCTCGTCTACACCGGCGGTACCCCCATCGGCTCCCTGAACAAGAACTTCACCTCTCTGGCTTCTGATACCATCCTCGGTATCCCTGTGCTGATCATCATCGCCCTCATCGTGGCGGGCTGCTTCTGGTTCCTGTACAACAAGACCCGTCACGGCAAGTACATGTACGCCATCGGCGGCAACGAGGCTGCTGCCGAGGTGGCCGGTGTCAATGTTTACGCCACCAAGATCCGCATCTACATCCTGGCCTCCTGCATGTTCGGTCTGGCCGGCTGCCTGCTGGCTGCCAAGTCCGGCGGCGCCTCCGTCAACACCGCTCAGGGCTATGAGCTGGACGCTATCGCAGCTTCTACCATCGGCGGCGTCTCCACCACCGGCGGTGTCGGCACTGTCCCCGGCATCCTCGTCGGCGTGCTGGTCTTCGAGCTGATGAAGGTCGCTCTGCAGTTCATGAACGTCAACTCTTCTTACACTTACATTGTGCAGGGCCTTGTCATCATCGTGGCTGTTGCGATCGATATTCGTAAGTACCTCGCAAAGAAGTAATTTCCCCAAGAGAGCGCCTATCGGGCCGTCCACTCGTTGCAGTGGGCGGCCCACTTTGTTATAATAATGGAGAACTTGACTGTGAGCCAAAGCCTCTCCCTTTGGGAGAGGTGGCATTGCGGAGCAATGACGGAGAGGGCAAGGATGCTGCCAGAGAAACATAAGCATGGCGATAACATGGTTTTGACAAGGAGCCAGTGTATCGCTGTAGGGAGGCTCTGTCGCACTGAGCTTGCCCTCTCAGGCGCTCACGCGCCAGCTCTCCCAAAGGGAGAGCCTTCCCGAAAAGGAAAACTTCATCTAAAGGTAGGAGAAACACTATGACCGAAAAAGAACAAATCGCCCGCGAGGCGGAGCTGGCCCGGCGGGAAGCCGCTCTGGCAGCTCGTGAAGCTCAGCTGGAACAGGAGCAGGCCAAGCTCGAAGCAGCCCGTGCAGAGGCTCCGGAGGGCCGCAAAACGTTCCTCAACAACAATGACCCCGATTTCGTCAACCCGAAAGAGAAGCTCTACGATAAATTCCCGCTGACGGTCCACCAGATGGACATCATCATCGGGGTGCTGTTCGCCCTCATCGTCCTGTTTCTGGTGCTGGGATTCACCCACACCAGCTTTTTCGGGCTGTTTGGCGGCTAAGCCCCCGCAGCCGCCCCCCTGCAGCAGACAACAAAAAACCAGAGCCTCCGCACAAGGGCAGGAGGCTCTGGTTTTGTTTTTGGGGATGGTCCCGGGTTCAGAGCAGGTGCTTACAGCAGGACGTACTTCAGGATGAAGAGAACGGTCAGCACATACATGAGGGGGCTGATCTTCTTCTCCTTGGCCTTGCCGGTGACCACATTGACGATGGTCCAGGAGATGACGCCGATGGCGATGCCCTCAGAGATGCTGTAGGCAGTGGGCATAGCCAGGATGGTCAGGAAGGCGGGAATGCCCTCGCTGGGGTCGGAGAAGTCGATCTTGATGGCAGAACCCATCATATAGAAGCCCACGATGATGAGGGCCGGAGCCGTTGCAAAGGAAGGAATGGTCAGGAACAGGGGGCTGAATACCACGGCCAGCAGGAAGAGGATACCGGTGGTCATGGAGGTCAGGCCGGTGCGGCCGCCCTCGGTGACGCCGGAAGCGCTCTCGACGAAGGTGGTGGTGGTGGAAGTACCCAGCACAGCGCCGGCGCAGGTGGCGATGGAGTCGGCCATCAGAGCACCCTTGATGCGGGGCAGCTTGCCCTCCTCGTCCAGCATATCGGCCTTGGAAGCAACACCGATGAGGGTGCCCAGGGTGTCGAACAGGTCAACGAAGAGGAAGGAGAACATGACGGCGAAGAAGTTCAGGATGCCCACGCCGGAGAAATCGGTCTTGAACACCTGACCAAAGGTCTTGCCCAGAGCGGAGAAGTCGAAGCTGACGAAGCTGGTGGGGATGACGGTGTACATACCGGCGTCGGGGTTCGGCACATAGATGCCGGTCAGCTCGCAGACGATGCCCAGCACCCAGGTGATGAGGATGCCGTAGAGAATGCCGCCCTTGACCTTCTTCACCAGCAGGATGGCGGTGATGGCCACGCCCAGCAGTGCGAGGATGGCGCCCACGCCCACAGAGGAGAAGGTCTCGCCCTTGAAGTGCTGGTAGGTGACGAGGGTGGAGTCGCTGTTGACGATGAGCTTTGCGTTCTGCAGGCCGACAAAGGCAACGAACAGGCCGATGCCCACGCTGACCGCGCTCTTGAGGGTCATGGGGATGGCGTTGAAGATGCCCTCACGGACGTTGGTCAGGCTCAGCACGATGAAGATGATGCCCTCAACAAAGACGGCCATCAGGGCCAGCTGCCAGCTATAGCCCATCGTAAGGACGACGGTATAGGCAAAGTAGGCGTTCAGGCCCATGCCGGGAGCCAGCGCGAAGGGGTAGTTGGCCAGCAGAGCCATCAGGGCAGTGCCGACGAAGGATGCCAGAGAGGTGGCGATCAGGACGGCATTTGCATCCATGCCGGAAGCGGAAAGAATGCTGGGGTTGACCGCAAGGATGTAGGCCATCGTCATGAAGGTGGTGATGCCTGCCATGACCTCGGTCTTGACGTCGGTGTGGTTTTCTTTCAGGTGAAAGATTTTTTCGAACATGAAAGTTCCTCCTGTTTGTGTGTGAAACTCCCGCCGCCCGCAAGCGGCAGGGAAAGAACAAAGACTATTGTAGCACTCCTGCTGGATGCTTGTCCACCGAAAAAATACAAAATATTCACAATATTGCAAAATTTGATGAATGAGTATGACTTTTCAGAGGGGGGGCTTTTGTGAGGCGTGCATGAAAATATGGATCATTGTATTGACAAAAAAAGAAAAGGATACCTATAATGAAATTAGATATGAAATGGGTTTCAAAAAATGAAGAAAAAAGCTACGAAATAGATTATAAAATGAAGGAGAAAGAAAAATGAGGCTTGCAGTTGTAGGAAGTATCAATACGGATATGACAGTTACTGCGGAGAGAATCCCTTTAAAGGGTGAGACGCTGATGGGAAGCTCCCTTTCTTATATTCCAGGAGGAAAAGGGGCGAATCAGGCAGTAGCAATGGCGAAGCTTGGTGCAGAGGTAGAGATGTTTGGATGTGTCGGAGACGACAGCAATGGAGAAAAAATGCTGGAGAATCTGAAAGCAGTCGGAGTCGGAACAGAACATATCCAGATTCTGAAAGGCGTTCCGACGGGGATCGCAATGATTACGGTCGGAGATAATGACAATACAATCATTGTTGTACCGGGAGCAAATGGTAAGGTAGACAGAGCCTATATTGACAGTATTAAATCAGAACTTGAGAAATTTGATATGGTAGTGCTTCAGCACGAAATTCCATTAGAGACAGTTCATTATGTGATAGAGTTTTGTTATGAAAAAGGGATAAAAATTGTTCTGAATCCCGCACCTGCTGCAGCAGTTCCGATGGAAATCATTGATAAGGTGACTTATGTGACACCAAATGAACATGAAGCAGTTCTGATTTTCGGTGATAAATTAAGTACAGAAGATCTGTTGAGAAAGTACCCGGAAAAACTGGTCATTACCCAGGGATCAAGAGGTGTTTCAACGTGTCTTAAGGATGGGCGGATTCTGAATATTCCGGCAAGAAAAGCACAGGTTGTAGATACGACAGGAGCTGGAGATACGCTGAATGGTGCTTTTTCGGTGCAGATCGCGGAAGGAAAGGCGATTGAAGATGCACTTACATATGCAAATGTGGCAGCAAGTCTGTCTACAGAAAAATTTGGAGCACAGACAGGAATGCCGACCGCAGAAGAAGTAGAGACAGAGTTAAAGAAATAGTCAGATCGGCAAAAGAAAAAAGAAAGACCGGATAACGACGGTGAAAGGTGTCGAAATGAAAAAGCAGGGAATTATAATAAAAGCCATGTAACGGGTTACAGACAGATGGATACGGGGGAAAATAAAAAGAATGACAAGTATCAGAGATGTGGCAAAGATCGCCGGAGTATCACCTGCGACCGTTTCCAGAGTCATGAATGGAACAGCAAATGTAAATGAAGAAAAGAGACAGCGGGTGGAGGCTGCGATAGAAAAGACGGGATTTTGTCCCAATGAACTTGCTCGTGCTTTATATAAAAAGTCCTCAAAGATTATCGGAGTAATCGTACCGGATATTGAAAATCCTTTTTTCAGTGAACTGGCAAAAGCCGTGGAAGATGAGGCGTTTCAGAATGGTTACAGAATGCTTCTGTGTAGTTCCGGGAATAATGCAGAAAAAGAGATGCAGAATATTCAGATGCTGGTACAGATGAAAGCAGATGGGGTAATTATCATGACCGACAGTGCAGATACAGGAAAAGTACTGAAGGCCTGTCAGGTTCCGGTTGTTCTTGTAGACCGGACTTTGCAGAATGTAAATGAAAAAGCGGTTGTTAAATCGGATCATTATAAGGGAGGATATCTGGCAGCAGAGCATCTGGTGCAGTGCGGATGCAAAAAGATTGTGTGTCTGAAAGAACCGTCAGGCTATTCCAGTGGAAATGAGCGATACAGAGGTTATCTTGCGGTCTGCGAAAAATACGGTCTGAAAGAGCAGTCTGTGGATTGCACCTATGTATATGAAGAGGGAATCCGGGCTGTAGGAAAAATGCTGGAACAATACCCTGATGTGGACGGGGTTATTGCAGGAAATGATATGATCGCGATGGCTGTGTATAAAGAACTTACCAGGATGGGCAAGAAAATTCCGCAGGAGGTCCAACTGATCGGATTTGATGATGTAAAATTCGGGCAGATATTT
>ERZ835080.468-NODE-468-length-45053-cov-13.767279_pt1 | contig 45053 bp, 35 predicted proteins | sample MGYA00519688_ERZ835080 | MGnify/ENA primary metagenome ERZ835080 (study PRJEB31850, sample SAMEA3708770) | human gut metagenome | biome: human gut; feature: human-associated habitat; material: faeces | place: China | collected 2014 ... | reverse complement strand
TTATCGGTACTGCAGTTGCTGCAGGTACCATGCTGGCTATGATCGGTCCTGTTGGCAAATAATCATTAGCTAACTTCAAGAGCTCACACATTAGTGTGAGCTCTTTTTTGTATCTAAAATGTAAATTTTATTGTTGGCGATACTCTTAGCCTCATATTTATAGTATAATAAAAAAGAACTGTTCAAGAATTGAATAGCATTTCTTTACTAGAGGAGTCTTGAGTATATGCAACGTTTTAATCTGACCAGACAGTTTTTTAGGGATGTCTGGTATCTTACTAAAAGCTATTGGCAGTCGGAAGAAAAGAAAAAGGCTTTCTTTTTATTGGGCTGTATCATAGCGCTGACACTTGGCGTGGTTTATATGCTTGTTCTGCTTAACCAGTGGAACAACAGCTTTTACAGTGCCTTGCAAAACTATGATGCTAAGAAGATTTTTGATGAACTCATTCATTTTTCGTGGTTAGCTGCTATTTATATCTTATTGGCAGTATACTCATATTATCTGCAGCAGACATTGATTTTGAATTGGCGTCGTTGGCTGACAACGCGTTTTATCGACATCTGGCTGCAAAACAAAACATACTACAATCTGCAGATGTTCGGTAAGGATACGGATAACCCTGACCAACGTATCAGTGAGGATGTGCGTCAGTTTGTTGAAATGACCTTGAGCTTTGGTATAGGTATCCTCAAGGCATTTTGTACGTTTGCATCCTTTGTTGTCATTTTATACAATCTTTCCGGCAGTCTTACGTTTACCGTTATGGGTAAGACATGGACGATTAATGGCTACATGCTGTGGGCATCACTGCTATATTCTGTAATTGGTACCTATATTACCCACATTGTTGGTCGCAAGCTGGTAAAAATCAACTTCATCCAACAGAAATATGAAGCGGATTTCCGTTTCAGTATGATTCGCCTGCGTGAAAGTGCGGAAAGCGTTGCCTTCTACCGTGGTGAAGCGCAGGAAGGCCGTGTATTTAAACAACGCTTTAAAATGCTTTTGGATAACTTCTGGAAGCTTGTTAATAAGCAAAAACAGCTTGTCTTTTTAAATTCCGGTTATTCTCAAATCGCTATCATTTTTCCCTTTGTTGTAGCCATGAACCGTTATCTTACGAAAGAAGTAACACTAGGCGGACTGATGCAGGTTGCCAGTGCCTTTGGCCGTGTGCAGGATTCGCTTTCGTATTTTGTTGATATGTACAGCAGCATTGCTCAATGGCAGGCTGTTGTTATGCGTTTAACTTACTTCGGCCACCATATGCACGAGGTTTCTCAGCAGGCGGAACGCTTTCATGTGGAACGCTTTGCTGCTGCAGATGTTGTTGAGGTTAACGATATGCAGATAAATCTGCCGGACGGAAAGCCGCTTCTGGAAAATATCAGCTTTACTCTGCATCCGGGGCATAATGTTTTGATTAAGGGTGTCAGCGGCAGCGGTAAAAGTACCTTGCTGCGTGCCATCTCCGGTATCTGGCCCTTCGTCGACGGCAAAATCTTTCTTCCGTCACGTGATAAGCTGATGTTTATTCCGCAGAAGCCTTATTTACCATTAGGCACACTGCGTGCTGCGCTTAATTACCCGGGAAATAAAGCGATAGATGATACTGAATTGATTTATCTGATGGATTTGTGCCAGATTGGTTATCTTAAGGATAAGCTCGATTTGGAAGCTGATTGGAGCCATGTGCTTTCTGTCGGTGAGCAGCAGCGTTTGGCCTTTGTACGTGCCCATATCCAGCAGCCACAGTGGCTTTTCCTGGATGAAGCAACCTCTGCTTTGGATGAAGACACTGAGGCGACTATGTACAGCCTGTTACAGGAGCGTTTACAGCAGACTACTGTTGTCAGCGTCGGTCATCGCAGTACGCTGAATAAATATCACGAGCTTGTTTTACGCTTAAATAAATCAACTCGTCAAGTTACTCTTGAAAAATTGTAAGGAGGTTTTCTTATGCTGCCATTGCAAATTGCAGAAAATATTTATGACGTTGGTGTTCAGGATTGGGCTGTGCGTGATTTTCACGGCTACAAAACAGAGAGAGGTGCAACCTATAACTCTTATCTGATTATGGATGAAAAGATAACCTTGATTGATACTGTTAAAGCGCCCTTTACCGAAGAGCTGCTTGCTAATATCAGTAAGGTAACACCATTGGATTCCATTGACTATATTGTCATCAACCATGTTGAGCCTGACCATTCTGGTGGTATGCCTGCGTTGGCCAAGGCTTGCCCCAAAGCAAAGTTCTATATTACGATGCAAGGTAAAAACGAGGCGATTCAGCATTACGGAGATATTTTTGCTTTTGAGGTTGTTAAAGACGGAGCAACTCTAAGTATCGGCAAGCGCACCTTAACCTTCGCTTCCATGGCAATGCTGCATTGGCCTGACAGTATGGCTACCTATAGTGAGTATGATAAAATACTTTTCTCCAATGATGCCTTCGGTCAGCATTATGCTACCAGCAAGCGCTTTGATTGTGAAGTAAATCAAGACGAGCTGTTCTATGAAGCTAAAAAGTATTTTGCCAATATTCTCTGGCCGTATGCCAAGCTGATTGGCAATGCGCTGAAAAAGCTGGGCGGTCTGGATATTAAAATGATTGCGCCTTCCCATGGTGTAATCTGGAGCGAGCGTATTGCCGATATCCTGCGCTGCTACAGCGAATGGGGCAGCGGCGTACAGGACGGAAGCCTTGTTATTGCTTATGACAGCATGTGGGGCGGTACGGAAAAGTTGGCGCGGGCGATTGCGCGTGGTGCAGCTAATGCCGGAATTGTTGTTAAAGTATTCAAAATGGGCGCTACACCTAACAGTACGGTAGCAGCAGAGCTCTTTACTGCCTCCGGCTTTTTGGCAGGCTCTTCAACGCTCAATTGCAGCATGCTGCCGAATATGGGTTCTCTGCTGATTTATCTTAAAGGACTTGGCGCTAAGGGCAAAAAGGCTGCTGCCTTCGGTACCTTTGGCTGGGGCGGTGGTGCGCAGAAGGATATGGAGGAGCTGCTTGCAAAAAGCTGCTTCGATGCGGTAGAACCCGGCTTCAACTGCAAGTGGACACCCCAGCAGCCTGAAATTGAGGCTGCGGAAAAATATGGTTATGACTTTGCGCTTAAATTAAAGGCTGAATAAGCTGTGAATTTTGTGTAAAACAAATATATTTACTAATAAAAAAAGTACACAAATAACGATAATAGTGTATAATAGTATTATAACAATGAAAGCGAGGTCTTATGATGAATAAGAAAGCTGAAGTTTACAAGAAATTCCTTGAAGAAAACAAAATTAACTGGGGTGACGTTTTCGAAGTTCCGAAGGCAGACGATGTTCCTGAAGAAAGCTTCATGCATCCCGTTGTTTTCCGTTCCGCTATCGGCATCCAAGGTCAAAATCTGCCGACTATGCTGGTAATTGACGACAGCATCTATGTAATGCTGCAGGTTCGCGTAGGTGCAGGCTTGGTTAAAGAAGCCAATAAGGCTGCTGTTCTGGAACACCTGAACGCTCTGAACGAAAACTACAAGGTATTTAAATATTATGCTGATGAAGCTGGCAATATCATCATTGAAAGCTGCATTCCTTCTACCGACGAGCAATTCGTACCGCAAATGATTCATGCAGTAATCGACGTTATTGTTGACCACCTTAACACTGAATATCCTAAGCTGATGAAAGCTGTTTGGGCTGAATAAGCTGAATAAAAAATATGGTACTTTCTTAAATAAGGGGAGTAGCCGGCACAAGCCTTAGGGCTAGTGTTTACACTGCCGTCAGTACGATTCGGAAGAATCCGGCTTTGTAATTAAGTGGCGAGACTTTGTTGTAAAATATTTTTATTTTACAGCATTGTCTCGTCCTTTTTTAATATATAATATAAGGTGAAGAGTGTACTTGCATGATTTACCACAATTTTCGACAAGTAGCAGACGTAAGGTCAAAGGAGGAAGAAAATGAGTAAATATGGCTTAAGCAAGGAGCAGATTGAAGAGTCACGGCGCAAGTACGGTGATAACACGTTGACGCAGCCGCCGCGGGAAACCTTTTGGAGCAAGCTGCTGGGGAATTTTCAGGATCCCATTATCCGCATCCTGATAGTAGCGCTGCTGGTAAATGCTTTTTTTGTGTATCTTGGTCACGGCGATTGGATTGAAACAATAGGTATTTTTCTGGCAATTATTTTGGCAACCTTTGTTTCTACCTGGTCCGAATACAGCAATGAGAATGCCTTTCAAAAGCTGCAGGAGGAAGCTAGCCGTATCCGCTGCAAGGTATGGCGTGACGGCGAACCGGAGGAAATTGCTATTGATGATGTTGTAGTCGGTGAGGCAATTATTCTGGAGGCAGGCGATAAAATACCGGCGGACGGCATTTTGCTGGAAGGAACGCTGAAGCTGGATCAGGCAGCGTTGAACGGTGAAAGCGAGGAAGCTAAAAAAACTGTTGCACCTGCTGAGTTCCAATGGGATGACGGTAAAATTGACTTTCTGGATGAACATAAGCTGTTTCGTGGCAGCGTTGTGGTAGAAGGCACCGCTGTGATGCAGGCTGTGAAGATTGGTGATAATTCCGTTTACGGCCAGCTGACGCAGGAGCTGAAGGATGACGAGCGTGACAGCCCGCTGAAGCTGAAGCTTAAAGGCTTGGCAGAGCAGATAAGTAAATTCGGCTATGCCGGCGGTATACTGATAGCAGTAGCGGTAATGCTGCATAAGATATATCTGGCAGGCAGCTTTGCAGCATATTTTGCTGATATGACAACAGTAATTGCCGATTTGGTGCAGGCTGTAATCCTAGCGATTATTATTATTGTTATGGCAGTACCGGAAGGCCTGCCGCTGATGATTGCTATAGTTTCTTCGCTCAATATGCGCAAGATGCTGCACGATAATGTATTGGTGCGTAAGCTTGTCGGCATTGAAACTGCAGGCAGCTTAAATCTGCTGTTTACCGATAAGACAGGTACTATTACTAAAGGACAGCTGGAGGTAGTACGCTTTTTAACCGGCGATTTACAGGAAATTACTGATTTCACATCATTGCCTGCACGTCTTAAGGAGCTGACCTGTCAGCAGGTTCTGATCAATACATCATCTACCGTTACCGACGGCAAGATTGTCGGCGGTAATATGACGGAAGCAGCATTAAACAATTATGTCGGTACCTATCGTTTGCCACAGCTGCCGCAGCGTCAGCGCTTTATTCCGTTTAACAGTGCCAATAAATATTCCTGGGCGCAGGTTGCTCCCTCTGATGGCTGTGCGGAATATTGCCTGATTAAGGGTGCACCGGAAAAGCTGCTGCTGGCTGCCGATTGGTATTGGTCCAATGACGGTCAGCGTTTGCCGTTGACTGATGAGATGAAAGCAGCTCTGGATAACAGAATGCTGGAGCTTGCAGGACAGGCTATAAGAATGCTGGCCTTGTGCACCTATGAGGGAGTACCTGCTGATAACCTGCCGGATAAAGGACTGACGCTTGCCGGTGTTGTTGCCATCCGTGATGACGTGCGTCCGGAGGCAGTGGAGGCTATTAAGGCTGTACAGCAGGCTGGTGTGCAGGTAGTAATGATTACCGGCGACCGCAAGGAAACCGCAGTTGCCATTGCCAAGGATGCAGGCCTGCTGCAAAGCGCGGAGGATGTAGTCTGGACCTCCGACGAGCTGGCACAGATGAGTGATGATGAGGTCAAGGCTAAGCTGACGCATCTGCGTGTAGTGGCACGTGCTTTACCGATGGATAAATCGCGCCTGGTGCGCCTGGCGCAGGAGCTGAATCTTGTAACCGGTATGACAGGTGATGGTGTAAATGATTCGCCGGCGCTGAAAAAGGCTGATGTCGGCTTTGCTATGGGCAGCGGTACAGAGGTTGCCAAGGAAGCAGGCGATATTGTTATCATGGACGATAATTTCCTGAGCATCAAGCAGGCAATTCTGTATGGACGTACAATTTATAATTCTATCTGCAAATTTATTGTTTTCCAGCTGACGATTAACTTCTCGGCTGTGGCAATTAACTTTATTGCTCCCTTCATCAATATTGATGAACCGCTGACTATTACGCAGATTCTTTGGATTAACTTGGTAATGGATACCCTTGCTGCGCTTGCTTTCGGCGGCGAGCCTGCATTGGCACAGTATCTGCACGAGGCGCCTAAGCGCCGCAGTGCACCGCTTGTCAGCAAAAAGATGGTTACGAGCGTTATTGTAAGTGGTCTTTATATGACGATTGTGGGTATTGCCTTTTACAAGAGTGCGTGGGTTGACCATTTGTTCCGTGATGCCGATAACCATATTTATACCTATACAGGTTTCTTCTGCGCCTATATTTTCATGGCAGTTGCCAATGGCTTTAATGTGCGTACTGACGGTTTGAACCTGTTAAAGAATATCAGCCTGAACAAGGGCTTCTTACAGGTAATGGCGCTGATTGTTGCAATTCAGGTACTGCTGACCTTTGTTGGTGGGCGTGTATTGCGTACAACACCGCTGAATGCGCATGAATGGGGCGTTGTCGTCCTGTTTGGCGCTTCCATTATCTTTGTTGATTTACTGCGTAAGCTTATCAGCAGCAGGTAAAGTTATACACAGTTGTTGATAAGTCTGTTGATAATCTGTGGGTAAAACACATAAGTTGTGGATAAGTATTCGTGGATAGAAGCACACTAATTGCTGTTACATTGTTTACAAATTTGCTGTAAAAAAATAAATTTCAGAAAGATTATTGACAATTAAAAGCAGAGTGCGTATAATAGCATTCAACGAATCAAATATCGTCCCTAAAAAAACGGTGAAGGGAAGAAGATATGACCGGATGGGCTAAGAGAGTCGCTGGCTGGTGTAAAGCGATGTCAATGGTTATATGCATACTGATCCCGGAGTTGCCTTTCCGATATGTAGGGAAGGACGTGTGGTCACGTTACAGGCAAAGGCCTTGTTGGAGGCTGAGAGGACAGTGCTGTTGAGGTACTGTTGAAATAGGGTGGTACAGCGTGGAATTGTTCCCCGCCCCTAATTGTGTTATTAATAAATAACACAGGTTAGGGACGGGGATTTTTGTTTATAATTGTTAAGAAAAGCTAGGGGGAAATTAATCATGCAGCAGGAGAAAAAATATATTCCGTTTGAACAAATAAAAATTACCGACCGTCAATGGCCTGATAAAACGATTACCAAAGCACCTGTATGGTGCAGTGTTGATTTGCGCGACGGCAACCAGGCATTGGTAACACCGATGGGCATTCCGGAAAAAATCCGCTTTTTCCACACATTAGTAGATTGTGGTTTTAAGGAAATCGAGGTTGGCTTTCCTTCCGCATCGGAAACAGAATATGAAATTCTGCGTACCTTGATTGAAGGCGGACACATTCCTGATGACGTTACTGTGCAGGTTCTGGTGCAGGCGCGTGAAGAGCTTATCCGCAAAACCTTTGAGGCGGTACGCGGTGCGAAGAATGTTATCATTCATTTTTACAACTCCACATCAACACTGCAGCGCAAAATTGTTTTTGGCAAGGATATGGACGGTATCACCGATATTGCTGTGCAGGGCGCACGCCTTATCCGCCAGCTGACGGAAGAAGAGGTTGCCCGCAGCGGTATGAACATACGCTATGAATATTCTCCGGAAAGCTTTTCCGGTACGGAAATAGATTTCTCTGTTGCTATTTGCGAGGCGGTAATGCAGGAAATGGGCTCCAGCAAAGAAAACCCCATTATCCTCAACCTGCCTTCTACTGTTGAAATGTGTACGCCTAATACATATGCCGACCAGATTGAATACTTCTGCCGTCATATTAAAAACCGTGAAGCAGCAATTGTCAGCGTGCATCCGCACAATGACCGTGGTACGGGCGTTGCCTGCGCCGAGCTGGCACTTTTGGCCGGTGCGGACCGTATCGAAGGCACTTTGTTCGGTAACGGCGAGCGTACCGGTAACCTTGATATCGTTACTGTAGCCCTCAACATGTTTACGCAAAATGTTGATCCCGAGCTGGACTTCTCGCATATCTTGGACATCAAAAAGGTTTATGAAGAATGCACAAAAATGCATGTTCCTGAGCGTCAGCCGTACGCCGGCGAGTTGGCCTTCACCGCCTTCAGCGGTTCGCATCAGGATGCTATCCGCAAGGGCTATGAGTACATGAAAAACAGCGGTACAGAATATTGGGAGGTACCGTATCTGCCGATTAATCCTGCGGATATTCATCGTGAATACGAGCCGGTTATCCGCATTAACAGCCAGTCCGGCAAGGGCGGCGCTGCCTTTGTGCTGCAGCATACCGTTGGCTACAATCTGCCTAAGGAAATGCATCCGGAATTTGGCAATATCGTGAAGGCTGCGGCTGACGAATACGGCGACGAGCTTTCCAGCGAGCAGATTGTGCAGCTTTTCCGCAAGGAATATATCGACTTGGCCGGCAAGTACCAGCTTCTGCGTCATCGCTTTACCGAGCTTAACGAAGCTGACGGCATCATCCACAGCCGTTTTGAGGGAGAGATTGCGGTTGCCGGTGAAAAGAAGAGCGTGGTTGGCGTAGGCAACGGTCCTATCGATGCCTTCTTCCAGGCGCTTACCGGTGTCGGGATTAATGGCTACGAATTCGTCAACTATCATGAGCATGCGATTTCTAAGGGCTCCGATGCGAAGGGCATCTGCTATATCGAGCTGAAGCAGAAAAACAACGGTCACATTTTCGGCGTAGGCATTCACTCTAATATCAACGTGGCAGCGCTGCGCGGTATTATCTGCGCTATCAACCGCGCAGAGAAGTAATTAGTGGATATTAGTGAATAGTGGTAAGTGTTTAGTGGTTAGAAAATAGTTGGCAGCATTGGGCGAAGATAAATATATAAATAATGCCCCTGCATATATTATTTTGCTAAAGGCCGGCGTCAGATAATAGATAAGCCGGCTTAGATAAATCTCCAAAATAAGGGAAAGATTTTTTTGGAAAACAAGGGAAAGAACTAAAAATAAGGGAAAGAAGTAATCGCCGTCAGCCGTAAGGCTGGCGGCGTTTTGCTGTTTGCTTAAATATTTAAAATATGATAATATAAAAATAGTTGCATATCAGATTAGAACGTTGATTTCTGTATTAGAACAGGAGGGATTACTGTGAAGAATACTATGCAATATAAAGGCTATGTCGGGTCTGTGGAATTTTCGGAGGAGGATGGACTCTTCTTCGGTAAAGTTCTGGGTATACGTTCTGTAATTTCCTATGACGGTAAAAATGCGCAGGAATTAGTAGAGGATTTTCATGGAGCGGTCGATGATTATTTAGCTATGTGTGCTGCCGAAGGTATTACACCGGAAAAGGCGTATAAGGGAAGCTTTAATGTGCGCATTTCTGCAGAGATGCACAAGCAGGCGGCGATTTGCGCCTTACAGAATAACATTTCTTTGAATAAAATTGTGGAGCAGGCATTGCAGCGCTTTTTGATGCTGGAAAATTAGGTGTATGAAATTTTTTTAGATGCATCACAGCTGGCGAGCTATATTACGTCAGACTAAGAATATAGTTGTAGGTTAGTTGACGTGTAATCACAATATAATAATGCTTTAATCAAAAAGGACTTCATTGTAAGAGAATGGAGTCCTTTTTCATTTATCAGGTGCCGTAGGCACCTGCAAGCTAAAAGTACTCGATGTACTTTTGCTTGACGGGGGGGGACAACATGCTATAATTCTAGCAGTGACTAATTATGTAATTGAAGTTATTGTAAAATAAGAAAAAAGTCAACATACATAATTGATAATTTGCAAATTTCTATCTGTAAGCATCTTGAATAACCAAAAGCTGAATATACAATAGCGTATAGCAGATGAGAATTTAAGAGCCTAACGAGAGAACAAGAGAATAAAAACGTGTCAGGTGTATTTATACTTAATAGGTAAACAGGTGTAAAACCTGCGCTGTCACGCAGCTGTAAAGTGGAGTGTTCCTTAATAATGTCACTGGGAAACTGGGAAGGCAAGGATTACGATGAAACTGAGCCAGAAGAATTGCCTGATTTTCTTTAAGTGTTAATTGTGCTGCGAGTGACAGTAGGCTACTAAGGGATAAGTGTGCCCTTCTGTCATTAGGCAGAAGGGCGTTTTTATATAGAGCGCCTTTAAAAAATATGATTTTAGCCAAAGCAGCAAGCAAAACTAGGACAGCTTGGTGGCGGAGGTTAAAAAATAAATTTTTAATGAGGTGTTTGAGTATGTTAAAAAGCAAAAAAGCACTGGTTATGTCAGTGCTGTGCGCAGTTGCCAGCGCAGGCTTCGTAGCATCTGCTAGTGCAGCAGATACTACCATGCAAGGTGATTTGGATGAGATTATTATTGAAGGTAGCAGAAATGCTGTACCAAAAGATTCTTTTGGTAATGTTATTACTGAACAGTCTTATGCAAGGACTGGTGGTGATGTCACTGTAGTAACACGTCAGGAAATCGAAAGTAAGCATTATCAAAATATTACAGATGCTGTTAAGCGTGTGCCGGGCGTTCATATCAATGATATGGGTTACAGAGGTGGCGAATATGGATTTTCGGCTTACAGTCAGCAAGTAACAATTAATGGTGATGGTCATGTTGTTGTATTGTTAGATGGACGTAGACTTGATAATAGTGCTTCAAGTTCATCTAGTGGTTCCTCAAGTTCAAGCGGTAATACTTCAATGGTTCCTTTGCATTTAATTACAAGCATTGGAAATGTAGAATCAATTGAAGTTATAAAAGGTCCTGGTGCTTCTATTTATGGTGGTGATGCCAGTGGCGGTGTGATTAATATTATTACCAGAAAAGGCGCAACGAAGCCGTCGACAACTATTGATATTGCAACTGGTTCTTGGAAACGTCATACTTATGGATTAGTACATAATGGTTCTTCTGATGATGGTAATTGGCGTTATTTCATGGTCTTAAATCGTGACATGGGCGGAGATACGCATTATAAAGATGGTTTGACAGGTAAAAATTATAAATATTTTGGAACTCATTATAAGGATGATAGTGCTGCTGTTCGTATAGATAGACAATATGATGATAACCATTTCGTATCATTGTCATATAACTACACGAATAACTGGGACGGATATCCGATTGTGCCTAGAGATTATCGGGCAGAAAGCATTGATAGATTCTTTAGCGGACAAGTAAATATAGATGCTGCAGATGGAAAATCACATGCTCCTATAAATCAAGGTTTTAGAAATAAATGGTGGTATCATGGAGTTTTAGGCAATTTTACAACGAGTAAAACAAGCAATCTTGACTTAACTTATCAATTTAATAAAGATAATAATTTGCCAAGTTATATCCGAGCATTTTCTACTCATAATACTTATGAAGCAGGATGGGTAAAAAATTCTAATTTTAATTTCAGTCCTTCTGGCAATATTACTATGGAGCAATTGAAGGCTTATTTGGATAGTTACAAAGGAGAACATTCTGTAAGCACATATAAGGAACAGAGTAATGGTGTAGAACTCCAGCTTGGTAAAAGGTATGGAATAAATGATATTTTGTTTGGTGTTACGGCAAGTCATGATACATATAACAGAGTAAATCCATCTGCCAATACAACAGCTAACATAAACAGAAATATATTGACTGGCTATTTACAGGATAAAATTCATTTCAGTGATAAGTTTGAGTTAACGCCTGGTCTTAGATATTTACATGCTAGCGATTATACAGTAAAAAAAGGCAATGGTGCGGATAAATCACCATCTGATAGTCAAGTTAACCATGTAAGCGGTATGATGGCTACACAATATAAATTTGATGATACAACAAGTTTATATGGTTCCTGGGCACAGGTATTTAGAGCTAAAAAAGTAACTGATTATGATGCGGTATTGGAGCCATTGGAAGATGAAAAAGGTAATGTTTACAATGTAGGCTTGAAAAAATCTTTCGGCAAAAAAACTAATTTAGATATCAATTACAGCTATTTGAAAATGGATAATGCTATAGGCTCTTATTCAGTAGAAGATTTAACTACGGCAACCGGTACTAAGAGTTATGCGATGAATGCTAAGCAAAGCAAAAAAGCCTTAAATTTGTCTGTAGAACATCAATTTGATGATAATTGGCGTTTAGGTGCTTCTTATACTTATGTAAAAACAGATTTCCATTCTAAAAACTTTAAAACTGTTCCGGATGGCACCAGTTTAGATGATTTATTAAATAAGCAGGTACCAATCAATAATTATCAAATTGACCTTGGCTATGATAAAGGTAAATTTAATGTAGACTTACTGACTACAATTTACTCCGGTAATGATACTGATTATTTTACCAACAATAGATTTGTAATTAGTGATCTGAGTATGAATTATAAACTTAATGAAAAAGCAACTTTATATTTAATTGCTAATAACTTATGGAATACTGCTTGGGAAAATCGTTATATGTACCATATGGGCATTGGAGCATTCCCTCAACAAGGTCGCAGAATTTTAGTTGGTATGCAGTATAAATTTTAATTGATATGCTTGAGAATTACTACGGAAATCATATGGTTTCCGTAGTAATTTTTCAATGTGAGGATATAATGAATAGAATTATAACTATCTTAGTTTGTGTAATCCTAATGTTTATACTATTATTACTTCATAGCAGTGAGAATAACACTGTAAAAAAAATAGAATCTCATTACACTACTGTATCAACAGTTAATTCCCAGCGCAAAAAGGTAGAAATAGGTTTTTCAAAAGTACCACAGAGGGTAATTGCTAATAGAATTTATGTTGCAGAAACTTTAATTGCTTTGGGAGCAGAAAAAAATATTTTAGCTGTTAATTATCAAAACACGGATAGATATAAAGAGTATTTACCGCAATATAAAGAGAAGGCAGATAATTTAAGCAAGATTACATATGATAATTTGACAGTGGAAGAGGCTATTAGTTTACAACCTGATTTAATAATAGGTTGGTTATCTACATTTAACAGTAAGAGTTTAGAAACAACTGATTTTTGGAATAAACGTGGCGTTAATACGTACATTAATACAACATCTAATGGTTTGACAAAACATGAGACAATTGAAGCTCAAGAGAAATTTATATTAGATATGGGGAAAATTTTTCAAAAAGAAGCAGAGAGCAAAAAGTTAGTCGATAATATTGAAAAATCAATAAAAAGTACAATAAGTAGTAAAGACAAGAATCAAAGGGTTTTAGTATTAGAAAATGGGGGAAGAAATTTCAGAAATTATGACAGCGATACATTGGCTGGGAATATGGTGGAACGCTTGAACGGACAAATTGCATCACAAGGGCGAGTCTTAAGTTATGAAGAAGTGATAAAAATTAATCCGGAAGTGATTTTTTTAGTCTATTTTAATAAGGATGGATTTATTCAACTTAAACAAATATATTCTATTCCAGCATTACACTCGGTAAATGCAATTAATAATAAACGTGTTTATCCGATACGATTGGATTATATATATACTCCGGGTGTAAGGATTGTAGAAGGCTTAAAGATTATGCGTAAGGGATTATATGATGAATAAAAATATCTTTAAGGAGAAATGCTGATAGTTGATTTTTGAACTGGTAGCAATGCGTGAGCTACTGACAGGAAAATATGTATGTCGGATAAGGTGCAATTTGCGGCTTCACTGTTTTTCGATGGTTAAGCGTCTGAAGAATAATTGATATTTTTCTTGCATCTTGTTTGAATGCATAAGAAGGCTTATAATATGATAAAAAAGGCAGTACGCTAAAATGGCGACTGCCTACATCTGTTTTTTGTCTGCTTATTACAATGCTAAGTTAATAATATTTGGTAAATTCGTTTAAGCAGGCTATAATAACATGATAAATTATATATCATAACTTATGGAGTGATAATTATGCAAATGCAATTAGACGGACAACAATATCCCTATGCCTCACGCCGTCGCGTAGTTTATGGCAGACGCGGGATGGTTTGCACCTCGCAGCCATTGGCATCACAGGCAGGCCTGCAGATTTTGCAGCAGGGCGGTAATGCTGTAGATGCCGCCATCGCTACGGCAATTTGCCAGACTGTAGTTGAGCCTACGAATAACGGTCTTGGCAGCGACTGCTTTGCGATTGTCTGGGTGAAGGATAAGCTGTATGGCATCAACGGCAGCGGTTATGCGCCGCAGAACCTGACGGCGGAGGCTGTGCGCGCTGCAGGACATACAGATAAAATGCCCTTCAGAGGCTGGCAGGCAGTGACTGTTCCGGGAGCACCTTCAGCTTGGGCGGAGCTGCACAAGCGTTTCGGTCGTCTGCCCTTTGCGCAATTATTTGCCCCTGCTATTGATTATGCGGAAAACGGCTATCCTGTTTCACCGATAGTGGCACGCTTCTGGCAGGAGGGCATTGAGGCACTGACGCCGTATAAGGATAATCCTGCTGTTGCACCCTGGTTTGCAACCTTTGCTCCCCAAGGCGTGGCACCACGCACAGGCGAGCTGGTGCGTTTGCCTGACCATGCCAAAACACTGCGCCTGTTGGCGGAAAGCTATTGCGAAAGCTATTATCGCGGTGAGCTTGCCAAAAAAATTGTCGACTTCAGCGAAAAGACCGGCGGTTGCCTGACTTTGGCGGATTTGGCAGATTATCATGCGGAATTTGTTGAACCTGTACATATTAATTATCGTGGTTATGATGTGTGGGAGATGCCGCCAAACGGTCATGGCATTACGGCGCTGATGGCTTTGAATATATTGAAGGGCTTTGAATTCGACGGACGTGACAGTGTAGCAACGCTGCATAAACAAATTGAAGCTATGAAGCTGGCCTTTGCCGATGGCATGCAGTATATTGCTGACCCGCGCTATATGCGCACTAAGGTAGAGGCGATGCTGAGCGAGGAATATGCAGCCAAACGCCGTGCGCTTATTGGCGAGCAGGCTTTGCTGCCGGAAGCAGGCAAACCGTTCTGCGGCGGTACTGTTTATCTGTGTACTGCCGATGATGATGGTAATATGGTTTCCTTTATTCAGAGCAACTACAAGGACTTTGGCAGTGGCGTTGTGCTGCCGGGTTATGGCATCAACTTTAATGACAGAGGCGCAGGCTTTAGCTTGGACGAATCTTCGGATGATTTCCTGCTGCCGCGTAAGAAGCCTTATCATACAATTATCCCCGGCTTTTTAACTAAGGACGGCGAAGCTGTTGGTCAGTTTGGTGTTATGGGTGCCTATATGCAGCCGCAAGGTCATGTTCAGGTGCTGATGAACACGATTGATTTCCTGCTGAATCCGCAGGCTGCGCTGGACGCACCGCGTTGGCAGTGGATTGATGGGCGCGAGGTGTGGCTGGAGGACCGCTTTGCGCCGGAGGTTGTTGAAAAGCTGCGCAAGTTGGGGCATGAGGTGCGCGTTATGAGCGATTACACCAGTTTTGGCAGGGGCGAAATCATCTGGCGCTGCACTGATGGCGTACTGGCGGGAGCAACGGAGCCGCGTGCTGACGGAACCGTGGCTGCCTGGTAAATTTATAAGTTTTTGTGCATGAATATGATATTCTCTACTGTGGGCAGTACGCACGTGATTATGATCAAGTTGCTTTTTCAAGAATGGGCATACGCATAATACTACAATAGTAACCTTGCGGTAACTAGCGCACGTGAAAGTGCGTACTTTACAGGACTGCAATTTGGTACTATGATATGTACAGATGATGTGCAATGCATCACGAGGAGGTTAATAGATTATGAAAAAAGAAACGTTAGATTTTGTTAAAGAAAAAACTGCAGCTTTAATTGCTGCTCATAGCTGTAGCGCTGAAGCAAAGGCTGCTGCGGAAAAATGGCTGGTTGCTGTTGGTACTGCGGAAGAAGCAGAAGTAACCAAGGCTTATATTGCAGAGCTGGAAGCAGATATCATGCCGATAGACGGGCTGATTGCTTTTGCCGGTTCCGAAGCAGGCGTTGGCGTTTTCGGCGCTGAGCTGGCTAAAAATATTCTGGCACATGCTAAGGAAATCAAGGCTGATGGTGCTGCATATTGCGATTGCCCGGCCTGCGCTGCCTGCAAAGCAATTCTGGATAAAAAGGCAGAGCTGCTTTAATTAATCTTCAAAAATAAAACTGACCGCCCGTATCTCAGGTGAAGGTGAGATGCGGGCGGTTTTTTGTTTGTAAAAAGCTTTTTCTTTTTGGAGCGTCCGAGAAGAATCAAACCTCCGCACACGGTTCCGGAGAAATAGCATGCTTGTTTGGCAATGATTTTCAAAGTTATAAACTACTTGTCTTTAGCTGTTGGATATAGTATAATAAACATAGAAAAAGTGCTACCGATAGACGGTTGCCCTTAGAAAATGTTAGTTAAAAATAACCGCTCGTTTTCCTAGGACGGGGCGGTTATTTTTTTGCGTTTTTACCGAGTTCATAGCCGAATTTGACACAAGCCAAACCGAAGCCTAATAATGCGAGGACTTCAAGAATATTCATCGGCGCCACCCTCTCTCTTGTAGATTTCCATAAGGATATGGATTCTTGCAATAGGAGAGCCGCAAAGCCCTCCGAGGAGGGCAACCGCCTACCGCTGTGGTAGCACTAATTAATTTTAACATACGTTTGGGTAAAAGGGAATACACAGTAATAGAAAACCTGTCGATAATATCAGTACATAAAAAAATCCCTTCCCAAACAATTGGAAAGGGTACTTTTCTTTTTGGTGCGCCTGAGAGGAATCGAACCTCCGCACACGGTTCCGGAGACCATTGCTCTATCCACTGAGCTACAGGCGCAAAAACTACAATGGAATTATACCACAGATGTGAAACTTATGCAAAGAAAAGCCTTCTTTTTTGTCTTGTGCGCGCTTATATGTTACAATAATATTATTAATTTAATAAGCATGTATTACCTTGGACATGCGCTTTGAATAGAGGTTGCTTATGAAAGAAAGAAATCCTTATTGTCTGCTGGCCTTTGCAATTGTGCTTATCTGGGCGCTGTGGAATTACAATGTCAGCCTAAAACTGCTGGCTGGTATATATGATGTTTTGCTGCCGTTTGTCATAGGCGGTTGCATGGCTTTTATTGTCAACGTACTGATGAAGAAGCTGGAGCAATATTGGCGCAGAATTTTTAAGCAGAGCATGGTATCGCGTTTTGAGCGTCCCATGTGTTTGCTTTTGAGCCTTGCAATCATTATCGGCTTTTTGGCCTTCTTTGTGCTGACGATTGTGCCCGAGCTGCATGCCAGCATGAAAATGCTCGTCAAGATGCTGCCGCTGGCGTTGGCTAAGCTGAATATTTATCTGCAGCAGAAGGCGCAGGAGCTTTCCTTCTCGGCAGATGAGCTGGCTGTAGTACAGGCGCAGGCTAAGGAAGTTTATCAGACGATGCTTAATTATCTGCAGAACAACAAGCGTCTTTTGCTGGAGCAGACGTTTTTGGCAACGGCCTCCGTTCTGGAGGTGCTTGCAAGCTGTGTTATCGGTTTTGTCGTAGCAATCTATTGTCTGCTGGAAAAGCATCGTCTTGCGCGCAACTTTAAATGCGTAATTTTTGCCTTTTGCTCGAAGGAGCGCGCTGCTTATATTCTGCATGTATTGCAGACATCAGAGCAGATTTTCCGCGGTTTTGTGGGCGGACAGCTGGTAGTGGCGCTGCTTTTGGGCGTGATGTATTTCGTCGGTATGACGCTTTGCGGCTTCCCTTATGCGACGGTAATTTCGCTGCTGGTGGCTGTGCTAAGCCTGATACCGATTCTCGGTACCTTAATCAGTGCTCTTATCGGCTGCTTTTTAATACTGGTGGCAGCACCGGAGAAAATCTGGTATTTTATCATATTATACATTGTGCTGCAACGCATCGAAGCTGATTTGCTTTATCCTAAGATTGTGGGTAAGGCTGTAGGTCTTTCGGAGCTGTGGGTGTTGGCAGCGGTGACGATTGGAGCAAGCATTGGCGGTGTTGCCGGTATGATTGTCTGCGTACCGCTGTTTTCTGTACTGTATGCTTTGTTGGCTGAAAAGGTTAAGCACCTGCTGGCAGAGAAAAATTTATCTAATTTATAAGATTTGTTAGGCACTTGGCGCTAAAAGTGCTATAATAATAAATTGATTGTAAGCCTGTTGTCTGCAGGAAGCCTTGAATATGAAAAGGAGATTTTATGATTACAATACGAGATAAGGTGCGTTTTGTTGAAACTGATATGATGGGTGTTGTGCATCATGCCAATTATCTGCGCTGGTTTGAAATGGGACGTGTAGCATATCTGCGTGCTTGCGGTATTTCCCTGGGCGAGCTGATGGCTGACGGCGTTATTTTCCCGATTACCGAGGTACGCGCCAAGTATAAAAATTCCTGTACTTTTGATGATGATTTTGAAGTACAGGTAAAAATGAGTGCCTTTAATAAAGCAAAAATGGAATTTGATTATACTGTTATCCGCCTGCGCGACGGCGCTGTGGCGGTTGAAGGCCATACGCGCAATGTATTTACCGATAACGAAGGCCACATTGTTCGTCTGAAGCCTGAATGGTATGATAAAATTCAGAAGGTATATGCAGCGGATAAGGCTGCGGAGGAGATGTGAGAGTATGGAAAAATATAAGATTGTTCCTGTGCCGACAAGAATATTGACTCATCACGATGATATCTGTGATGCTATTCTGGAATATGCCAAGGATAAAATCGGCCCCAATGATGTTGTCTGCACTGCCGAAAGCGTAGTAGCAATTACCCAGGGCAGAGCAATGCGCTGCGAGGAGTTCCATCCGGGACCGCTGGCTAAGGTGCTGTCGCATTTATTCCCGGCCAAGGGCAGTATCAGCAGCTGGTACAGCATGCAGTCCCTGATTGACGCAGAGGGCGGTGCACGTGTTCTGTGGGCAGTAATCTGCGGCTTTGCGGCTAAATGCGTAGGCGTAAGCGGTACCTTCTACCGTATGGCAGGCAAACAGGCTCGCCTGATTGACGATGTTACCGGCACAATGCCTCCGTATGACAAGCATATTGTTTATGGTCCGGCAGAACCGGAAAAGGTTGCCGAAGCTATTACCAAGGCTTGCGGCTGCTATGGCGCTGCTATTGCCGACGTTAACGATTTGAAGCGCTCTGCAGTGCTTGGCTGGTCTAAGGGCGTTGATCCGGATAAGGTTGCGGAAATCCTCATTGATAATCCTTTCGGCAACGGCAGTGAAAAAACACCAATCTGCATTATCAAGGATTATCATAAGGCGTAAGGGGGAAGCAAGATGCTGATGACGATTGTGGGAGTCCTTGTAGGACTGTTGATTTTAGGCGTTATAATTGTAGGTGTATATATTTCCATGCAGGGTGATGCTGTAATGCGTCTGCTGGTAAAGCAGCGCACCAAGGCTGTTTTGGATAAGGTATATGCCGACAGAATTGATTTTTCCTTAGAGGTACCTTTTGATAACGTAGGCAAGCAGGAAGGTACTATTCTGGATGCTTATATGCGTATTTATCTGCCGCAGGAGCAGTATGGCGACGTGCTGCTGCGTGGCAAGGTTAACCGCGAAGGTTACCTGCGTGATGATGATTATTTTGAAGCAATGCTGGTTCCTGCAGGTACCGGCGAAAAATTTGTCCTGCGCTTTGAGGCTTATGCCAAAAACGGCAAGAGCTTAGAGGAAGCAATGGAAAATATTCCTGATGTTGATGTTGCTTTGTTTGCTGATTGCCGCGGTCGCCGTGAGCTGTATACGGCGAAGGAGTTCTTTACGCTGACGGCGGAAGAGATGCGTGCGCTGGTAAAATAAAAAATGCTCCCCGCAATGGCAGTGTCCTTAAAACAGTGAAAGACCAAAATCATTAAATTACGGCATCTGTCAGGTGGGATTGGCTAACGAAAAAATGAGCGATACTTGTTTTTCAACCGAGTATCGCTTTTTTCGCCCTTGCGTAGAAGCAATAGATTTATTCACACTTTTTTGCTATAAACATATCGTATCTATTCTTTCCTTTCTTTTCCAGGATTTTTTAAAAAATCTCAAAAAACTTTTGACGCATTGGAGGTGAACCGAAAGACACCAAAGGCTTTCTTGTGGTGTTGCCCGGTGAAATCATCGAGATACCGCGGGATAGCGACAAATCGTGGCTGAACTATCAGCAGTTCAGCAATCTGATTGGCAATGTCACCGATATGGTTATAGCAGAAGAAAACTGCCAGCCGATGATTGACGCTATCTGGTAGAATAGGACGGTTGAGGACTACGAAACAACGAGCAGCACCGCCAAGACCGACTTCATGCGAAAGTGGCATCACAACCGTTCCAGAAAGCCTATCTATCTAGACGAAATGATGGAGAGCAAGGACGGAGATATTTTTGAGGTAGCAGACACACGGAGTGAGTTTGAGCAGACGATTATCTCCGAAATGCAGATTGCCACCTTTGCCGAGCAGAACATCACCGACGAAGACTGGGAGATATTGAAGCTACGAATGGACGAACACACTGAGCAGGATATTGCAGACAAGGTTGGCTACAAAGCTGCAAGTGCGGTATACAAGCGGGTTGCAAAAATCGCAAGTGCCTATGAGGATTTTGTGACCGCCTAGTACGGGAAATATCTGGACACGTAAACAACGCAGAACGGTAGCAGTCACCCAAACGGTGGCTGCTGTTTTTCGTGCGGGAAAGGAATATCAATGAACAGAGAGTCGTTTGCAAATCTGCCAGATGTGCTGAACGCAAAGCAGCTTGCCGAAACGTTGTATCTATCCAAAGCCGGGGTGTACAATCGGCTGAATACAGAGGATTTCCCCACACTGAAAATCGGCGGGCGGAAGCTCGTAATGAAGCAGGATTTATTACTCTGGCTGAAAAGCACACCAACGGTCAAGAGCTGAGGAAAACAGAAAATAGCCAATAACGACTGCCCAGACGCAGTACTCCCTGTCCGAGCAGCTTCTATTTGAAAATCGCTGTTTTCTCCAATTCAAGAGCCGAGGACAATCACCGAAAAATGCTACCCTTGCGGAGTGGAGCGCCGAAAGGAGTAAAAATGCGAACAGGACTAACCAAGCGGCAGAAAACCACAGAAATCTTTTTTGCTGAAACCAAGAGCAGGATTACCGTTTACACTTACAACATCGACTTGAAGAAGCGTCTGACCGCTTATGCGGAGCAATACCCCGATCATTGCACTATGACGGAAGAAGATAACGAAACAGGCTACAAGGCGTTTGAGATTGAAAAGGAGCGGTCTGACCGCACCGTACAGCGAGGAACGCTGACAGGTGGCAAGCAAGCGGGCAAAGCGGAAAGGAATTTCAAATGTCGATATTAAAACATGAGTATTTACAATTATCCCCTTGAGTTATCGGGGCTTAAGTGATATACTTTATATAATTCAGCGTTCGCCTCTTAAAAATCCTTATTCGATGATTTCTAAGAGGCGAAATACGAGTTGGTGTGAGGTGAACGCTATGTCTGTCAGTTATAAAAAACTTTGGAAGCTATTGATTGACCGTGATATGAAGAAAAAAGACTTATGCATTGCCGCAGGTATTAGCCATACATCAATGGCAAAGCTCGGCAAAAATGAAAATGTAACAACAGATGTGTTGGTTAAAATTTGTACCGCTTTGAACTGCGATATTAGCGATATAATGGAACTGGAACAACAATATAATGACTGAATCAAACTCCGCAAAATAGAGAAGGGATAAGCGTTATGAGTCTAAACAATCTAAAAATGATCGATTTGTTTGCGGGAGCAGGTGGACTCTCCGAAGGTCTTTCAGAAGCGGGCTTTCATAGCCTGTTTGCTTGTGAAATTGTACCTGTGTATGCACAAACATATAAAAAAAATCACCCTAATACGATAGTTCATACTGCGGATATTCGTGAGATGGATGCCAACGAAGTTCGTAAACAGTTACGCATCGAACGGGGAGAACTTGACCTTATTGCTGGTGGCCCCCCATGTCAAGGCTTTTCAATCAATGCCCCGATAAGAAGTACCCTCGATGAGCGAAATCATTTATTCAAAGAATACCTGCGATTCGTTGATGCTTTTGCGCCTCGAGCTGTAATGATTGAAAATGTCCCGGGACTTGTTTCCTTTGAACACGGAGCAACGCTTCATGCAATTTTGAATGCCTTAGCTGAACTCGGGTATGGTGCAGATGTCAGAATTTTAGGTGCTCCCAATTATGGTGTTCCACAAATGAGATGGAGAACTATAATTCTTGGTGTTCGTGGTAGGGCCTTGCCACCGGGAGCATATCCCGATCCAATCTACTATGCCCCAATTCGTGCAAATTTTACCAGTACATTTGATGGACAGTCAATTATTCAAACACCCTCTCCCGAAGCCAACGCAAATTTCACTACGGTGTATGAAGCCATTGGTGATCTGCCCCCGTTGACAAGTGGAGAACAAGGCGAAAAGGTTAAGGATTATCGTTGTGATGCGTTCTGTGATTATCAGCGCAGGGCGAGAACGGGAACGATTGGTGTTGTAAATCACGAAGCACCTCGGCTCTCGCCCATAAATCTAAAGCGGCTTGAATTTATTAAACCCGGTGGAAATTGGACAGATATCCCAGATGAGCTGTTGCCAAAAGGAATGCAAAGAGCCAGAAAATCTGACCACACAAAGCGCTACGGTCGAGTGTTGCCGGATGGATTGGCTTCAACCATTCTAACTAAATGTGATCCACACTGGGGGGCATTTTTCCACTATGAGCAAAACCGTTCTTTTACTGTACGGGAAGCTGCTCGTTTGCAATCTTTTCCAGATCATTTTGTTTTTACTGGAAATATGGCTGAACAATTTGCTCAAGTTGGAAATGCCGTTCCCCCACTACTTGCTCAAGCAGTTGGTTTATCTTTGAAATCAGTTTTGGAAACGGAGGTTTAACATATGTCTGGGTATATTTCAGAATTTTTCGGATATCGTGCAGAGGATACATCGACAATCGCAGCTGAGAATACATCTCGGCAAGTCTGTCCTTTTCTTTCGTCTTACTGCACGAAAGCGCTTGGTGACAAAACAAATCGAACGCTATCGGGTGTGTGCGCTGTGAGACAAGTTACACCGGGCTCTCCCGACGTAATCTGCTGTCCCAATCGCATCTATGCAGAGAACTACAAAATGCTTTATACCATTGCACAAAAAGCATTTAGAGCAGAGTTGAATTTGTATGCTGGCAGGTTGGCTGTTGAGAAAGCTAAAGCTGAAAACGGTACTGTTGCTGTCTTTGGACATGGATGGGGAGGTGAACTTCCTCTTCCTAAGCGTCAAGGTAGAGGCTCTTATTATGTAGATTGGATTTTAGCTCGTTTAGACGGTAATGGCGAGTTAATTGAATTTACAGCTATCGAAGTGCAAACAATTGACACTACCGGCACATACCAAAATGCAAGACGGGCGTTGATTGAGCGTAAAGCTGTTGAAAAAGATACCGTTGGACTGAACTGGGAAAATGTATCGAAGAGAATCATTCCTCAGATTATCTACAAAGGGCAAGTTCTTCAGCGAGAAGAGTTGTGCCGAAGCGGTTTATATTTTGTATGCCCTAAGCCTGTGTATGATAGAGTACTTGAACGGTTAGGTGGAAAAGAGAAACTCCCTCAATTTCCCACCCAACCTGCCGCAATTCATTTTGTGGCATATGACTATATTACAGATGTTCCAGCAGAAGATGGAAAGATTCGTCCTCTGGGTGTTGTAGAAGAATATTGTACGACCGTATACAAGGTGCAGGAAGCGTTTTCTGCTGTTGACCTACCCGAGCAAAATGTTTACAGGGATGCCATTAGACGATCGCTATATGATTGAAAGAGGTGAATGTACATGCTACTAAAAAAAGTTACAATACACAAGTATAAGAGTTTTCTAACAGAACAGTCTTATACTGTTGAGGATCGCATAACCCGCATCGTTGGTAAGAACGAATCCGGCAAAACTGCGTTACTCGAAGCATTGGCAAAGTCAAATTATTTTGAGGATAACGCAGACTTCCAATTTGATAAAGATTTAGACTATCCTCGAAGCGAACTCATAAAGGCTAAAAACGAGAATCCCGCTGTCCTTACTTGTGAGTACGAACTATCTGATGAGGATGTTGAATCTGTGGAAGATGAATATGGAGAAGGGATTATATCAAAGCAGACTTTTTCACTGACTTCTTACTATGATAACACTCGTAAAACAACGGGTGTTGCAGTTGACTTTAATGTGTTCAAAAATTGGCTGATTACTTCTTTTGATGTAGGCGATCAAGGCCAAGAACTTCTGCGGGCTGTAGCCTCATTTTCGGCTTTGGAAGATGTAGTTTCTGAAAACGAGACTACTCCAGGAATGAAAGAAATTCAGACCGAGTTAAATAAAATAAAAAAAGGCGCAGGGAAATGGGAAAACCCGTTGGAAGGGTATATTTTCCTGACATATATCTCACCGGCTGTTCCTAAGCTGTGGTATTTCAGCGATTATTTTAGTCTCCCTTGCAGAATCAATTTGAACGAATTTGCCACAGGAAAACCAACAGGAAGTTTGTCAAGCGAAGAGTTCAAAATTGCAAAAGCATTATTTGAGCTGAGTGGGTTACAGCTTTCTGACATTCAATCTGAAACAAATTTTGAGGCTTTCAAGGCTCAACTGGAAGCAACATCAAACTCTATCACCGATGATATGTTTGAATATTGGACAACCAACCAAAACCTCGAAATTCGCTTTGATATTGAACATGCTGCTGATAATGTTCGCTACCTCAACATCAGAATCTATAACTCCAAGCACAGAGTGACACTACCTCTGAAAAATCGCAGTAAAGGCTTCTTATGGTTCTTCTCATTCCTCGTATGGTTTAGCAAAATTCAAGGGAACACGGATAGTAAATATATTTTGTTATTAGACGAGCCTGGTCTTAGCCTTCATGCTTCCGCACAAAGCGATTTGCTGCGCTTTATTGATGAAAAGCTGGCACCAGAATATCAAGTCATATACACTACTCACTCGCCATTTATGATTGACTCTTTGAAGCTCAATGAGGTGCGAACTGTATATGACACGCAAAATCCGAAAGTTGGTAGTGTTGTGTCAGATGCGGTTGAAGAAAAAGATTCTGATACCCTGTTCCCTCTACAGGCAGCATTGGGATATACGATTGCCCAAAATTTGTATGTGTCTCCTAACAATCTTCTTGTTGAAGGAATTTCAGACTTGGTATATCTGAATCATTTCTCCTCTGCCTTAAAAGCGCTAGGGCGAGAAGGATTATCTGATGATGTTACAATCGTTCCCGTTGGTGGAGCAGATAAAATTGCAACCTTTATCTCTTTGATGCGAGGAAATGAGCTCTCTACTGTGTGCTTGCTCGATACTTTTACAGATCAAAGAGCAGAAACCCGTTTGAAGAAAATGGTGGAGCAAAAAATTATTGCTGACAAGAAGATTATCTATTACCATTCTATACTTGAACAATCTTTTGCAGATATTGAAGATATGTTCACTAAAGATGAGTATGTGGTTCTATACAATGGAGCATTTGGCACTTCCATAAAGACCGCCGACATTGATGTGGACAGGCCTATTATGTCTCAGTTGAAACGGCTGAACGGAAACAAATCATTTAACCACTATTCGCCTGCAAACTATATGGCAAAGAACATCGGGATGATGACTTTCTCGGATGAAACACTAAGTCATTTTGAAAAACTCTTTAATACAATAAACAAAAAATTCTAACCTATATGCTCTAAGACCGCTTACCACTGCTAGGCGGTCTTTTCATAAGCGTCAAATCCACCGTGTATAAAAATCAGGATCGTATAGCGGTCCTGGTATAAATCTTTGGTTTGAGAGTCTGGGTTTTGTCCCAACCTCTCTTTTTTGATTCGAAAAACAAAAAAACACCGCAATTTCTTGCGATGTCAATCTCAAAATGGTGACCTCGGCAGGACTCGAACCTGCGACCTTTTGATTCGTAGTCAAACGCTCTATCCAGCTGAGCTACGAGGCCAACAACAATATTTATTTTAACTGCAAGAGGCTATTTTGTCAATACTTTTTTGTGAAAAAATCTTGACTGTTTTTTCCTGGCGGGATATAATTTAGCTAATATATATGTGGCTGCTTTGCAAGGAAGCATCAGGAGGCGTATATTTGGTCTGCATTGGGATGCTTGCCGGTATGGGCGATGGGGAATTGTAATGACAGCACAAATGGTTTTTGTATTATATGTTGTTGAAGTCTGCACGATTAGGTCTGATGTGAGGCAGTATAGGGATACTGCCAGCAATGACGTTGTATTTCTTTAACAGGCATGTATAATTTAAAGGAGGATTTTTTGTGCCTGTTTCTTTAGTCATCTTAATATTGTACATTGTTGCTTTGTTCGCTATCAGTTGGTATGCAAAAAAACGTAGTGAAGGCAATAACGAAAACTTTGCTCTTGCGGGACGCAGACTTTCTGCGCCTTTGATTTGTGTTACTATCATCGGTCTGGCTGTCGGCGGTGCGTCGACTATCGGTGTTTCCGAACATGCCTTCCGTGTTGGTCTGAGTGCCGGCTGGTATACGATTGCCTGGGCTTTGGGAGCGATTGTTATGGGTTTGTTCATGGCCAAAAAATATCGTGAACAGAACATTACGACTATCACCGAGCTTATTGAACGCCATCATACCAAGGGCGCGGTAATTTTAGGCGTTTTCTGCCAGATTGTTATTCAGCTGGTAATCATCAGTCTGCAATATATTGCGGGTGGCAGTATTCTGCACGCAATTCTGCCGGATATCTTTGATTTCCATACCGGTATGATTGTCAGCGCTATTACTTTCATCGGTATTACATTTATTGGTGGTATGTGGTCTGCATCCTTGTCGAATGTATTGAATATTATCCTGATTTACGTAGGTATCTTGGCGGCAACGATTATCCAGTTCAAAAAAATTGGCAGCATGGATCATCTGGCTGCTGCTTTGCCGGCTAATGTGCCTTGGTTCAGCTTTATTGACGGTGTTGGCCCTGTAACCATCACCAGCTGGGTTGTAACACTTATTACCGTAAATCTTTCTCTGCAAAGTATTCTGCAGATTTCTTTAGGCGCTAAAGACGCTGCAACTGCTAAGAAGGGCTTCGTCTGGGGCGGCATTCTGATGTTGCCGGTAGGCGTTCTGGCTGCCTTCCTTGGTCTTGTTGCCAAGGCTATGTATCCTGATGCGCAGGCTGCACTGGCGCTGCCGCAGGTTATCGTTGGCCTGCAGCCGGTATTGGCAGGTGTTACGCTGGCAGCTTTGTGGGCTGCGGATGTATCTACCGCCTGCAACCTGTTGCTGAGCGCCGGAACTCTGTTCTCAAGTGATATCTACAAGCGCTTTATCAATCCGCAGTGCGACCAGGCGCGTCAGCTGCTGATGACACGTGCCTGCATCATTATCAGCGGTATTCTTACGTTGGGACTTGCTATGAGCGTATCCAGCATTTTGGGTACGATTATGATTGGTCTGTCCCTGACTGCTGCCTTCAGCGTTATCGTAATCGTAGCGCTGTTCTTCCCGCAGTATGCTTCTAAAGCCGCAGGCTTCTGGACTTTGCTGGCAGGTCTGGTGCTGCTGGTGCTGTGGCAGCTTACTCCGGCAGTACGCATTTTCCCGAACGTAATCTATCTGGAATGGTTGGTATGCATTGCTGCTTATGCTATTGCTGCAATTATTTGCCCGGCCAAAAAAGCAGTTGCTGTTGAAGGTAACTGATAAAAATTTTATTCAATAATTAAAGCCATCTCTGTTCTTCTGAAGAATTGCAGAGATGGCTTTCTTGGTTAGCAGCGTAAGCGCATACTTGCAGCAAAAAATCCCGTTAACAGGCCTGTATCTGGTAACGGGATTTTGTTTTGCACATTATAGAGAAGCGTGACCTGATTAAAAATTTTTACGCATTATCTTAATCAGAGGACATTGTCAGGCTTCTGTTTTTTTGATAATTAAACGATTTGCTCGCCGTGGTAGCGTTCGCCGTCATTGTCGGGCAGCAGGCCGTAGCGTTCGGTCCACAGAGTTTTGTATTTCAGAGCCTGAGCGTGGATTGCAGCTATACCTTTTTCGTCCAATGTTTTGATAACCTTGGCAGGAATGCCGGCAACCAGGGAATTCGGCGGTACGATGGTGCCTTTGGTTACAACGGCACCGGCAGCAACGATAGAGCCGTGGCCGATTACAGCGCCGTCAAGTACGGTGGAATGCATGCCGATGAGGCAGTGGTCCTCAACAGTGCAGGCATGCAGCAGAGCGCAGTGGCCTACGGTTACATAATCGCCAACGATGCAGGCGTATTTGTCGGCAACGTGCAGTACGCTGTTGTCCTGGATGTTGCTGTAGCGGCCAACCTCGATGCGGTTAACGTCGCCGCGGATAGTAACGCCGGGCCAAACGCTGGCGTACTCTTTAAGCTCAACCTTGCCAATCAGGGTGGCAGTATTAAAGGCATAGGCCTTTTCATCAATTTTGGGGGCTTGCGCTTCAAATTTAAAAATCATGGTATCACCGCTTTCTGTAAATTGGCTGCCTTCGCGGCAGTCTTGAAAGTTAAACAATTTCTTCTCACACTATTATTATCATATGAGCAGATAATAAAGTCAAGGCGTTCACATTTATTTTGCAGATGTGAAGGATTATTCCTTTTTATAACATAAGATTTTTGGAGAGGACGTGTAGGCGTTCTTCTTTTTTGTGCCTGCAGGTGCAAAAACGTGCTATGCTTGGCACGGATTTCTTTTGTCAAATAGTCTAAACTATATACAGGTTCTGGTGAAGAACTTGAACTAATAGGGTATTATGAGCCTATGAAGTTAAGCTAAAAAATACTCTTGGTGGCATAATATAATAAAGGGGGTTTTTAGATGGTAGATAATATGGCGGAGCTTGTGTATCGCAAAATGGGTGCGAAAATCAGATATTATCGCCAGGTAAAAGGTATTAACCAAACAGATTTTGCTATTAAGGTGTCTATTTCTTCCCAATATCTGAGCAAAATAGAAAACGGCAAGCGGATTCCAAGCCTGCCTGTGCTTTTGAGTATTGCAGAGGCCTTGGAGGTGGAGGTAGCGGAGCTGTTGGACGGTAAAAATGTGTAAAATCTTTATTGGTAGTAATTTGTATGGTGAGTAATTTTTTGTATACATTGACAGAGATATTATAATTTCAGATATCTACGCATATGATACCGCTATTGAAGCAGAATATGATTTGAAAACAGGCGGACAAACTTTGAAGAAAAAGATATTTAACAAGATAAATATCACCAAAGATTTCAAAGTTGATTAAATGAACCCGAATTATATTGTGTTTTGAGCTATCCGTACTATTAGGTTTTGGTGGCTGGAGCGTTTTGCTTCAGCCATTTTTTTGTTGAGATTGTGAAAAAAGCTTTTGCTTTATGTTTTTACATTTACCAAACTATTTGGCAATAATGCTTGCGCAACGTCCTCTAAACGCCGTATAATAGATGAGAGTTTGAAAATCAGAGGTTTATATGAAGAAAAAATATCTATATTTACTTTTGCGCGTGCTGGTTTATCTGTTGGTGCTGGGAGCAATTTTATATGGCTTGTATGAATCACCGTATAATCCGCATCCGCACAGTGCCGAGGATATCCGCCGCTGGGTTGTGGGCTTCGGTGTGTGGGCACCGCTTATTTATGTAGCGGTGTATACGATTCGCCCGTTGCTTTTATTCCCAACGTTGCTTTTGAATTTAAGCGCAGGCGTGCTGTTCGGTCCGTGGTGGGGAATATTATTCTTACTTCTGGGTGGCTTTGGCTGTGCAAGCTTTTGTTATCTTTTGGGACGTTTCGGAGGCGGCAGCTGGCTGCTGCGTAATTTTGGCGGCAGCTGGGGTGAACGCTTGACGAACTATCTTGTAGGCAGCGGCAGCTTTAAGAAGATGATTATTTTGCGCACGGTGCCGATTTTTCCGTATGATCCAGTGAGTATTATTGCCGGCAGTGTGCGCCTGCCGTTTAAAATTTATGCAGCAGCAACGGTTCTCGGTATGCTTCCGGGGGCCATTGCCTATAACTTTCTGGCAGATGCTTTCGGTACGCCGCGTTTTTATGCGGCGCTGGCTGTAACGTTGCTGGCCTTTGGTATACCATTGGTTTGGTGGCAGAAAAATTCGGCATCGCAGGCGTTGGGCAGTTTAAAAAATTTCGGTAAAGGCAGTGATAATAATGGCAAAGAATACAGAGATTGAATTAAAGCTTTTGCTCAGCAGAGAAGGCTTGGAGAAAATGCTGCAGCTGGATTTTATGCAGCAGGCCATGCGTCCGGACAGCTACAAAAAGCGCCGTCTGGTGAGCACCTATTATGATACTGCGGATATGACGCTGACGCAGCATGGTATTGCTTACCGTGTACGCGATAAGGGCGACGGCAGCTTTGAAGCTACCGTAAAGACTTCCAGGCAAAGCAAGGATGGTCTGAGCGAACGTCTGGAGCTGAATCTGCCGCTGACAGAAGCAAAGCCTGAGCTGAATGGCTTTGCAGCGCTTGGACTGGGCTACGAGCTTAACGAGCTTGCTCCTTCCGGCGTAAAGGCTTTGTTTACGGTTGATGTAGAGCGTATAACCTATATTCTGGATTATGCCGGTGCTGTAATCGAGCTGGCGATAGATAAAGGCGCCATTCATTGCGGTGGAAAAAGCGACAGTATCGATGAGGTAGAATTTGAGCTTATGAGCGGTACTGTGGACGCACTGCTGGAGCTTAAGGAAAGAATAGCGTCACAGGTGGAGCTGCGTGCGGAGGAACGCAGCAAGTTTGCACGCGGACTGGCGCTTTTGCGGGCACAATAAGGAGCGGAACAATGGCGGAAATATTACATTATCTGCATCAACAGAAGGAAGATAATCTTTCCGTTGTTAATCATTATGGCTATGAGCAGGCGGAGAAGGTGTGCCGTTTTCATAGCAGTTTTCCCGAATATACCGTTACGCCTTTAGTGCGTCTGGAAAATCTGGCCAAGCTTTTTGGTGTTAAGGATATTTATGTTAAGGATGAAAGCTATCGCTTCGGCCTGAATGCCTTTAAGGTTTTGGGCGGCAGCTACGCTATTGCCTGCGAGCTTGCCAAGCGTCTGCAGCTTCCTGTGGAGGAGCTTACCTATGACAAGCTTATGGCGCCTGAGGTAAAACAAAAGCTTGGCGAGCTGACCTTTGTTACTGCTACCGACGGCAATCATGGCCGAGGCGTTGCCTGGACTGCCAGCCGTCTGCAGCAGAGGGCTATCGTGCTGATGCCTAAGGGAACAGAGCTTGCACGTTTGGAGGCAATCAAGGCTTTTGGAGCCGAAGCATATATTACGGATGTCAATTATGACGATACTGTGCGCATGGCAAGAAAAATAGCTGCTGAATGCGGCGGCATCATGGTGCAGGATACATCTTGGGAAGGCTATGAGGATGTGCCTCTGCATATTATGCAGGGCTACACTACCATGGGTTATGAAATAGTGCAGCAGTTGCAGGGAGTGCGTCCGACGCATGTCTTTCTGCAGGCCGGAGTGGGCGCTATGGCCGGTGCTGTAGCAGCTTTTTTTGCTGACTATTATAAAGCAGATAAACCGGTTATCACCATAGTAGAGCCTGAAAAGGCGGACTGCATTTTCAAAACGGCAAAGGCTGATGATGGAAAGCTTCATAATGTAACAGGTGCTTTGGATTCGATTATGGCCGGTCTGTGCTGCGGTGAGCCCTGCAGTCTTGCCTGGGATATGCTCCGGCGTTACGCAGATAATTTTGCTTCTATGCCGGATGAATTTGCTGCCTATGGCATGCGCGTGTTGGGCAATCCCTTAAGTGGCGATACTGCTGTTGTTTCGGGTGAAAGCGGCGCAGCAGGCCTTGGTTTTGCCTTGCTGGGCCGTAGTGACGCACAGGGCAACTCTCTTCTGCAGCTTGATGAAAGCTCTGTTGTGCTGTGTATTTCTACCGAAGGTGATACAGCGCCGGCAAAATACAGAAGCATTGTCTGGTCCGGAGAATATAGCCTGGATAAGCTTTCGGGTATCGAAAAATAGCTTAGCGATGCGGCTTACATCTGTTTTCAAAAATAATGCAAATAAATTTATGAAAAGCTGTTGACAAACGGGCCTAAATCCTGTATAATTCTTTTTGTCGCAAACGGATGGGTTCCCGAGTGGTTAAAGGGAGCAGACTGTAAATCTGCCGCGTTTCGCTTCGTTGGTTCGAATCCAACCCCATCCACCAACTTTCATCGCGGGGTGGAGCAGTTGGTAGCTCGTCGGGCTCATAACCCGAAGGTCGGTGGTTCAAGTCCGCCCCCCGCAACCAACTAAATATTGCTGATGTAGCTCAGTCGGCAGAGCGTATCCTTGGTAAGGATAAGGTCACCAGTTCAATCCTGGTCATCAGCTCCAAATGGCGGCGTAGCTCAGTTGGCTAGAGCATGCGGTTCATACCCGCAGTGTCCGCGGTTCGAATCCGTGCGCCGCCACCAACTGCAATTTGAGACTTCCAAGAAATTGGGAGTCTTTTTTGTTGTCTGCAACAGGTAAATGGAATATAAAACATTCTGCTTCGTATCATGTAGAATTTCTTATTAGCTCTAAAAAATTCACGTAAAAATAAATTTCAACAGTTTTCATACTTTTCTTGACTTGGCAATCTTTAAATGATATACTTGTAAACAGTATTGATTCTGAAAACGGATAGAGATACAAAAAATATATATGTCTGAATAGACATATATGTAAATGACTGGTTTTGGCTATGGCAGAGTTTGCCGAATTTTAATCTGTCATAGCTGTGATTGGTATATATTTTAAGGAGTGGTATGAGTATGCAGAAAAAAGAACTATCTAAGTTAGTCCTGACAACCCTGTTGACCGGTAGTGTACTGTGGGGGGGGACTGCGTTTGCTGCTGAGGAGAATTTACAGGAATTTTCCTTGGACACCATGGTTGTTACCGCAACCAGAACGGCAATGACAGTTAAGGAAACCCCTTCGACCGTAGAGATTGTTGACAGCAAAAAGCTGGAGCAGACACAGGCTAAAACCCTGCATGATGCCTTAAAAGGTGCTTTGGGCGTTAATGTATTTAATGATTTCCAGGGACGCAGCAATGTCAGCATCCGCGGCAGTGAATCCCGTCACGTATTGATTATGGTTGACGGCAAGCGTTTAGGCGGCGAGGCTGCTTACAACTCTGCCAATGCCTGGGACGTAGACCGTATTCGTATGGAGGATGTTGAAAGAGTAGAAATCATCCGCGGACCTGCAGGCGCACTGTATGGCAGTGATGCTATGGGTGGTGTAATTAACGTTATTACCAAAACTCCGGATAAGACAACTGCTGACATTAATTATGAATATGGCTGGTATGAGGACGGCAAGGGCGCAGGCTATAAAGGAAACCTGTATCTGCAAGGCGCTGAGGGCAATTATTCTTACAAGATTAATGCCGGCCTGAATAAAAACAGACCGTATATGGATCCTAAGGGCAGCGGCGATTCCATGAATTTTTATGGCAAGCAGCAGCCGGTTTCTTTAAGTGTTGGCTATAAGTTTGATAATGGCAATAAATTAAGCGTAGATTTCAGCAAAATTAAAGAAGATAATCAAAAATCTTCTACCAGCAGAACGGTTATGATGCCAGGCAAGGTATGGCAGGACAAAGTACAGACGATTTATAACGATAATAAGCGTACTGACTATGCTATTACTTATAAGGGCTCCGATGATAAGCAGGACTGGATGTTCCGAGCTTATAAATCAGTATTCGATAAGCATTACATGAATCAGAATAATACCCGTATGACGATGATGGGTAAACCGGGAGCGTGGAAGCTGCAGGATCCGAAGATTGATACTGTTAAACGTACTCTGAGCGTTATTGAAGGCAAGGACACCTTCAATCTGAGTGATAAGAACAAGCTGACTGCAGGTTTTGAATATCGTAAGGATCAGAGCGAAGGCACCCGCTTAAAGAAACCGAATACATCTTTGGCAGACGGTAATGCTCATGATGCTTATGACAAGGCAGCTATCAACTATCTGGCAGCATACGTTCAGGATGAATTCAGACCTGATGATAAATGGCTGATTATTCCTTCCGTACGTTTTGACCACAGTGATCAGTTCAGCAACAAGCTGACCAGCAACCTGGCTGCAACCTATAATGCTGCCGATGATGTACGTATTAAGGCTGTAGTTGGTCAGGGCTATAAAACTCCGACTGTAAACGATTTGTACATTTTCTGGGAAATGTATGCTGCAAATCCGGGTGGTAAAGGCCAATTCTATGTTGGTAACCCTGATCTGAAACCGGAAAAATCCTTAAGCTATGAATTATCTGTTGAAAAGGACTGGGGCGACAGATCTACCGTCCATCTGGGAGTATTTAGAAATGAAGTTAAAGATTTGATCAGCACCTATTGGACCGGTAAGCTGACCGATGATGATCCAGATTTGTATCCCGGCGTTAAAGGCGATATGATTATGGCTTATGAAAATATTCCGGAAGCAACTCTGCAGGGCGTAGAGCTGTACGGTTCTCACAGACTTGGCAAGAATATTTATCTGAATGCCGGTTACACCTTCCTGGATGCTAAAGACAAAACTAATGGAACCCGTCTGAAAGATAGAGCTAAGCATCAGGTAACCTTCGGGGTTTCCTATCAGCCGGAAAATATTTATGCTTGGGACCTGAGCTTTGACCTTGTATCTAACATCGGCTACTACTTCAATAATGGCGATAAGAGCACCATGGGCAACTTTGTTTACGAAACCAAGGACTTCACTATTGCTAACATCATGGCTTCCAGACATCTCAACAAGGATACCAAGATTTATCTGGGCATTGACAACATCAGCAATCACCAGAACTTTGGTCCGTATTCTGACGGCAATCTTGGTCGCTTGTACAGAGTTGGTATGGAATATAAATTCTAAACATAGCGGTAAAGTAAAAGAACAAATAAAGCAGGCCCGATGGCCTGCTTTGTTTGCCTAAGAGGAAGTATTATGCGAAAAATTTTCAGTTTCATTTTAACGGTTCTTGTGGTATGCTTATGTATAAGCGGTTGCACACCGCTAACCGGCAGTTCCGGTTCGGGCAGCGCAGTAAAAATCACCGATGATAACCAGCGTATTGTTACCTTGAAAAAGGTTCCCGAAAGAATTGTTGTTCTGTCCCCGTCATTTTTAGAGCTGGTGGAGGCAGTAGATGGCAAGGTTGTCGGCCGTGCCAAAACACAGGTAGGCAAGGTGCCCGCTTTTGCCAAGGATGCTGCCGAGGTAGGCTTTATCTTTAATATCAATGTAGAAAAAATCGTGGAGCTGAAGCCTGATCTGGTAATTGCTTACAAGGGCATGCACGAGCGTTATCTGCATACATTGGAATCCAACAATATTCCAGTTGTTGTGCTGAATCTGAAATCCTATGAGGATGTTAAGCACAGCATGCTCACCATTGGCAAAATAATGCGTAAGGATGATAAGGCGCAGAAGGTTGTGGCAAATCTCGATAAGGATATCAATGCTACAGTAAGCAAGCTGCCTAAAAGCGAGCGTAGCGTAGCGATTCTGCACACCACCAGCATGGGTATTACTATGGAAAAGGAAACCAGTATTGCCGGCTGCTGTGCCAAAATGCTTAAATTACGCAACGTAGTACAGGGCGAAACCAAGCCTGTCAGCGGACCGATGGGAACTCAGCCTGACAAGGCTCCCTACAGCTTAGAGGATTTGCTGGAGAAAAATCCGCAGGTAATTTTTATCACCTCTATGGGTGCGCCCAGAGATAGTGATGGCAATCCTAAGCTGGAGATTATGAATAATGAAGCATGGCAATCTATCGACGCAGTAAAAAATAAGCAGGTATTTTTCCTGCCGGACGATTTGTTCCTGCTCAATCCTGGCTTGGAATATCCTAAGGCAGTACGCTACATGGCAGCAAAAATGTATCCTGATGCAGTAAAGGAGTAGGCTGATGATTGATTATGCAAAAAATATTCAGGCGTTTTATGAGCGCGATGATTATAAGGCTCTTGCCGGCCAATCGGGGGCAACTGCTGTTGAAGCAAGCTTCAAAGATTTGACCTATGTTCCGCGCAAGACCAAACCGTTGCCGGGGATGATGGCCGGGACGATGCTGCAGGAGTTTGCTTTGCAGCCTGCGCAGCCTACGGCGCTGTATCTGCATATTCCGTTCTGCAATCTGCGCTGTTCCTACTGCAGCTTTTACCGCAATCCCTTTGAGGCGGAGCAGGTGGAAGAATATGTGCAGGCGCTGTTGGCAGAGCTGGATTTTCTGCAGCAGCAGGGTGTTTTTGCCAAGCAAAGACCGGAAGCGGTATTCTTTGGCGGCGGTACGCCGTCCGTGCTGAATCCTGCGCAAATCAGTGCGCTGCTGAACAAAATTCACAGTGTAGCAAAGCTGGCTGATGACTGCGAGGTAACCTTTGAAAGCAGTATTTATGATTTATCGGCGGATAAGCTGGATGCCTGCATCGCCGGCGGCGTTAACCGCTTCAGCTTCGGTGTGCAGGCCTTTGATACGCATTTGCGCCGCTCCTTAGGCAGGCTTAATACGAAGGAAGAGGTAACGGCCAAGCTCGAAGAGGTTGCGGCTAAAGACGTAAAAGTTATCATCGACCTGATTTATGGCCTGAACAGCCAAACGCAGGCGATGCTGTTGGACGATATCAGAACGGCGCTGGCCTGCGGCGTGAGCGGCATGGATTTGTACAAGCTACAGATTATGCCGAAATCTCCCTTAGGTCAGGCAATTGCCAAGGGCAATATTAAATATGATTATAATGACAGAATGCTGGCGGAAATGTTCGTCGCTGCCGATGCGCTGCTTGCGGAGCAGGGGGCCAAGGCGCTGAGCTGCTGCCATTGGGCAATGCGCGAGGATGAACGCAGCGGCTACAATACGTTGGTGAAGAGCGGTGCGAACATCATTACCTGCGGTGCGGCCTGCGGCGGTCACATGGGCGTATATAATTATATGAAGTCTTTGGACAGAAGCGACTATATCAAAAAGGCCATGTCCGGACAGTACGCTGTCATGGGCATGGGCAAGCATAACGAAAACTATCTGCTCCTCGAAAAGCTGTCCGGACAGTGTGATTCCGGCAGGTTTGATTTTGCTTTGCTGAAGCAGTATAGCGATGCGGATTGGGAAAGCCTGCTTGCGCCGCTGTTTGAGCAGTGGGAGCTTTTGGACCTGCTTTATGCTGTGGACGACAAGTATTTCTTTACGGCGAAGGGCAAATATTACTATCGTCAGATGGACAGAGTGCTGCTGACAGCTGCGGAGTATGCGCTTTACGGCAAACCGGGACTGATGGAGCAGGCCGGCCAGAAGATGATGGGCATTATGAAGAATATGAAATAAAAGGAGTGTACGATTATGCAGGACATTTTAATCGTTTATGACAGCAAAACCGGTAATACGGAAAAGATTGCCAAGGCTTTGGCCGAGGCTGCAGGCGAACGCTGCGTGCTGGCGCAGGTTGACACTGCTCCGGCTGCGGATGACTTCGCTGTTGTTGTGGCAGGCTATTGGGTTGACAAGGGCGCACCAAATGCGAAGATGAAAAAATATCTGGAGAATTTGCACGGAAAAAAGGTAGTGCTGTTCCAAACCCTGGGCGCAGACCCGGCGAGTGATCATGCTGTAAGCTCCCTGGTAAATGCAGGCGTATTGATGAATAAGGACTGCAGAGTGCTTGGTACTTTATCTATCCGCGGTGCGATTGACCCGGCGCTGATTGCCATGATGCGCAAGATGCCGGCAGGCAGCCCGCACAGCCCCAGTCCCGAGAGCGAAGCCCGTTGGGCTGCTGCAGCCAGCCATCCGGATGCAGCGGACTTGGCGAAGGCCAAGAGCTTCATGCAGGGATTTTTGGCTATGTATGATAAGTTTTTGAAGATGATGTAAGAGCAGTCCTTCATATAAGAACAGTATTTTATAATGCGCAGTCGCAGTTTGGCTGCGCATTTATTATTGTAAAAGCATTTTAGGGCAGAGAAATTAAAACGATAAACTAAAAGTGTAGAACTATTGACAAAATTGTGTCTTGCGTAAAGTTCTTTCATAGTGTACAATGGATGTAGTCATAAAATGCAATTTTGAAAGGAAGGTGCATTATGAAAAAATTATTAGTGCTCATCATGGCAGCTTTGATGATTCTTGCTATGGCTGTTGCAGGCTGCGGCGGCGATGACAAAAAAGCTGACAACGGCAGTACTGCACACAAGGAGAAGCTGGTTATCGGTACCGATGCCGATATCAACAACCTTAACCTGCAAAAACAACAGGACGCTGCCAACAACGTTATTCTGAAGAACACTCACCAGACTCTGGTATTCTTCAATAACGGCTCTCAAGGCAAGGAGCGTTTCGGCCCCGGTCTGGCTACCGACTGGAAGTTCGTAGATGATACCCATATCATCATGAACCTGCGTAAGGACGTATACTTCAACGATGGTAAAAAGACTCCGATGACTGCAGATGACGTTAAATTTACCCTGGATATGGCAATGAAAAACGTTATCAAATCCGCTCTGGCAGGCTATGTAAAATCTACCGTTAAAGACAAATATCAGATTGAAATCGAAATCAGCTCCTATAACAACGAGTTCATTCAATCTCTGTCCTCCGTTCCTCTGTCCATCCAATCCAAAAAAGCTTATGATGATGGTGTAAAAGAGCCGTGGCTTATCGGCACCGGCCCTTACAAATATGACAAATGGGTTCAAGGCGAATACTGCCGTCTGACCAAGGTTAAGGATTATTGGGGCAACAACCTGCCTGCAACCGAAAACTTTGCTCCCGGCATATCCGATATCATCGAATTCCGTCCGATGATCGAAGCTTCTGCTCGCGTAATGGCTCTGCAGGCCGGCGAAATCGATGTATGCGTAAATCCGCCTATCAGCGATCTGAAATTCTTGAAGGATGACAAGAATATCACTGTTTACGAACAACCCGGTACCCGTCTGTTCTACTTTGCATTCAATGTTGAAAAGAAACCGTGGGATAACCAAAAACTGCGTCAGGCTGTAGCTTGCGCAATCGACAAGAAATCTGTTCTGGACGCTGCTTTGAATGGCAAAGGCACTCTGCAAAAAACCATTCTGAACCGTGGTCTTTGGGGCTTCTATGATGAAATGCCCGGATATGACTACAACCTGGAGCGTGCTAAACAGCTGATGAAGGAATCCGGCGTAACCGGTCCTATCAAAACCACTCTTACCTATGCAACCGGCGCTCCCTACGAGCAGATTGCAACTGTTATCCAAGCTAACCTGGCACAAATCGGTATTACTGTAGATCTGGTTCCGATGGAGCAAGCTGCTCTGAAGGCTGCTTGCAAGGACGGCAAACAAAGTCTGTTCCTGTGGCGTTGGAACGAAGACTCCAAGGTTGACTTTGTATATCGCGACCTGTTCTACACCGGTTCCGGTTCCAACTATCATCACTTCTCCGATCCGAAGGCTGACAAGCTGATTGATGATGTTGCAACCCTGAAGGATCAGAACAAACGCATGGAAGCCGGCGTTGAGCTGCAAAAATACCTGGTTGACGAATGCCCGCAGGTTCCTCTGTACATTGCTAACCTGGTAGTTGCCTACAATAAAAACCTGAAAGGTCAATATTTCTACGGCGGCGGCAACCACGATTGGCGTCATGCTTATATCGCTAAATAATTTTGCTGAAAAATTTACAAAGGCGTAAAACAAGGGAGGCGTAGTCCTCTCTTGTTTTATCATAGCACCTTTTTATTTGAGTTCCACGGAAAGGAGCTTTGTTGAATGCTTAAATATGTTGTCAACAGACTTCTCAGTTTGATTCCGGTAATTTTAGTAACCTCTTTTCTGATTTACTGGGCCATGAGTCTTACTGAGGGCGACCCCGCAATGATGATTGCCGGCGACGGCGCTTCGAAGGAAATGATTGCTCAGATCCGCCATGAGCTTGGTTTGGACCAGCCTTTCCTGCTGCAATATTTTAACTATATGAGAGGTATGCTTGTAGGTGATATGGGCAAATCCTATGTAACCAACAAGGACGTATTCCATACCTTCTTCCAATATCTGCCGAATACCCTGTATCTGGGCGGCGCTGCTGTTATTATTGCTACCCTGGTATCCATTCCTCTGGGTATCTACACCGCTATCCACCAGAACACCTGGAAGGATACCGCAGGCATGATTTTCGCTCTGTTTGGTACCTCCATGCCTAACTTCTGGCTGGGCCTGATGCTGATTATTATCTTTGCTCTGCATCTGAGATTATTCCCGACCGGCGGCAACTTTGGCTGGAAGAGCCTGGTTTTGCCGGCAGTAACCGTAGGCTTTGGCCTCGCTGCTTTGATTACCCGTATTACCCGTTCCTCCATGCTGGACGTTATGCGTCAGGATTATATGACCACCGCGCGTGCTAAAGGCTGCAGCGAGCATCGTGTAATTTATAAGCATGGTCTGAAAAATGCACTGATTCCTATTATCACTGCTATCGGTCTGCAAATGTCCCTGGTTATCACCGGCTCCGTACTGGCTGAAACCGTATTCAGCTGGCCCGGTATCGGCCGCTTGGTATACGAATCCATCACCAGACGCGATATTCCGATGGTAACAGGTTCTATTATTCTGTGTTCTATTTTGATGTGCCTGATTAACCTGGTTGTCGATCTGGTATACGCATTCTTTGATCCGCGTATCAAGGCACAGTACAGCAAGAAGGGGTGAGGAAGATGGCTGCAAAGAAAAGAACTAAAAGACGCACCATGTTCCAGGAAACCTGGCATCGTCTGCTGAAAAATAAGGGCGCTGTAATCGGCATGGCCTTTCTGGCACTGCTGTGTGTCATCGCTCTGGTAAGTCCCTTGGTATTTAACTATGAAACCGACGTTATCGGTCAGAACCTGGCTATTAAGCTGCAGCCTCCCAGCGGGGAGCACTGGTTCGGCACCGATGAATACGGCCGTGACCTGTTTGCACGTGTTATGTACGGCGCACGCTATTCCATGGCTATCGGTATCGGTTCCGTAGGCTTCGGACTGATTGTTGGTACCATTTTAGGCTCTATTGCCGGCTTCTACGGCGGCAAGGCCGATGATATCATCATGCGCGGTATTGATATTTTCTACTCCATTCCTAACATTCTGAAGGCAGTAGTAATCGTATCTCTGCTGGGCACCAGCACCATCAACCTGATTATTGCTCTGGCAATTTCCTGCGCAACTAACTATGCGCGTATCGTGCGTGCTTCCGTTATGACAGTGCGCGATTTGGAATATGTTGAATCCTCCTATGCGATGGGCCTGCCCACCTGGAAGATTATTCTCAGACATATTCTGCCGAACTGCCTGTCTCCGATTATCGTACAGACTACTCTGCTGATCGGTACTACTATTATTTCCGCTTCCTCCCTGAGCTTCTTGGGTATCGGCGTACCGGCGCCTGCTCCCGAATGGGGCGCGCTGCTTTCCGGCGGCAGAGGTCATATTCGTGATGCCAGCTACATTTGTGTTATTCCAGGTTTAGCTATTATGTTTACCGTATTAGCCTTGAACCTGTTGGGCGATGGCCTGCGCGATGCGCTGGATCCTAAGCTGAAGAAATAAGGGGGCTGCATTATGGATTTAGTATTAGATATCAAGGACCTTGTGGTCCATTATGAAACAGAAGACAGCGATGTGCATGCAGTAAACGGCATTGATATCGCTATCGGCAAAAAACGTACTCTGGGCTTGGTAGGCGAAACCGGTGCGGGCAAAACCACTACCGCACTGTCTATCATGAACCTTGTTCCGGATCCTCCGGGAGTTATCAAAAGCGGTACGATTAAGCTTGAAGGCAAAAACGTACTCGAAATGAGCGAGCGTGAGCTGGAGGAAATGCGCGGCAACGACGTGGCAATGATTTTCCAGGACCCGATGACCGCTCTGAACCCTGTTATGACCGTAGGCGAGCAGATTGCCGAAAGCCTGGAGCTGCACCAGAACCTTACTCCGGAGCAATCTCTGGAAAAGGCTAAGGATATGCTGAAGCTCGTTGGTATTGCCGAGGCAAGAGCCAACGACTATCCGCATCAGTTCTCCGGCGGTATGAAGCAGCGTGTAGTTATTGCTATCGCGCTGGCCTGCAGCCCCAAGCTGCTGATTGCTGATGAACCGACCACAGCACTGGATGTAACCATTCAGGCTCAGGTGCTGGAGCTGATGAAGGACCTCATCAACAACCGCGATATGTCCATGCTGATGATTACCCACAGCCTGGGTATCGTTGCCGAGGTCTGCGATGATATGGCAGTTATGTATGCCGGCCGTATTGTAGAGAAGGGCACTGTTGACGATGTATTCAACAATATGCGCCATCCTTACACCGAGGGCCTGTTCAATAGCCTGCCTAACCTGAAGGAGCAGGGCGAAATGCTGGAGCCTATCAAAGGCCTGATGCCCGACCCGGCGGATTTGCCGCCCGGATGCACCTTCGCTCCGCGTTGTCCCTATGCTACCGAAGCATGCTCTGCTGCTGTGCCGGAGCTGCATTCCGTAGATGGCAGTGAAACTCATTTTGTAGCCTGCCACGCTTATTCCAGAGCGGGATTTGCTTTAAGGAGGAACCAAAAATGAGTAATGCTCCGCTGTTAGTTATCGAAAATCTTTCCAAATATTTTAATACCGCTGCAGGTCAGCTGCACGCTGTCGACGGTGTCAGCTTTACTCTGGAGGAGGGCAAAACTCTGGGTATCGTAGGCGAATCCGGCTGCGGTAAATCCACCACCGGCCGTTGCATCCTGAAGCTGATTGAGCCCACCAGCGGCAAAATCATCTTCCAAGGCAACGATATCACCAAGCTGAGCCGTAAGGAAATGCGCCCGTTGCGCCAGAAGATACAGATGGTATTCCAGGATCCGTTTTCCTCTCTGGACCCGCGTGAAACCGTTATGCAGCTTATCAGCGAGCCGATTATCGAGCATAAGCTGATTAAAGGCAGGGAAGCGATTGAAGAACGCACTCTGGAGCTGATGCGTACCGTTGGCTTGGCAGAGCGCTATGCCAATGTCTATCCGCATGAGCTGGACGGTGGCCGTCGTCAGCGTATCGGCATTGCCCGCGCTTTGGCGATGAACCCAAAAATCATTGTTTGCGACGAGCCTGTTTCCGCGCTGGACGTTTCCATTCAGGCGCAGATTCTGAACCTGCTCAAACAGCTGCAAAAGGATTTGGGCCTGACCTATATCTTCATTACCCATGACTTGTCCGTTGTGAAATATTTCTCGGATGATATTGCGGTTATGTATATGGGCACTATGGTAGAAAAAGCACCTGCTAATCTGCTGTTCAAGAATCCGCTGCATCCTTACACCAAGGCACTGCTTTCGGCAATTCCTCTGCCTATCGTGGGCAAGGATAAGCCTAAGCGTCAGGTTATCAAGGGCGAAATTACCGCGCCTATCAACCTGCCGGATGCCTGCCGCTTTATGAAGCGCTGCGACTGCCCTGTTGCCGGCGTTTGCGATAAAGGCAATCCGGTATTACGCGAGGTTGAGCCGCAGCATTTTGTGGCCTGCTCCTGCGTAAAATAATTTATATTGAAAAAATTAACCGCCCTCTGAAAAGCTGATTTCAGGGGGCGGTTTTATCTAATATTTGTTACTTTCGTCCAATTATATACCGATTTTGGACGAAAGGTGAAGGAGTTGGATGAATAGGGGCGGGTTTTCCCTTATCCTATTGGTGATTCCATTATTTTATGGTATAATTTAAGGGAATGGAAGGAGGAGTAAGGGAATGAGAAGCTTTAACTACTCAATAATTAGAGAACAAAAATGGGATTCAGAAATTTTGAGCTTGATAGCTGCAATTTATAAAGAGGCAGGTAAACAGGAGTTTTTTGTAAAGCAACGGCCGGAAGAGCTTAATAAGCTGGTAGAAATAGCAAAAATTCAAAGTACGGAAGCGTCTAATGCGATTGAGGGCATTGTTACGACTAGCACTAGAATACGTGAGCTTGTAAACGAGAAAACAACACCGAGAAATCGTGATGAGCAGGAAATTGCCGGCTATCGTGATGTATTAAATATAATACATGAGAATTTCGATGTTATCCCCATCTCCAAAAACTATATTTTGCAGCTTCATAAAATTTTGTATGGACATATGAATAACCCGCTTGCAGGAAGAACAAAAAGCGTGCAAAATTATATCAGTGCTACTTACCCGGATGGTAGTACTAAGATTTTATTTACACCGCTTGCTCCTTACGAAACACCGGAAGCGCTTGAGCGTATCTGTGAAGAATATAATAGAGTAATAGGTAATTTGGAGTTAGAGCCACTTATTGCTATACCTGTTTTTATTCATGATTTTTTATGCATTCACCCATTTAATGATGGTAATGGAAGAATGAGCCGTTTGCTTACAACCTTACTTTTGTATAGAAATGGTTTTTATGTAGGCAAATATATTTCGTTGGAAGCCAAAATTGCTAAGAATAAGGATTTATATTATGAAGCTTTGGCTGATTCGCAAGTAGGCTGGCATGAGGGTAAGGAAGATGCTATACCATTTGTAAAATATATTTTGGGGACAATTCTTGCTGCTTATAAAGACTTTGAAGAACGTATGACTATCATTGAGCCTAAGCTTTCTGCGCTGGAAATGGTACGTAGAGCAAGTGAAAATAAAATCGGACGCTTTAATAAGCAGGATATTCGTGAGCTTTGTTCTACGCTTAGCGACAGCTCTATTGAAGCTGCATTGCGTAAGCTGGTGCTTTCTGGTGAATTGCAAAAAGAAGGCAAGGGGAAAAGCACTTGCTATTTTAGAGTTAAATAGGGTTATATCTGAAGGCATTGGTCCAAATTTTGGGGTTGGGCTGTTACATGAGTGTGGGTTGACCTAGTCCGTAGTTGTGGGTAGACCTATTACAATATGTGGGTCATGCTAGTACAAATTTTGTGGTCGACCTAGTCTATGTTATTGGGTTTCAATGGCTAGAGCGTATTGCTCCAGCCATTTTCGTCTTTAAAGAGTGAATTTATCGTATTTGTTGAGACAATAAAGGATTCGGTTACGGGTTCGTTTAAAATTTC
>ERZ835080.454-NODE-454-length-46261-cov-6.251439_pt1 | contig 46261 bp, 39 predicted proteins | sample MGYA00519688_ERZ835080 | MGnify/ENA primary metagenome ERZ835080 (study PRJEB31850, sample SAMEA3708770) | human gut metagenome | biome: human gut; feature: human-associated habitat; material: faeces | place: China | collected 2014 ... | reverse complement strand
GTTTAGCGGCTCAGTTATTCGTAATCCGCAATATTATTTTAGACAAGGAATTACATGGTCTTCTTTAGCTGGTGGTAGGCTATCGATGAGATATTCGCCCAAAGGATTCATTTTTGAAAGTAAGGGATCGATGTGTTATTTGAAAGATGACAGCTACTTGTTTTATGTATTAGCGACAATGAATACAAAAGTTGTGGATAGTATGTTAGGAATACTTGCGCCAACTCTGGATTATCATGAAGGTCCAATGTCGAAGGTTCCTGTTGTAATAGAGTATAGCCAGAAATATCGGATTGAGTGCAAAGCGAAAGAATGTGTCAATATCTGCCAAATCGACTGGGATTCCTTTGAAACCTCATGGGACTTTCAGTGCCATCCATTGATTCAAAATTGTCACGGTGTAGATAATGAGAAAGGAGAAGAACAGGCATATATTGAAGATGCGTATACTGAGTGGGAGTTTGATTGCAACCGTCGATTTAACCAGCTGAAAGCCAACGAGGAAGAACTCAACCGTATCTTTATTGATATCAGCCAGCATTTCCATGGAAATCTTACTCAGACGTGCCTCTGTATATCGCATCGCAGCAGCTCCGTCACCATCCACAGAACCAAAGTTTCCATGACCGTCTACCAGCGGATATCTGGTTGACCAGTCCTGTGCCATATTTACAAGTGCGCCATAGATGGAACTGTCTCCATGCGGATGATATTTACCCATGGTATCACCAACGATACGGGCACATTTACGATGTGGCTTATCCGGACCGTTGTTCAGCTCTATCATGGAATACAGCACCCTTCTCTGTACCGGTTTCAGACCGTCTCTGACGTCCGGAAGAGCACGGGAGGCAATAACACTCATGGCATAATCTATATAAGATTTTTCCATGGTCTTCTGCAGATCCACCTCATGGATTTTATCAAAAATATTGTCTTCCATTTTCTATTCTCCTAGATATCCAGATTTTCTACAAAGCGTGCGTTTTCTTCGATAAATTCACGTCTTGGTTCAACTTTGTCACCCATAAGAGTGGTAAATGTCAGGTCAATTTCAGAAGTTGCTGATTCATCCATAGTTACGCGGAGAAGGATTCGTTTCTCCGGATCCATGGTTGTCTCCCAGAGCTGTTCTGCATCCATTTCTCCAAGACCTTTGTATCGCTGGATCTTATTATTGTTGTCACGTCCGATCTGCTCAAGGATGCTGTTCAGTTCCGCATCATCATAAGCGTACCAGACTTTTTTGTTCTTTTCGACTTTGTACAGTGGCGGCTGAGCCAGGTATACATATCCCTGCTTGATCAGTTCCGGCATAAATCTGTAAAGGAATGTCAGAAGCAGTGTCGCAATGTGCGCACCATCGACATCGGCATCGGTCATGATGATGATCTTGTGATAACGCAGTTTGCTGATATCAAAGTCCTCGTGGATTCCGGTACCAAAGGCTGTGATCATCGCCTTGATCTCGGCGTTGCTGTAGATTCGGTCCAGACGGGCTTTCTCTACGTTGAGGATCTTACCACGGAGAGGAAGGATTGCCTGTGTGGCACGGTTACGTGCTGTCTTGGCGGAACCACCCGCGGAATCACCCTCTACGATGTAGATCTCACAGTTTTCCGGATTCTTGTCTGAGCAGTCTGCAAGTTTACCTGGAAGAGACATTCCGTCAAGTGCAGATTTTCTTCTTGTAAGATCTCTTGCCTTACGTGCTGCTTCTCGTGCTCTCTGCGCAAGTACTGATTTCTCAACTGTTGCCTTCGCAACCGTCGGATTCTGCTCCAGAAAGATCTCCAGCTGTTTGCTGACTACAAAATCAACAGCTCCACGAGCCTCACTGTTACCAAGCTTCTGCTTCGTCTGTCCTTCGAACTGTGGCTCCTCGATCTTAACACTTACGATTGCTGTCAGACCTTCTCGAATGTCATCACCACTTAAATTCGGTTCACTGTCTTTAAGCAGCTTATTCTTTCTTGCATAATCGTTGAATGTCTTTGTCAGTGCATTACGGAAACCAACGATATGGGTACCACCTTCCGGTGTATTGATATTATTTACAAATCCATAGCTATTCTCTGTATAGGAGTCATTGTGCTGCATGGCAACTTCAACCATAACACCATCTTTCTCACCTTCACAGTAAATAACTTCCGGATACAATGCTTCTTTGCTTCTGTTCAGATAGGTGACAAATTCCCTGATACCACCTTCATAATGAAAGGCTTTTTCTTTTTCCTGATCTTCTCTGGTGTCTTTCAGTACAATGCGAAGACCTTTGGTCAGGAAAGCCATCTCACGGAGACGCTGTTTCAGAATATCATAATCATAAACTGTTTCTTCAAAGATTTCTTTATCCGGCAGGAATGTTACCTTTGTTCCTGTCTCTTCAGGATCACAGACACCAATCTCTTTCAGAGGATACATGGTATGTCCTCTTTCATAACGCTGCTGGTATTTCTTTCCTTCACGGCAGATCGTAACCTCCAGCCACTCAGACAGTGCATTTACAACAGATGCACCTACACCATGAAGTCCACCGGATACTTTGTATCCTCCACCGCCAAATTTACCACCCGCATGAAGAATGGTAAATACAACTTCTACTGCCGGTATTCCTGCTTTGTGATTGATTCCTACCGGAATACCTCGTCCGTTATCAACTACGGTAATGGAATTATCCGGATTGATCGTTACCTGGATTTCAGTACAAAATCCTGCTAACGCTTCATCTACCGCATTATCCACGATTTCATATACAAGATGATGCAGACCCCGGCTGGATGTACTTCCGATATACATACCAGGTCTTTTACGGACAGCTTCCAGTCCTTCCAGAATCTGAATCTGATCCGCGCCGTACTCTGTATTCTCTCCGCCCATTTGCTTCCTCCTGTCATTCTATATTCATTATAATGGAAACCGATTTCTCGACAATTTTCGCAGTCACCGGTTTCCAGATAGGCATAATAATACTAGATTATTATAGCACAAAACAGCCCTCATTCCAACAAAATCCCTTTAAATAAGAAGAAAAAAACGAGAGCCCGGTTTACACCAGACTCCCGTCAAACGTCTTACACTTTATTTCTGTTTTCTCTTTTTGTAAACAACTACTCCACCTGCGATCACGATCACAGATACCAGAAGAACCAGACCCCAGAATGCCGGATTCATCGGGTCACCAGTCTTAACCGGACGACTTGTTGCACTTCCGCCATGGCTGGATGCATCACTTCCACCGTTAGATGTACCAGAACCACCATTGCTTCCGCCAGGTGTTACAGTAGCATCCTTCTTGGTATTGGTAATCTCGATGCTTCCTTTATACTGATCAGACTCATTCAGCTTAACACTGCCTTCACCACTTACTACATATGCGAAAGAATCTTTATCGAGTACATTACCATCCTTATCGGTTTCCTTAACTGCATAAGTAACAGTAGCTTTTATATCTTCTGAGAATGGAACCGTAACAGTAACTTTATCATTCTGCTTCAGTTCAACGGTGCTTACCGCCTTACCAGAATCATCAAATACAGTTGCATAGAACTTGTCGTCTACAGTCTTTTTCACACCGTCCACTACAACGTTCTTTGTAATCTCGATCTTTCCATTTACAAAGAAGCCTTCCGGAAGAGTTGAAAAAATGTTATTTACATAAGCTGCGATATCTGTAGCAACCGTCTTATCATCCACTACAATACTGTTGTCTTCCTTGTCTGCTGCATTTGTAACATTGTAATGGAAGCTGTTTTCTTTATCAAGCTGCACCTCATCATTCAGCTTGATCGCCTTGTTGTTCTCATCAAGCTCGAATACATAATAGGTACCTCTTTGAACATTGCTGTAAGAAGCTTTGCCTGACTGTGCATTCTGGATATGGATCGTTCTGATGTAATCATCACCATATGGGATCGTACCATCCTTATCAAGGAAAAGACCAACCTTGTAAGTTGCATCGTCAGCAGTTATTTCATCCAGTTCAAACGTATTCGGGTTAATACGATACAGTCTCTTCTCAACTGTAATACCTGCAGTGTTGCTCTTCTCTGCCTTTGGATAAGCCTGTACATCGTAGATCCAGCCTTCCTCTGTGCTTGCAAAAGGAACTGTTAAGAGCATTGGAGTAACCTTAACGGAACTCTTCGCTGCACCGATTACCAGGTACATGCCCTCTTCCATATCGCTGTAAACAACCTTGCCCTGCTCATCCGAAACAGCCTCAACCGGCTTTACTGAAGAAGCAGCTGCAACCTCGGCAAGCTTTTCGGCTGCTGAATACCATTCACTTGCATTCTTGAAGGAATCAAAATCGTATCCTGCAGATGACATGGAGCTGGTCAGTACAAAATGCACATTTCCATCAAACGAAACATCCGCAACCCTGTAAAGCTCTAACTTAACACCTGTCAGCGGTGTTGTCTTGCCCTCGGCATCCGTCTGCTGAACCGTCAGATTAAGACTTCCCTTTTTTCCGGCTTCGTAAGAACCTGCCTGAACCGTTCCTGCCAGGCAGCATGTCAACATGACAAACATTCCCAGGAAAGCCAAAAGCTTATTCCACATTTTAAATTTCTTTTTCTTCTGTTTCACCACGATCGGCCTCCTTGTTATTTTCTGTGATCACTATTCGTCTTTGCGGCTACTCTCTTCTGTTTTTCGGTTTTTGCGCCGAATAACTATATAAACAATGATGATCATTATGACCATAGCTACAAGACCAATGATCATAATCTTCACCGGATCAACCTTTGCGATCTGCTGGATCGGTGTCTCCTCAGCTTCCTCCTCCGGTTCAACATACTCTGTCCGGATTCCCCTTATCAGAAGCCTGTGAGTGTTGACTCCATAAGGAGTACAGGTTACCAGCGTCACATGATCCTCTCCCTCGATGATATCCAGCTCACTGGATTCCTCCGGAAGAACCGTTTTAATCTGATCTACTTTGTATGCAAGAGTCTTTCCCAGAACATGGATCAGAAAAATATCTCCATTCTTCATCTGGTCAAGATCCGTAAAAATCTTTGCACTCGGAAGTCCCCTGTGTCCCGCCAGCACCGCATGTGTGCTCGTTCCACCTATTGGAAGACTTGTTCCCTCAACATGCCCGACACCCTTTTCCAGAACCTCTGTACTGAGGCCATGGTAAATTGCAAGTGTCAGATTCAGCTTGGGGATCTCGATACTTCCCATCAGCCCGTCACCATTTGGATCAAGAACCTCATCGTAAGGATGACTGAGAACATAATCATCTTCGTTAAAAGCATCTACGATCGTATTGACCTTGTGCTCCGCGTTGTATTCCTCAGCCTCCTGCCAGAGCTTTTCGTACTGGTCATCCGACAGATCACTGACGGATTCATTGTACTTGGTTACAAGCTGCGCATTTCGGTACTCGTTCCAGTAATTACTGATCGTTGGGTAAGTAAAGATACCCGCACCGACGAGAAAAAGTAATATAATAAATATGTTGATAACTATAGAACCTTTTTTCTTCTTTTCTTTTGCCATAATCTATTTTTTACCGCCTTTATTCGCTCGCCTCTTCAGCTTTGTTTCCTTTAAGTATAACACAAAAATAAAGAGTGCGGTAACGGATAGACCAACAAATACCCAAAGAAGATAATTTGTGTGAAGACTGCTTCCACTGAGCACTGTCTTCTCTTCTTTGACTTCCTCTTCTACATAAGGTACTCTGTGACCACGAACCAGAAGTCGTTCTGTATTTACTCCATAAGGAGTACAGGTTAAAAGAGTTACTAAGTCCTGCCCATCTTCCACTGCAAGAGCAGTCGTATCTTCCGGTTTTACAACCGAAATCTTGTCTACTTCATAACATAAGGTTTCATCTAATACATGGAGCAGAAAATGATCTCCTGGTTTCATCTGATCCAGATCTGTAAAAAGTGATGCACTCGGAAGTCCACGGTGTGCAGAAATAACAGCATGTGTATTTGCTCCACCAACCGGAAGAGAACTTCCCTCCAGATGACCTGCACCCTTGTTCAAAACCTCTTCTTCCGTTGTGTGGTAGATTGGGATTTTGATATTGATTTTTGGTATCTCCACACTTCCCATCATCTCATCACCAGCAATGTTCAGTGTATTCATATAGACCGGATCTACTCCACTTGACTCAGCAAGTGCAAAAGAGTCAGGAAGAACACATGGAAGTAAGGCTTCGTTATAGTCTTCTGCTTTTTTACGCTCTGCATCATAGTCAATTCCTTCTGCTGCTTCCTTTTCAGAAACCACCTGCTCATAACCACTGATCAACTGTTTCTGTCTGTAGTTATTCCATTGATTGGCTACAAAGGGATACAGCAGCAAGGACAAACCAGCTAAAAATATGATGCAAATTACTAAATTGCCTGCTTTTTTTTTCATCCGAGCTCTCCTTGCTGTTGTATTATTTTTTTATGAATCCGGGGCAGATGCCCCGGATTCGATATTTGGTTATAAACAATCACGAATGATTATTTGTTTGTTCTTTTGCGGCTTGCAAAGAATAAGCCAGCTGCTGTAACCATGATCAGGCATCCAGCGATTGTGAAGATTGTAGTACCGATACCACCTGTGGATGGAAGAGAGGAAAGTTTGCTATCCGGAACATTAATTTCAATATTCTCATTATTCTCACCTGCTGATATTCTAGCATTAGGAATGTTATTATTAATAGAATATCCTTCTGGTGCAAGCGTTTCAGTAATCTTATAAGTTCCTGCTCCAAGACCTTTTAATAAAACTTTTCCATCAGCACCAACAGTGACCTCAGTTACTTTTGTTTTTCCTTCTGGAATTTCAGTATCCTCTGTGTATAAAGTATATTTACCTGCTTCTAATTCTACAAATTCAAGAGATTTATCCGCTTCACCATCTACAGTCTTCACAATTGAGAATTTAGCTCCTGTCAATGGATTTCTATCTTCTACCTTCTCTTCATTTGTAGTTTTGTAAATTGTAAGACTACCAGAACGTCCAATTACTTCAGACGGATCACTATCATAATTGCTAGTAGCCTCATTCTTATAAGAGCCATCATCACTTGTGACTACTGCCGTTACTTTAACTCTAACTGCTTGAGCTGCATGCTCATTGCTCTTTCCAATATAAGTGTCCTTGAAAGCAACTGTTACTTCTGTATTTTTTTCATTTAAGCCTGTTACTGTATAGTTCTCTGCCCCAACCGGTGTTCCGCCAACCGTTACTTCAACTGCTGTAATCTTCATACCAGTTGGTTTATCTTTAATAGTAAATGTTCTATTTATATTTTTTGGATCATAACTTGGAAATACAGTATCAATATTGAACTCAACTGTATCGCCTTTCATTACAAATGCCTGATTTGTATTCACTAAGCTCTTTACAACAGTGTATTTTTCACCTTTTGCATTAACCTTTGCATCAATCGGTTTAATAAGATTATTGTTTTCACCATAATCATATGTAGCAGCACCCATTACTGTATAAGATGTTGTGTTACCACTTGCTGTTATTAAATATGCGCCCACTTCGAGTCCTGTAAAATCAACACTTGAATCATTTATTTTAGTTTTTGTAGCAGTAGGTGTTGTTGGTAAATATTTTTTATATAACTCTTCATAATTAATTACAGCTGGTTCTACTTCAAGATTAACTAATGTAGAATCCTTTTTTAATGCCTCTCCTACCCAATCTGATACTTCCCATTTACTCTGCGCATCGTTAAATTTAACAACCTGATAAATACTCACTGTTGTATTATCATTTGGTGTCAATTTGTCAACTGTAATTGTTGCTGTATTAGGTTGTGCTGCAAATGTTGGAATACTCATTGCGAGTACCATGGCCAGTGTTAATAACACTGCAAAGATTTTTCTCATCTTCTTCATAATCTTGTCTCCTTTTCATTATCGGGCTTTGCCCATTTTTTTTATTGTTCCCTTATGCGGGATAATTACGTTTTTTTGTGGCAAGGAGCCACTGAAAAAATCAATCGTTACAATTATTTTCCCAGCACCTCCCTGCATTTGTTTTTATATAAGATCCATGCGGCTGCAGACATAAGTACCATGCCGCCGATCATATACCAGTAAATTCCGCTACCACCAGTTGATGGGAGTGAGTAGAGCTTAATGTTTTCGATAAAAAATGCTCCATCCTTGCTTTTAACAACATCTCCATTTAATTTTACTTCAACTGACTGATCATCATTTACTAGAACCTGCCATACATTGGCAGAAAGTGAATATCCATCTGGTGCTTTTGTTTCTTTCAGAACATATTTTCCAGGAACTAATTCATTCACTGTTGCTCTTCCATACGAATCAGTCTTGATCTTGTCAGTTACTAGGTTACTTTCCTTATATGTGTAGTCATCATTTGCTGTATAAAGTGCAAATTTTGCATTTTTCAGAAGATGTTCTTTATTATTTTTTTCAACTTTTATCAGATTCAAGTTTGTAACAATCTTTGTATTTGTAATTGTCTGAGTAATCATTGTTCCATCTTCTGATACTGCTTTTTCATCATAAGACACTTTATATTTTGTATCGGTATTATTTGCTTTTGCCACAATAATGTTATTTGCTTCTACTTTGACATATCCTTTACCATTGATTGTAAATTCTGCATTTTCATTTACTGTTACCGGTCTAAGCTCATAAACCAAATCAGATGAACTCACATTTCTAAAAACATCACTGTATTTATTATTTTCACTCAGTTCAACATAACTTGATGCTGTTCCATCCGCTTTATAAAGTCCTGCATATATAGAACTGTGCTTTATACCTCTATCTGACCATACTTTATTAACTGTCAGATCTACTTTTAATGTGTTTGTTATTATTACATGAGCATCCTTTTCCAAAGCAATCTTTCCGTCAGAACCTGTTACTGTACCACGATCACATGAACCATCTTCAACTTTTTTTATCGGATCCTTATATTTTGAATCATCTGGTTTAATTTCGTTTACCTTGAACTCAGTTCCTGAAAGAAGTTGATCAATTACAATCGTCTCATCCGGTGCTACGTCAGATATTATTCCCTGAGAACTAGCATTTCCTTCTCTAAGAAACTTGCCAGCTTTATTTATGACTTCATATCTTCCATCATAAGGGATAAACTGCCCATTCTGTCCTGTAAGATATACTTCAAAGCTGAATTTATCTGTAGTAGATAACCCATTCATCTGCTTGGTAATCTTTAGTTTGTTCAAATTCTTTGCATTACAGGTGTTTTTAAATTCTACCCTTGCTGCATTACCAGCAGTTTTCTCTTCACTTTGTGCCAAGTAAGTTTCAGTTTGCTCTGGTACCTTACCGTTGGATGTTTCAACTAGCTTTCCATTCAAATCGTGATATGTTACTTCCCAGTCTGTAATGTCAACCTTATCAAATTGATCCGAAAGGATACCAACTTCTTCCGCATAGAACTGGAGTCCTGAATCAATCCCCTCGAATACCGCTGATTCTCCTGCCTTTAAAGTAAATATATTATTTGCTCCCACATATCTTACTTCATCTGTAAGAGAATCATTTTTCTTAACTCTGTATGGTGTTCCTTCTGGAATTGCATTATACTGAACCGGCTCCTGCTTTCTGTCTTCTTCATCTTCAAGATATGCTTTGAACTGAAAATCAGTACTTGTATACTTTTCTTTATCTGAATTTGCAAGACTTTTTACTATTTCAATAGAATTCGTTGGTCTTGGTGGAAGATTAAATTTAATTGAACAGTTTGAATCACCTCGTCCACGCTCCATATAGAAGAGTTTCAATGAATGACTGGTATAATCTGCAAATGTATCACTATCACTATTAAATACACTCCTTAATGTTGGATTTGACTGGTTATTTACGTATACTTCACCATTTGCAAAATTGATACTTCCTGTTGCCCTCTCATGGACACCTCCAAGATCAAGCACCAATTTGTTATCTATAAATACCCAGACATCATCATCACCAGAGAAACTAAATACCATATCCTGTCCATTAATTTTACCATTTTTCGGTTGTAAGAACTCAAAAGATATCATCATACCAAAAGCAAATTTATTCTGAGATGCACCATCATCCCAAGAAGAATATGGCATGAATGAAGCAACGTGACGATTTCCCTCACCTTTGTCTTTACTTCTCTCATATACTATAAAATTCTTTTCCGTATTCCTACTACTATCAATATCATAATATGCATAATTCTTATCGCTATCATAGCTATATGTTCCTGTCCTTGAATCATATGAAAACAGATGATTCAATCCTGTAACATATGTATGTGGTATAACCTTATCCCAGGTACCATCAAAAAGGCCGTTTAATGATGTACCATTTTTTAATACCGGATATCCATCCTTAAGATATCCTTCTACTAAATTCTGTTTTACCGCTTCACTTCCTGTATAATCTGCGCTACCAAATTGAAAAGAATCTTGATACTTCTGGTTTTCAGAATAATTTGCCATACTGATATTGATAAGATTTCTAGTATCAGCTGTCTTTATTGTTTTTGGAACCTCTCCTTTAGCATCTGCTGTATAAATAAATTTCACAGGATTACTTCCAACATCCATCCAGTTTTCACCATCTTCACTATACTGTATTGGTGAATTACTTGAACTTGATTCCCGTCTTAGGGCTTTGACTTCAACTGATTCTTCTCCGATTCCTACAACTGTACGTTCATATGTATAGTTATTTCCGCTCTCACTGTCTTTTACACTTGTCGGAATTATATCATTTGCACTTGTTGTATATAAGATATCTATATTTGTCAAATTTACTGTTGATTGTCCTGATGCATATAACATTATTCCGTTTTCTGAATAAAGTTTTGCCTCTTGTGTTAGTTTTGCATTTGAATAAACAAATATAACAGTCTGATCAGTTTTCAGGTTTCTATAAGTTGTATCTCCTTTATACTGATACTTCATAACTTCACTATTGGAATCTTTTTCTTTTCTTCCCATAAGTTTCGTTACTTTATTGCTATCTACCAGACTATATCCATCTCTTGATGTTGTTGCAATGTATGCGCCTATAAAGCGATATGTTGTTTCACTTTCCTTAAGTTGATACATTTCTTTATTTATTCCACTTGATGTAATAGTGCTCATGTATAGAACCGGGTTAGTATCTTCTGTTTCCAGAACCAGACTCTTTGTTGCATTTACTGAACTATTTAAATCAGTATATGTACTATCATTCTGTCTTACCAAATGTATTTTTTTGTCAAAACTAAATTCAACTGTATTTCCGCTTTTTCTTCTCCATGTGATTGTAAATACTGAAAAACTCTCTGTATTGAATTCTGCTTTTTGAATTTCACCATCTGTAGTAGTTTCAACGTTTGCCTGCCCCTGTTCTGTCATATTAACAACGTCTTGAACTTTACCATTCTGATCTTCAACAAAATGCATGACATCAATATTTGTATTTTTTTCTTCATTAACTTCTTCATCAACAGATACGACACTGATTTCTGATACGGTTGCCGGTACGGATGGTTCTGTGTAGTGCATGGAAACTTTTACGGAACCATCAACTGGTTCTATTTTATTTCCTTCACTGTCCTGGAAGTAAATATCGTATGCCAGGAAACCTGCGATTTCGTATCCATCTTCCTCAGCTTTTTCATTAAGCTTTGTTTCTGTTTCTGCGTACTGGTCAGGGTCTGTTTCCTGTACGATAGGAGTTACAACAAACTCTGCATTTCCTGGAAGAACATTTTTTGCAGCTGTTGCAGTTACAACCACATTGCCGATTGTCTGAGAGTAGGTTACTTCGTCTTCGACCTGAACGTCTGCTTCTTCTTCATTTGCATCTTCGTTTTCTGTACCCTGCTCTTCAGTCTCAACAACTTCCGCCATATCGCTTCTTACATAAGCATCTGTCTCTTCGTAGGAAACTTTGTACCAGGTGGATTCGTCTTCACCGGTTACTGTTTCAATAAGTGGAAGCTGAGTGTCTGTAGCTACTGTTGCGATCACTTCGGCTTCTGTGGAAGGAGCTACGCGAAGGTTAACTTCGTCTGTGATGATGCGGATCATTTTGGTCTGTTCCTGATCCGGTGCTTCTTCCGGATTCTGTTCTTCCTCAGAGTTTTCTACATTATTCTCTGTGTTGGTTTCTTCTCCGTTCTCTTCGGTATTTTCGGTGTTGGTGTCTGCATTTACTTCTTCGTTATTTACTTCACCGTTTTCTTCTTTATTCTCATTGTTTTCATTATCATCTGCTGCCGGTGTGCTGCTCCATACAAATGTGAATGCTGCGGTAGCTGCTGACTGGAAAGCTGCTTTTGTGAGCTGTCTGCTTTCATTTGTTTCAACTGTAAGCTGATCTTCTTCGGCTTTGAGCTCTGTCAGTTCCAGTTCGGAAGTTTCTTTGTTGGTTCTGATCATGGCTGCTGTCACTGTGGATGCGGCCGGGTCTGTCAGTTCCGGTGAAGAAGCTTCTTTATAAGTAAAGCTGTAATTAACTTTGCCTGCCGGTTCAACCGGGTTGCCATCTGCATCTGTAAAAGATACGTTGTAAGCGAGGAAGCCGTCGAGGTTTTTGCCCTGGCTCTGAAGCTGCTCTGTGATCTTGGCTGCCAGTTTGTTGTACTGGTCTGTCATCTCAGCATCTTCGGTGTTGTTCTCGACTGCTTTGACGGTCATCTGTGTTCCGTTTGGAAGGACACCTGCAGGAGCTTCTGCTTTGATCTCGATTGTTTCGTTTTTAAGATTTACGATACAGCTTACAGGCTGTGCTGCTTCTTCGGCTGGAGCGCTGCTCTCGGATGTTCCATCTGTGAACATGTTCTCGCCTGATGAGAAGTCGGCATCGCTGGAACCGAAATCATCGGATTCGCTGTATGTTTCGGCCGAACCCTCTTCCGATTCCGATTCAAAATTCACATCTGTGTCGAGATCGTCTCCTGTATCTTCGGATGTATCAGCTGCTGCGGAATCCTCCTCAACTTCGACCATGTCTACCATGTCATCGAAGGAGCTTGCCTGAGATACATAGTCTGTATTTATTAATACAGTGGAGCAGAACAGCACGATTGCAAACATCATACTGAGCACCCGACATGTCAGGCTTCTGTTCTGATTCCGTTTCCTTTTTTTGAATTTTTTATTATTTTCTCTTTTCATATTAACATCCCCTATTATATGCATGATGATAATAAAAAAATTATCGTTAACTGCTTCACGTACAACTTATTTAAGATTTAACGACATTATAACAGGTGAACTGTTTCGTCACCTATTTCGTCAGCCGCTTTCAGCAACATTTTTAGTACTATTTTGACAATTTTCGATTATTTTGAGTAAATCGAGCTCGCTGTTGAAATCTTCTCGCTCGTTGTTTTTCATATGATAGACACTTCCCTGCCATGTAGCGCTCTGACGGTATCTGACATATACTGCCAGGGTGTCTATGCTGCCTCTTTGTTCAAGGATCCATTCACGGTTGCTGACCTCTGTAAAAGAGATTTTTTTTTCATTTGCTGGTTTCTGCTGTTTGTCTTCGTATGTCCGCAGCTCTGTTGATGACTGAGGAAAGTTCAGCTCGTTCATGAATCGCTCCATATAGCGGAAGAGTTCATGAATACTTCGGAAGAATATTGGTTCTTCACTGTAATAACAGTAAAATCTTCCGGACCTTTCTACTCCGTCTATGTTGTCTATGCAGACATTTACGATATTGGAAGCAGAAATGTTGAGCTTTTCTTTCATCATTCATCCACCTCCAGTGCTCCATCAATCAATCTGATCAGTTCAAGTGCACTCCTGAAACTTTTCTTTTTATTGGCTTCTGCCCAGGTCACCTCACCCTGCCATGTGGCATTGTCACAGTGACTCACATGTACTACAAATGTCCCTGTATGTTTTTTTTTGCCTTTTTCCATCTGCTCTGTTCCTCCGTCAAGATCCGACCACTGTATTTTTATTTTTAATCACACGATAACACGCACTTATTTCAGAGTATTTTTATTATATCATTGGGGTTATTTCTTCAACTATTTCGTGATTCTGCTTTTTGAACATTTTTTCATATTTTTTCGACAATGTTTCTGATAATTTGCGAGGGGGGCTGAGATTTGGGGGGGACGGGAGATTTCCGGGCGCAAAAAAACCCGGAGGGGATCTCCGGGCTGAATAGTTTTACTTCTATATTAATTATTAATGTTGTTTGTTTTAGTCGTTGCAGACCTCACCGAGTGAAGCAACGTAGTAGTCGATTGATACGTTCTTGCGGCGGGTGAGTCTTTTGTTGAATTCTTTGTTGATTCGTTTTGATACGAGTGTGCAGTTTTCCTGGGTTATCCCTATCAGCATTACGAGATACTGCTGGATGTTGTATCGGGTGTAAAAATCGCCTTTACGGACTGCTTTCTGAATGGACTCGCGGAGAAGTTCTGAATAGTATTTCTGATTTTCGTTGTCTGTCTCGATATTTATAAAGTCCAGGGTGCAGAGCATCAGGAATACGGACATGCCGGTTCGTTCCATCATGCGGCCGAACACGTGGTAAACGTCCACGAAGCTTGGATAGGTGCAGTAGTAAGCGCCTTCGATGGATTCTTTTTCGCGGAGGCGGTACTTGATGTCTTCGATCGCGCCTGCTGCCTGAGAGGTTCGCTCTCCCATAAGTTTGAATCGCTCGAGCATTCCGGCAGATGGTGACAGGCCGAGTTCGTCGAACATCAGCTTGGTTGTTCTTTTGTAAACATCGAGGCCGTCTTTGTAGCGGGACATTCCGATGAGGCTGTCGATTTCCCATATCTGCCAGTCGTAGAATGGATAGATTTCGGCTGCGCTGTGTGCAACACGGTAGAGTTCTTCGAATTTTTCTTCGGTTTTCAGGTAGTGGCACAGTTCTTCGACACAGTCGAAATACATATCTCGACATGCGATGTTTTCTACTGCCGCCCAGTCCTCGCCCATCATATCCGGGAGGAATTCTCCGGTGTAGAGTTTCCATGCTTTGGCGTAGATTTCCATTTTGGTCTTTTGGGATTTTTCGTGACGTGCTGATTCGATTGTCTGCTTGAAGTCGCATACGTCTACTGAAGTTTCGATATCCGGGTCCCAGGTACACATTCCACCATTTATATTGATGTAACTGCTTTCCGGAAACCCCGCTGCGGTGAGCTGCTTTCGGAGCCTGAATATTGTGTTGTTGAGGCTGCCGTTTTTATTTTCGACATCGCTTCGGCCATACAGGGCATCGATGAGTGCTGCTTTGGAGATTCCTCCATCCTGTGTATGTAGAAGTAATAATTGAAACAGCTGTGTGGTCTTTGATACATTGTTACGGTCCAGGACCAGTTCTTTTCCTTTATATTCCAGTGTAAATCCACCTAACATTCGAACTTTCAGTATATTTTTCATACTTTTCTCCTTCAACAGATATCGTGTTCTGTTTCTTGTCTTTTCATTTTGATTAGACTTATCCTTATTTAGCATATCACTCAATATGTTAAAGTTCTACCACCAAAATACACAAAAAAAGACTGTTATTATTATTCAATCCTCTAATAACAACAGTCTTTTAAGCTCTATCTAGCAGATAATTCCTTTGCTATCTCATCTATTTTTTCCTGAGTATAACCGGTATACTCTTTTATCTTGTCCATAGTTTCATGATTCATAAGCATTTTCTCAATCAGCTCTCTTCGTCCAAATTCAATTCCCTCCTGTTTTGCTTCCTCCCGTAATTCATCAATTGCAAGACACATACTTGTTTCCTCCTTTTCTTCATTGAATTTCAGTTTTGAGTTAGTAAGTGTATTCAGCATGACTACCGTTTCTGTCTTCATGTTCTGAAATCCGTCATCGGTTTGGATCAGGTCAACCAGTTTTTCTTTTTCCTTCGAATATTTGATATACAACAGTACTTCCCGCAGATCTGTGTGAAAACGGTTGATTTCTCTGTTACGACCGAACGGCCGAAGATAATAAGATACAGTTTCCTGTAAAGAACAAAAAGAAATGTGATGCTTTGTTATATTTTAGCACAATATGCTCCGCAAGTCCATGAGAACATTTTGCTCTTTTTTCGACATAAAAAACAATCCCACCGCAATTGTTGTAGGATTCTTAATATCAACTTGGTGATAGGCATCTGCAAATTCATATCCAGCAAGTTGTGGATGCTTCCAACCCCGACCAGGCATCTGCAGCTCCAATACTAGCAAATTGCAGATGCTTCCGATCCTGACCAGGCATCTGCAAATCCAATTCCAGCAAGTTGCAGATGCTTCCAACCCCGACCAGGCATCTGCAAATCCAATTCCAGCAAGTTGCAGATGCTTCCGACCCTGACCAGGCATCTGTAGCTCCCAAAACAACAAATCAAAGATGCCCACCGGTGAATTTTTTTCTCAAATTCGCTGGTGGGCATCTTTATTGCATCTCTATTTCATCAAATAGCTATATATGTCTCTTTTTGATACACCGCGGTCTTTCGCGACCTGCTTCATGGCATCTTTACGGGACATTCCCTTTTTTTCATAAATTTCCATATGTTCTTCTATGGAAATCTCTTCCCACGAGGCAGCTGCTTCTTCTTTCAGTTCCTGACGGCTTTTGCCCTCGATAACCAGGACACATTCCCCAAGTGGCTTCTCTTTCTCATAATAAGCAAGCAGGTCATCAATCGTTGAATGGAAGGCTGTCTCATGCTTCTTGGTCAGTTCTCTGCAAAGTGTCATTCTGCGGTTTCCAAGGGTTTCCCTCAGATCTCGCAGTGTCCTTACAAGTTTATGCGGAGCCTCATACAAAATGATCGTCCGGGTCTCATTGACAAGCTCTTCCAGAACTTCTTTGCGCTCTTTTTTGTCCATCGGAAGAAATGCTTCAAAAGCAAACCGTCTGGTAGGAAGTCCTGATAATGTAAGCGCGGTAATGCATGCTGCCGGACCCGGAAGGGATGTTACTTCGATTCCGGCCTCATAACACATCGCAGCCAGTTCTTCACCCGGATCCGAAATTCCCGGTGTGCCCGCATCCGTGATCAGTGCGATATTCATACCGTTCTGCATCTTCTCGATCAGTGTATATGCTTTTTCAATCTTGTTATATTCGTGATAACTGGTCATCGGTGTTTTGATTTCAAAATGATTCAGCAGTTTAATACTGTTTCGGGTATCTTCTGCCGCGATCAGATCCACTTCCTTCAATGTGCGGAGTACTCGAAGTGTAATATCTTCCAGATTTCCGATTGGGGTTGCACAAAGATATAATTTTCCACTCATCCGGGAATCCCCTTTCTCTCAGATTATTTGATTCTTTTATACTCTTCCGTATATTTCAAGAATATCACTGGTATAAACACCTGGTTTCTCATAGACGATCAATGGTCGCTCCACCGTTATTCTGGAATTTCCACCTTTTCGTGCTTCGATCAGAACCATATTGGGTTCACGATCTATGTACGGGTACACCAGCTGCATTCTCTTGGGTTCCAGTTTATATTTCATGAGAACCTGAAAGATTTCTGCCAGACGGAAAGGTCTGTGGACCATATAAAAACGTCCTCTGTCTTTCAGCACTGCTGCTGCCTGGCTCACTACATCTTCCAGTGTACAGAGAATCTCATGTCTTGCAATTGCTTTTGCCATGTATGGGTTCTGCAGACCATGCTGTCCGATCATATAGGGCGGATTGCTTGTCACTGCATGAAAAGAAGCTGCTCCAAAAATTTCAGCAGCTTCCTTTATGTCTCCGCATACGATATCAATATCAGCTTCCAGATGATTGTACGATACGCTTCGTCTCGCCATATCTGCACATTCTTCCTGGATCTCAAGTCCTGTCAGATGTGAACCCTTGTCTTTGGCTTTCAGCAGAAAAGGAATGATTCCCGTTCCGGTTCCCATATCCAGAACCTTTTCATTCTGTCGGATATCTGCAAATCCAGATAACAGAACTGCGTCCATTCCGAAGCAGAACTTTTCCGGATTCTGTATCACATACAAACCATTCTGAAGATCATCAACCCGTTCTCCCGGATATACCAGATCATTCTGCGGATTTTTTTCCATGGGATTTAGAATCTCCTTCTTTTTACTCAATGTCCCTTGTTTCTTTGTCAGTGTTCTTTGCTTTTTTCTTGCGTGACCGGAATTTCAGTTCTCCTACCGGATATTCCTGAATCTCCTTTTCATCATTGACTTCCACGATTACTTTGACTCTCTGTCTGAGAACATTTACACTGTGTACGATTCCCTGTAATCCATCCGGAAGAGTAACCGTATCTCCGGTTCCTGGAAGGCTCTTGTTCAGTGCTTCGTAGGTTTCCTGCTCATTCTTGAGACAACACATCAATCTGCCGCAGACACCGGAAATCTTGGTCTGGTTCAGTGACAGATTCTGCTCTTTTGCCATCTTGATAGACACAGGTGCAAACTCGGAAAGATAGGTGTGACAGCAAAGCTGTCTGCCGCAGATGCCGATTCCCCCAAGAATCTTAGTCTCATCTCTTACTCCGATCTGGCGAAGTTCGATTCTTGTCTTAAAGATAGCTGCCAGGTCCTTGACCAGCTGACGGAAATCAATTCTTCCATCTGCCGTAAAATAAAACAGCACTTTGTTATTGTCAAATGTATACTCCGCATCGATCAGTTTCATTTCCAGACCATGTTCGCGGATTTTTTTCTGGCAGATTTTAAATGCCTCTTTTTCTTTCAGGCGGTTCTGTTTCTCCCTGTCCTCATCTGCCTGTGTGGCAACGCGAAGGACTTCTTTCAGCGGATGGACCACCTCATCCTCACCCACTTCTTTCGGTCCGAGTACAACTCGTCCGAACTCCACACCGCGGGCAGTCTCTACGATCACATGATCACTGATCTTCATTTTATAGTTTTTCGGATCAAAATAATAAATCTTTCCGACATTTCTGAATCTTATACCAACAATTTTTGTCATTCTATCTCTCCCTGATTGTCAGGAACAGAAGTTCAAGTGCAAGTTCAAAATTAACGTTTGCACGAAGCCTTACTTTTGTTTTTTCCAGTGCTTCCAGAATCTTTTCCAGGTTCTCATAGGAACGCTGGCTCGCCTGTTCCTTTATATAATTGATTTCTTGTTTAAATACCAGGTTGTCAACCTCCTGAGTTGCCTTAAACATAAGAACATCCCTGAACCAGAACTGGAAAATATCCAGATAATCACTGATATTCTGCTTTTCATCAGAAAGTGCCTTGATCTCATCGGACAGTTCATATACTTCCATCGTATTTACATACTTGAGAATCTTCAGGGCTTTCTCCGTCATTCTGGAAAACTCTTCTGATGTAGCAGCTTCTTTGGCTCTGCCAATACTTCCCTGTGCAAAGGAAGCATCTATCTCTGCCTGATAATCCGGCACATGAAGCCGTTCCATCAGGTATTTCTTAACAAGGCTGTCATCAACCACCTTCAGATCCAGACGCACACATCTGGACTGGATCGTCGGCAGAAGTGCATCCACATTGCTGGTCAGCAGCATGATCACTGCATATTCCGGTGGTTCTTCTATTGTTTTGAGAAGAGCATTCTGTGCCTGTACCGTCATCATCTCCGCATCAGGAATAATGTAAATCTTGTGCGGACTGCTGTATGGCTTAATCGCAACATCGTGAATCACCTGTTCCCGGATCTCATCAATAGAGATTGTACCAGGTTTCTCATGATTGACCATAATGATGTCCGGATGATTCTTGCCCAATGCCTTCTTACAGGAGTCACATTTCTGACATGGCTCTGTTCCACCGGCTTCACACTGCAGTGTCATCGCATATGTGGTTGCAAGAAGCTTCTTGCCGGATCCGGGTCTGCCTGTAAAAATATATGAATGGGAAACTTTTCCCGTCTTCATGGCATTTTGGAGATGCCGGATAATTTCCTCGTGTCCGATAATATTATTGAAACTGACCATTCAGAATCACCTCTCTTGTTTATAGTTTCATATACGAATCTTTGTTCGCTATAGAGTCATTATACCATACTTTATTAGCCATTCAAAACTATTTTTAACTATGACATGGAATTTATATATTTTATAATATTTTTGACACATAAATCCAAATCATCATTAACAAATCGCTTCTGTATTTCTGCTTCCTTTATTTTCTCTTCGGAAAAATCCTCCTCATCCGCAAGAAAACGTCTGCAAAGTTCTTTATACTTTGGTGTTTCCTGTTCCTGCTCTCTTCGGATTGCACGGATCAGACGTTCTCCATCTTCTACTTCAATATAAACAGGTATGACGGATTCTTTTCCGTAATAACATTTCATCTTCTGAAAAGACTCTAACGTACCGATTCCAAGATAATTTCCGTTCTTAAGGTCAATCTGTCCGTCGTCCGCTGTAAAATAAGTCCATATTCCATAAACGGTATTGTAGGCACGGGATTCGATTACCTTTCCCGCTGTCTCAAACTCCTGCAGTCTGCGCTCGTCTGTAAAATAATACTGTACACCATCTTTTTCTCCGTCACGTATCGGTCTTGTTGTATACAGGACCAGTTTTTTCAGATTCAGTTCTTTATTACCGGCCAGTCTGGAATATATTTTATCTTTTCCAGAGGCACTTTTACCCATAATATAAAAAATCTTACCCATGAATTTCTTCGTCTTGCTCCTTTGTACTCTGGGGCTGTTGTTCTACCACAAGGATCGTCTTATTTGTATAGTCTTCCAGTCCCTGCAGATATAACCCCTTATCCATGTATATTCTCATATTACGGATAAATTGTCCAGTAATCTGTTCTCCCGGAGTGATCAGCGGAATTCCCGGTGGATACAGATAAGCAAATTCTGCTGAGATTCTGCCGATGCTTTCTTCCAGCGGACATTTTTCTGTCGGTGCTTCCATGGCATCTGCCATAGACATCATCTGCGTCAGTACAAAATGCATGGATCTGGTGTCCAGTTTTTTATTTTCTTCTGCCGGTATTCCTGCTTTTATCAGGTCTGCCTGTTCCTGATCCAGTTCTTCGATTGCCTGACACAATCGCTCAAAACCTTCTTCACGGTCTCCTACTGATGCAATAGCGAGCACATAATTTTCGGACTCCATTTCCATCTGAATATGGTAGCGGTCAAGAAGGATATGATACAGGTCACTTCCTGACAGTAAAGAAGCTCTGGTAGAAAAGACCAGTTTGGAACGGTCATAATCGAAGACTCCATTCTTTCCTTTGACCGGATCTACCAGGCGGATATATTTGCACACGGAAAGTCTCTTTCTTGTCTGTTCCAGTATTCTGGTGAAATCACGGAACATCTGTTTTCCTTCTGCTGCCATCGTATCCATACAGGCATCGATACTTGCCATCAGAATATACGACGGGCTGCTGGTTTGATAGATTCCCATAAATCTGCGGATCAGCCTGCTGTCAACGCGGTCGCTACAGTTATGAAGTACGGCAGTCTGTGTCATGGCCGGCAGTGTCTTGTGAAAACTCTGGATCACGAGATCTGCCCCAAGTTCTGCTGCCGAAGCCGGAAAATAATTTGAAAAATGAAAATGTGCTCCATGTGCTTCATCTACGATCAGCGGCACTCCATATTTATGTGCGATCTCTGCAATCTCTTTTACATCTGAGACAACACCGTCATACGTAGGTGAAGTGATCAGTACCGCCTGTATCTCCGGATTCTCAGCCAGACATCTTTCCACTTTGTCCGGAAAAATTCCGCCGTTTATCCACCACTCACTGTCCATCTGTGGATAAATATAGGCAGGTTTCAAATTTCTAAGATAGATGGCATGATACACTGCTTTGTGGCAGTTTCTTGCAACAAGGATCTGTCCATTCCTCGGAACCGCCGCTGAGATTGCCGCAAGAAGTGCTGCGGTACTTCCATTAACACTGTAAAAGCTCTCTCTGGTCCCATACAGTTTCGCCACATTCTGTTGTGCCTCCAGAAGAAGGTCTTCCGGATGATGGAGATTATCAAAGCCTTCTATCTCAGTGATATCTCTTTCAAGAGGGAACTCCCCTCTGACAGATGCGGAATTTCTTTTGTGCCCCGGCATGTGAAACGGATAGTAATCAGCGCGGCTGTATTCTTCTAATTTTCTGTATAATCTCTCCATTAAAGATTCTCCATGTCTGTTATACCTTGAAGCGATAACCTACTCCCCATATAGTCTCTATATACTGAGGCTTCGCTGTATTGAATTCGATTTTTTCACGGATCTTCTTGATATGAACCGTGACAGTTGCAATATCTCCTACAGATTCCATATCCCAGATCTGGCGGAACAGTTCTGCTTTTGTAAATACGCGGTTCGGGTTCTCTGCCAGAAAAGTAAGGAGATCAAATTCCTTGGTCGTAAATGTTTTTTCTTCTCCGTTTACCCAGATACGTCTCGCAGTCTTGTCTATCTTGATGCCACGGATTTCAATAATATCATTCTTTACCACACTGGAACCTACCAGTCTGTTGTATCGCTCCATATGTGCTTTTACTCTGGCCACCAGTTCACTCGGACTGAATGGCTTGGTCATATAATCATCCGCGCCAAGACCGAGTCCACGGATCTTGTCAATATCATCTTTCTTTGCAGATACCATAATGATCGGGATATTTTTCTCCTGACGTACCTGACGGCATATATCAAACCCATCTACTTCTGGAAGCATCAGATCCAGGATAATCAGATCATAATCTTCATTGAGTGCTTTTTCAAGGCCCACATCTCCTCTGTTTGCTATCTCTACTTCAAATCCGGAAAGTTCCAGATAATCCTTCTCCAGATCTGCAATTGCTTCTTCATCTTCGATGATCAGTATTTTACTCATTTCATAGGTACCTCCTGATATTTTCTCAAAACAAAGTACATGATCGTTCCGATTCCTTCCCGACTGGTCGCCCACACTTTGCCACCGTGATCCTCCAGAATCTTACGAACGATAGAAAGACCGATTCCGCTTCCTCCCTTGGATGAATTACGTGAAACATCCGTCCTGTAGAAACGGTCAAAAATATACGGCAGATCTTTGGCCGCAATTCCCTTGCCATTATCCTCAATCTCAACCTGCACGAAATCTCCGACATCTTTTACTCTTATCTGTATAATGCCCTTCATTCCGTTCTGCTTATCCATATATTTGATGGCATTGCTGATGATATTATGAATCACTCTTCGTATCTGTTCGCCATCTGCAATTACAAGCACATCTTTATCTACATAATTTGCATAGCAGAGCTGGATACCTCTTGTTTCCAGCTCCAGTCCCACTTCTTCTGCGCAGTCAGAGAAATAATCTTCTACATTCAGCTTACTGAATGTATATGGGATACGGTTCGTATCAATTTTAGAATAGAACGTCAGCTCATTGATCAGATGATCCATCTCATTGGTCTTATTGTAAATCGTCCGGACATAGCGGTCCATCTTCTCCGGTGTATCTGCCACACCATCCATGATTCCTTCTACATATCCCTTCACCGCTGTGATCGGAGTCTTGAGGTCATGGGAAATGTTGCTGATCAATTCTTTATTTTCTTTATCCATGGCGATTTTTTCTTCTGCTGATTCTTTCAGCCTGCGGCGCATCTCTTCAAAATCCCGGCAAAGCTCCGAAAATTCATCGGTTCCCTCGACATCCAGAACAAAATCCAGATTTCCTTCCTTGATATTCTGCGTCGCCTTTCGCAGTTTGACCAGCGGCGCCGCCACACTTCTGTATATCCACAGACCCACAGAAACGCCTGTGAAGATAAGAATGATAAAAGCAGTAAAAAAAAGATCCTTCGTCATGATCTGGATTCTTGCCTGACTGCTTCCCGTATCGGAAATTGTAATATCATAGGATGTCTCCTGCGCAGATTCACTATTGGCTGCATTCCTGTGCTGTGTCTCACTGATTCCAAACAGGGCAGCAGCAAATAAAAGAAGCGGTACCAATATTACCATCATGAATCCCACAATGATTCTGTTTTTCAGTTTCATGAAATTCCCTCGTTTCTGTAAAACTTATAATTGCTTCTTAAGCAAAAAATGAACGCACAATACCGAAGTTATTCTTCGCTATATATGCGTTCATTATATCATATCACTATATTCTTATCTCTAAATTTTCTATAAAATCCATGAAAAAACGGTAGTTTTGAAAACCGTTGTGTATTTTACAGATATTTCTTAAGATTTTCGACTTTGTCCAGTTTTTCCCATGGAAGATCTACATCTGTACGTCCGAAATGTCCGTAAGCAGCAGTCTGTTTGTAGATTGGTCTTCTCAGGTCAAGCATACGGATGATTCCTGCCGGACGAAGATCGAAGTTTTCACGAATGATTTCTACAAGTTCTGTATCGGAAAGTTTGCCTGTTCCAAATGTGTTCACATTGATGGAAGTAGGTTTTGCTACACCGATTGCATAAGAAAGCTGGATTTCACATTTGTCAGCCAGTCCTGCTGCAACAATATTCTTTGCAACATAACGTGCTGCATAAGCTGCGGAACGGTCAACTTTTGTGCAGTCTTTACCAGAGAAAGCACCGCCGCCATGACGTCCTGCTCCACCGTAAGTATCAACGATGATCTTACGACCTGTAAGTCCACTGTCACCATGAGGTCCACCGATTACAAAACGTCCTGTAGGATTGATGAAATATTTTGTCTCGTCATCAACCATATCAGCAGGAATGATTTCATCGAATACATATTTTTTGATATCTTCATGAATCTGTTCCTGTGTAACTTCCGGATCATGCTGTGTAGAGCATACAACTGCATCGATACGGATCGGTTTTCCTTCTTCGTTATATTCAACAGTTACCTGTGTTTTTCCGTCTGGTCTTAAGTATGGCAGAGTTCCATCTTTGCGGACTTTTGTCAGCTGACGTGCAAGTTTGTGTGCCATGTTGATCGGATATGGCATATATTCTTCTGTTTCATTGGAAGCATATCCAAACATCATACCCTGGTCTCCGGCACCGATCGCATCGATCTCGTCTTCACCCATTTTTGCTTCCAGAGCTTTGTCAACTCCCATTGCGATGTCTGTGGACTGCTCATCGATTGCTGTGATAACTGCACATGTTTCTGCATCAAAACCGTATTTTCCACGTGTATAGCCGATTTCTCTTACGGTATCTCTTACGATTTTCTGGATGTCAACATAAGCACTTGTTGTAATCTCACCCATTACAAGTACAAGACCTGTTGTTGTTGCTGTCTCGCATGCAACACGTCCCATCGGGTCTTCTTTCATGATTGCGTCAAGAATCGCATCAGAAATGGCATCGCACATTTTGTCCGGATGGCCTTCTGTTACTGATTCAGAAGTAAATAAAATTTTTTCTTTCTCCATTGTTAACCTCTTTCTGTAAATAATCAGTTAAATGTTCTACGGATTGTTCCGTTACTTTGTAAATCCCACAATCCTTCAATAACAAAATAAGACAGCCCCAACAACAGGACTGTCTTGAAATTTATTTCAATCCTCTTATTGTTCGATGTCTCGCTCAGGTTGGCACCTTCCTCATACATAAAGGGGTTGCCGTGGCTTCTCAGATCCTTTGTATCTCCACCACTCTGAATAAAAGGCCGTTTTATTTAGTTATTCTTAGTTGATATTGCAGTACATACAATATACTCATTTTATATAATTGTCAAGTATAAGAAGTGACAATTTTTATCATCCTACGCGAAGACGGAATTTCTGGATTTCTTTCTCACTGGAAACTTTCTCAATCTCAGCACCGAGACTTCTCAGTTTCTCTTCGAAATTCTCATATCCACGCTGGATATAAACGATATCATCAACAACAGTGATTCCGTCTGCTGCCAGACCTGCAATGACAAGTGCTGCTCCTGCACGGAGATCCGGTGCACTTACTCTTGCGCCTGTCAGTTTCTTGACACCGTCGATGATTGCTGAATTACCTTCGACTTTAATGCATGCTCCCATTCTGGAAAGCTCGTCCGCATATTTGAAACGGTTTTCAAAAATACTCTCCGTAACAATACTGGTTCCTTCTGCAAGTGCCAGAGTTACTGCGATCTGCGGCTGCATATCTGTCGGATATCCCGGATAAGGAAGTGTCTTCACATGTGTGCGGTGAAGTCTCTTGCCTGCACGTACACGTACAGCATCATCAAATTCTTCAACCTCACAGCCGATTTCTTCCAGTTTGGCTGTAGTTGCTTCCAGATGTTTCGGGATAACATTCTTAACGGTAACATCACCACCGGTTGCTGCAGCTGCGAACATAAATGTTCCGGCTTCAATCTGATCCGGGATGATGGAATATTCAGTACGGTGAAGTTTCTCAACACCTTTGATACGGATAACATCTGTACCTGCACCTTTGATGTTGGCGCCCATGCTGTTCAGGAAGTTCGCAACATCAACGACATGCGGCTCTCTTGCTGCATTCTCAATTATCGTACGTCCTGACGCCATAGATGCTGCCATCATGATATTGATCGTAGCTCCTACAGAAACTACATCTAAGAAGATATGACTTCCGTGAAGATTCTCTGTCTCGGCAACGATCGCACCGTGAAGAATATTCACAGATGCACCAAGTGCACGGAATCCTTTGAGATGCTGGTCGATCGGACGACTTCCGATGTTGCATCCGCCAGGAAGTGGTACTTCTGCATGCTTGTATTTACCAAGTAATGCACCCAGAAGATAATAGGATGCACGGATTTTTTTAATATATTCATAATCAACACTGATGTCGTTGATCGTAGAACCATTGATTTTTACTGTAGATCTGTCAATTCGCTCTACCTGTGCGCCAATACCGGCGATTGCTTCCAATAAAACATTAATGTCTCTTACATCAGGCAGGTTCTCGATAAGGATTGTTTCATCCGTCATAATTGCTGCAGAAAGAATTGCAAGTGCAGCATTTTTGGCGCCACCAATTTCTACTTCTCCCACTAACGGGTTGCCGCCTTTAATTACATACTGTTCCATAAAGCACCTCTATAATTATTTTCACTCCGTAAGCCGAAGCAAATATCAGAAATTTATTATCAGACTTTTAAAAACTTTTAATACTTTGTTAAAAAGCTCAGTTTCGTATTATAACACAAATTTCACATTTGTAAATAAAAATTTCCTCTGTACGCTTCTGCTCCCCTGCTTTTCAATGGTTACTCTTACTTTTCTTTCAGTGTTTTCAAAAGAATCTCCAGACTTGCTTCCAGATCTTTCCCCTCTTCATCTATCACAATATCTGCGTACTTTTCGTACAATGGAGTTCTTTCTTCATACAGATTCGTAAGGGTCTGTCCTTCTCTCAGCAAAACGCCTCTGCCCTTCAGATTTCCGAGTCGCTTTGAAAGAGCATTTAAAGACAATTTCAAATACACAACGGTTCCTATGGATTTCAGATGTTCCATGGCTTCTTCGCAGTAAACAACGCTTCCACCTGTTGCAATGACCGTATTCTCTGCCTCTATTGATGCATTGACACGATTCTCAACATCTTTAAATCCTTTATATCCTTCTTCTTCTATGATTTCGGACAGGCGTCTCTTTTCCTGTTTCTGAATCAGAAGATCGGAATCAAGGAACTGATAGCCCAATACCTTCGCCAGTACAACCCCTATTGTACTTTTTCCTGCTCCCGGCATTCCTATCAACGTTATATTATTCATAAAATTTCTTTTCTCCTGTCTCTTATGAATTGCTTAAAGAATATTTTACCATAAACAGCAGTATTCTGCAATCTCTTTTAAATCAAGGCTTGGCGGTCTTTTTCGTTTTTGGGGGAACAGCTTTTTTACGTTTTTTTACACTGTATCCAAAAGTTCCCAGCTTCTTTCCTGTGCCAAGATATTCTCCATGAGAATAGACCAGCGGTCTGGCTCTGTTCAGATCAAAACGATTATTTTCGTCCATATAGCGTTCGTCTGCATGAACTGCAACAACCTCTGCCAGAAACATATGATGTGAACCAAGCTCTCTGATTTCTTTTACTCTGCATTCGATCGACACCGGAGCCTCTTTTATCATCGGTGCTTTTACGATATCCGCCTTTTCTCTCGTAAGTCCGGTCTCTTTGAATTTATCTACATCACGTCCGGATCTGACTCCACAGTAATCCGTTGCTGCAGCAAGTTCTTCTGTTGTCAGATTGATCACGAATTCTCCGGTTTCTTTTATCATGTGATAGGAAAAACGCTCCGGTCTTACTGAAATATAAGCCATCGGAGGATTGGTACAGATGGTACCAGTCCATGCAACCGTTATAATATCATCCTGCCCTTTCCCATCTGTAACGCTCACCATGACTGCCGGGATCGGGTAGATCATATTGCCTGGTTTCCATGTTTGTTTTGCCATTTGTTTTCCTCCGATTTATACGTAATCGCTGCCGATCATCTGTGCGGCCTCCATAAGTGGCGGAATCAGCTGTTTCTTACGTGATACGACACCTTTCAGATAAATCGTTCCATCCTTAGGTTCAATCTTAAATGCATTGACAGCCATTTCCTCACTTCCCTCGCCATAGAACAGAAGCTCTGTAGACTGCTCCATAATATCTGTCAGCATAAAGTATACTCTTGATACACCGTGACGTCCGCATTCGCTGACCATAAACGGAATCAGACGCTCTTTGATCTCGCGCAGTTCATCTGCATCCATGGAGCTGATCTGACCTACACCGAAGCAGATATCTCCCTCTGCAATAAACTTCTTGTAATCCTGATAGAAGATTTCCTCCGGAGATTTGTCTTTCAGATTGCTTCCTGCCTTAAACATTTCTCTTGCAAATTCTTCAATGGAAATGTCTGCAATAAGTGCAAGTGCACCTGCAGCCATTTTGTCCTGCAGTGTACAGGTCGGAGAACGGAACATCAGTGTATCAGAAATGATCGCAGCGCAGAGAAGTCCGGCTATTTTAGGCGGAATCTCCAGTTTCTGTTCTCCATACATCTGATACATGATCGTGCCTGTACAGCCAACCGGCTGATTGCGGAAACTGATCGGCTGCATTGTCTGCAGTGTGCCCAGTTTGTGATGATCAATGATCTCCATGATATCAGCCTTATCAATATTATCTACAGCCTGGTCTTTTTCATTATGATCTACCAGAACCACTTTTTTCCTGTGCATGTCCAGGAAATTACGTCTGGAAATCGTACCAATACATTTGCCTTTTTTGTTGATGACCGGGAATGCACGATGACGATGTTTGATCATTACTTCCTGAATATCATCTGTAAAATCTTCTGTGTTAAATGTAACCAGATTATCTGTTTTCATGATATATTTAACAGGAATACTCTGATTGATCAGACGTGAGATCGTAAAGGTATCATACGGAGAAGAAATAATGACTATATCTTTCTCATGTGCCAGTTTCAGTACCTTTTCGGTAACTTCAATCCCCATTCCAACGATGATACAGCTTACATTCTGCTCAATCGCCTGCAGATGGTCTTCTTCACGATTACCCATGATGACCATATCATTTTCTTCTACATATTCTTTCATCTTATCCGGATTGGCAGTTGCTACCATAATCTTTCCCTGGATAAAATATCCATGTGCGTTACCTTCGATCACTTTTCCTCCGATTGTCTCAGCGATTCGCTGATACTGCGTTCTCGCTCTGGAAAGAAGATAGCTGTCTGTTGTATCCATATATGTTTTTGCAATATCACCAATTGTGATCAGGCCTTCCAATGTGCCGTCTTTTTCACGAATCGGCAGAGAAACGATGCTGTTTTCCTGCATCAGATCCCATGCATTTTTCAGTGACATGCTCTTATTTGCTTCCGGACTCAGGCGGATATCCATATCCTTTACCTGTGTTCCTATATTGCTTAAGTATCCTGGTGGATGTACTCCAAAACGATTCAGTACATATTCTGTTTCTTCATTGATCTGTCCTGCACGTTTTGGAATATATCTGCTTTCCTGCGTAGTTCTGTTTTTGATATCACAATAGGCGATTGCAGAACAGATGGAATCTGTATCCGGATTTTTGTGTCCGATAACAAAAATTTTTTCCTGATTTTTCATAAAAATAAAATCCTCTTATTAATCAATCTAATTTAATGTTTGCAAAAAGTGATCCCAAAGAAGTCGTTGCCTGCTCTCCTGCATCCGGCACTTCGTAAACCTCTTCTTCGATTTCCTTTGCCATCATATCTGTTGCTTCTTTGATGCTGAGACTGAGTTTGCCATCTTTGATCGCAGTAACTTTGACCTTTACCGTATCTCCCACTGCCAGAACCTCTGATGGTTTCTTGATCCTTTTTTCACAGATCTGTGAAATGTGAACCAGGCCGGAAAGTCCATTTCCAAGATTTACAAATGCCCCATATGGCTGAAGACTCTCTACAGTTCCTTCTGTTACAAAACCAATCTCCAGGTTTGAAACTTTATTTTTTCTTTCTTCTTCCGCTTTTGCTCTGAGAATTTCTTTGGCAGAAAGAATCAGTTTCTTACTTTCTTTGTCTACATCCAGCACCTGTACCTGAATCGGTTTATTCAGATATTCTTCTGTGTCCTCCACATAATTCAGTGCAAGTTTGGATGCTGGAATAAATCCCCTTACACCTTCCACATACGCAATAACACCGGCATTTGTGATTCCTTTTACTACAACATCCAGCACTTCACCGGATTCTTTCAGTTCTTTTAATTTATCCCATGCCAGCACGTCTACTGCCTCAACTCTGGAAAGAAGAATATTTCCCTGTCCATCGTCTTTTCTTACAACTGTTGCAGAGACTTCATCTCCTTCATGTACTTCATCCTTCAGGCTGAATCCCGGTTCTCTGCTGTAGTTTTCTGCCGGAATCACGCCCTCTGCATAATATTTCAGATCAAGGATTACTTCTTTTTCATCTACACTGATTACAGTCCCTGTAAGAATATCGCCTTCTTCTATTGTTTTCATAGACTCTTCCAGTTCTTTTTCATAATCTTTCATTGATTCAGCCATGATTTTCCGTTCTCCTTTACTTATACTTGTTATTCTTTATTTATTATCTGTATTATAGCATGCCACATGTTTTCGCAATGCATTTCCTTCAATACATTCTTTTGTACCCTTATATCAATTATATTATAACCTGTAAAATAAAAAAAGCCCCCAAAATAGGGGCTTATAAACGAGGAGTGCCCCGGCAGTGGTTTACCGGGGCGATTATTATGAAAAAATTTATGTGTAATGAAGAACATTACAACGTCTGTTTTGTGTAGCTCTTTCGAACTATCCTTATAGTACCAGTCATTTATGAACATAGTATGAACAAGTCATGAACCTTTCGTGTATTTGCACAATTTTTTCGTTTTTCATCCTTGTTTTTTATAAAAATGTAACATATGGTTTTTTTTATGTTATTTTACTTGTTGTGTATTTTATACATTGTCATATAACAGAACTCTTCTTAGTTCAGAAATCCTTTTACAAGCTCAACAAGTTTGCCAAGAATTCCCTTCACATCTTCTTTCGTAATTCCAAGGCTTTCCAGTTTGTCATACACTTTGTTTACCTGAGATCTCAGTTCATTCTCATCCAGATCCATGTTTTTGAATTTATTGTACAGCTGAATTAATGTGGATTTGTCAGAATCAGAAAGAGTTACCCCTAATTCTCCAGCTGCAACATCCAGTGCACTGCTGATCTGATCATCTGTTACATTTACTGTTCCCAGAGTTTCTTTGGCAGAGATAATAAGATCTACCACTTTATCCGGATCTGATAACAGGTCATCTACTCCACTCTGCTCCAGAAGTTCTACTGCCTGATCTACAGCAGCATCTGTTGTCTGATCTGCATAAACCATGGCAGGTGCAGTACATGTAAGAGCTCCTGCAAGAATAAATGCGCTTAATTTGTTTATTTTCATCATTTTAATTACCTCCTGAATAAATACAATTACAGTTTCTATCAATGATACGAACTGCATTATAACACACTCTGAAAAAAAAGCTGTAAAATATTCTTAATTCATAGAACTTTCGACAATCGTTCACTTTTTTTTCATAAGTTAAACATGATTCCATCACAATTTCTGGATATACTAAGACCATAAAAATAATACAGCCAACATTATTTTTATAAAATTTTCTTTTTCATATGTTGATTGCCGAAAAGCAATCAACTCTCCTTCCTTTTAAATTTAATAAATATTACTATAAAAGGCATCCGACCAGCCACCGGATGCCTTTTATAGTTGTTATTTTTATTATTTCATATCTACAAAAATATCTGCCAGTGCAGCAAACTGTTCCAGGGTAAGAGCCTCACCTCGGATATTCAGTGGAAGTCCACATTCCGTGATTGCCTGCTCAACCTGTTCTTTGGTAAACTGCAGCTCCTGTGAATTTTTTAATCCGTTTGCCAGTGTCTTTCTTCTCTGGTTAAAAGAAGCGCGGATAATACGGAACATCAGCTTTTCATCCTTTGCCTGTACCGGCGGATTCTGATGTCTGGTCAGCCGGATCACTGCACTGCCAACCTTCGGTCTCGGCATAAAACAGTTCGGCGGAACATTTGCCACGATCTCCGGTTTTGCATAATACTGTACTGCCAGTGATAAAGCGCCATAATCCTTGGATCCGGGACCTGTCTGCATTCTGTCTGCAACTTCTTTCTGAACCATTACCGTAATGGAATCTACAGGCACATGACTTTCAAACAGTCCCATGATGATCGGTGTTGTTATATAATACGGCAGATTTGCCACAACTTTGATCGGACGTCCCTGATTCTTTTCATCTGCAATCTTCCGGATATCTGTCTTCAGGATATCACCATGTATCACAGATACATTATCCCACTCTTTCAGCGTATCCTGAAGAATCGGGATCAACGCGTCATCAATCTCAACTGCAGTAACCTCTCTGGCCGCATCTGCCAGATACTGAGTCATCGTTCCGATTCCTGGTCCGATTTCCAGTACAAAATCATCTTTTGTAATTTCAGATGCCTCAATGATCCTGTCCAGAACACGGGTATCGATCAGAAAATTCTGACCAAACCTTTTCTGGAACACAAATCCGTACTTTTGAAGAACTTCAATGGTATATTTCGGGTTTCCAAGATAAGGTCTGGTCATAATTTCCTCCTGTTGCTTATGCTCATTTTAATTTTTCAGCTGAAATCTTTCTCGTAAAGTACCATGTATCCGTCAGGATTGACTTTCTTCTTGCCTATCAGCTTGCGAAGTCCGCCTTTGGATTTTGCAATGGCATTATCAATGATTTCTTTGACAGCGCCTACATTCATCGGCTGATCTTCTTTCTGGCTTGTACTGATCAGATTATACAGTGCAAGCATACCCATCTGATCAATAGTATATCCATTTTCTCTTGTGTACACTTTTGCAAAGTTAACAAGCTCATCATTGGTAAATACCGGAATATTGATCATAGATGTAAATTTGGATGTAAATTTCGGGAATCTCGCAATCAGTTTACGCATACCGATTTTTTCATCTTCGATGATAACGATCAGACCGTCTGTACGGAATTCCATTGCTTTGTTCAGCTGATTTACTGTTTCTTTGGTAAGCTGATTTGCGTTTTCGATAACCAGGAATCCTCCTGCCATCTTGCTGACGATCTCTGCAATATTCTTGCCATTGATCTGATCTGCAAATACATAGGCAACTTTGGATGCATCCAGATTCAGCTCTTTGCAGATTGCAGGAATCAGACTTGAGATCAGGCGGGTTTTTCCGGTTTCACGACCACCCATAACAATCACGTTACCTGTTCTGGATGTTTTATCTGCAGCACCCATCTGTACATCATAAAGCGTATCAAGGATCTGTTCTTTCAGTCCAGGTACTTTTGCAAAGTATGTAAAGAGCTTCTCTTCATCCTCTGTAAGTACTTTTTCCCTCGGAATGATATCTTCTGCATTTTTCTTAGGCTGCATAGAATCGATCAGCTGTTCCATTTCTTCTTCTTCTGAAACCGGTTTTTTTGCTTTTTTCGCAGGTTTGGATTTCTTAACTTCTCTGACAGGAATCTCCATTGTCTCTGCATTATCAATATCATTGAGGAAATCCATTCCTTTCAGCAGATCGTCCTCATCTTCATAACCGTCTTCTTCTCCGAAATCTTCATCATCTTCCATCAGAGAATCAAATTCATCTGTTTCCGGTTCTTCCTGATCATTCTCATCGGATTCCGTTTCATCCTGTTCCGGCTCGGCTGCTTTTCCTGCCGGACCATTCATAAATTCATCCTCTGCACTCTGAAGATCTTCTTCGGACATATATTCTTCATCGTCCTCCGGAACAGTTTCCTGAACCTCTTCAGCTGGTTTCTTTGCCGGAATCGGTCCTTTCGGAATTTCAATTCCCTGGGCAGACGCAGCTGCAAGGATCGTATCTTCAAGATTAAATTCAAAATCATCTGAAGATGCATTTTCTGCACCTGGCAGGCAAATATCCGGTGCTTTTGGAATTTCTATTTCTTCAGGATTATCCAAATTCATATTCTTCATGGATTCCGGAATTTCAAGCTCCGGCATTTTCATTTCAACCGGCTGTTTTTCTATATTCTCAGCCGCTTTATCTTCCTTCTCAGCTTCAACATTTTCAGCAGGCTCAGCTGCTTCCAGAGTATCCTCTGATTCCAGTATCTCCGTATTTTCTCCGGCAGTCGGTTCTTCCGGACCGCTCTTGATTTCCTCTTCGGTAACCTGCTCGATCATTTCTTCCATATTGCTGAAAACAGACTGTCCTGGATTCTTAGGCGGATGGATCATTGCATCTTCCGGCTCAAGTTCCGGAACATTCACATCAGTCTCATCAGAAGAAATGTCTTTGATAAGTTCCTCCTGGACTTCTTCCGGAGCTTCCTGTTCTTCTTTCATGAAATCTTCTTCAGTTTCTTTCTTTTTGTTTCCACTGAAGATATCTCTGATACCTTTCGAAATTTTTTCCTGAAGACTTTCTGCACTGTTGACATCTCTCTCATCGATTGCTACGCTCTCGATCACAGGTCCGTCCTCTTCTGCAGTTTTCACTTCCTGCGCAGGCTTTTCTTCATTGATAGAATCCGCATCTTCTACAGGTGTAAGTTTTGGAATAAACTGACTGTCATATTTTTCTTTTTCTTCTCCCGTCAGCATTCCCATTCTGTTCTTGAGATCCAGTGCCTTCATAACGTATTTTCCGTCACTGAACCAGAGAACCATTTCATCACAAAGACTCAGACACTTCTGAGTATCTCCATTCTGATAATACAGTTTTGCCAGTTCATAAGACCAGCGCTCTGTAAATTCTTTCTCTTTGTATTCTTCCAGGATTCTGATCTGTTCATCCAGAGAAACCTGTTTTTCCTTGCAGATTTTGTACTTGAGGATATATCTGGTGTTATCATTTGGTGCAACCTCCAGAAATTCCTCATAAAATTCTTCCGCTTCAGCGATATCCTTCATTTTGAGGGACACTTCAATCAGGCGGTATAAAATATTTTTGCCAATCGGTGCTCTGTGATAAGCCAGAAGGAAGATTTCCTTACTGTCTTCGTATCTTTTATTTGCTGCATAGATTTCTCCAACAACGCATAAGGTACGAACATTCTTAACACGACGCCAGTCAATACTGTCTACCACTTCCATAGCATCCTTGTAATTTTTCTTTTCTACAAGGCGATTTATTTCTTCGAGTTTGATCCGAAATTCCTCTTTATCCAATGCATTCACCAACTTTCCAATATTAAAAACAGTGTAACATATGCCATAATGCTTGTCAAAATGTGATAACCACAAAAATACTTTAATTTACAGGGTTAAACACCTCTCCTTTTACTACTTTGAAAACTTTGTTAATATGAAACTGGTGGCTTACAAAATCATCCAGTCCCGTACAGGTAATTAGCGTCTGTATATCATGAATGCTGTCCAGCAGATATGTCTGTCTGTTGCTGTCCAACTCTGAAAGTACATCATCCAGAAGAAGTATCGGCGTATCTTTGATTTTTTCTTTTACCAGATAGATTTCTGAAAGTTTCAAAGACAGGGCCGCTGTTCTCTGCTGTCCCTGTGAACCAAATTTCCGGATATCGATCCCGTTTACCATAAAACACAGATCATCTCTGTGTGGACCGGCAGATGTCATTTTCATCCGCATATCACGTTCTCTGTTTTTTTTCAAAGTTTCTTCAAAGCATTCTGACTCTGTACTCGGTTCATAAATAACCTCAAGATGTTCTTCTCCACCCGTCAGATTACGGTGGATATCCTGAATCACATCATTCAGGTCTCTGACAAAATCCCGCCTTTTTTCAATGATCTTCTTTCCGTACTGCAACATCTGAATGTCCCAGATTTCCAGTGTTTCCCGTAAAGAAGGATTCTGGTAAAGATCTTTCAGAAGACGGTTTCTCTGATTTACGATATGATTATATCCTGCCAGATCCGTCAGATATATCTGGTCAAGCTGGCATAATTCCAGATCCATAAATCTCCTTCTCTCACCAGGTCCGTTTTTGATGATATTCAGATCCTCCGGTGAGAAAAAAACAAGATTTACGATTCCAAATAATTCCCTGGCTTTTTTGATCGGCAATCCATTAATTGCCACGCCTTTTGCCTTATTTTTACGAAGATGCATGTCGATCTTATAAGAAAGCTCATCCTTTTTTACCATCATTCGAATATGAGATTCTTCCTCTCCAAAACGAATGATTTCTTTGTCTTTACTTCCTTTATGTGATTTCGTTGTCCCACAAATATACACAGATTCCAGAATATTGGTTTTACCCTGCGCATTATCTCCATAAAAAATATTGGTTCCTTTATCAAAATCCAGCTGCAGATCCTGATAATTTCTGAAATTCTTAAGTTCTATCGATTCTATATACATAATTATCTGATGACTTTGATTTCCTGATCTTCAAAAGTGATCACATCACCTTCATAAACCTTACGGCCTCTTCGCTGGTCAACTTCACCATTTACCTGAACAAGACCATCCTGAATCGCATACTTTGCTTCCACTCCGTCTTCTACGACTCCGGCAAGTTTCAAAGCCTGTCCGAGTTTTATAAATTCATCTCTGATTTTGATTTCCAAATCATTCACCTCTTATCTGGACTGATTCTATTTTTATCTATTCTGATTCTGACTGATATTTACTGGCAGGATCAGGTATGTGTAGTTTTCTTCATCATCTCTGATAAAACATGGTGCTTTCGGGTTCATCAGATACATATGAATTACTTCATCATCTATAACTTTCAAAGCATCGATCAGGAATTTCGGGTTGAATCCGATGAGAATATCTTTACCATCTTTTTCAATATCAATCTCTTCATTCATGGAACCCATAGCAGAATCGATTTTCAGTTCCATGCTGTTATCTTTGATCTCGATTACGATTGGTTTTTTGTCGCCTTCTCGTACCAGAAGTGTTGCTCGGTCAATACAGTCAAGGAATTCTTTTTTGTTTACACTGACTTTTGTATCGTAATCACTGGAAAGCATCTGATCAATGCGGAAATATTCTCCTTCGATCAGTCTGGAAACAACCATCGTCTGATCAAATTCAAACAGAATATGATTTTTTGTAAAATAGATACTTACCTGATCGTCAATTTCACCGGACAGGATCTTGCTGATCTCACTTAATGTTTTTCCCGGAACAACGATCTTGCGATCTGAATATTCTTTTTTCAGAGGCATCTTCCGGATAGAGATACGATGACCATCCAGAGAAACAATTTTCAGACAATTATCTTTTATTTCAAATAATTCTCCAGTCATCAGGCGGTTATTTTCATTAACTGCAATGGAAAAGATTGTCTGACGAATCATTTCTTTCAAAGTAAACTGAGAAAGAGTCAGTGATTCATCTTTTTCAATAACCGGAAGATATGCAAAATCTTCGCCTGCTTTGCCCGGAATTGTAAATTTGGCTTTTTCACAGGTGATCGTAGCTACGAAGTTGTTGTCTGTGGTAATGGTTACATCATTATCCGGAAGTCTTCGAATGATTTCATAGAAGATTTTTGCATCAAGAGCAACCATACCTTTTTCTTCAATATGACCATCAACGATTGTTTCAATACCAAGTTCCATGTCATTGGTAGTAAATTTGATCTGGTTTGTTGTTGCATCCATAAGAATACATTCAAGAATTGGCATTGTTGTTTTGGATGGTACAGCTTTCAAAGATATATTTACGCTTTTTAAAAGATTATTTTTTGAACAGATGATTTTCATGATGTGTATAACTCCTTTCCTGTTTCAGAATTGGCTTTATAAATAAAAATATATAAAGAAATCCGCCGTAGCCGCCTTAGGGGGGTGTGAATATGTGAAAAAGTCTTTCAAACCTTGAAAAACGGGGATTTCTTTACTGTATAACTCCGTGTATAAACGACTTTCAAAGTTAAAATTGTGTGTGGAAAAGTCTCTTAACCTTGTGGATTAATTTTTTTCCTTAACGTATCAATGGAGTTTTTGAGGTTATCATTTGTCTTTAATTCGTTCTCAATCTTTTCTATCCCGTGCATAACTGTGGTATGGTCACGGTCTCCCAGATTTTTGCCGATTGTTTTGAGCGAAGTATCTATAATATCACGGCACAGATACATTGCAATCTGTCGTGGCATAACGATTTTGGAGCTTCGTTTATTGCCGCAGAGATCTGCAACTGTTACGTGATAATGCTCAGCAACTACAGAAATAATGTAATCTGGAGTGATCACCTTCTGTTCATCCGGTGAAATAATGTCTTTTAATGCCTGTTCGGCAAGTTCCAGGGTTACTTCTTTCTTTTCCAGTTTGGAGCTGGCCATGACTTTGTTGAAAGCACCTTCCAGTTCTCGGATATTGGATTTGATATTTGTTGCGATATATTTGATGACTTCTTCGCTGATATTATAGCCTTCCAGTTCTTCTTTTTTATGAAGAATAGCCATTCGTGTCTCATAATCCGGAAGGGTGATATCTGCGATCAGCCCCCATTCGAATCTGGAACGGAAACGTTCTTCCAGGATTTCCATATCTTTTGGCGGTTTATCAGAAGATATGATGATCTGTTTTTTCGCACTGTGCAAACTGTTAAAGGTATGGAAAAATTCTTCCTGTGTAGATTCCTTTCCTATAATAAACTGAATATCATCGACAAGAAGAACATCGATGTTTCTGTATTTTTCACGGAATTTGGACATTGCTGAGTTGTTTCCGTTTCGGATCGTTTCAATCAGTTCATTGGTAAATTCTTCACTGGTAACATACAAAACTTTGCTGTTTTCATCGTGCTCAATAATATAATGAGCGATGGAATGCATAAGATGGGTTTTACCAAGGCCGGCACCTCCATAGATAAACAGTGGGTTGTATGTATCTCCCGGAGATTCAGCAACTGCAAGGGCTGCGGCCTGTGCAAATTTATTATTGTTACCGACGATAAAGGTATCAAAAATATATTTGGGATTGAGGTGAGCTTCTTCACAGCGACGGTCAATATCGGTAAGACCTGTTTCTGCTGCAGCATTATCATAAGAAGAAACTTCTTTTTTGGGTGCCTCATCAGGAGATATGAATTTGACTTCGCATTCATCCATGCCGGTTATTTCGCAAATAGTAACCTGAAGGAGAAGCTTATACTTCTTATTAAGAAGGTTTATTAAAACAACCTGTTCGGAAGGAACAAGAATTGTAATCACATTATCCTTGACATCATAGACTTTTAGCGGCTTCAGCCAGGTATTAAAGGCAACATCGCCTACATCGTAATCTGCTTTAACGGTTTGCAGAATTTTATCCCAATTTTCAATCACTTTATCCATGTTTCTATCTCCTGGTTTTTTGAAAGTTTATTGTATAAGTCAAAAGACATAAATATCCTTTTATATATTATAATAAATTCGCGTGATTAGCAACGGTTAATTGGGGGTATAAAGGGGGAAAATTCACAGGTTATAGGGATAGTTTTCCACTTTGTCCACATGTGTATAAGCATGAAATGGTGGATAAAATGCCATAAGTTTACATAACATAGGAAATAGTGGAAAAATGACTATGGGGATTGTGTATAAGTGTATCCACACTGAAAAAGATGTAAAATAAAGGTCTTTTTGAGTATGTTGTGTAAAAAACAGTCGAAAAATGGGGATAAAAACACAGGAAAAATTAGAGTTATCCACAAGTTATCCACAAAAAGTGGATAACTTTACGTTAACCATAACTTTCCACATAGATGTGTGGGTTAATCCACAATTGGCTGAAATGCTGATATTTCTTGAGATTTTTAATATTTTGGCTTGACGAACAGGGTCATTATGAATATAATTGAAATGATGTTCTAGGAAAATATTACGAATACGCTATAATAGATAAAGGAGGTGCTTTACCTATGAAAATGACATTTCAGCCAAAGAAAAGATCCAGAGCTAAAGTTCATGGATTCAGAGCTCGTATGAGCACAAAAGGTGGCCGTAAAGTATTAGCTGCCAGAAGATTAAAAGGAAGAAAACAGTTATCAGCCTAAAGATATAAGACCGCAGTTGATGTGGTCTTTTCTTCTATAATGAAAAAAGGAGGATTCGATGAAATATTCAGAGTCCTTAAAGAAAAACAGAGATTTTCAACAGGTTTACAAGCGTGGAACATCAAAAGCAAATCGGTATCTGGTGATGTACGTGCTGCCTAATCAGCACATGATGAATCGTCTGGGAATATCAGTAAGTAAAAAAGTAGGGAATAGTGTGGTTCGCCACAGACTCACCAGGCTGATCAGAGAAAGCTATCGTTTAAATGAAGAAAAATTTGACAGAAATCTTGATATTGTAGTGATCGCCCGTAATTCTGCAAAGGACAGAAGTTATCAGGAGATTGAGAGTGCCTTTATGAATCTGGCACAGAAGCATGCAATTGCAGGAGGAACGGATGAAGAAACTTCTTATTAAAATGATACGACTCTATCAGATCTATATTTCACCGATGAAGAGAACAAAGTGTCCTTATATTCCCACATGTTCTCAATATGGTTTGGAAGCAATCGAAAAATATGGTGCGCTTAAGGGAGGATTACTTGCAGTATGGAGAATATTACGCTGTAATCCTTTTTCTCATGGAGGATATGATCCCGTACCATAAGGTGGATGAGGTGGTTTCAGGTAACTGCTTCATAAGATTATCCAGGAGGAACTAGAAAATTGGAAAGTATGATTTTGGCTACTAAGAGTGGTACCCCGATCATTGGTCAGATTGCAGTTGTAATGGGATGGATCATGAATGCAATCTACAAAGTACTGGATATGGTCGGAATCCAGAACCTTGGTCTTTGTATTATCATTTTCAGTATTCTGATCTATCTTTGTATGACTCCTCTGCAGATCAAACAGCAGAAGTTTTCTAAACTGAGTGCGATCATGCAGCCTGAGATTCAGAAAATTCAGAAGAAATATCAGGGTAAAAAAGATCAGGATTCTATGATGAAGATGCAGGAAGAAACACAGGCAGTATATCAGAAATATGGTGTATCTGCGACAGGAAGCTGTGTACAGCTTGCTATCCAGCTGCCGATTCTGTATGCTCTGTATCAGGTAATCCAGAACATTCCTGCATATGTTGGCAGTGTTTACAATGTATTCAATGGTGTCTGCACAAAGATCCTTGCAGTAGATGGATTTACAGATATCATCAATAATTTTATTGCAGATAACAAAATGACACGAGTAAGACAGGTTACAGATAATGCAGATTCTATCGTAGATTTCCTGTATGCTCTGTCTCCATCACAGTGGAAATCCTTACAGGATATCAGCCAGTTTTCTGGATTTTCAGATCAGATCAGCAAGACTGCTTCTGAAATTCAGAAGATGCAGACATTTGGTGTTCTGAACATTGCTGATCAGCCACTGAGTTATATCAAAACAGGATCACTGATTCTTATTATTGCAGCTCTTGCAATTCCGCTTCTTTCATGGGCTACACAGATGCTGAATCTGAAGCTTATGCCACAGGCAGCGACGCAGAATGGCAATGATGATAACAATGCCATGGCAAGTTCCATGAAGACGATGAACACAGTAATGCCTCTTATGTCCGCATTCTTCTGTTTTACCTTCCCGGTAGGTCTTGGTATTTACTGGATCGCCAGTGCGGTAGTAAGAAGTATTCAGCAGCTGCTTATCAACCGCCATCTGAATAAGATGAATATCGATGATCTCGTAAATGAAAATATGAGAAAAATGGAAGCCAAGAGAGCAAAAGAAGGACTTCCGCCTCAGAAGATCACAAACCAGGCTCATCAGAGTGCCAAAAATATCAATAAAGTAGAAAAAGGCATGAGCGGTACTGATGAAGCAAATCGTGCAAAAAAAGTAGAAGAAGCTTACAAGAATGCATCTCATGCAAAAGCCGGAAGTATCACAGCCAAGGCAAATCTTGTAAGAGATTTCGAAGAACGTAATAAGAAGAAATAAGGAAAGGAAGGTCGGGTTTTTACTATGGATGAATATATGCAGTTTTCAGCCAAAACAAAGAACGAGGCAATTACAAAGGCATGTATTGAACTGGGTGTATCCAGTGATCAGCTTGATATTCAGGTAGTCAGCGAAGGAAGTTCCGGATTTTTTGGAATCGGAAGTAAACCGGCAATTATCAAAGCTCGTAAAGTAGATGATAATTCTGAAGAAAAAGAAATCGAAAAAATCGTTGATTCTGTTAAAATTAATGCTTTTAAAGAAGATACCGTAAAAGAAACACAGAAATCTGCACCGAAATCCGTTTCCAGACAGAACGATGTGAAACCGGAGACTAAGACAGAAACCGCAAAAGCATCAAAAGAAGAAAAACAGCCGAGACCTGCAAAAGAAAAACCTGCAAAAGAGAAACCGGTAAAAGAACAGAAAGAAAGACCGGCGAAAGAAAAACAGGTAAAAGCATCAAAACCGATCGAAATCATTACAGATCCGGAAGAAATCAAAGATATTGAAGAGAGAGCAGTTGTATTTCTTCGCGATGTATTTGGTTCCATGGATCTTGGAGAAGTTCAGATCACTTCAAAATACAATACAACAGACGGTTGTCTGGAAGTTGATTTTGAAGGAGAAGATATGGGCATCCTTATCGGTAAGAGAGGACAGACACTGGATTCTCTCCAGTATCTGACAAGCCTTGTTGTAAATAAAGGCAAATCCGATTATATCCGTGTCAAACTTGATACAGAGGATTACAGAAGACGTCGTAAAGAGACTCTGGAAAACCTTGCAAGAGGAATTGCCTACAAGGTGAAAAAGACCAGAAAACCTGTTGTACTTGAGCCGATGAATCCATATGAAAGAAGAATCATCCACTCTGCACTGCAGGGAAATAAATTTGTTGAAACAGTCAGTGAAGGTGAGGAACCTTACCGTCATGTAGTTGTTAAATTAAAAAGATATTAATATATGAATCTAAAAAAGATGTTATTCTAGGTGAAAGCGTGAATAACACGTCTTGACGTGTGTGCTTACCTGGGGTAACATCTTTTTTTAGATAGAATACCAGGGTGAAAAGTTCTAAATCCACATGAGCTTGCGTAGTACGGAACAATCCGTAGGTATTCTAAATATTAGAATAATATCTGCGCCAGCAGATATATCCTTAGGAGGAAATATGGACGCAACAATTGCAGCAATCTCTACAGCAATGAGTGCTTCAGGTATTGGTATTGTCCGTATCAGTGGCGAAAATGCTATGGATGTGATCGCGAAGATCTATCATTCCAAAAACGGAAAAAAAGATATTCGTACAGTCGTCAGCCATACCATTCATTATGGATTTATCTATGATGGAGAAGAAGTTGTAGATGAAGTACTGGTTATGATCATGAGAGGACCTCACACATATACGGGTGAGGACACCGTAGAAATAGATTGTCATGGCGGTGTATATGCCATGAAACGCGTTCTGGAAACTGTTCTAAAAAATGGTGCGGTGATCGCAGAACCGGGAGAGTTTACAAAAAGAGCATTTCTGAACGGAAGGCTGGACCTGTCTCAGGCAGAGGCAGTTATGGATGTCATTCAGGCAAAGAATTCCATGGCACTCAAAAGTTCTGTCGAACAGTTAAAGGGTTCTGTACAGCGGGCTGTTAAAGAAATTCGTGCAAGACTGCTTCACCAGATTGCATATATAGAAACGGCACTGGATGATCCGGAACATTTTGACCTCACAGACTATCCACAGGAACTGCAGAAAATTGTGGAAAAAGAGAGTGAAAATATCAGTGAACTGTTGAAAACAGCGGACGATGGAAGAATGATACAGGAAGGAATCAAGACGGTTATCCTTGGAAAACCAAATGCAGGAAAGTCATCTCTTCTGAATTTTCTGGTTGGAGAAGACCGGGCAATCGTTACAGAAATTGCCGGAACGACAAGAGATATTCTGGAGGAATATATTTCTCTGAACGGGATCACGCTTCGCGTGATCGATACCGCTGGAATCCGTGAAACGGAAGATGTTGTCGAAAAGATCGGAGTCGGTAAGGCAAAACAAATGGCGGAAAACGCAGATCTGATCCTTTATGTTGTGGATTCTTCACTGCCGCTGGATGATAATGACCGCGAGATCATGGAATTACTTTCCGGACGGAAGAGTATCGTAATTTACAATAAAACAGATCTTGAGGCGGCTGTTGATATTGAAGAATTAAAGGAAAAAACAGGAAGCCCGGTCATTCCGGTATCTGTTGTGGAAGAAACCGGAATCAGTCAGCTGGAGGATGAGATCAAGAGGATGTTTTTCCATGGAGAGCTTTCCTTTAACGATGAGGTATATATTACAAATGCCCGTCATAAGGCCGCACTTGAAGAATCAAAGGAAAGCCTGAAGCTTGTAATGGACAGTATTGCTATGGGAATGTCTGAGGATTTCTTTTCCATTGACCTGATGAATGCGTACGAGAGTCTTGGACGCATCGTGGGTGAATCTGTGGGAGAAGACCTTGTAAATGAGATTTTCAGCAAATTCTGCGTTGGTAAATAAGAAGGGAAGATAAATAATGGAGACAAAAACACTGGAAAAAACCTGTGATATTGTTGTAGTAGGAGCGGGACATGCAGGCTGTGAAGCATCACTTGCCTGTGCACGTCTGGGGCTGGATACAGTAATGTTTACGGTAAGCGTAGACAGTATTGCCTTAATGCCATGTAACCCGAATGTCGGCGGTAGCTCCAAGGGACATCTGGTAAAAGAACTGGATGCGCTTGGCGGAGAGATGGGAAAAAATATCGACAAAACTTTTATTCAGTCAAAGATGCTGAACAGTTCCAAGGGACCGGCAGTTCATTCACTGAGAGCACAGGCAGACAAACAGGCCTACAGCACAGAGATGAGAAAGACTTTGGAAAATCAGGAAAATCTGACCATTAAACAGGGAGAAGTCACAAAGCTCCTCGTGGAAGAAGGCAAAATTACAGGAGTGCAGCTTTATTCAGGTGCAGTTTATCACTGCCAGGCAGTTGTACTCTGCACAGGAACGTACCTGAAAGCAAGATGTATCTACGGTGATGTCAGCAATTATACCGGACCAAATGGACTGCAGGCGGCCAATTATCTGACAGATTCACTCAAAGAGCTTGGAATCGAGATGTTCCGCTTCAAGACAGGAACACCGGCACGAATTGCCGGAAATACGATCGATTATTCCAAAATGGAAGAGCAGTTTGGGGATTCCCGGGTGGTGCCCTTTTCCTTTTCAACGAATCCGGATGAAATCCAGAAGGAACAGGTTTCCTGCTGGCTGACGTATACCAATGAAGATACTCACCGCATCATCAAGGATAATCTGGACCGTTCACCTCTGTTTTCAGGGGCTATTGAGGGAACCGGGCCAAGGTATTGTCCTTCTATTGAGGATAAGGTGGTCAAATTTCCAGATAAGAACCGCCATCAGGTATTTGTGGAGCCGGAGGGCCTTTACACCAATGAGATGTATCTGGGCGGCATGAGCAGTTCTCTGCCGGAAGATGTGCAGGAAGAAATGTATCATTCCGTACCGGGACTGGAACATGCAAAAATCGTAAAAAATGCATATGCCATCGAATATGACTGTATTAATCCACGTCAGTTATATCCTACACTGGAATTTAAGAAAATCAAAGGACTGTTCAGCGGCGGTCAGTTTAATGGAAGTTCAGGCTATGAGGAAGCTGCAGCTCAGGGTATTGTTGCCGGAATTAATGCTGCAAGATTTGTTCAGGGAAAAGAAGGCATTGTTATTGACAGATCACAAGGTTATATTGGTGTGTTAATTGATGACTTGGTAACTAAAGAAAGCCATGAACCTTATAGAATGATGACTTCAAGAGCTGAATACAGATTACTACTTAGACAAGATAATG
>ERZ835080.440-NODE-440-length-47103-cov-4.171527_pt1 | contig 47103 bp, 43 predicted proteins | sample MGYA00519688_ERZ835080 | MGnify/ENA primary metagenome ERZ835080 (study PRJEB31850, sample SAMEA3708770) | human gut metagenome | biome: human gut; feature: human-associated habitat; material: faeces | place: China | collected 2014 ... | reverse complement strand
CAGTACTCCATCTTTCCAGAAGCGATCTACCGTTTCTTTACGTTTCTGCGCCTCCTGACCGCGTTCCAGAACCAGTGGACGATAACCGGCTCTTGCCAGATACCAGGCGCAGAAAAGTCCTGCCGGTCCACTTCCAACAATAACCGGCACATGCTCCAGTTTCTCTGTTCCCGGCAAAGGAAACTGATAATCCTTTTTATTGATTGACATAATGTTATTATTGTGAACTCTTCGCAAAATTTTTTGTTCAGCAGCTGTTTTCACATCTACTGTATAGACAAATTTTTTATCATCCTTATGTCTTGCATCCAGAGACTGGCGGACAATCTCATAGGAAAATGTATCTTCCGCACATTTAAGTGTCTTTGCAATTTTCTTCTTCAGCTGTTCCGGAGTGTGCCCCACCGGAAGCTTCAACTGTGTAATTCGTATCATAAATTCTCCTTTGCGCTGCTGCGCCCTGCCACAACACCGCTTGACCATGCCCATTGAAGATTATAACCTCCACAGGGGCCATCTATATCCAACAGTTCTCCGGCAAAATAAAGTCCCTTATGCAATACAGACTCCAGTGTTTCCGGATTGACCTGTGAAGTATCCACCCCTCCGGAGCAGACCTGTGCCTGTTCAAATCCAGAACTGTCCTTTACTTCCAGCTCATATGATGTAATCGTGTCACAAAGATCTTTTTTCTGTTTTCGGAACATTTTGATCAGTTTATCAGGCAGCAGTCCCAAAAGCAGCTCTGCAGCTGACTGATATGGACAGATTTCCTGCCTTTTTTTCAAATATTCCTTTAAAGAAGCTTTTGTATATTCCGGAAGAAAGTTCACAGACAGCGTTACTTTTTTTCCTTCATCCAGTGCACGGATTGCATAGCTGCTCAACTGAAACACCGGTATGCCGGAAATTCCATAATCCGTCAGCTGTACTTCCCCACTCTCTTCTACAAATCTCTTTCCATCAATCAATAATGTAACTTTTGCGTCCGTACGAACACCTGCCCATGCAGAAAAAACATTTCCTTTACATCGAAGTCCTGTAAGTGCAGGCAGTGGGCGGATAATATGATGTCCGAGATTTGCTGCAAGCTCATAGCCGCTGCCATCCGAGCCTGGGACCTGTGAAGCTTTAGAGCCATTGGCAAGGATTACCTTATCTCCTTCATAAGTCCATCCGGAAGTCTCTACCTTCCATCGTCCATTCTCCCATGAAACAGATTCTGCATGTTCCCTTGTTTTGATTTTGACCTTTAAAGCTCTTGCTTTCAATATCAAGAGTTCCGGAATACATTTCGCCTGATTGCTTCTGGGATACAGCCATCCATTACGTTCTGTAAAAGCCACCCCAAGTTTTTCAAAAAAAGCAAGTGTATCCTCCAGCGTAAACTGTGCCAGAATTTCTTCCACAAATTCCGGATGCTGGCTCTGAAAATATCGGGACGCATGTCTCTGTTCGTAAGATTACATCTGCCATTCCCTGTCACACAGATTTTCCGGCCCGGATTCTCATTCTGTTCAAGGAGCGTAACTGCCGCACCATTCTCTGCCGCTGCAATTGCAGCGGCCAGTCCAGAAGCACCTCCCCCTACAACGATCACCTGTGTTTTTTCACCCATATCGTCTCCTTCATCTGCTGCCGCCTGCAACAATTCTTCCTTCTATCTTTACGGAAGTGTCACAATATTCGCATCTACCAGTTTCTGCAAAGACATCAGTACTCCAAGTTTTGCATGTTCCCAAGTAAGTCCACCCTGGAAATACACGGCATACGGCGGCTTCACCGGACCATCTGCCGAAAGTTCAATAGATGAGCCCTGTACAAAAGCACCCGCCGCCATGATAACCTGGCTGTCATATCCCGGCATGTCCCACGGTTCCGGATCCACATAACTGTCCACCGGTGCCGCTGCCTGGATTCCCTTACAAAATGCGATCAGCCCCTCCGGAGTTCCAAGTGTCACAGCCTGAATAATGTCCTGACGTGGCTCGCTGCCATTCGGAACAACAGAAAAACCAAGTTTTTCATAAATATTTGCTGCAAAAACAGCTCCTTTTAATGCGCCTTTGGTCACCATTGGTGCAAGGAAAAAGCCCTGATAGAACGAACGGTTTACACCAAGAGAGGCACCGACCTCCATGCCAAGTCCCGGACATGTCATACGCGTTGCCGCATTTTCAACACATTCCTTCGTACCCGCAATATAACCGCCAATCGGTGCAAGTCCGCCACCCGGATTCTTGATCAGAGATCCGACGATCATATCTGCTCCGACATCACTTGGTTCTATCGTATCTACAAACTCTCCGTAACAGTTATCCACCATACAGATAACGTCCGGTTTGATGCTCTTGACAAATGCGATCAGTTCTCCAATCTGTTTTACAGAATAGGAAGGTCTGGTCTGATATCCCTTAGAACGCTGAATCTCAACAAGTTTCGTTTTTTCATTGATTGCCGCACGAATCGCATCATAATCAAAGGTTCCGTCTTCTTTGAGATCTACCTGTCTGTAAGTTACTCCATATTCTGCCAGAGAGCCTCTGGACGGGCGGATACCAATTACTTCTTCAAGTGTATCGTATGGCTTTCCTGCCGGTGCAAGAAGCTCATCTCCCGGACGAAGATTTCCAAATAAAGCAATTGCCAGTGCATGAGTTCCGCAGGTGATCTGGGAACGAATCAGACATGCCTCCGTATGAAAAGTATCTGCATATACTTTTTCCAGAGTATCTCGTCCAAAATCATCATAGCCGTAGCCTGATGATGACTGGAAACATTCTGCACTTACTTTGTTTTTCTGCATGGCCATCAGTACTTTAAGCTGGTTATATTCCGCAGTCTTGTCAAACTGTTCAAATCGTTCCTTCAGAGATTCTTCGATCTCTGCTCCAAAATCATAGACTTTGGATGAGATTCCAAGCTGTTCATATAATTCCTTCATGGTTATTTTATGATCCTTTCCAATTGTATCTGATTTATTGCGTCTTCTAACTGACTATCCCAAAATATCATGTTCTTTAAGAACACTCAACATATATTCCAGAATTTCTTTTTCATCCCAATGAAATTTGTCTTTATCAACCCAGATCACATCCGACTCTCGTCGAAACCAGGTCAGCTGCCGCTTTGCAAAATGTCTGGTATCTCGTTTCAGGATACGTACCGCCTCTTCCAATGGATATTCCCCTTCCAGATAAGCCAGGATTTCCTTATATCCCAGTCCCTGCATGGATACCATACCACGATGGCAGCCCTCACGTTTCAGTCCTTCCACCTCTTTTACCAGTCCCTCTTCCAGCATCTGATCCACTCGTTTGTCTATCCGCTCATAGAGAATATCTCTTGGCGCATTTAAAACAAAATATGCCAGATTATACGGACTTGTCTGTTTTTTCTGTTCTTCATTATGTGCAGATATAGGCGTACCATTCTGATGATAAAATTCCAGTGCACGGATCACACGTTTTACATTGTTTGCATGGATTGTATCCGCACTTGCCGGATCTACTTCTTTCAGCCTATCATGAAGATACTCAGCACCTTCTGTTTCCGCCAGTTTCTCCAGCTCTGCACGGTAAGTGTTTTCCTGCTGCGCCTCTGTAAAATCAATATCTCTGGTTACCGCCTGAATATAAAATCCGGTTCCTCCGACCAGAATCGGTATCTTTCTTTTTTCATAGATTTCCTCCATAGCTTCTTTTGCCATCTGCTGGAATTTTACGATATGAAATTCTTCTTCCGGTTCCAGAACATCCACCAGATAATGCTTTACTCCCTGCATTTCCTCCGGACGGATCTTCGCAGAACCGATATCCATTTTTTTATATACCTGCATGGAATCTGCAGAAATAATCTCACCGTTTACCGCCTTTGCCAATGAAATAGAAAGACTTGTTTTGCCAACTGCTGTCGGCCCGGTAAGAACGATCAAAGGTCTTTTCATAATCACTCCTGTATAATTCTTACACGATTCGTTTAAACTTCTTTTCCAGTTCTGTTCTGGTCATTGCAATGATCGTCGGGCGTCCATGCGGACAATGATACGGATTTTCCAGAGTCAGAAGTTCATCGATCAGTTTTTCTGCCTCCTGCTGCGACATAGCATGGTTTCCCTTAACTGCCGCTTTGCATGCCATCGTTGCAAGTCTGGCAGCAAAAATATCCAATGTATCTTTACTGTTATTAGATGCCAGATTATCCAACATTTCCAGAAACAGTTCTTCCTCTGTCAGTCCGTACAGATTCGATGGTACCGCACTGATGCGGTATTCTCTGCCGCCGAAATTCTCGATCTCAAAGCCAAACTGTTCAAAATAATTCATATTTGCTTTCAGTACTTCTTCTTCCTGCATGCTCAATGCCACGATCAATGGAGGATTCAGATACTGTGAATCAATCGAATGTTCCCGGAACTGTTTTACCATACGCTCATAGTATACCTTTTCGTGTGCAGCATGCTGATCGATTATATAAAAATTGTCCTCAAACTGTACCAGCCAGTACGTATCAAAGATCTGTCCGATCAGGTCAATCCGACTTCTGGATTCTGGTGCAAGCAGTTTCTCCTCAAAGAGTTCAAGCTGCTGTGGTGGAGTCTGTTTTTCAGTCTCTCTCGATACTGCTTCCTGTATTTTTAGTTCTTCTGCTTCCGTTTTCTGCACATAGTCTTGTTCATAATCTTGTACAGACTTCTGTACAATTTTCTGTTTAACCTGTGTATCAACCTTCTCAGGCACAGTATTTGTTTTCTTCGAAGAATTCTGAAATGACTCTGGCACTGTCTGCCTCTCTGTCAGTTTCTTCACTTCGTCCAGTTTCTGATTCTCTCGCAGTGTACCACTGAACATTTCTTCTTCATCTTTTGAAAATGCCGGACGATAAGATGCTGCCGGCTCTCGTACAACAGAATGGACTGGTTTTTGTGCTCCGTACAGTTCTTCACGACGTTTCTGCTCAAATGGTTCCGGTACAGCTGCACGCGTAACTTTTTCTTCTTTATCCTCTTTAACAGAAGAACTGTCTACAGATACTTTCGGAATCATTTCTCTTCTGGTCAGGGCTGCACGTACAGTATCATAAACTGCATCGTAAACTTCCTGTTCTCTCGCAAATCGTACCTCTCTTTTTGCCGGGTGCACATTAACATCCAGATCGTTCCCCTCCATTTCCATACGAAGAGAAACAAATGGAAATTTATGCTGCATCAGGAAACCCCTGTAAGCATTTTCGATTGCTTTTGTAATAATATTATTTTTAACATATCGTCCATTGATATAATAGTTCTCAAAAGAACGATTGCCTCTGGCAATTTCCGGTTTACCAACAAATCCCTCAATTTTCATAAAGGAATTTTCCTGTGATACCTCCAGAAGTGCTCTGGCGATTTCTCTGCCATACACGCTGTAAATAACATCCTTCACACTGTAGTTCCCGGATGTATGCAGTTTCACCTGCTTATTCTGAATATATTTAAAAGAAATCTCCGGATGGGACAGTGCAAGCTGCTCCATCAGCGTATGAATATAATTCGCCTCAGTCATATCCGACTTCAGGAACTTGCTTCTCGCCGGTGTGTTATAAAAAAGGTTCCGAACAAGAAATGTAGTTCCCTCCGGTGCTCCCAGTTCTTCCAGTGAATGCTCCTGTCCGCCTTCGATCACATAACGGGAGCCGCTGACAGAAGACGGAGTTTTTGTGATCAGTTCTACCTGAGAAACAGCAGCGATACTGGAAAGTGCCTCACCACGAAATCCAAGAGAAGCAATATGTTCCAGATCTTCCACCTTTTCAATCTTACTTGTTGCATGACGGAGAAATGCAAGCGGAATCTGCTCTGCTTCCATTCCTGATCCATTATCCGTAATTCGGATCAGTTTCTTACCACCATCTGTAATTTCTACTGTTACCGCAGTTGCTCCTGCGTCTATCGCATTTTCCACAAGCTCTTTTACGACAGAAGAAGGTCTTTCTACAACCTCTCCGGCTGCAATCTTATCAATTGTGTTCTGGTCTAAAACTGCAATTTTTCTCAAAGCAACCTCCCATTACCAAACCACGTTTTATCATTTTTACCAGCGGTTTTTAATCTTATTCTGCAAATTATACAAAATATTCATAGCTTCCATCGGTGTCAAATGGGTCATATCCAGATCACGGATCTCGTCCACGATATCATTGTCCTGTACCGTATCAAAAAGAGACATCTGAGCCATATCCACCTGATCATAAACAATTTTCTGTTTTTTCTTCGGAGCCGTCAGATCCTTGACTGCAGCCGTGATATCTGCATCACTGAGTTCTTCTACCAGTTCCTTTGCACGATTAATAACAGAATCTGGCACACCGGCAAGCTTGGCAACCTGAATACCATAACTCTTGTCTGCACCGCCCTTGACGATCTTACGAAGAAATACAATATCATCGCCTTTTTCTTTAACCGCGATACAATAATTATTGACTCCCGGAATCTTACCTTCCAGTTCTGTAAGTTCATGATAATGTGTGGCAAATAAAGTCTTTGCACCACAGAGTTTCGTATTACTGATATGTTCGATCACGGACCATGCAATTGCAAGTCCGTCAAAGGTACTTGTGCCTCGTCCAATCTCATCCAGAATCAACAGGCTCCTGGATGTGGCATTTCGAAGGATATTTGCTACTTCTGTCATTTCCACCATAAAAGTACTCTGTCCGCTTGCAAGGTCATCGGATGCACCGACACGTGTAAAGATTCGATCTACAATGCCAATATTTGCTTTCTCTGCCGGAACAAAACTTCCGATCTGCGCCATCAGAACGATCAGTGCTGTCTGACGCATATAAGTGGATTTACCAGCCATATTCGGACCGGTGATAATGGAAACTCTTTTTTTCTGATTGTCCAGATATGTATCATTTGCAATAAACATATCATTTTCAATCATCTGCTCTACAACCGGATGACGACCATTTTTGATATCCAGAACACCATTTTCATTAATCTTCGGTCTTACAAAATTGTTTCGTTCTGCCACAAGCGCAAGAGAGGCAAACACATCCAGTGCTGCAATCGCCTTGGCAGTTTTCTGGATACGTACGACTTCTTTGCCAACTTTGTCACGGACATCTGCAAACAATTCATATTCCAGCGCATACAGACGATCTTCAGCTCCAAGGATCAGATCCTCAAGATCCTTCAGCTCCTGTGTAATATAACGTTCGGCATTGGTCAGTGTCTGTTTGCGGACATAATTATCCGGAACCTGATCTTTGAAAGAATTCGTCACTTCCAGTGCATAGCCAAATACACGACTATATTTGATCTTCAGAGTCTTAATACCGGTACGTTCTTTTTCTCTTGCTTCCAGTTCAGCAAGCCACTTCTTGCCATCTGTTCTTGAACGACGATATTTATCGACATCTGCGTTGTAACCTTCGCGGATAATTCCGCCGTCTTTCTGTGCAAGCGGCGGCTCATCTGTGATCGCACGTTTGATCAGATCCGTCACATCTTCCAGCGGATCCATATCCTCAAAAATTTGTTTCAGGATCGGTGCTTCAAATTCCTGAAGGATCTGTCGGATATATGGAATCATCTCCAGTGAAGATGCAAATGCAACCATATCTCTCGGATTCGCTGACTGATAGCTGATACGGCTGATCAGACGTTCCAGATCATAGATTGGATTCAGATACTCTCGGATCTCATCACGAAGCATCGGCTTCTGAGTCAGTTCTTCTACAGCTTCCAGTCTGAGATTGATCTCTTCTGCATCGATCAGGGGCTGTTCCACATAACCTCGAAGTGTACGTGCACCCATTGCTGTCTTTGTCTTATCCAATACCCAGAGAAGAGAACCTCGTTTCTGTTTTTCACGGAGTGTTTCGACCAGTTCCAGATTACGACGACTGGAACTGTCAATCAACATAAATTTATCTGCTGTGTAGGGATGAATCGTTGCCATATGAGACAAAGCTGTTTTCTGAGTTTCATTCAAATATTGAAAAAGTGCTCCTGCTGCGATCACTCCACTGTCATAGTCCTGAAGTCCAAGACCTTCCAATGTATTTACATGAAAATGTTCCTTCAAAGTGCGTTGGCAGAGACTGTCATCAAAATACCAGTTATCTAATGGAAAAATGCATATCCGCAGACGGTCCTTCAAATCTTCTGTATCAACTCCGCTCATAAAAAAAGCGTCATTACAGATAATTTCCGCAGGGACAAATTTATTGATCTCATCCAGAAGTTTCTGAGGTTTATCTACTTCTGTAAGAAAACAGTCACCTGTGGTGATATCTGCAATGGCACATCCAAAATGATCCTCCAGAGAAACAATCGACATCAGATAATTGTTTCTGGATTCATCCAAAGATGTGGCATCCAGAGTTGTTCCCGGTGTAACTACACGGATAACTTCTCTCTTAACAAGACCTTTTGCTTTCTTAGGGTCTTCCACCTGCTCACAGATTGCCACTTTGTGGCCTTTCTCGATCAGTCGTTTGATATATGTCTCGGCTGCATGAAATGGAATTCCGCACATCGGAGCACGTTCTTCCAATCCGCAGTCCTTACCAGTAAGCGTCAGTTCCAGTTCTTTGGATACAAGGATTGCATCATCAAAAAACATCTCATAAAAGTCGCCAAGTCGATAGAACAGGATGCAGTCCTTGTAACTTTCTTTTGTTTTACAATATTCCCTCATCATCGGTGATAATACACTAATATTCTCCGGAAACCCAGTGTTTATGCGGCTTTTAGAAGTTCCAGATGTTGATTTGACCACATTATTACGATAGTTTTTTCCCTCGTTAGTGTTTTTGTCTATACTCAAGTATTTAAACCTCTCTTTAAAATTTTATCTCCATTTGCAAAATCAGGTTTCTGTTCCGTATTTTTGAATATACAGTTCGTATTCGTCATCTATATGTTCTTCTTCAATGTGTGTATAATAATTAGTCATTTTTTCATCAGAGTGTCCAGCTATTTTCTTTACTGTAGCGGCATCCATTCCCGATTGAATGCATCTTGTTACAAAAGTATGACGGAAAATATGAGGATGAACATCCATTAAATTCGGATCTCTGTTCTCTTTTTCTGCCAGAGCAATTTCATGCTTATTAACAATCCCAACAATCCGCCTGCATTCTGTTTGAGCTGATGATGGAAGATAACTTCTTCCTGAAGATGTTGTAAAAATCAGACCGGGATATTTTTTTAAAAGTATATTTGTTTTTCCCCAGTTTTTCCCCAGTTTTTCTTTATCACGATCCTGTTTTTCCTTCCAGCTCATAAAAGCAGCAATCACTGCATCCGTTAATGGAACCTTTCTATTGCTGGCACTTTTCTTTGGTGTTGTAATCTGAATAGTAGAATACCTTTCAGGAAGTTCATTTCCTTTCGAATCATAATATTTTGTAACTCTGTTTAAGGTTTTATATACACGAAGCTTTTCATGCTTAAAGTCAAGATCACACCATTCTAGGGCAAGTGCTTCCCCTATACGTAATCCTGTATGAAGAAGAATAAAAAAGAGTTCATAATACCGGGTATTCTTGCAGCTCTCAAGGAAACGATGAGTGTCATATACACTAAGACATTTTTCATCTTCTTGTTCCTGCATTATCTTCTCATCAGGTATTTCACCCGGTTCTTCTTTAGGCAGTTTAATATCGGCTACGGGATCTATGGGTATCATTTTTCCACCATATGCCTTTTTGAAAAGCTGACGGACTACACTTAATGATTGTATTACCGTTGTACGTGCATATCCTTCTTCTTCGAGTCCCTTTATCATGTCAAGAATATGTGTTGGACGGACCTCTATTAACCTCATGTAACCAATATATTCTCTTACTCGCTCAAAACCATTTACATAGTTACTTAAAGTGGTTGCTTTAACAGAATGCACCACATAAATAAGCATCCATTTTTCATACCACTTTGAAACAGAAATTCTAGGATCATATCCTGCAATTCCGGGGGAAACATTAGCAAGGTAGGCATTTCTTTCTTTTTTTAGATGTTGTAAATTTGTACCATAAATTGAAAACGTTTTTCCTGTACCGCGAACGAAAATTCTGGCCTCATATCGTCCATCTTTTCTTTGATATAATCCTTTTCCTAATTCTTTACCCTTTAAGTTTTTGCCCATAACACCACCATCCTTTCTGATGATAATGCATGGCACTGGATATATATTTTAGCACAACAAAAAAAAGCTTTCAAGACTGCCGATCTATCCATTTTTGAAATTTTTTCTTATCAATCAGTGTTCTGCGCCCAATCCGTACCATGAAACAGTTTTCATTCATCAATGATCTCATTGTTTTCTCAGAAAGTCCTGTAAGCTCACAGGCTTCTTTAACGGATATAAGAATTTTATCGTTGTTTGCTTCCGGCTGTGTTTTTTTTCGCAACATATATAACCGGTCAATATCTGCAGGCAGATGATATTGACCGTTCCTCCTCTCTATTATATAAATTCTAAAAAAGGCTGCCTGCTGGCCTTATAGATTAATCCAATGTTCTACGTTCCTGTTGGCTGACATAATACTCCACTGCTTCCTGTAAACTGCATCCGGTCCTATGGCTTCGACTTATTACACTGCTTTTATTTATTCCTAATTTCTCACAGCATACTTTAAGCGATGGATAAACAGTTCCATGATATTCAAATTCCGGGTTACTTAACATTTTTTTCCTTTTTCTCGTCATAAAATGTGTAAACGATTCTTCAAGAGAACAATTCTTATCTCGTGCTCTTTGTCTCACACATATATCATCAATACCATATTTTTGACAACATGCCCGGAGACTTCGATATTCTATTCCTTTAAATGTAAATTTTTGTATTCTTTCGGCAATCATATCTTTATTTTCAATAAAATGCTCCAATGATTCTTCCATAGTACAATTCAATCTATATTTTCTTGAAGATACACTGTCAGCGTTGACTCCATATTCCAGACAGCATTCTTCCAAAGACCTATAGGTTTTGTCTCTAAAAATAAATACCGACGGCTGTGTTTCCATTCTGGCTTTCTTTATGAAATGATCCAAAGATTCTTCAATGCTGCATTCTGTTGTTTTGGCACGGTTACGCACACTGGAAGCATTAACGCCGTATTCAGCACAACATGCTGAAACACTTTTATACCTTTTCCCTTTATAAAAGAATTGCATTTTCGGTGTTTCTGTTTCCTTTTTTTGAATATAATATTTCACAGCTTCTTCCCATGTACACTTTTTTCGCCAAGCTCTACTGCGTACACTAGATTCATTAATTCCATAGAATTCACAACATTGTCCAAGTGAGATATATTTATTTCCCTCATAAAAAAAAGCCTCTTTCGCACGATGCCTTTCTTTAGACATCACCTGATTTTCAGGAATTTCTTCTTTTTTCGTTACTTCTTTTGGCATACAACCTTCCATATGAGAGATAATTTCTTCCATAACATCCGCGTGAGGACGTTTCGCTTTAAATACTGCTGAACTTACTGACTTTGGCTTTAATCCATACGCAAGACAACATTCCGTAAAATTTTTGTATTCTTTTCCACGGAATTCAAAGGCTCTTTTCTCTTTAGATTTGATATAATGTGTAATCGCACGTGTAGAAGAAACCCCATTTTTTTCCATATACAAACGTACTGATATAGGATTTATCTCCAGGTCTTCACAACATTGAGGCAGTGATGGGTATTTCACACCATGATATGTGATTTCATGTGCCTTTTTCCATTCTATTGCCCGTTCAATCGCTTCCTGTGGTGTGCATTTTCGATTCCACATATCGGTCTTGACAGAATCTTCGTTTAAATCATAAAATTCGCAGCAGGTCTTAATGCTGGCCCATTTTCGATTTCGGAATATGATCTCTTTACTTTTTTTCAATTCAATAAAATGTGTAATCGCTTCTTCAGTTCTACATTTATATTGATTCTGATATGCCATTACACTACGGTAACATATTCCATAAAAATTACAGCATTTATGCTTACTTTCAAAAGTTCTGCCATTGTACACAAATTTGAATTTCTCCATGTAATTTGATCTGATTTTACGTGGCATAAAAACTTCTTTCCTCCTTTTATCGTGATTGGATCTGATACATGTCAAAACATTTTGCCAAACAAAAAAAGACACTCCAAGAGTTCATTTTACTCTTTTTGTGTCTTTATCGGTTGATCCGCAGACGCGGTATAAAGTATAAAATTCTGACCTCGTATCAGAATAAAATTTGTGCGATCTGCCTTGCAAAATGTTCAATTTTATCGTATCATTCCAGATACTTAATGTCAATTTCACTACAGGCTTTAAACAGTAGCAGCTGGGTAGTATTTTACTCGTATTCCTGCGAATACATGCATAAACTGTTGCATACATGCAAATGCCCCTCCGGTCTTTTCACCGGACAAGGGCACTTACAGAAGGCTTTTTGTATTCATGTCATACAAAAAATCACATAAATCAAGATTGGAAATGAAACAAACATAAGCCCAAAATCAACAAAGATCAATATCAGCCAAAGCAACTTTAATTTTTCCTCCAAATCTCATCCTCCGTTTCGAGTATATTTAAGGAATTCCATAAAATCCCTTATACTTAAATAAAAGAGAATTTCAGAGCTGTTTCTGTAAATATCCCCAAATTTTCACAGGAATTTCATTTTACTGTTAAGTTACTTTTGTGATATATCAATCTGCTATTATGCGGCCTGTTCTTCCAGTTCTCGATTCCCAGCCTCCATTAAATCTTCCTCCAGAATTTCAGCAAGCAATTTGTTGCAATACCCAACACCGTTTACACGAACGCCTTTGCTGCGGAGCTCGTCAATCTCTTTTTTCCTGAGACTCTGACTTTTTACAGCCAGTTTATAATCTTCTTTTGCTAGTTTCTTTTTTAATTGTTTCTGCCATTTTACAAGAAAATCCCTTGCAAGCTCAATATCTTCATTCTGCTGGTTATAAAAAGTACGTGTCTGCCTTATGGTCCCATCCGGTTCCACTTCAAGCGTATAGTACGCCTCCGTTGGTTGTTCTGCCTTTCTCAAAAACAGGATATAGGATTCCTGCTGGCTCATTCGTTCATAATAGGTTTCTGTATTATTTACGCAGTGATGCATCAGTTTTGCTTCATACAAAATGTCATCCACTTTTTCCGGCACAACGATCTGATACTCTTTGTCCGCATATTCATATTTTTTCAAATCCCTGCATATACGATTCAGACCCGGATACTTCTTTTCCAGCTCTCCGGCTCTTAAAATCAAATCTTTTGCTTCTATCTCTTTTATCATTTCATTATGTCTCTGCATGAGCTTTCGTGCACGGTAGATAACAGAATCCTGCACATTCACTCCGACCCGAATTGCCATATTAAGATAATCCTTCCATGTTTTGATCAGGTCTTTCACGGATTCCCCACTTTCTGCTGCCTGCTTTTCCAGATAATTTTTGATCTGTAAAGGGGCCATACGATCCATAATGAACATAAGATCCGCTGGTTTAAACTTTTCCCGGCACATCCACGAAATCACATCGTCACGGATCAACTTGTTTTGGGCTTTTTCAAGTAATAGCCATTGAAGAAAAATCTCTCCCCCATTGTTTGTACGCAGCCTTTTTAAGCGGAACCTGTCAATTCCCAGTGCTTTTCCAAGGTCTCCGGAATCTTCACAATAGATCTGTGCTTTATTATCCATAATGTCCTCTGCCAGATGATAAAGTCCTGCTTTAATGAGCCGTTCCAGGTAGGGCCTTTCTCTAACCATTTCAAAAAAACTTACCGGATCTAAAAACCTTTTGGCTTTTGCATATTCGTAGAATCCTGTCCTACGGAATGTCCTGTTTTTAATGCCATACAGTGATTTTCCATAAATATTTCCCATATTATATTTTTCATATGTCATATAGCCACCGTAACCTGGATACAGTGGAACCTGTAATTTACCCTGGATCCATCGGTTTTCTTTTGTCCAATGATGACGGCCGAAATAATATTCTTTCGTATTTAATTCTTCATCATACAGGATTCTCCGGCGCTCAAAGAAAGAATATACTGGTTTTTTATATGAGCTGCTTACTATGAGCATCTGAAGCTGGAATTCTCTCAAAACAAACTCATTATTTCCACAGGTCTGAAGCAGGTATGCAGTCTCTTTTTGGGTTTCTATATTTTTGGCCCGGCCTAATGCTTTATATTGAATCTGATGTCTGCATTTTGGGCAATGCCCCACTGTATTATGGTGAGGATGGCTGATTGGAACTTCGCTTTCACACCAACTACAATATCCTGTCTGATCTTTCCTGCGGCTGTAATGATAAAAAATAAAATTCTGGGTAATTCCAACTTTTTTCTGCCATCTCAGCCAGTCTTTCGGAATTTTTGGAAGTCTATCCATACACTGATCCCAGCTTGTCAGAATTTTTTCATATTTCATTCCCAGTCTCCGGTGTCTCTGCTCACGTTGATATACATACAGTGCATAAAAAGCATCGTCATATTCACTTTCAAGATACTTTTGGATCAACGCTGTATCTGCCTCTTTCATATAAGAATTTTCCTGATATAACCATTTGGAGAAAATGGTCTTATCCAGCATACTATCTGACCATTTCTTTGTCCGGTAATCATACCCTTTAAAAACATCGTTCTTTTTATCAATATATAATGTATATACAGGTTTCCGACACTCCATGGAAAGATATTCTGCCAGATAAAATGCTACTTTTAAAATATTGTTTTCTACTTCTGCACGTAAATATAGCCCCCTCTGATAAATCAGCTGCTCCGTATAGTATCCTTTATCTCTTACTGGCACATCTTCTTTTGCAAGTTTTATCAGTTCATCCGTAGCTTCCAGCAATTTCATGTTATGCAATTCTTTTTTATTCATTTCCGTCCTCTCCTTCATTTTCTGCTGCATATAATGTCATTTTCTCTTTTCTGCTCAAATGCAGCAGGGGAACTCCCTGCCGCATCCACTTTATCCTTTTATTTACGCCGCTATTTCAGTAGGGCTTTCTTCGTTTTCTGCCGATTCCACTGGTAGGTCCATTAAATCTTTCTCTAAAAGATCAGCCAGAAGTTCCCCAGCAAATGTTCCGCCATGGACAACTACATGCTTATCACGTATCTCCTGATAGTTCTGCTGCCTGAGCTTCCTGCTTTCTTCTGTGCTCTTACGATCTTTTTGGGTTAATCGTTTCTGAATTTCCTTCTGCCACAATGTTAAAAAAGAAGTCACTTTATCAATGTCCTTATTTTGACGATTAAATTCCGCACGTTTTTGCCGGATAGTTCCATCTGGTTCAACTTCCAGTGTATAAAACGGTACTTTCGGATTCTCTTTTTCCCGCAAAAACAGGATATAGCTTTCCTTTGAAACGATCCGGTCAAAATAAGTATCCGTTTTATTTACACAGTGATGAAGCGTATCACCTTCATATAGGATGTCATCGATACTCTTTGGCGCAATAACCTGATATTCACCGTCACTGAACTCATATTTTTCTTTCAAATCAATGAGATGTTTCTGAAATCCGACATACTTTTCTTCCAGCTCCCTGCGTCGGATTCCGCGTTTCATTTCTTCTATCTTCAAAACCGCCTCTTTATGGCGCAGTTGAAGATCTCTGGTACGGTAAATAATGGAATCATGTATATCCATTCCCAGTCTTTTTGCCATAGAAAGATAATCGTTCCACACCTGCAGCACATGGCTGATATCATCCCCAGATTTTTCTGATTGTTTCACAAGATAATGTCGAATCTGGCAGATGCTCATCTGATCCAGAACAAACTTCAGGTCGTTTGGTTCAAATCCTTCTTTTACCATCCAGCATATTTCTTCATCCCCGATTGTTTTTCCTGTACTCTTTTCAAGTTGCAGCCATTTAAGTTCTTTTACCCCGCCATTCATATCTCGGAGTCTTCGAAACTCTTTCTTATCTACGGACAGGAATTCTGTTGGTTTTCTGCCTTTTCTTTTTATTGCATCTGCTGCCCTGTGGTCCAGTACATCATCAACTAACTGGAAAAGCCCCGCTTTTACAATCTGTTCCAGTACCGGGTATGTCTTCCACAGGTAAAGATATTTTCCAGGATCTATCTTTTTCTGACCAAGGGCGTACTCACGCAGACCTGTTTCTTTTAATTCATGCCTGGACAGATCCGACAGGGTATATGGATAAACCATTCCTTTATATTGACTGTCACAGCAAGTATAATACCAAGAACTTCTACACGAAATCCAACGCATTTCCCGTTGTTTGAACAGATCATAAACGAAATTGGAAATTTCCTCTCCATTTGCAGAGAAGATTCTTCTCTGCTCTTCATGGCAGGTAGTTTCGCAATCTGTATAGCCGCCCTTTTTATACCACGTTCTGGCATGAAAGATCCGGAGCACAAAACCAGAAGTCTTGCGTCTCCTCTGGATAAGATAGACTCTGTACCACTTTGTACAAAATCTTCCAGACTTTCCCACAGAACGAAAAGTAATCGGTTGTCCACACACATTGCACTGTCCTTTCTGGTTATATTTGGGTGAGCGGATTGGAACATATTTTTTGCAATATGTACAATATCCTTCTGTAGCACCATTTTTCTGATACTTGTAGAAGATATAGTGTTCCGTAATTCCATATTTTGAAACCCATCCGATCCAGTTCTTAGGCAGTCCAGATACAGTTTTCATCACCTGGTCCCATGAATCTGTAAGTTTTTTATCATGACGTATCCTTTGTTCTTTACGGATATTCGCCTGAAACTCTTCCAGTGACCGGATTGCAGGCTGCATTGTCTTTAAATATTTTTGGATGACCTTTGTATCACAGTCATTTACATAGATGTTGCCAAGATTAATCCTTACATCCCATAAGATACTTTCAAGAAGTACCTTTTTCCATTTTTTTAATTTTTCATCATAGGTTATAAACCGTCTCTCTTTTCTGCTGATAAACAGACGGTACCTTGGAAAGTTTATATTCTCCTCAATATCCGTTACGGCAAACAGATACACTTTTAAAATTCCTTTTTCTACTGCTGCCCGACAATACATCCGATATTTTCCGGGTTCACCCCTTTGATTCTCCAGTGTACTCAAAGATATTTCCGTTTTCTTTGCATCGGCGATATGTCTGTTCATCACTTTTAATGGTTTTAATTCCATCAACCCCTTTTTTCTCATAACTCCACCAGCTTTCCAGTCACATCAATCCATGCTTCCTCCGGATATTTCTGACCATCGATACAGATGACCCCAATTTCCAGGATCTGGCTGTTGCCAGGCTGCTCCTTTAAAAGTAACAGTAAATCGCCCTTTTGTCCTTTGGCTTTGGGGGCTTTTCCACGTACAATACAAAATCCGTTGCAGCTGGTCCCGCTTTCTTTTGCAACATGGGAGTTCCATTTTCGGTTTGGATATTTCGCCATGTAAGCAGCTCCATGTAATAACAGGCTTCTCAATTCAATTTTCTTTAATAGGCGCATCTTTGTGCAGGAGATTTTTGAATCTTCTCCATCTTCATCCAAATCCCCTGATGCATCTACTATGTAATACACGGAATTTTTCCAATTCGGATAATAGCAGAGACAATCCAGTGGGTTTTCTGCACAATGAAATCCATTTTGTCTACAGTTTGCTTTTTCCGTTTCATTTATGCCATACTCCTGAAACTGAAAGCCCCGACATTTCAAATCCTTTTGAAATCCTTTATATGCGATCATATCCTTCTCCTTTAACTCTCTTTCTGCTGCATCATGTCAAACAAGGACATCTGCCCGGAATCTTTTGATTTTTTCTTGCTAATATACTTTTCTTCCTGCTCCGCTGCTTCTTTGGGATGCACCTCGGAATCTTTCTTTGTCCCCTGGTTTTTCGGTATTGTTTTCGTTCTCTTATTTACCGAATCCCATTCCTTTTGAATCTTTTTCTTTTCTTCCTGCTCTTTTTCTGCTATTTCTTTTTCATCATCTTTCGCATAATATTCAAGTACCCAAGGAAAAACCTGGTCGCCGGAGAGTGCCAGGCCTGTATTGGCTCGAATGCCGTTCTCTCCCTTTTTTTTCGCTCCCTCCAGTGCAATGTTGTAGGCTTTTTGCGTCACGTAATCCAAACATCTCTGAAGCATCTTATGTTTTTTTAACACCTGTGCATCTAAAGCAGAATCCGTTTTGGCAAGATTTACGAGATACTGTCCTATGATGTCTGCAAAGCCTGCATCCTTTAAGGCAAACATTTCTGCACGCAGTTTTTCAGACGCATTCGCAAACGTTCTTTCCTCAATCGGTATATCAACCAGCCGGTAGCGGCTGCCCTGAATAAATTCCTCTGTCTGTTTTTTGGAAACTGCATGTGCTTTGGCAAGTTCCCGCACACCATCCATATTCCCGCTCTGGCGGTAATACAATGCTGCTGTATTTAATTCTTCTGCAGTTTTTATGATCTCATTTAACATAATCGATCCCTTCTTTCCTGATAAAAACATGAGGCAGAAGAAAAAATCTCCTGCCTCTGCCTGCTTTTTATGCCGCATTCATTTTCTGTTCAGCCGCTTCCATTTCTTTTTCTACTTCCAATGCAATCCTGCGTCTCTCTGCATCATCAGAATCTAAAAGGCTGATCATTTCCAGTACAATACGGCGAACCCATTCATTTTCCTCCCATCCTGCACAGATCTGACGGGCTTTTTCCGTCAGTTCCTTCCAATCAGCATCTTCCAGATCCCTGCCACGATATTCTTTATAGAAAGAATAGATTTCTTTCATGGCTTTCGGTGCCTGAATCTTTGCCGCTTCATCCAAATTGGAGAGGAGTCCCATCAGCATGGGATGGTTTTTATATTTTTCAATCAAAGGACGGATACCGGTCTGAATTTTACCCGTATAAAGTCCTAAAAAATCATTAAATATTCCTGCAATCAATTTCTGATCTGTCATTCGTTTCCTTCCTTTCTGTTAATTTTCTTACTCTGCGCCTGACCGTAGATGGAAAACACTGAAATGCTTCCGATACTGCATCCTGGCTGTATCCCTGATCAAGAAGAGCCTTCATAGCCGCTGCCATTTCTGATTCCTTGAGCTTTTTTATGGACGGTTTCCGAACTTTCTTTTTCAGGATTTTCCGGCAAAGCGGATGATCTGGTCCGTATTCGTACATTGTGCTGGCTTCCGCTGCATTCAAATTGCACAGGATTGCAATCAGCAGACAGTAATATCCCTTATATTCGTCGTCTTTCATGCCGCACCACCTTTATTGCCTGGTTTTCAAATGTACCTCTTTACCCTAATCTGCTTTAAATTCTTTTTGATCAAGACCATTTTCGAGCAGATATCTTTCCGTACCTTCTGGATCGAGCTGTGCAAGTCGTGCAAGATTAAACTCTGCAACATAATAGCTGCCATAATTGATTTTCCTCTTACCTACAACTTTTCCGAGTTTATACTTCTCAATAAACGCAACCTTTGCTTTTGCTCCGCAATCCGAGATTATTGCCTGCCCCGGTCTTAGGAATCCCATAACTCCAATTGTAAGGTCTCCGAATAATTCCAGCTTTTTCTCACATTCCTTTTGCTTTTGCCATAATCCGACATACAGGGATCCGTTGTAGTACATATTCACTCTGACATATAATTCCTCATGTCCACATTCCCAGTCATATCCCAATGGTTTTTCATCTTTTCGAATGCATATATCCTGTCCCATATTCTGCCTCCTTTTTTGATTTTCCTGTTCATCTTTTATGGATTATTTTATATTTCCTCCCTTCCTGTTTTTTGTACACCCCACATTTCGTTTTTGGGCAACAAAAAAAGACACCAAAAATCTTCTTTTGATTTTTGATGTCTTCCTATTGATAAAAGGCCTTCGCCTAAATGTTGCTCCCGGAACAGCATATCCGGAACAAAAACTTTACTGCGTGGCAAACCATGCATAAAAAACAATCCATTTATATGGTAGCACAATATATTGCATTCGTCAATAAAAAACAGTAAATGAAACACCACATCTTGTTGTTGCATCATTTTTTGAGTGCACTTACCATCTTTACTTTTCTTCTATTTTCATGTCCAACATGCCGATAAATCCTTATAATATGCTGATCTCTCCTGTAATATATATTTGACAAATCATCAACGTAAAAAGTCCATTGTCTGAATAGTGGACTTCTTTTTTTACTTTAAAAGAATTTTAAAGTTTTTGTTACCATCCGGAATTTTTTACGATATATAGTATGAGTAGAAAATTTCCTTTCGGAACACAAAATGAAGAGAACAAATATAAAGCAAAACATTTTATGATATCATTAATCATAATTGAAGTAACTCAGAAAATCAGAATTATGGAGACCATTATGAACAGAATATTTCAGAAATTTTTGCAAAGCGTAATTGACCTTTCCTCTGTGGGAGCAAAGTGCCTCAACCTTAACAGGATTAAAGCAGTCCTCGGATGCTGACTTCAAAGCTCGAACGGAAAAGCAGGAAGAAATAAAGTCAGAACTTGCTGCGGCTGGCATTACCGGAAACAGCGGTAGTTTTGAATTGGGTGATCCAAATTATTGTGATAATAGCCTCGATGCCTATACCACATTTGGAATTTCATATGACAAAGTCTCTGATAATTGGATATATATTGGGAAAATTATTCATATTCTCTATGATGCAAACCACAACACCTACTATGATAACAGTGCAAGCAATGGTATCAATCTCAAAGTGATCCGTGACAAACATGGTGTTTTACGTCACGCAGCTGGAGCATAGAAAGTTCCCTTTCCTGCTGATGGCGTTCATATAATTCCAACTGCTGTTCATGCCCCATACCGTCAATATGTAGATTGGATGGGACGGATCGGGTTCTATCTTCTTCCGTATTCGCCGGATTAAGCTCATCACATTGTCCTCCGCACCATAATAGGGTTCTTTCCAGACTTGACTATATATCTGCTCTTTGGAAAATACCTGCCCCGGTCTTTTTGCCAACAGATAGAGGATGTCAAACTCATAATTTGTGAGTTTAATATCCTCTCCCTGATTTCTGACCATCCTATACTTTGGATTGATTTTCAAATCATTATACTTTAGTACGTTATCTGCCGATGCCATGCCTGTAAAATCTCTATATCCTTTTTCTTTTAGGAAAAGTACCAGTTCCTCAAAATCCTGTTCTTCCTCCCTGTCGAAAGAAGCAATCAATACTTTTTCCATGCGATCACCTCTTTTCCTACAGATGTAGATAAGCAATATCATCACGTCATATACTAAATACCAAAATGTAAAACCACATTATTTTTAACATACGATTGCATCGTAAAATCTAGTAGTGCATGATAATATTGCTTACTTTCTTTCGATACTTCTTCTGAAATATTCTTCAAAAAATCTAACCACTTTATCAGCTCGTCCTTTTCATACACAGAAATCCCCCATTGATTAAACTTTATACCTGGTAATAGTTTACCATGCGCATCATACAAAATTTTTTGAATTACATCATCTGGGATTTCCAAAACAGCGCTTTTTTTAATTTGCCCCCGATTTATATACTCATATACATCCTCAGAATATAAGATTTTTTTGTTTGTTGGCTGTCCGACAGCCACAAATTCATGTAATAATGACATTTGTTCGCCTTTCATTGTCTGCCATAGCTTATAATTTTACCGGCGTTTTTACTTCCATAAATATCATTATACTTTCCATTTTTCTTCCAGCGGGTAACATTAGGGGTACTCCCGTTTACTTTTGAACTCTTAGCCCCACTTAAATTATTCTTGAAGTTTTTCGCACTTTGTGCATATGAAACGATATTAGAAGTACCAACACCAGAGCCGTGTTTTCCAAAATGATAATTTAAGCTTGCAGAAGCAGACGAAAAACTTCCACGGTTCCACATATTCAAAAGGTCTGACGGTATATCCCTGGAGCCTTTCGTCGTGCTGCTGCCGATGCTGTCCCCACCATCCGCTGCAACTGTATATACAGAAATATCCTCATGGCATTTTTTCATGTTGATATTTACAGTTTTTTGCGTAGTTCCTGGCTTCGCCTTTAAAACGGTTACGCTTTTAAGGCTTTTGTACATACGCAGCGATGAAGTCCTTTGAAAGGTGCTTTGTGCTTGATAAATACATGTACATCGGCACTTTCCGGTCTGCCATCACGGAGATATCTGAACAAAATGTTGCCGGTTTTCACCGGCATCGGCAATGCGATGTTTTTGCCTGTTTTCTCCTGTGTCAGACATATGCTCCGTCTCTTCCAGTTGATATTTTCAAAACGAAGAGAGACGATGTCAATGACTCTGAACCCCATGGTCAGTCCGACACATACAATGGCATAATCCCGCAGTCCCACAGGTGAAAGTGTATCAATATCGACAGACCATATATAGTCCATATCCTCCGCAGACAATGTCTGCACAATGACTGTGCGTGGAGCTGACATAGTCGGAAGTGCTTTATACAGATAGGGATTGCAGATCAGGCCTTGTTCATAAAGATATATAAGGAAACATCTTATTCTGCAGTTATAAGCTGCTTTGCCCTCAGGCGTCGTATGTACATTCTTACGGTTAAAATCCTGCAAAGTGTTCGTGGTGATTTCGCAAAAATCATTTATCCCGTCTTTTTGCAGATATTGACAGAATCGGATGCAACAGGAACGGTGCATGGTTATGGTTGATTTTTTCCACCCCTCACGCTCAAGCAGAGCAAGATAGGAATGGATGCTGTCACTCGCCCATGCAGGGAGTCTGTCAAGAGTGGGAACATAAGACGGGTCACCGGTATAGCTGGTAGTAATAATGCCAGTTTTCAGATAGTGTAGGAACTGACATAAACTGCGCCTGTGCTGTTTCCATCCGACACCCAAGAAAGGTTTTACATGTTCGAACCATAACCACAGGTTTTCTTCGGTCCTGCTGAAAGAATGCATATCCAGGAAAATATAGTAAAGTGTCAGGATATGTTTGGTACTTTTGAGGACGGTGTTCTTATACCGGGCACTAGCCATTTCCTGAAGAAATCTCTCTATAATCGACCATGAAATAACCGGCAATACAGTTGGGGTTGTTCCCGACAATTCGGCATCAGGAATCTCCACTATCTGATGGATTAGCAGCTTGTTAAGGGCAAGCGAAAACCCCAGAGAGCATTTTTTAAGGTCAGAACTATACCTTAAAAACACCCGTATCAAATCTTCATAAACATCTTTGGAGATGGAAGATTTGTGGTAATCGTCCTTATGAAAGTCTAGCAACCCAGAATAATCTAGCTGGCTGATGCTTTGGAGTCCCTTATTTTGCAGATACAATAAAAACCTTGCGCAAGCGATGCGGTAACGGCCATCATCAGGAGTGACCAACCCGTTGTCCAGAAAATCATCCAGTTCAGCTTTCAATGTTTCTGACAGTAGGCAGTATGCGGAGCGCCTTGTACCCAAGTGACCAGGTAATATGAACCCGTTAGTATATACATCTTCCAGCTGGTCAACGCAATGCTTCCAGCCAGTATGCTGCCGATAGGTCCAGCAAGCTTTGTTGTCATCAATCCATCGATATGCGGCATCTGGTGAATAAAGTATTTTTTCTTCAGTCAGATGTTTTCGCAATGCCTTATAGCAGAGCCGATGAAGACTTATCACAGATGCACTGAACTTCTCTGCAATAAGAAATTCAAGGATGACAGTTACATTTTTGTCGTATTGTTCCATGTGGAATCACCTCCATAAATTTGATGATTCCATTATCAGGGATAAGGTGGATTTTTATCCACATCTTTTATTGAACAATGCCTTGATTTATGCTATATTGAGCAAAAGATGAGGATAAAAATATCCTGCGGATAAGCTGAGATTATTAGAAAAACTGCAGCGGCCATCTTCCAGATAGGTGGAAAGATAGGATCGGCGGTTCCGAATGTAGGTGACAGCTTTATCCATTCTGCTTCCGCGGGTAGGGTTCTGCTGATCAAGCCACGACAAAAAGCTTTCTACTACCGGCTTTTCTTTTTCAAGACGCGCCTTTTTGATAGCATCGAAGGAAGAATACTTTGATCTGATCACATCTTCCAGATGGAAGAGTTGGTTAATGTACAGCATTCCCTGTACGGATGGCTGGGTATAATCCAGAGCCTTTCCTTTAGGGATGGCATCTGTCAGATATCTTCTGATGTGTGCCCAGCAGGCTGTGCGTTTGGCATCTGGAACTTTATTGTATCCACTGTAGCCATCACACATCAGATAACCCTTGAAGCCGTGAAGAAAATCTACGGCATTGTCCCCGGCCCGGGTCTCTGAGTATTTATAGAGGATAATAGGTGGTCCTCCGTCTTCGCCGCTGCGGAACAGCCACATATATGACTTTGTCTGTGCACGGCGTTCCGGTTCATGCAGAACCTGAAGAGGCGTTTCATCTGCCATCACGAATCCTCGTTCCAGAAGTTTCCTGTGAAAGTATTCGTACATAGGAAGAAAAAACGCTTCGGAATTCCGGATCACCCAGTTTGACATAGTAGCTCTGGTGATCTCCACGCCATACTGTTTCCAGTCCTTTTCCTGACGGTAGTATGGGAGACTATTACAAAACTTCTGGTACATTACCCAGGCAACCGTTCCGGCAGAAGCCATTCCATAAAGCATATGAGCTCGGCCATCTTTTCCTTTTTTGATGACCGGAATATCCTGAAGCCTGCACTGCGGGCACTCATAGTTCTTACTGTAGTATTCATATACTTTCAGTTTTGCCGGTACAAAAACCAGTTCCCGGCGGATAAACTCTTCCCCGATTTCTTTCAGCGGGGTACCACAGACAAGGCAGAGTTTCTCTTCCTCAGGAAGCTCCAGATACTTTTTTTCAACAGGAACTCCCTTAAAACGTTCCGCATCTGTAGCTCGTGCTTTTTGTTTTTTTGCTGTTTTTTCTGGACGGAGTGCTTCAAGATCCTCTGCTTTTGCAGCTTCTGGATCCTGTTCCAGTTCCGCCTCATTGAAAAAGTTTAACTGACCCGGAATATCGAGGGGCCTTTTCTCGCTGGAGGTGCCAAACAGTTTTTTACGGAGAAGATCTATCTCTTCTTTCAAGTTATCCCGTTCCTGGGTGAGAGCCTCTTCCCGTTTATTGCCAGCATCGACAGTTGCCTGAAGTGTTTTTATCATTTTTTTGAGATCGTTTATCATGTCCTTCAGCTCACGGAGCTGGATATCTTTGGAACTGTCTGCCACTGCTTTTTCCTCCTGTTTCTGATGTTTCCATTATACCAGAAAACAGTGGTTTTTCCCAGCAAAACAGCGGACTTACCAGAACTTGAAAGTGCCGAAAATACAGCAAAAAACAAGAGTTTTATGTGCATCTTTTTTACGTTGCCTTGATCGCTTTGGGCTGCTCAATATCAATGCCAGACATCAGCCAGTCGAACTCCCGCCATGTAAGATTCCGGACTTCGGATTTATTCCTGGACCACCGGTAAGAACCTTGGGCCGTCAGTCTTTTGTAAATCATAACGATTCCATCTGGTTCTTTTAAAATAGCTTTGATACGGTCGCATTTACGGCCACAGAAAAGAAAAAGTGCATGGTCGATCTCCATCGAAAACTGTTCCTGGATGATCGCACACAATCCATCAATGGACTTGCGCATATCTGTTCTGACACAGACGATATAAATCGCATCAACATTTGAGATGTCTGCTAACATAACGGCTCCTTCAACGTATCCATGAGCATCTTCAGAAGTAACGGTTTGATCTCATTACTCATTCGTATAAGCAATCCATCTGCTTCGATTTCAATCGTATGTGAATTGTCAAGGTGCATAGATCTGTTTCCATTATCTGGGATCAGTCCTGCCGGAGAAAACTCCGGTTCTATAGCAATCTGTACTACATCCTGTTTATGGGATGTAAGGTCAAGAGTGCTGGCTTTGGGGGCTGGATCCGGTATCTGACAGGCTTTTTTGCGGAGACGGGTAACTGCATTGTAAAAACAGCAGGGAGATATCCCATGCTCATTACACCATGCAGCATCTGTCAGGCCGCTTTGTCTGCATTCGGTTACCAGTTCCATCCATTCTTCCAGGGAACGCCCTGGAGCACGTTTCTTACTCATAATAAAACCTCCAAATGTAGTAAATTTCTATCTCCTATCAAGCGGAGTGTAGTAAAAATCTATTTACTATCATTATGAGTTTAAAAACGTAGACAGTAAAGCTACCCAAGATTTAAGCGCTTACAATATCTAGTTACCCAAAAACTAAGCGCTTACTATTATTCTGCTCATAGATTTCCGCAACATACTCTGCTGTAAGCAAGACTATAAAATGATTTCCTTCTCTTTTCCCTGTAATAACAACAGATAATATATAATTATCCGATATAGAAACGCTTGAAATATCTTATGGAAATTAACGGAGACAAAGAATATGCCAATAGACAAAGAACAGTTTCTCAAACAATTCGTTAAGCAAGCCCTTGATGAAAGGATTTCTCTTTTTTTAGGTGCTGGTGGTTCATGTGATGCAGGCTACCCCAATTGGGCAGACTTGTTTGCACCATTTGCAAGAGACTTAGGAACCCCTATTAACGAATCCACAGATTATTACCGACTAGCTCAGTATTACTCAAATAGTTTTGGACCGGGAGAACTTAGAAAAAGGATTAATGAACGCATAAATAGAAATAATTTTGAAAGTCAATTACTTGAGGAACTTATAGATATTGGTTTTACAAACGTATGGACTACTAACTTTGATAATGCTATTGAACTTAATTATCAAAAGCGTGATATCTTAACAAATAAGGTGTTTAGAGATTCGGATTTTTCAAATATTGACATTAATAAACGAATCAATATATTTAAAATGAACGGTGATGTAACAAACTTAGAAGGTATCGTGGCTACACAAAGCGATTATGAGAAATATGCGGACACACATCGCATTATGCTGATGTTTTTTAAACGTGAGCTTATATCAAGCACATTTCTTTTCATCGGTTATAGTTTTACAGATCATCTGGTATTGGATTGCTTGAGCGAAATCACAAGATATTTGGGATACTCAGCAACATATCACTATACAATTATGAAAAATAATCCAAAAGATCCGTACTTCAAACATTTTGTTGAAGATATTGAACAACGTTATCATATTCGTGTTCTTTTAGTCGATGATTATAAAGATATTCAAATTATTTTAAATGAATTAAATTCAAGAATACGAAGTAAACGTGTATTTGTTTCAGGAGCTTTCAGTTCTTTTACCTCAAAAATCGAAGAATATTCGCATAATTTATCACGAAATTTGGCATCATCACTTCTTGAAAATGATTACCGGATAGTTAATGGAATCGGGCGAAGGTTTGGCACACACCTTATTGGTTATGCGAATGAATACTTGGCGAAACAAGGTGTTAAAGATATAGAAAAACATCTTATTGTAAAACCATTTGTCGGTAATACACAAGGTGCGGCTGAGGAAAAATACCGGTCAAGAAAAAAAGTAATTGGTCAATGTGGAACAGCAATTTTTGTATTTGGCGAAATGAACGAAAATTCTTCAGCTACAAAAAGTGGTGTCATGGAAGAATTTGAAATTGCATGTGAACAGCACAAAACCATTATTCCTATAGCATATCCGGAAATGGTTTCTGAAATTATATGGGAAAAGGTAAAGGGTGAACTGACTCGATATCCTTATTTAGAAGGTAAAATTGATTTACTTACTTCGGTTCAATCACCCGAATTTCTTTCACAGATTATTATTCAGATTCTTGATTCTGTGCAAGAATCTATGTAAAAATCAATTAATATACAGAGTGAATTTTCCAATAACCATAATTCTCTGTAATCTACAGGAAGGTTAAGGCGTGTCTCAGAAAATAATCTGTCAAAAACACAAGAAACCATATTTGTGATAGAGTTTGCACTTATTCTTTTTGTATCAGTAATAACCAAGTATGCTGCATAAAGTAAAGAGATTCTGCTGTTAAGATTTGCATGATCAATTTGTAAATAACTACGAATGATGTCATACACACCAGATGGCAGAATTTCTTGAGATGTGCAGATAATATCTCGCACTTTTTGATGAGTGCAATTATTCAAGATGTTTTCCGTAATTTTGCATACGATATGACTACATACTTCACGAGTACCGGAATGTCTATCCACTTCTTTAAAGATAAGTTCTTTAATCCAGCATAACCTGTCTGGAATATCATTTGGTGATAATTCATATATCACTGGAAAGACAATGATTTTCCCTTGTCTATACTTCGATTTTATTATAGAAAGTTCCTCCATTGCACATACGGAATCCACAGTAAATTTACTAATAACAACAAGAGCGTAGCTACACTTCCAAACACCTTTCTCAAGGTTTATCTCTTCGCGATTATCCCCCATTAGCAATTTATCACGATCATACCAGGTTTTGATACCATAATTTTTAAGATGATATACTAGAGGTTCTACAATACTATATCTGTCTTCAGCAGCAAAACAAATAAATAAAGAATATGAGAAATTATTGATAGTATCATCCCCCTTGTTAAGTATTTTGAGCTCAGTGTATTTTTGAGTGATAATTATATATTATCTGTTACATATTATAACAGGGTATTCCATATTTTTCCATAGTAATAAATACCGTAGTATCAAATCAGTAGCTATGAATTTTCAAATCAAACAAATTTCTACTTTTACCACAGTTGTTTCAATCCTTACAATATAATTTTTCGTGCCAAGAAGACTACCCTAAATTAGGCCAGTCTCACCGTATCTCTGTCAAAATATTTTAAAGCAACTGCCGCCTATACAGTTTAGGCAGTATATACAGCCACTCCTCCAATCCCATGCATTATATCAATCCTTATCTGCAGAAAGCTACGCCGCACCAACGATTTTCATATTATTCCGGGGATGCAGCTCTTTTAATATTTCAGCCTGTTTTTTAGCCGCAATATGTATATAAATCTGAGTTGTTTTTATGGAACTATGTCCCAGAATCTGCTGGACGCAGCTTACATCTACCCCTTCCTCGATTAAATATGTTGCGAATGAATGACGAAACATATGAGGAGTGATATTTCTCTCAATACCGGCCTGCTTTGTATACTTCTTCAGCATCAGCCGGATAGATTGTTCCGTATATCTACTTTCTCTGTTATTTACAAAAAAATAGCCGCTTTTCTTGATCGCCTGCTCATTTTCATCGTAATATTTTCTCAGGACCTCTAAAATTGAAGTATTACTAATCTGTACATACCGTTCCTTCCCGCCTTTTCCAAAAAGTTTGATTAGACCCGTATTCAGATTAATGCTATCTTCACGGATATTGGATATTTCATACACCCTTGCCCCGGTTGCGAAAAACACTTCAATTACAGCTACATCACGCAGCATATGTTTATGCGATACTTTATCATTCTCATTCAAGCATTGATACATATGGTTCAAAAGCTTTTCTATTTCTTCCCTAGGAATGATTCTTGGGAGAGTTACTGATTCTTTGAATTTGACTTTTATTTTTCGAAAAGGGCTTTCAGCAATGATTTCACATTCTTCTAAATAATTATAAAATGCTTTCATTGAAGCTATCTTCCGCTTTACCGTCTTTTGCTTGTAACTCTTATGCAAATAGGTAACAAATTCCTCAATCTTTTCCTTATCAGGTTCATCCGCATTTACATGTTCAAAATACTGACGCAGGTCAATGCGATATGCTTTCAGTGTTTTCTTGTCCAGTTGCTTTCGATATTCGCAGTACTCCAAATATGCTGCCAGTTTATCTTCTAATCTCATTTTTGAATCCTCCTATCTTGTTATAAACATCATACTACTGTATTTGGTGCTAATTTCAATAGGAGTAATTATGAAATCTATAAAAATACCTTCAGACGAAAAATCCCCAGTGTCATTAACAGTTTTAGTTAATGCACAAGGGATTTTTCGTCTTTAATTATAGAACAGTCCAACAATTTTTTTCAAAAAAGGAACTACAACCGGAGCTTCACTAATATATTCTACAATCACAAGGAGCACCAGAAGAAAAACAACCCATAGGAACAAATATATTTTTTCAGATTTCCCTATTGTTTTCTTCATATCTGAAATCAGATGGTCGCCTTGAAAACATTCCTGAATATCATCCTCCGTCAATATCTTATCGTAGGACTTTTTCAGTTTCTCATAACTTTCATAGACTTTATTCATCTGATACTTTGACTGCCCATAACAAATGAACAGATATACCACAGAACCCACCAGGACTAATTCCAGGATTACCGTTATATCTTTTGTAAAAATATTGTTCAACGGCTGGTCTGATACAATACCGGCTATGACCACTGTAAATAGAAAGCCAAATATTGCTATAACATTTGCTTTAAACTTATCAAGTAATTCTGTGGCGTATTCCCCGGTTCTCGACACAATGTCACTTATAAATTCTGCCACTTTGTTTTTCAGTTCAAGATACTGTCCTACGTTATCTTTCAAATACAGATTGTAATTAGACTGGATAGAGGAAAGAACTTTTTCGTCCAGGTTCAGCAGCGGCTCATATTTGCAATGCAGACAGATAATATTTCTTGCAATAATGGCTTTGTCAATAGAACTTCCGCCTGAATATATCCAGTCATATATTTTGTACAGCACCTGGTTTCCCGTTATCTCATTTAGACGGCATACATAATCAACAGAACGCTGTCCCATAATCTGCAGTTTCATCTGCCCACCCTGAATCGTAGCATTGGATGCAATGAAGCTTGCTGCCAAAATTGTTTCCAGCTTCATGAACAATTCTTTGAATGGGTTTCCCTCATACCCTACTTCTATCTTAAAATCATCCGGCAGCAATCCATAGGAATCCTGGTTATAAAAGTACGTATTATCCCTACAAGCCAGCAAACGCTGTGTCCTGCTAAAATTACAATCAATCTCTCTATTCCCCACAGGAAGAAAATACATTGTTTTCGTATAAAAAATATTTGGACTGTCAAATAGTTCAAACACTATATTTTTCCCTGCCCCATCCAGAAACATAGAGAATGTTTTCAGCACATCTTCCATAGATAAACCGACAATATCCTCCACAAACTTTTGGTATCGGTAAATTGAAAAGTGCCCATCTGCCAATGTTTTATTTATCTCTATTTTTGTAAAAATCATCTCATCTTCCAGTGTCTCTTCAATAAACGCTCTGTACTCTGCTTCAGTTGAATTTTTCGCTATTATGAAGGGATCTTCATTTTCCAACGACAAAAAAATTCTGACTTCATCCCTTGATGGAATCTTTTGTATAATCTCCATCAATTCTGAAAATCCTAAAGCCTGAGAAGATGGGAATGAAAAACAGGCGGAATAGAATTTCCTGCGTTCTTCTTCCTTCAATCCCAAAACCTTATCCCTTATATGCTCCAGCAAAGCAAATCCCTCCTATCTCCCCTCCCTACGCTCAAATGTCCGGAAGGTTATATCATTATCCATACGGATCTTGAGATACCGTTTGCCATCACCGTCCTCATATGCCTCAATGATGTCCTTCAAATTTTCAACCGCACTAGATACTTTAATCTGAATTCCGCTATATACATCATACGTTTTCTTCATTTTAGGCTTAATCATTGACAGAACCGGCTTAAACTGATAGTCAAAGTGTTGTTTTTCAGGCAGGTCGCACAGTTTCTGAATAAGTTCTTCTTTCTTTTCCGCCGTCATGTCGTTAGGGGAATAATTCTTAATCGTTTTATCTAACATTTCAGAAAAATCGAACTGCTCGACACTACTGAAATACAAGTACATTGCATTACGGATTACCATATGGTCATATGGTGCATCTTTTTTCAGATTTCTGCTCAGTGTACTTTCTACGGCTTTAAACGCTCTCTTGGTATTAAGCTCATCACTTTGAAGTTCATTTAACTCCAGAAAATCATGCCACCAGTATTTCGCCACCGTATTAGAATATATTCTGGCTAAAAATTCCACAGAATTCAAATCATCAATCTCAAACAGGCAGGTTTTCCAGATCTTTTTTGTGTCCTTTGAAAAGCCTGATTTAATGCTGTAATCACTATCATCAAAGAAATCCGTATGCTCTACCTTCGCCAACAGAAACAGCATCTTCCCCTCATCCTCGATCAAAGCCAAGATCAGGCTTCCTTTCTGCACTCTAATATCCATACTTGCAATCTGCTCTTGTGCCTGTCTTTCCTTTCGGAGCAGGCGTTCTGCTATTATATCAATCCTTTGCAGAACTATTTCAGCTTCTGCCTGGTGCTTTATGATCTCTAATATACTGCTAATGACCTCTGTGCCCGTTGATTGTGTTTTATATTCCCTTACAGAAACATTCCCATTTATGTAAGAAATCAACTGTTCAATATATTCTCCAAATTTTGGCATAATATTTCTTGCTGAAATTTTATCGTTTTCATAGTCAATCACTCTGATGGCCTGTGTAATGATTCTCATAAGCATATCCTCTTTATCTTTCGCACAAATAAACACTGAATCTCTTGTCTGGATTACTGTACTTCTCTATTTCATTATAGCCTAAGTATACCACACATATAAAGCAAGCAAAAGAATTTACCGCTATCTTTGCCTTGGTATTCACAAAAATGTTACTGTTCAGAGGTATGTATAAGTCATTGTAAAAAATGACGAAATTTATTTTTTTATTTTGTGGATAATCATTCGCGGCAGGAAAAACTGTGTTTATAGTTTTTCCTGCCGCTCTTTTTTTGAAAAGTTATACACCAGATTCTGGTTTTGGGAACTCATTCTTGAAGTTTCAGGATCTACACGAATCCCTTTTTTATTATAAAACAACTATTTATCCACAGTTAGATTGACGAATGGGCACTTTCTGGTGATTCGCTTTTTTTCTATGTTTCTGTTATACTTTTTCTTAAGAAAGAGAGGTTCCCTTATGGATATTGATTTTAAAGAAGAACTTAGAAAACGTGATGAACTTCTGGCCGGTTATCTTAAACAGATTGAGATCCAGGAGGAATTTATCCAGAAACAGAAAGAATTGATTGAATATCTGGAAGATCATATTTCAAAGATTACAGACATTATCAGTGGCGTTTGATTATAACTGTACTGGAGGAAAACATATGCCTGATGCGTATGATCACATCTCACTTATGTGTCGGCTGAAAGCCGCACAGACAAGAAATAAAGAACTGGAATCCGGTGAACGCTATATTAAGCTGAAAGAACTCCATCAAAAGGAATGCAGAGCCTATGAACGTAAGATCCAGGCGTTGCTAACGGAGATAGCGGATGCACATAAAGAAACCATCCATGTCCGCAATTACTGGTTTCAGGTACTGGAGGATATGCTCCAGGAGTTTGAGGCAATGCAGAAAAAAGCTGACCAGAAGCTCCAGGAGATGGAGGAACGTGCCCTTCTTGCTGAGAGACAAAGAGATGAAGCATTGGAGAAAGCAAAAGAATTCCGCCTTAAGTTTTATGAAACCGCCACCCGGCTGGAAGAAGAACAGGGAAAGAATCTGAAACTTCATGCACAGATCAACCGTGATTATGAAAACTCCTCTATTCCTTCTTCCAAAACCATCCGGTAGAAAAAGATTGCAAACAGCAGGGAAAAGACAGGCAGGAAACCCGGAGGGCAGCCGGGACATAAAGGACATGGCCGAAAAAAGCAGGAGCCTACACAGCCGGTGATTTTTCTTCCACCACCGGAAGAAGTGCTTGATGACCATGCCTTTAAGAAAACAGCAAGAACAATTATAAAACAAATGGTAAGCATCCGAATGGTCATGGATGTAAAAGAATACCATGCTGATGTTTATTATAACAGCCAGACAGGGGAACGCATACATGCTGCATTTCCGGATGGCGTTATTGATGATGTGAATTATGATGGCAGCATCCGGGCATTTCTGTTCCTTCTGAATAGCGACTGCTGTACCTCTATTGATAAGAGCAGAAAGTTCCTGTCTGATCTGACAGATGGAAAACTAAACATTTCCAAAGGCATGATAAGTAAACTCAGCAGGGAGTTTGCTTTAAAAACAGAGCCTGAGCGCAGGAAAGCCTATGCAGACATGCTGCTTTCCCCTGTCATGCATACAGACTGTACAAACGGCAGGGAAAACGGGAAAAGCTGTCAGATTTATGTCTGTGCAACCCCGGATGGAAAAGCATTGTACTTTGCCCGTGAGAAAAAAGGACACGAGGGAGTAAAGGGCACTGTTACAGAAGATTACCAGGGAATCCTTGTCCATGACCATGATATTACCTTTTATAATTATGGAACGGATCACCAGGAATGTCTTGCCCATGTGCTGCGTTACCTGAAAGACAGCATGGATAATGAACCAGACCGCACCTGGAACAAAGAGATGCGTTCACTGGTACAGGAGATGATCCATTTCCGAAACGAATGCCAGCCATTTCAGGAACCGGATCCGGTAAAGGTATCTGAATTCGAAAAAAGATACCGTGAGATACTGGAAATAGCCAGGGCGGAATACGGAAATGTTCCGGCAAACAATTATTACAGAGACGGGTATAATTTATTCCTGAGAATGGAGAAATATATGCAGAATCATCTGCTGTTCCTGCATGATTCCCGGGTACCTGCCACTAATAATGAAGCCGAAAGACTTCTGAGAAACTATAAGCGGAAACAGGCGCAGGCTGTGACATTTAGGAGTTTCGAAAGTATCGATTATCTCTGCCAATGCATGAGCATGCTTGTTTTGATGCGCCTGGAAGAACCAACGAATATATTTGACAGAGTATCCAGGATATTTGGATAAGAAAACCGATGGATTTGACTGTTATCAGTTTATACCATCGGTTTTCTCATGTCCAGCTAACCTCTGAACAGTAACACAAAAATAATAGATAATTAGCAGTTATCCTATGTTATACTTAAAATTAGGGGAGAATTCTAATGCCGGAAAAAAACACTAAACGTTTAAATTGGGAAAAATATACTTGGATAGATTTCGAAAGAATATGTTTTGAATACGCCAAAGAAAAATATAATTCTACTATATATAAAGTTAAGATTACCCAAGCTCAAAAAGATGGCGGTAGAGATATCGTAATTTCTGATACTCAAAATAATAGAACTGCTTGGGGTGAATGCAAGCATCATAAACGAAATATTGATCTTTCTGACATAGGTAAAAATGTTGTTTTAGCTATTACAAATGAAATTCAGAAAATTATATTTTTCAGTGTTTCTGAGATAACTGTAAATACAAAACATGAAATATTAAAAGCCGCAATGATACATAATTTTGATGTCCTTTTTTTAGACGGAGCGGCACTTGATTATGAAATTTCTGGTAATAAGAATATTTTGAACAAATATTTCAGCGAATCTTTTGAATTGTATAATTCTAATACAAGCACTTTGACAGCATCTATATGCATTGACGAATCCAAGTGTGCTAATAGTAATGCGTTTAAGGAAGGCAGTTCGTATTATAAATTAGAAAACGGACTTGATTTTTATTTCCATATTTTTCTGAAAAATTATTATCTTAAATATATATCAAATATTTGCATTAGTTTGCCAGAAACCTCCGAATATCATTTATACAAAAACGTAATAAAGACAGAAAGACTGGAACCGTTTTGCGATGCAGTTTTCTCTGTGCATGGAATACTATTAAATACTGAAAAAGTCGTTCAATTATCGAAAATAGATATTACCTATACTATAGACAATACAATTAAAAAAATTACGTATATACCCGGAGAAATATATGGCGGAAATATATGGAAAATTCCAATTTGCGGAACTAAAAATATAAAATTTTTGTCATCTGTTAAGGATATTCAATATAGAGTATTAAATGGAGATATTCAAATCTTTTATCTTGAAGGAGCTTCTGGAAGTGGAAAAACACGAATGCTAGAAGAGATACGCTCCCTTATGGTACAACAGGGATTTTCTTGTATTCATATTGACTCAGTCTGCTATAAAAGCCATATTTTTATGAGAGAATTATTACGTCAGTTGCTGTGTTTGCCACGGTTAAATTATGAAAATATGTTTACAGACAAAGATCTTGAAAATTTGCTTTTAAAATATGGCATTACTTTTTCAAATATTTCTTTAATACATAAATTCTTATGGGGAAAGAAAAAAGTTGAGTTTACTTTGATCAATGATTTAATATGCCAGTGTATTGACAAACGACCAGTTAAATTGCCATTATTTATAGAGATTGACAATATTCAGTCACTGGATAATGAAATTCAGCAATTTCTAATATATTTATGTACTGAGCTCAGCGCGAAAAGAAGTCCCGTTTGTTTTGCGTTTGCTTTAAATACAACATTATTAAAATCCGAAAATAAATCGCCTCTTATTAGATACTTGAAAACTATGGGAATTCATAAAGAAAATGTTTTTATTCATCCCTTTTTGATGGATGCATTAGAAAGAGATGATAAGAAAAAAATGATAAAAAATATTTTAAAACTGTCACCGTCCTATAGCCGTGAAATTAATGAAATTGCGGATAAAGCAGGAGCACTGCCGTTGGATATTCTATTATTTTGCAAAATGTTATATAATAGTCAGTGCTTTGTCCTGAAAAATAACAAATATGAAATTGCGAAACCAGAAGATTTCAGTAGACAGTTAAAAGAATTTCCTGAATCATTTGTTTCAATTGTAGAAATACGACTTAGCACTATTAAGAAGAAATATTCATCACTAAATAGTATTACAAAACTATTTCAGCTTATTTTATTCTTTGACAACAGACTACCTTCTGATATAGCCAGAGCATTCAATATTCAGCCTCAAATGATTTCAAATTTAAAAAGAGACTTATTGATTTCTGAAACAGTTGACACAGATATCACATTTTTTCATGATAATTATTATCGATATTTTAGTCAAAAGGGAATTATCTACAAATTTAATGAAAGAGATTTGGAAAAGCTTCTTAAATATTCAATTTCATACGAAGCTTCCTTTGGAGCTTCGATGAAAATCAACCATGCTAAGTGTTTGTATTTCCTGAATAAAAAAGAAGATTTTTATGAATATGCGGAGAATTTATTATGTGAGCTCAGTGCAACCTTTTCCTATAACGAAATTATTTCTCTTGCAGAATTTTATATTCCACGTGCTCAAAAATATGAGTTTAGAAACAAATGTTTAACATTTGAACTAGAAAAAGCTTTGGCTCAATTGGAAATAGATTCATTTGTAAAAGGAATTCAAGAACTAAAAAAAATAAAGAAAAAATTGGACAAAACATTATATGATTATGATATTGAAATTGTCAGCAGATTTTATCATCAATATATTAACTCTTATACTCATGCCGGTAAATATCTTAATGCAATATCTGTCTTAGATGAGTTTAGTCAATTAGAAGGTATATCTCTCAAATATAAATTTATTCTTGAAGACCGTTATTGTCTATGCTACTTTTCACTAGGTGATTTCGAAAAGGCAACGCTACATATAAAAAATGCTATAAAAATAGCACGTAAAATTAAAGACGATTTCTGGATCAGCACTGCATATTCGGATTTTGCCTTTAATTATTTTACAAACACTAGAAATATTTCTAAAATAAGATATTACTTTGGAAAAGCTAAAAAATATTATTCACAAGATAAAGACAAAACTTCTTATAGAATTATAGAAATACATATACAAACTGCACTTAGAGAACTTCTGAATAACAACTACAATGCAGCTAATGATAACATAAAAATGGCAATTGACTATGCAACTACGCGAAACTACACATATCTTTTAATACCTGCTAATAATGTAAAGGCAATCATATCTATGAAACTTGAAAATATTTCGGATGCTATAAAAATTCTATATAAATGTCGCTTTGATAGTGAGGTTTTCGGCAGTACAAAATTAGTTATTACTATTTTAAATTCTTTAGGTGTAGCATATTGTGCTAACGGTGACTTAAAAAAAGGCAGCAATTATTTTGCGCAGGCAGAGGAAATGCTTTGTAAATACAGCACTCCTGAAAATTGTTCGACGCGTTTTGCACCTTTAATTGCAAATTATTTACAGGTGTTAAAACAGACACAATTTTCTGCATTTGAACAGAAAATAGCTTATTATCATTCGGCGCGATTAAATCAAATTTATATGCCTGCGCAAAGTGAAATAACATGTGCAAATATTAATTTGGAAGATTATTTTCCATTAACACATCATGGGTATGCATTAATGTACTAATTAAATATGCTATCGGTGTCTGATACATTTCCATTGCGATCAATAATTAAATCACCCTTTTCTTTTCGATGAAAAAACCAGTGCCTGTTTTGGGTGAGAGAATTTATATTGTCACAGAAATATATATATGGATTTGTATCAGCACACAATTCCCATGGAAGGATATCTTCCAGCAGAACGGGAAGAGAACAATTTTTAAGGTCATATTTATATATAGATTCACAGCCAAGAGTTTGCTGAATACATTCAATATATTTTTCTAAGTAAAGACTTTTGGAAAAATTGAATAAAACGTAGTCTTTTTCTGTTTTATGAAGAGATAGTGATAATAAAAACAGGTACATCCTAACTCCTTCAGATGGAATTTTTTCATTCCATCGATTAAAAAACAACGCCCGAGTGTCTTCTTCTCCCATAATACGAATTTGTCCAGCTACTTTTCCTCTGTGATATACAATAGAATTTGTAGTAACATAATTTTTCAGCTTTAACATTCTAAGTTTCATTGAAAAATCCAAATCACAATATCCATTATAAAAAGCAGTATCCATTCCACCTACTGTTTCAAAAATCTCTTTTTTTACCATTAAACAGCCACTTGTTAATAATGGTGATTCTGTAATTGTGTTGAATAATTTTTCTGGTAGTTTTCCATCTCGAAATGGTTTTAAGATTTCTACGCCAATTGTGGATAGTCCCCAATGTACTACCGAGCCGGTATTGAGACTTAAAATTGTCGAAGAAACTGATCCAACATTTGGCTTTGACTTATAAACTTCTTCTAAAGCATTTAACCAACCATCTGTAACAAAAATATCAGAGTCCATCAGAATCAGTAACTCACCTTTAGCCATTTGCGCTGCTTTATTACATGCAACAGAATATCCTCCATTTTCTGTTGCATTTATAGTATAAATACGAGATAACTTATCTATATCACGAAATGCATCAATGTTAACTTTGGGATTATCACTGGAAATAATAATTTCAACATCCATTCTATTTCCTAACGTTTTAAGCAATAATGTCAAAGCTGTTTTTAGAATGTTCTGATTCTGATAATATGTAATAAGAATTGAGTACTTCATGTATACACCTCCGATATTGTCTGTTTCTTTTGGATTTATTGATGGATAACTGCTAATTATCTGCTATTCATTATACCAGATATTCCCAAGTTTTTCCATACTAAGAAATACACAATGTCATGATGTTGGGGTCGAAACATAACGTTTCGACCCCAACATCATAAAATACTCTGTAGCGCCTTAATTTCAGCTTTTATTTAGTTTAACCTGAACTTTTCATCCGAGTTACACTAGAGTGGTTTCAGGGCACATATTCCCCAGAAATACAGCAGTTGTTTAGGTTATGATATTTAGTGTAACTTTTTTGCAAAATTGAGCTTTAATTATAAACCGCATCTGCATTCCACCATCCAGTAGATGTATAACCATTACTCGGATAATAATCGTCATCAATTCTTGCACCTAAATACCTAGTACCTGTACCAGTGTCTCCAGATCCATAATCAGTATACATTCTTCCTGTCTGACCAGTTTTTCTCCATATACCACTATTGGAACAGGCAACCCCACTGCTCTTCACTGGCACAAAGCGCATTCCATAAGGACTGCTTCCTGTTTTTTTTACACCATATCATCATCCTTGAGAACCTGGACGCGCTTTACTATATGGTTCCTGCGTAGTTCCAACCACGACCCCATCTTTATTCAGTATATTACCTGTTTTGGGATCTATATGAGAACCGGCTGGTGGCGTCCATTTTCCCGACTCATTCACTGTACCAAGCGCATCTTCCAATTCCTTTTTCGTTCGGGGCGTTTTCAGTTCTGGCGTTGGTGCCGAGCTGCCGTCTGCATTGTCTATATTGTCAGTATTCTCAATAGTTTCTTCTTGAACAAATGATTCTCTTGAAGTCCTGTTATTTTTAGACGTATCTCCATTATCTTTATCACTGCAGCCTGTACATAACACCATTATTACAAACAACAAGCTAAAAATAACTTCTTTCTTATGTGTCATTTTAATCTTTTACCTCCATTATGTCCGTTTAACTACTCCGAACCGAACTACTCAATTTAAAGTGATAGAATTCTATCATTGTCCCATTGGAATCCACTCCCTTTCAATGAACAAACTGAATTAACTGTAAATCAAGAACTTTGATCAAATCAATGACAAACTTTATTATCTTTATTTTTGCCATGATTTCAACCCCTTTTGCACCAAACGACATTTACAGTCTGTTTTTGGTCGATGTACACATTTTCTTTACGATACAAGGTGCTTGTAAGCCTGCTATCAGTAATATCCCAACAGAAAAACAGATTGTATAGATGTACTTTCCCAGCAAGAATAAAGCTATATCTAACAGCCCAAACAATATCACGAAGAACACTGTTGTTTTTTTATATGTCCTTTTCTCGTTAGTATCAAGTCTTCTGTTTTCACTGTCTATTGGACTAAATGTAATCAGGCTCACAGACGCAATAACTGTAGCTATTGCCAACTTCAAATCACATTGCACATGCATTGATAACATTATGCACAGAAACAATAGAAAACCAGATTCAAAAATACAAGTGTGCAAATTTTTTGCATGATAACCACCACTAAATTTTCTCAGAACCATAAACGGAAAAATAAGTGCAACTCCGTGTTTTACACTTCCTAAGCCAACGCCAACACCTCCTGCAAGGATAAGTGGTGATACCAATAGAAAAAACTATATAATGCATACTTGTAAAGTTCCTTATCCGCCTCGTTTATCGCATTACACCGGATCATCCAATCAACTACTGTATCTGTACATTTTTCTATTACTTGTTTCTCCTGTATTTCATTAATTCTTTCGGTTCTTTTGGATGATACATAATCGCACATGAAGCTGTGTTGGCTTCAGTCTGTAACACAACATCTAATGCTGCTTTCATCCCTTTTGCAACCGATTTAGTTACCCGTTTCTTCATAATGTCCTCTCTCCTTTCCTAAAGATTGTCATTGATTTTCACATAAACAATCATATGCCGGAGACTTTATCGAACTGCTTGTAAAACGAAATAACAAAGCACATAATGAACCAAAATTGTAATTAATATGTCTTTTCATACGCATTTTTTGCATTTGGAAATTCTATATGATAAGATGTATGTAAATATACTTTCATTAGAAAGCCAGGTGCAAAAATGCGTATTTTAATTTGTGATGACGATACTCTGATAATTGAACAATTACAGAAATATATTGAATCCTACTTTGAGTCAAATCATTTAAAATGTCCCGAGTTAGTTTCCTTTACCAGTGGCGAATCTTTATTGGCTGATAAAAACGAAAAAGATATTGTTTTTCTGGATATTGAAATGCCCGGTATGAATGGAATTTATGTAGGAAATGAATTAAAAAAAGCAAATAAAAATGTCATAATTTTTGTTGTCACCTCTTACTCCGAATATTTGGATGAAGCAATGCGTTTTCATGTATTCCGCTATCTTTCCAAACCTTTGGACAAGCAGCGTTTTTTCCGAAATATGAAAGACGCCCTAGCATATTACAATTCCATTACTACCAAAATTCCTGTTGAAACTAAGCTGGGAGTATATTCATTTCCTGCTTCACAGATTATTGCAATAGAAGCACAGGGACGAAAAGTAATTGTACATACTACCCGGCAGGATTTTGATTCCATTCATAATATGGATTATTGGCTGGAACAACTCCCCAAAAACAGTTTTTTCCAGACACACAGGAGCTTTATTGTTAATTTCGAACATATTGTGGACTTTGATCATTCCACCATACATTTATCGAATCAGCAGATTGCAGCTTATCTGACACGCAGAAAATACAGTTCCTTTAAAAATGCTTATCTACTATATCTGGAAAGTATGAGGTAAAAATAAATGGGACATATCGTTTTACTTCTTTTTAGCTTTTTTACAGAAGCAGTTATACTATGGCAATACGCATCCAGCCTTTTTACCTCTTCTTATAGCAGTAAAATAAGGCTGGCACTATTGAGTGCTCTTTATACAATATTGTTTCTTCTTTCCCTGCTCGAACAAACAGGACTAAACGTTGTCAGCTTTTTTGTGTTTAACACTGTTTTTCTTTATATGTTGTTTAAACTCAAGTTGTTATTGGCACTCTTCCATTCGGCTATCCTTACAGCAATTATGGGTATATCTGAAATTGCAGTTCTGGGGATTACATCAAGATTTTTTCCGCATTTTCTCTTAGAAACAGATGCCGAACTTGTTTTTTATACGGTTTTTAGCAAAATTTTCTTTTTTGCAGTCATCTATTTATTAATTCATCTGTTCAAAGGAAAAAAATCAAATCAGGAACAGTACGATCACTCCGAACTTCTTTTAATGTTAATTCCGGTTTCGTCTATTTTTATAATTTTTACTTTTGCAGCAATAGGTGAAACATCAGCCTTTGCACCGCCTATTGATTTTATGGTAACAATCTGTGCTGTTTTTCTGCTGATGGTCAATCTGCTTGTATTCGGCATCAACCAATATAATCAGAAAAAATCACAGGAATATACTGATATGCAGTTGCTTCTTCAGAAAGAATCGGATTCCGTTGAATACTATGAAATGATGCTTTCACAAAATGAAAACCAGAGCATTCTGATTCACGATATAAAAAAACATCTACAATCTATCAAATTACTCAATGAAAAAAATGATTCTGATAAAATAAATGCTTATATACAACAGCTTATGGAATCTTCTGACTTAAAAGAAACCTCAAAAATCTGTGATAATGAAATGCTGAATGCAATTCTCTGCCGCTACCAGCGACAATGTAATGAAAAACATATTGTTTTTCATACTGACATCAGAAGCGGTACTGTTCAAAATATTTATCAGCATGACTTAACATCGTTATTCTGCAACTTATTGGATAATGCAGTGGAATCAGCAGATAATATCCCTGATTCTTTTATTGAGCTTACAGTACAAAAAAAAGAAAATTCACCTTTTATCGTTATCATAATCATAAATTCCTGCAGAAGTACCCCTGTGTACGATCTGGATGGACTTCCTGTATCTCATAAAGCAAACAATGGCAGACATGGCTTCGGAATTAAGAGTATTAAAAAAGTCGTAAAACAATATCACGGAAATTTGCAAATGTATTATGATAATGATTCCGGTACTTTCCATACAATCATAACTTTGAAACAGTAATATTAAACCATTTTCCAAATGCAAACATTCTTTTAAAAATGCCACTTTTAAGAACCATATTTCCAAGGGAAAAGGCTGTATTGTGGAAAGTTACAGTGTAAGAGCCTGCACAAAGTGCGTTGCAATTCAGAATAAGGCATTGCTAAGTTCTACACTTTATCCCAAGTGTCCACATAATTGACATGTAACAAGCCTCAAAATCGGATAGCTGATAACAGTCTATTGCGATTTTGAGGCTTGTTGATTATTAAAATTATTTACTATAAAATACTCGATACAATGCTAGCTTATTGTGATTTCACTAATTTGGAACATTCCCTCTTTTTCTAACACATCTGCCGGATGAATTACAAAACAAATTTCTGCTATTTGTCCTAATGCCTTGGATTGCATTTTCTTTAAAGGTATATGTATTTTGTTTTCTCCATAATTTATTTGAAATTCCATAGTTCCCAAAGGTCTGATTCCATCAGAATGCTTGAATTCTACAAAAATTCTAGTTAATGAATTTGTAAAACTTGTCAGTAAAAAATTGAATTCAGCCCCATCGCTGAAATCCAGATATCTGCCTAAATCTATTTTATCTGGGAAACCTAATACCATGCTAATAAAGTTAGGATATTTTACATTTTCCCTTTCATATGGATTCATATTATAATTAACTACAATTGCATTATCCTTAATACTATATTTAACAATATCTTCTTTACATCGAAAATCAATCTTATCATCAAAATATGTTCCAATGTTTGCCATTTCGATAATATTTTGATTTTTTAATAAAATTTGATCTATCTCTGTTATAAGAGCATGTAATTTTCGATTTGCTCCCGTACCGACATGAATTTTTCGTTCCAGGTCTATATATTCAAGAAGTGATCTGATATCCTCTTTGTTATTAATTTCTCCTACCTGAATATTCATCATTGGTGTTCCCGCCAATGCCTGACTTTTGGTTACCGGATACAACGCATACGGAAAAATGTAATCTTCCCCATTGCTTTCATACTTTTTTATCAAATAAGAATATGCAACCCCCAATTCAATCATGCAAAATTTGCTCTCGTAATACTCTCTGCTCAAGACTGGAATAAAAAGGTCACAGGCATCTAATTCGTCAAATATTGTTTTTACAAAGTTTTTTCCAGTTCCAATGCTTCCCCTTTCAGAAGAGCAAAACACTTCAATTTCACTATTAATTGATTCTAAAAATTCTGCAAATTTTAAAACAATTTTTTCGTTTTTTATTGAATGACTAATAAAAATACGCATATCTTAATTTCCTTTCTTTCAAATAAAGTTACTTGATATGTCCTAATACCAGCTCTTTCAAATAGATTTTTTCATTTTCAATATCTATAATTTTTTCTTCACGTAACCTTTCAATGGTTTTATCCCATTCTAAATTATCCGGATATTTATCCAGAGTCCTCTCGCACCAATGCAGATATTCCTGTTGAACCTCTGATTCACAAATTCCCTGTTCGTAACAGTTCCGTTGGTGTAGAAAATATAATACATAAGCATCTTCCTGTTTGATTTCCTGCTTTGTAGCTTTTTGAATAAACAAAGCTGTGACGATTAATAATTGCAGGTAATTAAAAAAACTCTCTGGTAAATTGACTGATGCAACTAGTTCCAATGCTGCTATAATTGCACTTTTAATATTTAGACGCACATTTCCTAATTTGTACGATGCGGATTCTTCTCCCAGAAAAATCATTCCCTTTCTGGGATCATCAGGAATTACCAAGATATTTCTATCAATAAATTCACCTCCAGCTTTCCCTTCAATCCCAAGTGTTTCTGCTTCTTTTATTACTTCATTGATTAATAAATGATTATACTCTTCTGCTTCATGGTGGGTCATTTACTCATCTCCTCATTCTGTTTCTTCGCTCTGTATGAATAATTTTATCCAATTTTCCTTTTTCTTTTTTTAGAAAAACCTGATCCCTATATTCATCATAGACGTCAAGGAATCCACCATATAGATGATTTCCATCTATCGTATCAAAATCATATTCATCTCTATCTACAATGGCAAATAACTTTCCTTTTCGCTTAACTGGGTTTGGATGCTCTGAGTCTGAAAGCATTGTCTTATACAATACACGGTCTGTATAATAATACAAGTCAAAAAAATCCATATACATTGCAGGTGCCAAATAAGTATATTTTTCCAGAATCGGCTCCTCATTACTCTCCTTCATGATAATTTTAAGGACAATATCATAGGCTATTGCATCTGCATCGTATTCTTCCTTCTCCAGATGTCTTTCGGAGTATTTTTTGCCAATATGCGCGAGATAAGCATGTGCAATTTCGTGAGCCATGCTGAAAACTACAATCGTCCAATAACAGTCTTCTGCAAGTTTCATAATCTGCATATCTCCATTTAGTAAATGCAGCAAAGCATTATTTGCATCAAGTGCCTGCATCTCGCCAAAAATACATACATCATTCATCAAAAAAAGTGTGTATCTAAAACAGTCTCCGTAAATATCCAAGTTATCAAATTCTTTGGACCACTTGAACATTGCTACAAAAAAAGAAATCACTGTTGATTCAAATAATTCATCTATATGAATAAAAGTTGGATTTTTTTGATCGTTATAAATATAGCTATTGATTGTCTTCTGATAACGATTATTTAACTGAATTGCATTTCCTTCAAAATCATATTCTTTTTTAAAATACTCTTTTACTAATTCAAACATTTTAGGGAGATTATATTTTTTCATATTCTCCCGAATTTGTTCTTCTGTTAAAAGTCCTGAGAAATTTTGCAGCATTCTTTGTATGCCAACTTCATCATTTTTTATTTCTTCACCTCCGAAGCGAAATATATCATACGTTTGTGACACCATAAACTTTTCTAAAAAGGGGATTTCGTTCTGATCTTCAGGTGATTTTTTTGCCATATTTATCATCTCCCATTATTTTTTCTATATTTTACCATATTTTTATTATTGCCACTATATTTTAATATAAATATTATATAATTTCAAAAAATAGGAGTTGCCATTCAATGTGCATTCATAGAAAGGCAGCTCCTGCTTGAATCATTTTTATTTAACAACTACTTTTACTTTTTTGCGGATCTTTCCAGATTTCACTGTGATATAGGCTGTTCCCTTTTTCTTTCCAGTGATCACACCACTGGAACTTACCGTTGCGATCTTCTTATTTGAAGAACTGTAGGTGACTTTCTCCTGGGAAGTGATCGGGCTGATGACCGGTTTCAGCGTAAGTTTTTTATTTCTTGCAACGGTCACGCTTGATTTCAGTCCGGTGATCTTTGTTGTTCTTACCGTTGTTTTTTGCACAGTAACGGAAATGACCTGTTTCTTGCCGCTGGCCAGTGTAATGGTCACTTTGATTATTATTTGAATTCCAGCCCTCAGCCTTTTCATTGACAGATGGCTAATTTGGGCTTAACAATTATTGAGCATCCCTTAACTGATCTACAATGCTGCATTTCGCTGCGTTATCATACATCATGCAAGGAATCAGCCACCCAAGTAGAAGAAATACCGGAATTGTCAGCAGGACAGGCAGAACGGTGAACCGATACTCAAAGAACCAGAACATACTGCCCAGCATTTTCCCCGCAAGAGGTCCCACCGCCAGCGACAGAATAAAGGCCGCCGCTACGGAAGACA
>ERZ835080.434-NODE-434-length-47337-cov-7.365255_pt1 | contig 47337 bp, 43 predicted proteins | sample MGYA00519688_ERZ835080 | MGnify/ENA primary metagenome ERZ835080 (study PRJEB31850, sample SAMEA3708770) | human gut metagenome | biome: human gut; feature: human-associated habitat; material: faeces | place: China | collected 2014 ... | reverse complement strand
AACTGCAAACTATTATTATTTTGGCTATTACTTTACAGGTAATGGCTCTGTTTGCTGTGGAACGGTTCAGGATGCAAAATAATTTTTTGTAAACTGATAAGCCGGCAGCGCAGAGCGCTGCCGGCTTTTTTGTTTTAAAATTTTAAATCGCAAGAGGGGTATGCAGTATGATCGTTATTTTTAAAAACAACGCGAACCCGGAGCAGGTGAAGCAGCTCTGCGCCGGTTTTGAAGCCCAGGGCCTCAAAATTCACAATTCCGAGGGCGAACACACGCACCTTATCGGCCTCATCGGCGACACATCCAGCGTGGACATCGACCTTGTGCGCGCCAATGATTTTGTCGAGGATGTGAAGCGGGTCAGCGAGCCCTATAAAAAGGCCAACCGGAAATTCCATCCGGCGGACACCGCTGTGGACGTGGCGGGACATACGATCGGCGGCGGACATTTCTCCGTGATGGCCGGGCCGTGCAGCGTGGAGAGCGAGAGCCAGATCGTGGAAGTCGCCCGCGACGTACAGCGCAGCGGCGCGGGCATCCTGCGCGGCGGCGCGTTCAAGCCCCGCACCTCCCCTTACGCGTTCCAGGGCATGCGCGCCGAGGGCCTGGAGCTTCTGCGCGAGGCCCGCGCCGCCACCGGGCTGCCCATCGTCACCGAGATCATGAACACCGAGCACGTTCCCCTCTTTGCCGACGTTGATATGATCCAGGTGGGCGCGCGCAACATGCAGAATTTTGAATTGCTGAAGGAACTGGGCAAGCTGCAAACGCCCGTTCTGCTCAAACGCGGCCTTGCCAACACCATCGAAGAATTTCTGATGAGCGCCGAATATATCATGGCCGGCGGCAATGAAAACGTCGTACTGTGCGAACGCGGCATCCGCACGTTTGAAACGAGCATGCGCAACACACTGGACATTTCCGCGGTACCCATGCTCAAAAGCAAGACCCATCTGCCCGTGGTCATTGACCCCAGCCACGCCGCGGGCATTGCCTGGATGGTGGAACCGCTTGCCATGGCCGCCATTGCCGCGGGCGCGGACGGATTGATGATCGAAGTCCACAACGACCCGCCCCACGCCAAAAGCGACGGCGCCCAAAGCCTGACGCCCGCACAGTTCGACGCGCTGATGGGCAAGGTCAAGGCCGCCAGCGCCTTCTTCGGCAAGGCCATCAACTAGGGGACGCTTAAAAAATCGAAAAAGCTGTTTTCTCCAACAGGAATCGGTGTTTGCTTCGTTAAAAGTTCTCAGAACACAGCATTTTCTCTATTTTTTAAACATCGCTAAGCGCGCCGTTCCGGCGCATCCCGCAATAAGGCCCGGAGCCGCGCTGCTTTCCGCACGGCTCCGGGCCTTATTGCCGCACGAAGCGCATCAAAGCTCGGCGCGCCAATCCACGTCGAATTTCCGGTCTTTAAAATAATAATCCGCGTCCGCTTCGGTGATGGCGCGCAGCACGCGGCAGGGGTTGCCCGCCGCAACAACATTTGCCGGGATGTCCCGGGTGACGACGCTGCCCGCACCCACCACCACGTTGTCCCCGATGGTCACGCCGGGCGTGACCACTGTATTGCCGCCCAACCAGACGTTATTCCCGATGGCGACGGGCTGGCCGTACTCGTAGCCCGAATTGCGCGCGGCCGGGTGTACCGGATGGCCCGCCGCATAAATGGCGACGTTGGGCGCAAACATCACATTGTCGCCAATGGTCACCCTGCAAACGTCCAGGATCACACAGTTGTAATTGGCATAGAACCACTCGCCTACCTCAATGTTGTAGCCGAGGTCGCAGTGGAACGGCTCCTCGATGTGCAGATGCTCGCCCGTTCTGCCGAACAGGCCGCGCAGCAGCGCCGTGCGCTCTGCACGCGCATCCGGCGGCAGACGGTTGAATTCCCAGCAGGCACGCTGCGCCCGGGCGCGTTCCTCCGGCAGGCCGTCCATCCACGCCTTATAGGGCAGGCCCGCCAGCATGCGTTCCTTTTGTGTCATACTCCGCTTTCCTCCTCTGCTTTGCGCGGCCGGAGCCTTACAGCACGAACTGAAACAGGCACATGGCGTCCATATAATCCACACAGGTGAAGCGCAGCGTTTTTTCGTCCACCTGTTCCACGCCCGGGTAGAAGCTGCAGCGGTAGGCCGCCCGGTGTTCCTTATAGCGGATGATGATCTCAAACTTCGGAGGCATGGGCACGATGCAGGTACGGTACGCGCCGCTCTCCAACTGGGCGCGCAGCGTTTCCTCGATACGCTTGACGGCCAGCGCCGGATGCAGGCTGGTGGCAGAGTTTCCGTCCCCCTTATTGACGGGCACCGTGGCGATATCGGGTATCATGCGCCGTGCACTGTCGCACAGCGCCGCATCGCCGGAAACAAAGCACACCGGCACGCCGTGATAGCCCGCCATATAGGCGTTGAGCGTGAATTCGCTGGCACGCACGCCGTTGATCTCCACATAATCCACACTGGTGTTCATGGTGTGGGAAAGCGGGTTGCCGTCGCAGCAGGCGGCCGCATGATAACCGGTAAAGACTGCCGCGTCCCAATCGCCGTGCTGGATGCCGCTCATCATGCTGTAAACATCGCCCGCCCAGCCCCGGTTGATCTGCACCTCTTCGGGCAGAACAGAGGGGTCGATGTTGCGGGCGGAATCATGAGCGTCCTTTACCAGAATGCGCTCGCCGCCTGCCGCCAGAGCGCCGCGGCAGGCCGCGGCCACCTCCCGGCTCATCTGCTGCTTAAAATAGGCGTAATCCCCGTCCGGCCTGCCCGGCTCGGTCTCGCTCCATGCGGCGATGCCGCAGGTGCCTTCGATATCGCTGGAAATGAACAGATTCATGGCGTTTCTCCTTTTCTTCCTCCTTGGCGTCCGGCGCGCCGCCGGGGGGCGTTTTTTTCATCATAGCACAAAACCGCGGCCGTGCAAATACACGGCCGCTTTGCCTGTTGAAAAATCGTTTGTCCGCCCGGATATGCGGCGGGCGGGCAACCCTCTCTCCGTATTTTCCGCGCGCGGCCTTTACCGCGTGACGTTGCGGATCCAGTTGCCGCCCGCGATGCGGCGCAGACAGAAAAATGCCTTCAGCGGCATGTCGCATTTCAGCACGGCCAGCACCAGCACCGGCGGCGCGCCCAGCCAGAATGCCGCTGCCGCGCCCAGGGGGACCATCGCCCAGATACAGCCTACATCCGTGACAGCCGCGAAACGGGTATCCCCCGCGCCGCGCAGCACACCGCTGATCAGCGGGCAGGTGAACGCCATAAAGAAAATGGCCGCCGCATATACATACATCAATTGGTCGGTCAGTACGCGGGTGCTTTCCTTGATGTCATAAATGCCGATGACCGGCCCCTTCACCGCCAGCAGCAGCGCCGCGCACACCACGCCGATGACGGCGTAGATCTGGATGAGCTTGTTGACACAGGCCCGGGCGTACGGATAATCCCCCCGGCCCACCAGCATGCCCACCAGAACGGCCGAGGCATTGGACACCCCCAGGATGATGCTCGTTGCCATCTGGAACATCACATTGCAAATGCTGTTGGCCGCCACGATATCGCTGCTCATATGCCCCAGGATGACAGAGTGCATGGAAATGGCGACGCTCCACAGCAGCTCGTTGAGCATCACGGGCAAACCGTAGCGCACCAGGTCCCGGGCGAGGCCGCCCGACGGCCACAGCAGCATATGCAGGCGGAAGCGGATCTTCTTTTCCCACACGAGCATATAGGCGATGATCATCACGAACTCCGCCACGCGCGCCAGCACAGTGCCGACGGCGGCACCCGCCACGCCCATGCGCGGCGCGCCGAACTTGCCGAAGATGAACACGTAGTTGAAAAACACGTTCACCGCAAACGACACGCCGTAGATCGCCACCGAGACGTTGACGGTCTCCACGCTGCGCAGCACCACCAGGAATGTGGATGTGACGCCGTAGAAGAAATACGACAGCGACACGATGCGCAGATAGGATGCGCCGGCCTCGATAACGGCGGGCTCGGCGGTGAATATCTGCATCACCGGGCGCGGGAACAAAAACAGCACCAGTGTGAACAGCAGCCCCGCCGCAGCCGAAATGCGCAGCGCCAGGCTGGCGACGCGGCAGATGGAATCCACGTCCTTTTTGCCCCAGTACTGGCTGCACAGCACGATGGCGCCGCCCGCCACGCCGAATATGGCTACGGTATAAATAAAGAACACCTGGTTGGCCAGACTGGTGGCAGAGAGCGCCACCTCGCCCAGCCCGCCCAGCATCAGGGTATCCATCAGGTTGACACTGTACGAAATGACATTCTGCAGCGCCACAGGCAGTGTGAGCGCCAGCAGGCTGCGGTAAAACGAGCGCTCTACATGAATTTTCGGATTTTTGGCTTGCACGGGTCTCCTCCTGCCTCTCCCGTGCAAAAGGGCCGCCCGGCAGGGCGGCCCTTTTGCTTTTGGGAGGTAATGAGTGTTTGAGTGCTTGAAGACTCTTTGAACACCGGAAATACCGGCGTATCTATTGTATAACGGTAAGCGCTAATTACCGTTGTACACGTCCGGAACCGTCGCCGCCCGCCAGCTTTTCCACTTCGGGCACGGTGACGAAGTTGTAATCGCCCTCGATGGAGTGCTTCAGGGCGGAAGCCGCCACCGCAAACTCCACCGCGGCCTGGGTGTCCTTGCCGGACAGCAGGGCGTAGATCAGGCCGCCGCCGAAGCTGTCGCCGCCGCCGATACGGTCGATGATGTGCAGATGATACAGCTTGGAGAAGCAGTACTCATCCTTGGCCACGTTGTAAAGCATGGCGCTCCAGTCGTTGTCAAAGGCAGATTTGCTCTCGCGCAGCGTGATGGCGACCATCTCGAAATTGAATTTGTCCGCCAGCTGTTTGGCCACGCTCTTATAGCCTTCCTTGTTCAGCTCGCCGCCGGTGATGTCGGTGTTCTCGGCCTCGATGCCGAATACGTCTTTGGCATCCTCCTCGTTGGAGATGCACACGTCTACATACTGGCACAGCTCCGTCATGGCGGCGCGGGCTTCGTCGCGCGTCCACAGCTTGCCGCGGTAGTTCAGGTCGCAGCTGATCTTCACGCCATGAGCTTTCGCGGCCTTGCAGGCCTCCTTGCAGATCTCCACCACATTGGCGCCCAGCGCCGGGGTGATGCCGGTGAAGTGGAACCACTCCACGCCCTCAAAAATGGCATCCCAGTCGAAATCAGCCGTAGTCGCCTCGGAAATGGCGGAATGGGCGCGGTCATAAATGCACACGCTGGGACGCTGGGAAGCGCCCTTCTCGTTGAAGTAGATGCCCACACGGTCGCCGCCGCGGGTGATCTTGCTGGTGTCCACACCGTAGCGGCGCAGGCTGTTCACCGCCGCCTGGCCGATGGCGTGGGCGGGCAGCTTGGTGACGTAAGCGGCGTCCAGGCCATAGTTGGCCAAGCTGACGGCCACGTTGGCCTCACCGCCGCCGAAAGTGAATTCCAGGTGGTCGGCCTGGACGAAGCGCTCGTAGTTATAGGGCTGCAGGCGGATCATCAGCTCGCCGAAGGTAACAACTTTCTTTGCCATGAAAAAATACTCTCCTGTCTTTTATATATCTTATCTGCAATTATAAAAACATTGAACCGCAAATGCCGCAGCTCAGGCCGCTTTTTACAGCCTTGCTGTGCAAAGCTGTAAAAAATTACTTCTGCACGAGGTGGACGGCGAAACCGGCGATCTCGTCTTTGAAGTAAATGGCCTTGGGGCTGGCGGTCTCCTCGTTGAACTCGAAGCCGCGGCTCTTGAAATAGGCGATGGCGCGGGGCAGCGTGTTGGTGCCGATGGCGATGTGGCCGTTCTTTCCCAGATACTGCTTTTTCATGATCTCAATGGCCCGGCTGCCGCAGAAGATGCTGCTGTTGCCCTCGGCAACGTCGAAGCCGAACATCAGCTCGAACAGCTTGGCGGCCTTCATGGCTTCCTCGGCGTTCTCGGTGTTGATGCCGATGTGCTTGACCTCGAAGCCCAGCATGGTGTTGACGGCCTCGCGCGTCAGACGCTCGATCTCGTCCCAGTTTTCGGCCTCGATGAGGTCCTTCTTCACCATCCAGGTGCCGCCGCAGGCAACGATCTTGTTAAAGGACAGGTAGTCCAGCAGGTTTTTGGCGTTGACGCCGCCCGTGGGCATCCAGCGCAGGTTTGTGTAAGGGCCGGCCACGGCTTTCAGCTTGGCGACGCCGCCGTTCTGTTCGGCCGGGAAGAATTTCACAACGTCCAGGCCCATGCTCATGGCCTGCTCCATCTCGCCCGGAGTAGCGGTGCCGGGCATCATCAGCATGCCCTTGTCGATGACATATTTGGTGATCTCGGGGTTAAAGCCCGGGCTGACGATGAACTTGACGCCGGCGGCGATGGCTCGGTCCGCCTGCTCCTTCGTCAGCACGGTGCCCGCGCCCACCAGCATTTCAGGTACTTCGGCCACGATGCGCTTGATGGCCTCCTCGGCCGCTGCGGTGCGGAACGTGACCTCGGCCGCGGGCAGGCCGCCTTTGACCAGGGCCTTTGCCAGAGGCACAGCCTTGTCCGCGTCGTCGATGGCGATGACGGGCACGATGCCGATGTCGTAGATTTTCTGAATCACGTCGTTCATAGCAATCTTCTCCTTTTATTCCCGGTGGGGGTGTGTTCCATATTGTGGAACGCCGTTCCACTTTCTTTCTGGCTTCATTATAAACGAACAGGTTTTATTGTCAATGCGATTCTTGCGTTTTTTGCCCAAAAGCGGATATTTCTTGCATCCAAGCGGGGCCGGGGGCTTGCGCTTTGGCGCAAAACAAGTTACAATACAGACGGAAAACCGTTTCGCATTGTGGAACGCAACAAAGAAAAGGGGGTGCTCTTGTGGAAAACAGCAACGGCGGCGTGCAGAGCGTGGCACGCATCTTCGCACTGATCGAAGTCCTGTGCGCACACCCCAAGGGCGCGTCCCTGCAGACCATCAGCGCCGAGAGCGGCCTGCCCAAAAGCACGGCGCACCGGCTGCTCTCCAGCCTTGTATCGCTGGGCTACGCGGTGCAGGACAGTTTCTCCACGCACTATCGGCTGACGATGAAGATGTTCGAGCTGTCCAGCGGCATCGTCAACGATATGGATATCATGTCCGTTGCAAAGCCGCATCTGGACAAGCTTTCCCGCCATACGGGCGAGGCGGTGCATCTGGTCATCCAGGACGGCGTGGACATCGTATACATCTATAAGGCGGAGGCCGGCGCCGGGCTGGGCGGCATGCGCATGTCCAGCCATGTGGGGCTTCGCATCCCCATGTACTGCACAGGCGTGGGCAAGGCCATTTTGGCCACCCAGAGCTACGGCGAGGCCGAACGCGTGTGGCGCAAAAGCAGCATCCGGGCGCTGACAGCGCATACCATCACGGATTTCGACGCATTCATCGAGCAGCTCAAGCGCGTGCGCATGGCGGGCTATGCCATCGACGACGAGGAAAACGAGCTGGGCATCCGCTGTGTGGCGCTGGCAGTGCCGGGCATGAACGGCCGTGCGGAGGCGGCATTCAGCATCTCGGGCCTTGCCGCGCAGATGACGGACGACCGCATCGAGCATCTGGCGCGTATGGGCCTTGCCGCGCGGCAGGATATTCTGCGCGACCTCGGCTGGAAGTAGATCGCGGCATACAGGCACAAACGGGTGCGGCGCAGAATAAAATTATCATAAACAATCGGCGCAGGGAAAATACCAAAAAAGAAAAAACACGTTCTGAGGCAGCATTCCGCTTCGCTTCAGGGCGTGTTTTTTGTTGTTTATGCTTTTTGCGCGCGGTTTTGCACCGCGCCCGCTTTCTATGCTACTGCGCCAGCCGTGTGAGCACTGCGCCGGGCTGCGTCATCACCAGGTCTCCGCTGTGCATCAGCAGCGTGTCGGCGTCCTGCGCGAAGAAAACATAGGTCTCCTCCGCGCCGGGGCGCGTCAGCGTCAGAACGCCGCTCTCATAGCTCCACGTTCCCAGATACGTCGTCATCCCCTGATACACATTGCACATGAACATAAACGTGCCGTCGGCGTATAGCTCCAAATAGGGATCCTGCTCCCCCTCCGCGCGATCCTGTACGCTGGTAAAATGCCCCGGCCCCAGCGTTTCCGGCGCATCCTCCGGCGGTTCGGACGGCAGGCAGGAGGAGGACGCACTGTTCTGTTCCGCCGCGGAGCTGCCCGCGCCGCCGGCACAGCCCGCCAAAAGCGCAAGCGCAAGATACGCCGCCAGCAGCGCCGGCGCGCGCCGGGCCCTTCGTTTTCCCTTTTCCTGTATCATATCTTCAGGCCTCCTGTTCCGCCCTGCCCTTCCCGGGCCTTTTCTGTCCGGTCCATTCCGGAGCCGGGTCCTTTACCGGGCGTTCAGCGCGGCGTCCTGCGCCGCGATCCACGCGCCCACTTCTTTGCCCAGCTTCGCCAGCGTTCCGGGAGCAAACGGGCTGTCCAGCCCGGCCGCCGCCACGAGACCCGGATACGTCTTGCCGCCGGCCTCGCCCACCAGAGCCAGGTACCGCCGCCAGGCGTCCTTTTTGTCGTGCAGAAACGCGGTGAAGAACTGCAGCGCCACCGTTTGGGCCAGGCAGTAGTCGATATAGTAGAACGGCACCTCGTAGATGTGCAGCTGGCGCTGCCAGCCCGCGCCGCGTCCATAGAAGGGCAGGCCCGCGAAGTCCAGCCAGGGGCGGTATTCGCTTTCCAGCTTTGCCCATACTGCGTTGCGCTCCCCGGGCGTCAGGTCCGGCTCGGCGTACATGATGTGCTGGAATTCGTCCACCATGGTCCCGTATGGCAAAAAGTACATCGCGTCCTCGGCGTGGGCCAGTTCATACCGGGGCGTGTCCGTGCCGAAGAATTTTTCGTGATGCTCCGCCGTAAGGAACTCCATGGACATGGAGTGGATCTCGCAGCTCTCCATGCCGGGCTCCTCCAGGATCATGGGAAGGTCTTTCCGCGCGGCCACCCACGCGGCAAAGGCATGGCCCGCTTCATGCGTCAGTACGTCCACGTCGTCGGACGTGCCGTTGAAGTTGGAGAAAATGAAAGGCGCTTTGTAATCCGCCAGGTAGGTGCAGTAGCCGCCCGGGGCCTTGCCCTCCTTGGAGAGCACGTCGAACAGGCCTCCGTCGAACATTTCGTCAATAAATTCCGCCGTCTCGGGGCTGAGGGCATGGTACATTTCGCGGCCCGCGGCCAGTATTTCCTCCGGCGTGCCGTGGGGCGCGGGGTTTCCGTCCGCAAAGCAGAACGCGTCGTCGTAGAATTTCGGGTCCGCCACGCCGGTGCGGGCATACTGCAGCTTCTTCAGTTCCGCCACCACGGGCACGAAATCTTTTTTGATCTGCGCACGGTAGGCGGCCATGTCCTCCAGCGTGTAGCCGATGCGCCGCATGCGGATGGCGCCCAGGGGGATGAAATTCTCATAACCCAGCTTTCGTGCCTGGGCCGTGCGGTTTTTTACCAGCTTATCGTACAATTCGTCCAGCTCGGCCCGGTGCGCATCAAACCATGCTCCCTCGGCTTCGTAGGCGGCTTTGCGCACGGCTCGGTCCGGGTTTTGCTTGTAAAGGCTCATCTGGCTGACGGTATTTTTTCTGCCGTCAAATTCGATCAGCGCCGAGGCGTACAACTTTTCATAAGCCGTGGTGAGGGCGTTTTCCTCCGCCATCAGCTCCAGAATGGCCGGGTCGGAGGACTTGACGTCCACCTCCATTTTTTCAAAAGTGAGCCTGCCCAGCGCCTGCTCCAGCTGTGTGCGGAACGGCGAGGCCAGCAGCGCGCGGTACACGTCCAGCTGGGCTTCGCCCAGCGCCGGGCTGTTTGCGTCAAAAAATTCCCGCTCGGCTTCGTAAAACGCATCCCGCGTATCCACGGTGTGGCGGATCTCAGCCAGGGTGGACATGGTGGAGATATGGCGGCTCAGCGTCTCAAATTCCCGGAACGCCTCCAGCTGCGCCTGCGCGTCCGGCGCGGCGGCGATGCGCGCGCGCAGCGACGCAAAGGTTTCCCGCGCCGCGTCAAAGTCCGGGCGAGCGTACTGCATCTGTTCAAATTTCATCCAAACAACTCCTTTTTCGCGGCGCACGGGCCGCGCCTTGCATTACAATTGTATCTTATCATAGAGCGGCGGGAAAGAGAATATGCAAAACGCCCGCGCCCTCCAAAAGAACCTGGGCCGCGCCGTCTGCATTTTACGGCTGCGCCGCGGCTCCGGCGCGCGCTTTTTCCATGCGCGCGGCGGGGAACAGCGGCAAAAGCGCCAGCAGCGTCACCAGCCCCGAAATCAGAAACAGGCTGTTGCCGGGCACCATGCCCGCCACGCCGTTGACAACTTTTTCAACGCCGAAAGCATTGATAACAGGGGTGGCAATGGCCGGGCCGACGATCATGGGCACGCACACAAAGAACAGCTGCTTCACACCCTCGAACTGGCCGCGCTGGTCCTCCGGATACAGGTTTTTGATCCACGCTGTCAGCGCCTGCAGCACCAGGATATACCCCGCGCCGGCGCCGAACACACCGATAAGCAGCGGAACGAACGCCGTGGAAAAGCTGACGCCCAGAAGGCCCAGCAGATTACAGCCCACGGCCGCCGCGATGACCGGCCCGCACTTGCCGCGGTCGATGAAGCGGGCGGCGGGAATGGTGAGCACCGATGCGGCCAGCAGGCCCGCGCCCTGCACCACGCCCGTGAGCGTGTAGTCCATACCCAGGTTGTCGGTAAAGTAAACCGTGATGTACGGGAAATATACGTTGAAGCCGATGAAATACACCATCATCACCAGAAACACCCAGAACAGCTCCCGGTTGCGGCCCACGATCTTATAATCGAACACAGCGGCGAACTGGTGCCAAAAGCCCCGTGGGTCCCGGTTGGGGGCGAGGCCCGGCGCATCCCGCAGCGTGAACAGGCACAGCACGCCCACAGCAATGACCATGCCGCCCATGATGGTGAAAAACGCGAAGAAGTCCAGCGCGTCAATGATAATGCCCGACACAATGGCCCCGAAAATGGTGGCGAACACCGGCATCACGGCCAGCGCGCCGCCCACCTTGCCGCGGTTGCCCGCGCTGGAGATATCGGTCGTCCAGGGGTTGAACGCGCCGTCATTGCCCATGCTGCCGAAAAAGCTCATCACCGCGTCCGCCAGCACCACGCAGGTGGCCGCGAGCCACAGCGGATCTTTCGGCAGGAACTCCGTGACGCCGAAGCCGATGGTGAACACGCCCCACAGGATGTACCCGAACGCGATGAACGGGCGGCGCCTGCCCAGCCTGTCGCTTGCAGTGCCGATGAGGAACGTGCAGAAGGTGGACACCACGGCGGAAACGCCCACCATCCACGCCACGATGGACGGGTCCGGCGCGATCTTCCGGTATACAAAGGTATTGAACCAGGAGTTTTCGATGTTCCAGCAGATCTGCCCCGCCATTCCCAGCACCCAGATGAGCGCCCAGTTTTTGCGCGATATCTTTTCCATGCGACTGCCCCGCTTTCCGCAGACAGCGCGGCCGCAAGCGGCCCGCCGCCCAAAATATTTTTCATTCTGCCTGTATTGTATCATGGGGCGCAGCGCTTTGAAAGAAAAAACGCGCGGATACTTGCAATTTTCCTTCCGCCGTCCTATAATAACCCTATCGCAGAGTAGAAGCCTGCGCGTTGGCCCCCAAAAAGGGCCGCAGTGCCGTTCCGACGGGGAGTTGCGGAACGGACGAAAAGCACCGCTTGCGGTGCAGGCTTCGCATCCCGCTGCTGCATGACGAATGCAACACGGGCCTGCCAGGGCCGCCCGGAGCCGCGCGCAAGCGCGCCGCCGTGCGGCTGTGCGCGGGCCTTTTGCCTCCTTTATGCGGCAACGCCAAAATAAAGGAGGTTTTTTCATGTCTGCTTTTCAATCCACATTCGATTCCCTGCGCGGCTTTCCCCGCCGCCTGTCCGACGCCGCCCGCGAGGTGCGGCGCACCGCCAGTCTGGCCGGGGCCGCCATGCTGGCGGCGCTGAGCCTGGTGCTCAACCAGTTTACCATCGCGGTCAGCCAGTTTCTGGAGATCGGCTTTTCCTTTCTGGCCGCTGGAACGTGCGCGTTCCTGTACGGCCCGTGGCTGGCCGGACTAATGGGCATCGTCACCGACGTGGCGGGCTACTTTTTGCGGCCCAACGGCGGCTTTTTTCCCGGCTTCACGCTCAACGAGTTCCTGCTGGGCTTTTTATACGGCTGCTGGCTGTACAAAAAACCCGTGTCCCTGTGGCGCACGTTCTTCGCCTGCCTGTCCGCGGTGCTCGTCATCAACCTGGTGCTCACGCCGCTGTGGCTGAATATCATGTACGGCAACGCTTTCGTGATTTCCGGCATGCGGCTTATCAAAAATGCCGTTAAGCTGCCTTTGGACACCGCTTTGCTGTATTTTCTGCTGAAAGCTGTGGAAACGCACCGCAAAAAAGCTCTGTAACGCAAAACAGCCTCCTTTCCGCCCCCGCACGCGGCGCACGCCGCGCGCATACCATGGGGCAGAAGGAGGCAATTTTTATGCTTGAAAATAATAATGCAGTCCTCGCCGTAGTCGATCCCGTCTATCCCGGCACCGCTTTGCGGCCCGGCAGCTCCGGCAGCGAAGTCGCGCGGATGCAGACCTATTTGAACGGCCTGCGCGACGCCAAGTACCCCACCCTCAACCGTCTGGTCGTGGACGGACGGTACGGCTCCGCCACCGCCAGCACCGTGATGCAGTATCAGGTGATCAACCGTCTTTCGATGGACGGCGTCATCGGCCACGATACCTGGAACGCCATCGTCAGCGATTACAATGCCACCATCGGCGGCAGCGCCGACACCTATCCCGGCATTCCCCTGCGCCCGGGCGACCGCAGCCAGGATGTGCGCCACATGCAGGGCCGTCTGAACGAAGTTGCACGCATCTACACCGGCATCAACACGCAGACCGTGGACGGCGCGTACGGAAACAATATGACCAACGCCGTGCGCCGCTTCCAGCGCCAGTTCAGCCTTTCCGCCGACGGCATTCTGGGCAAGGATACCTGGAACAAGATCGTCTCCGTGCATAACGCCATGCAGGCGGGCAACCCCACGCACGTTACCACTCAGTATCCCGGCGTACCGCTGCGCGTAGGCTCCACCGGCGATTACGTCCGCTTTGTGCAGAGCTATCTGAACGGCATAAGCGGCCGTCCTCTGCTGACAGTGGACGGAAATTACGGCCAGAACACCACCCGTGCCGTAGGTCTGTTCCAGGCCACCGCCGGCCTGCCGGTAGACGGCGTGGTAGGCAGCGCTACCTGGGCGGCGCTCATCCCCGCATTCAACGCCACGCTGTAAGGCGGCGCTCATCCCGCGCAGCCGTATCGCGCACCCGGCCCGGGAGGCGTCCGCCTCCCGGGCCGGGATTCTTTATTGTCCCGCTATAAAAAACTTATCTCAATGGCCGCCGGCCGGGGACGGGCCGCATGGCCCAAAACAGCCGATGGCCATTTTTATGGAGATTGAGCGCATTGGATGTCCAAGCTGCCGCCGCACTCGAGCCCGGGCGTTCAGCCGTACATTCTTTCCAGACAGGAGCCGGCGGACAAAGCTCACTGCCCGCGCGCCTGCGCCAGCAGGGCGCGAAAGGCGGCTTCGTCCAGGATCTCGATTTTTCCCTGGCCGCTTTCGTTCAGAGCGGCGGCCTTTTCCTCCTTGCCGCTGCGCCCGCCCGCGCCCACCAGTGCCGGGTCCTGCGCGCCCGCGACCAGATAATCCGTCTTGCGGGAAACGGCGCTCTTCACATGGGCGCCCAGCTCCGCAACCGCCTGGGCTGCTTCGGCCCGGGGCATCTCCATGTCGCCGGTAAATACGACGGCTTTGCCGTAAAACGGGTTGGAGGGGTCTGCATCCGGGTTTGCCTCCACGTTCTTCAGGGCTGCACTCTTGCGGGCAAAGGCCGCGTAGCGGCTGTTTGCCGCGCCTTCCGCTTTTCCACGCGCGGCTATACCGACCCGGGACGCGCGCCCTGTCCGTCCCGTCCCCACGGCCTGCCCGGGGACGGACGCCGCCGCGCCATCTCCGCCAAAGGCCGGAGCCTGCATCTCCCGCAAATAATCGTCGCACACAAGATACGTCATGCCGTCCGCCTCCACGGCGACCACCAGCCAGCCGTCCTCTTTGGAACGGTTCTGAAACCCCACAATCTCGCAGGGGCGGGGCGACGCGGTATAGATGCCCTTATACCACAGCTGCCGGGCCTGCGCCGCCGTCAGCGGGCACAGGCCCAGGCATTTGAGCAGGCGCAGCATGTCCTCGGGCGGCAGCGTCTGGTATGCTACCGGGCCCCGGGGCGACTGCCCCCACGCGGGCGACGCATTGCGCGTTGCCCAGCGCAGCAGCCCGCCGTCCGCCAGCCGCTCGTAAAGATACAGCGTGGCCCACACATCGGCAAGCGCGTCGTGCGCCTCGAATTCATAGCCGAAAAACGACGCGACGGCGGAAAGGCTTCGCTTCTGCCCGCCCATCTGCTGTGCAAAAGCGGCCATTGGGTCCTCCCCCCAGCGCAGCCCGCGGGACGGAATGCCGTAGGCATCCAGGAAGGCTTTTTCAAACCCGTCGTTATAAGCCACCACCCGCCGCGCGCCGGATAAGATCTCCTGCAGGCGCGGCACAAGCGCCTCGAAGGGAGGTTTGCCGCACACGTCCTGCGGTGCGATGCCATTCACCTTCTGCGCGTCGGCCCACGCCGTGTGACGCTGTGGGCGGCAGTATTCGTTCATCAGCACCGCTCCGGTCTCATCCACCACCGCCACCTGCAGCACCTCGTCCTGCCCCGGCACAAGGCCTGTTGTCTCAAAGTCCAGCACTGCCAGTTCCGTCATGCTTCTCCCCCGTTCCGCCTGTTTGTACAAAATCTTCTTACAACTATTATACAGCCGCCGGTTTCATTTGACAAACCGCTCTTTTTCCCTTACCATTATAAGCAGAGCGTTCCCGCCGGGAGCCGCGCGCCGCGCCGCTTTTCCCGGCGGGAACTCCGCATTGACGCCGGGAGGAGGAACGCCGGGATGCCGACAGAAAAAGCCGCGCCGCACAGGGCCAAAAAGGAAAAGAGCCGCGTATACTCGTTCTTCCTGCTTTCGTATACCCTTATTCTGCTCGTCTCTCTGAGCAGTTGTCTGTTTTTCGGAGCGGAGGTCGCCCAGCAGCTGCGCCGGGAGGAGGCCCTCAATAAGCAGGCCCTGCTCACCTCACTGAAAAACGACGTAGAGGAAAACCTGCGTTATGTGGAGGAGCTGGGCAACAGCCTGGTGTTCAACTCCCGGCTGCAGTTCCTTGTGAAGCATCCGTCTGTTTCCTCCGTGCACGACGCGATGGACCAGATGGCCGGGATGGCCGTTTCGCGGGATTTCCTGCTGGATTATTTTCTTTATGTGCGCAGCACCGACGAGGTCGTCACCTCCACGGTGCGGATGAGCGCGGACAAGTTTTTCGATATCATCTACGAATTTACCGATCTCACAGCCCAGGCGCTGCGCGAAGGCACGCTGGCGGAATACCATTTTCAGGATTATCTTCCCGCGGGCGGGCTGCGTCAGTACGATTCCGACACGGTGATCCGCGTCATTCCCTACGTCCAGTCCATCCCCATCAGCAGCAGCGCGCCTCCGCCAGGACAGGTGATGCTCCTGCTGGACAGCGACAAATTCTTTGCGCATGCGCTGTCTCTTCAGTCCGCTACGGGCGGCAGCGTCTATGTGCTGGATGAAACAGGCGCGGCCGTGTACCAAACGCCGGACGCGCCCGGCCTGCCCGCCGGAGTGCTGAACAGCGCGGAGGCCCTGGTGACCGCGGACCATATCTCCTACACACGCTATGTCTCCGAGGAAACGGGCTGGACCTACTTTATCACGTCGCCCGCCAATCTTTATTTTACCGACAACCTTTCCACCATCGGCTTCCTGGGTGGTGTGTTTGCCGTATACCTGCTGCTGGGGCTGTTTCTGGTGCGGCGCATCGCCCGGCGCAGCTACCGCCCGGTGAAGGACATCAACGACCTGATTTTACAAAGCGCGCCCGGCGGCGCGGGCGACGACGAATTCGCCGTCATCAAGTCCACGCTGCTCAATCAGATGCGCTCAGGCACCGAGCTGCAGCGCATCATCGAGGCCCAGCGCCCCGCCGTGGTGCGGGATCTGCTGCTCCAGCTCCTGCTGGGGCAGACGCTGGACTGGGACGGCGCGCGCAGCCAGCTGGAAGCCCTTGGCGTGCGTTTCGGCGGCGATGCATATATCGCCGTACTGGCCGAGGCGGACCTGGACAGCGCCTTTTTCCTGGATTCCAATATCCCGCTGGAAAACAACCTTTCCGTGGCCCGGCTCGTGCTGCAGAACGTGGGGTGCGAGCTGTTCGGCGCAAACGCGGCCTGCCAGTATCTGGACCTGGGCCGCGCACAGGGCGTATTCCTGCTTTCGCCGCCTTCAGGAGAGAATGATGCCGCCGCATTGGCGGCGGCATCCCGCCAGGGGGACGCCCTGGCGCGCTTCTGCGCACAGCAGTTTGAGCTTGATATCTTTGTAGGCGTTTCGGCCATGGAGCAGGGGCTGGAGCAGCTTCCCCTTTGCTACGACGAGGCCCGAAAGGCGCTGGAGTACAGCCGCCTGCAGGCCGGAGGCGGCACGGAGCCCGTGCTGTTCACGGCTCTGGACGTTACCCATTCGGACTATTATTATCCGTTGGAGGCCGAACAGCAGCTTCTGCAATATGTGCGCGCCGGAGACGCGTCCAAGGCGCAGGAGGTGCTGGGCCGCATCTTTACCGCAAACTTTGAAACAAAACGTGTGAGCGCGGCTGCCGCGCGCAGCCTGCTGTACCAGCTTGCCGCCACGCTGCAGCGCCTTGCCAACAGTGACGCGCTGGCGCAGGGCGGCGGCGCGGACTTTGACGAACAGCTTGTGGAGCAGGTGGTGAACAGCTCCAGCATCGACTACGCCCGCCGCCGCTTGTCCGAGCATATCGCCCGGCTTGCCGCTGCCCATGAAAACCGCGCCCAAAGCAAAACGGAAAAGCTGGTGGAGCGCATCGCGGCGTACATCGACAACTGCGCGGAATCGGAGTTCCCCGACCTTACCGTTCTTTCGGAAGCGTTCGGCGTGACGCCGCAGTACATCTCCAACGTATTCAAAAAGTACCGGGACGAAAATGTCAAGGATTACATCGCCAGACGCAAGCTGGCCCAGGCCAAAGCGCTGCTGACCGGCACCGACCTGCCGGTGCGGGAGGTTGCCGCACGGCTGGGCTACGCGGGCGAGATCGGCATCATCCGCCTGTTCCGCAAGTACGAGGGCACCACGCCCGGCGATTACCGTGCGCAGCACAAATGAAGCGCAAAAGCGCTTTCTTTCACCGCAGCCGCCGCTTTGTCAGGCAGAACCCTAAAAGCAAACAGCCCGCCTTCTTCCGGAATATTACATCCGGAGGAAAGCGGGCTGTTTTTTCTCAAGGGCCCGGCCGGAAAACGGCCCGCGGCCGCTTTTGCAGGCAAAGTCGGCTTTCTTCCGCCCCATTCAAATGCCGTCCGCCCAGGGGAAGGCCAACGGCAGCGGCAGCAACCCGGCGGGAACGGCCTGCGCGCCGGGCACCAGCGGGCTGTCCGGCCCGAACAGCAGACGCGCGGCGTCCAGCGGCGGCAGCACAAGGTCCGGCGCCGCATCCTGCGGCTCCGCGGGGCGCACCCCCTCTGCCCCCGGCCCGAAGCGCAGACGCCCCTCATTTTCTATTTCAAGTATAAATTCATCTAAAATCGCCGTATCGTCATAAGTGCGCTGCAGCGCCATTGCGGCGCGGGCCGCAGCCGCCCAATGGAAAACGCGGTAGCTGTGGTTTGGCACACAAACGCCCTGTTCCGCCACAGAGGCAAAATAGGCAAGCTCCGCCCGCTGCCACGGGTAAAGCTGTACACGTACACCGGCAGCTCCCGTATGCTGTGCCAGGGCCGCCGCAAAGGCCGGCAGCAGCGCCGCATCCGGCAGCACCAGCTCCTGCAGCCGCGGCGGTTTTCCCTCCGCCAGCGCGCAATAGCCCGCGAACATGCCGTCCTGCAAAACCGCATATGGCTCGGCGCGCCAGCTTTGCAGCACGGTGAGGAACGAGGCGTCCCCGCCCCGGGCGCACGTTACGGGCTGCTTTTCATGCAGTGCCCGGGCGCTCTCCAGCCAGCTGGGGTATTCCGCCAGAGGCGCCAGCGCCACGCCGCCCGTCCGGATATCTCGCACGTTGCGCGGTGTGAGCGTAAACTCCCAGTGCGCGCCCGCGGGTACATACCCGAAGCGCTCGTACCGCTGGCGCTGGCCGCCCAGCATGGCAATGTCACAGCCCGCCGCCTGCATACGCTCCTGCGCGTCCTGCATCAGCAAGGCCAGATGCCCTTTGCCCCGGCTGCGTCCGTCCACGCACACCGTGCCGATGCCTCCCACGCGCAGGGCTGTTCCAGCTATGTTGAAATCCTGTATCTTCAGGCAGTACAGCCCTGCGGGCGCGCCGTCCTCATACAGCACCGTATGCAGCGGCGCGCTGTCGGCGCCCGGCCCGTACAGCTTGGGCAGCAGCGTGGGGAAATCCACCTTCCCCTCCGGCGTGCGGAACGCCTCCTCCGCAAACGCCAAAAGCTCCTGCAGCTGCTCCGGCTGCGCCTGTTCCAGATGAACCATCCAAACGACCCCTTCCCTGTTCTCCTTTTACAAAAGGGGCGCGGACGCCCCTTCAGCCAGTATACCACACCTTTGGCTGAAAAGCCCGTCCGCGCCGTTTCTTTTTTGCTGCGCCGCAGGAAAAAGCCTGGTTATCAGGCCATCACGCTTTTTTCAAAATCCGCCACATCCACGGTGCGGCCTGTCAGGCGGGATTCCTCCGCCGCAAAGGCCATCACATGGCTGTGGACGGACTGGGCGATGGTGTTCGTATTCTCGCGTTCGCCCTTCAGGATGGAGACAAATTCTTCCATAATACCCTCGTCGCCGCCGGAGTGGCCCGTGCTGCCGGGCTTGACGGTGTATACCGCAGTGGTGCCCGTTCGCACGCCCGCGCCGAACTGCGTCACCTCAATGACGTTGTTGTCCATGGAAGCGCGGATCTCGCCTCTGGTGCCCATAAATTTGACGGTGCGGTCGCATGCGTCGGAAAACGCGCACATCGTGAACGCCACGGTGGTGCCGTTTTCAAACAGGAGGCTGGCCACCTGATGATCCACCACATCGTTGTCGTTGTGGAACACGCACTTACCGTAGGGGCCTTCCTCCAGCGCCTTTTTGCGCGCCTCATAGCTCTGGTCCGGCCCCAGGGCCGTCAGCGCGGTGGGCCAGGGCGTATTGTCGTCCAGGTACAGCGCGGGCGCGTAGTATGGGCAGGAGCCGCTGTGCGGGCAGCCGTCGGTGCAGCGGGCGGGGCTGCCCGCGGGGGCATTCTCCTCCCGGAAATAGCGCAGGTCGCCAAAGCTGGAGACCGTTCTGCACCGGCTGCCCAGCAGCCAGGAAAGGATATCCATATCGTGGCAGCATTTTGCCAGGATCATGGGGCTGGAATCCGCCGTCTTATGCCAGTTGCCGCGTACATAGCTGTGCGCGTAGTGCCAGTAGGCCACGTTCTCGGTATGGGTGACGTGCACCACGTCGCCGATGACGCCGGAGTCGATCAGCTCCTTGAGCTTGCGGTAGAATTTGGTATAGCGCATCACATGGCAGACCATGATCTGCGTGCCCTTTTCCTCGGCGCGGCGCTGCAGGTCCAGGCATTCGCGCACACTGGGCGAGATGGGCTTTTCCAGCAGGATGCTGTACCCCAGGTCGATGGCCTGGCAGGCATACGCATAGTGCTGGCTGTCCTGGGTGCAGATGAGCACCGCGTCCGCCATGCGCGGCCGGGCGAAAAACTGCTCCGCCGTCTCGAACACGCCTTCGGCGGGCACATGGTAATCCTGGACGAATTTTTCCCGGCGGCCCTTATGCGGGTCCGCCACCGCCACGAACTCAATTTCGTAGCCGTGCATTTTTGCGTAAGGCGCATAGCAGTATTGGCCGCGCTCTCCCGCGCCCACCAGCGCCAGCTTCAGTTTCTGTTTCATTTCCTGTTCCTCCCTTGCTGCGGGCGCGCACGGCGGCCCGCCTTTCCCGTGCGGCGCGCTTTAATACGCCGACATTTTCGCCGCATAACTGCGGCTGATCTCGCAGCTCATGGGCTGCCCTGCCAGAAAGCGCCGGATATCCTGCGTCACGCTGCGGGTGACGGCCAGACGGCGGTCCACCGTGGGGCCTCCCATGTGGGGCATCAGCAGCACATTTGGCAGCTTTTCCAGCGGATGGCCCGCGGGCAGCGGCTCGGTCTCGTACACGTCCAGCGCGGCGGAAAGGTCCGGCCGTGCGGCCAGCACCTCGCACAGCGCCGGCTCGTCGATGACTGCGCCCCGCGCCGTATTGACAAGCAGCGCGCCGGGCTTCATGCTCTGCAGCAGCTCCCGCGTGACAAGATGGTGGTTTTCCGGCGTCATGCCGCTGTGGATGGAAATGATGTCGCAGGTGGCGAACAGTTCCTCCAGCTCGGCTTTTTCCATGTGGCAGCGGTCCAGCTCGTCCTGGCCGATGTGCCGGGAAAACACCTTGATGGGACAGTGGAACGGCGCCAGCATGCCCACCACATAGCGGGCGATCATGCCGTAGCCCACAATGCCCACGCTGCGGTCCAGCAGGCCGCGGTTCGCAAAGCTCTCCGGCCATATGCCGCCGGCCAGGTTCACAGAGTGATAGGGGATCTGCCGCAGGCTGGCCAGCGCATAGGCCACCACGCTCTCGGCCACGGACTCCGCAAACACCTCGTTGCCGCTCACCACACGGATGCCCCGGCCATACACCGCGTCCGTCACATAGGGCTTGACGGAGCCTCCCGTGTGGGCAATGAGCCGCAGGCGGTCCGCCTGCGCCAGCACCGCTTCATCAAAGACCGGGGTTCCCCAGCCTGTGACGCAGATGTCCATGCCGCGTACGGCCGCGCCCAGCTCGTCCTGGGTGTACTGGCGGCCCAGCGTGTTCCAGTGTACCGTGCCGATGTGCTCCAGCGCAGCCATGGCGTCGGCGTCAAAAAAGGTCCTGAATACCGCATGCTGCGGCATCGTAACCAGAATATGGATGTCGTTCATTCTGTTCCCTCCGCTTGCTGCGGGCCGCCGGGGCCCGTCAGATTGTCTCGCAGGATCAGCGGCGTGCCGGGCGCGACGGCTCCCTCGCCCGTCCGCACCACTTCGATCCCGTCCCGGAACCAGCAGCCCTCCACGATCGCGGGCCGCTTTGCGCGACGGCTGCGCTGGGTCAAAACCAGCTTTTCAGCCGTGCAGCCGCGCATCTGCAGGCCGTCCGCGTTCAGCAGAAACGTGCCGCAGGGGCCGTAGCCCTCCGTATTCACACCGTCGTAGGCGCCTGTGCGGCAGACGGCGACGTCCTGCAGGGTAAGATCGCTGACCTTTGCGAAGCCGATGCCCCAAAAGCCCGTGTGCCGCACCACTGTGATGCGCTTTGCACTGCTGCCCCAGGTGGGACCGCTGTTGGCGAAGCTGAGCAGGCCGGAATTGCCCACATAGGTAAGGTCGTGCTCGAACTGGCCGTGGGTGACGTAGGCCCCGTGAAAATCGCCGTCGCCGTGACAGTTCTCCACCATGCAGTATGCGCTGCCCGTAAAATCGTTCAGGTGGCGCGCGTTGGATGTGGTGCAATCCCGCACCTTGCCGTACAGACAGTGGATCTGCTGCGTCAGATATCCGGTGCCGCCCACCACCACCTCTATGGGATTGGCCAGACTGCACCGTTCGGTGACGTATTCGGTGTTGTGGCGGCGCAGCAGCACGGGCCAGTAGGTATGCCGCGCCCGCACGTCCCGCACGTCGCACCGCACCGCGTACTCAAAGGCCAGCGGCTGCGCGCCCGTCTCCTCGCCGCCCTCGTTGCCCCGGAATTCCATATCCTGCACGCAGACGCGCTCAATGGGTTCAACGCGCCGCCAGGTCATCACACGCCCGGCGTCCAGCGGCCATCCCATCTTATAGTTAACGCGCACATGGCTTTCGTCGATGCGCTCGGTAACGCACAGCAGCTTGTCGATCTCTTTTTCCTCACGGCCCGCGAGGCTGTTGACGCTCACCTGCCACCAGGAATACAGCGGGATGCCGCCCGCGCCGGGCACCTCGAACACATCATACAGCTCGCGCATGGGCTGCGCCAGCGGAAAAGTACGCACGTCATCCCCCGGCACGCCCGTAAAGTGAAACAGCGCGCCGAAGGGATCGTTGTGCTTTGCGTGCTCCACGCCCTGTGCCGTTACTGTGTGGCCGGTGAAATCCAGCGTGACGTGCCCGCGTGTGAACGTGTGGCGGCGTGTGAAATTCACATCTGTGCCGAATACGATGCGCGTTACGCTCCCGTCCGCCATCAGCGCGTCCAGCGCGTCGTCCGCCGGGACGTCCGGGCCGAATACGCCGAAGCAGCGCGCATCCACCGTTCCGCTGTGGCACAAAAGCCAGCGGCCCGCGGCGGGCATGCCCGCGGGTGCAAGCACCGTGCCGCCGTTTGGCCCGGCTGTGCTGTTGGGGTCCCAGCGGTACAGCCAGCTGCCGTCGCCGGGTACAAGGCGGCCCAGCACCTGGGCCACGTCGCCCGCATGCAGCGTAGCTGCGGGCAGCTCCAGCAGGCGCGCCGCGGTCTCCACCGTATGGATCATTGTGGTTTTCCCTCTTTCTTTGCCATTGGCCTTTAAAAAAGGCCGGGGGGCTGTTTCCCCCTTGGGAAGCCCCCCGGCCGGGTGCGTACAAAACTTATTGGATGGCTTCGTTCCAGCGGGCCAGAGCCGCTTCCTTGATTTCGATCAGTTCGGACAAGCCAATCTGCTCGAGAGAAGCAAGGTAGTCTTCCCAGCCGGCTTCAATATCCACTTCGCCTACAATAAACTTTGTTGTCATCAAGGCGACCTGGGTGTACAAGTCATTTTCGATCACGTTGCCGCGCTCGGATTCCTCGGCGGTGAAGCGTGCATTGGAAGGATATGCATTCTTTGTATTGTAATACGGTTCCTGCATCTCCTTGACCTGGACGCATTTCATCTCCATGAGCGGGTTGCCCGACGGCGTCGCTGTGAAGTTCAGATAGCCGGGCAACTCGGAAGTAACGGAGACTGTCTGGTTGATGTCGCCAAAACCTGTGATCGGTTCGATCCACTCGTAGGCTGTCTTGGTGTCATCCGTATACTGCCAGTGTTCCCCCTCATAGCCAGCAAACAGAGTGGTGCCGCAGAAGCCTTCCACAGCATTCTCCTCGGTTGCATAGAACATATCCAGCAGACGGATGGCTGCCACAGGGTCGGAGCATTTGTCGGTGATGAACGCACGGCCCGGATACAGATAGAATGGCTGCTTGACGACCTTTTCATCATTGGTGGCGCTGGTGAGCGGCGGCAGGCTGAGCTGCTGCGCGGTGGTGGAGGGGTCCAGAGCTGTGGGGCTGCCACTGTAAACGCCGCACTGGCCGGAGGTCACCTTTGCCTGCCACTGCTGTGCCGTCTGGGTGGAGAACTCGGGGTCCAGCAGGCCTTCGCTGTACAGCTTGTTGGCATATTTCAGGAATTCCTTGTACTCCTCGGTGGCCGGGGCGTACACGACCTTGCCTTCGTCGTCCAGGTTAAAGCTCAGGCCGTCGGGCAGGCCCGTAAAGGCCGGGATGAGCAAATCGCGGATGGTTGTGGTGAGGCCCACGCAGGTGAAGGGGATCTCATCACTGGGGTCGCCGTTGCCGTTTGCGTCCTGTTCTTTAAAAGCGACCAGCATATCGTACAGCTCATCGGTGGTCTCAGGCACTTTATCAATGCCAACGTTTTTCATCCATTCTTCGCTGAAGAAGCCCGCATGGCCCTGCACGGTGGCTGTGTGGAACACATACGGCAGGCCGTAGATTTTGCCGTCCATGCTCGTCATGGCCGCTTTGACATCCGGGTTCGCGTCCATCATTGCCTTGATGTTGGGCGCGTACTGGTCGATGAGATTCGTCAAATCGATAAAGACGCCCTGCGGGCCGTAGGTCTCCTCGTCGGTGATAGCGTTGGCATCGTCGCGCAGAATGATATCGCCGTACTCGCCGCCCACCAGAGCGATGTTTTTCTGTTCCGTCCAAGTGCCCGCCTCGGACACCTCGAACTCAAAGTTGATGTTGGTAATCTCGGTCAGGCGTTTGAATATCTCCAATTCGCTCCAATCCGGCGCACCCGCATCCTTTCGACCCATAATCTTAAAGGTGATTGGCTCGTTTACAATTGGATACTCACCCACGGGAGTAACGTTGCCCGTGCCCTCCGCCGAAGCGGAGCCGGACGCCGCCGAGCCGGATACGGCCGCGCTGGACGACGAACCGCCGCAGGCCGCCAGCATGCTGACGCACAGCACGCCGGTCATCGCAAGGGATGCCAGTTTTTTCAGTTTCATGTTTTTTCCTCCTGTTTTATTAATTGTATCACATGCGGGGCGGAAAGCGAATCATCCCTTTACCGCACCCACAGTCACGCCTTTTACAAAATGTTTCTGCACCAAAGGGTAAATCGCCATTACAGGCAGCGAGGCCACGACGATGAGCGCATATTTAATCTGCTCTGCCACACGCAGTTCTTCCTGCAGTTGCCCTGCCGTATCGCCTCCCTGCTGCAGCATCTGCGCTGTGAACTGACTGCGCATCAAAATATCGCGCATTACGATTTGGAGCGGTTTCCACTGTTCGTCGCGCAGGTAGAGCAGTGCATTAAAGTAACCGTTCCAGTGCGTCACCGCAAAAAACAGAGTCATTACCGCAATAATGGCAGTGGAAAGGGGCAATACGATGCGGAAGAAAAAGCGCGTATTTGTGCAGCCGTCAATCTCAGCGGCCTCCCGCAGCTCGTTTGGGATATTGGTTTCGAAAAAGCTGCGGCTGATGATGATGTTCGTCATGCTGGTGGCGCCCAGAATGACCATGACCCAGGGATTGTTGTACAAACCCAGGTTTTTTACGGTCATGAACATCGGGATCAGACCACCGGAGAAAAACATCGTGAACGTAAACATCAGCGTAAAAAACTTGCGGCCCACAAAATCCTTGCGGGAAAGCGCATACGCCGCGGGTAGCGTAACAGCCAGATTGATAAGCGTGCCGCCCACTGTATAAATGAGTGTATTCAGATATCCGCGCAGGACACTGTCGTCTGCCAGCAGGTTTTTGTATCCATCTAGAGAAACACTTTTGGGCCAGAACCACACCTGCCCGCTGTTGACAAGATTCGGGTCGCTGATGGATGCAATGATGATGAACCAGAGCGGATAAAGGCAAACCACAAAAATCGCGCCGAGGATCAGGTAGTTGAAAAAATTGAATATTTTATCGCTTCTTGTTTCCTTGATTACCATTCTGACCCCTCCTTTACCACAGGCTCGTCTCACTGAGCTTGCTGGATATTTTGTTCACCGCTACCAATAAGATCAGGTTAATGGCGTTGTTAAACAGGCCTACGGCCGTTGAAAGGCTATACTGTGCTTTCTGGATTCCCAACTTATAAACATAAGTGGAGATCACTTCAGACACTGCAGTGTTGCTGTCGGTCTGCATGAGCAACACCTTTTCAAAGGAAAGGTTCATCACGCCGCCCAGTGTCATGATTAGCATAATAATGATCGTCGGCATGATAGCCGGTATATTGATATGGATAATGCGCTGGAAGCGTGTGGCACCGTCGATGGTGGCCGCCTCATGCAGGTCAGGTGAAACACCCGCCAGTGCGGCGATAAAAACCACTGCATTATATCCGGTAGCTTGCCATACGCCGCTCCATACATAAAGGTCGTCGAACAAAGAGTCCTTCATCAGAAACATCTGCGGCTCCGCCCCAAACAGTGCTCCGATGTTGTTGGCAAGGCCGTTATAAGAAAAGAACAGATTGATCATGCCCACCAGCACAACAGTGGAAACGAAGTACGGCAGATAGGTTATATTCTGTACCGCTTTTTTGAAATGCACATTTTTTACTTCGTTAATCATCAGCGCCAGGATCACCGCTGCGGGGAAGCTGGCTGCGATGTAATACAGGGAAAGCTTCAGAGTGTTGCCCAAAATCCCCCAAAAGTTTACCGAGCTGAAAAAGGTATAAAAGTGTTTAAGAAGCGGTGTGGCCCACGGGCTACCAGAAAAACCTTTTGATGCTACAAAATCCTTGAAAGCAATCTGCACGCCGTACATCGGCACATAGGAGAAGATCAGGAAATACAAAAATGCCGGCAGGATAAACAGGTACAGAACCTTGTTACGCTTTATCAGCAGCAGACTTGCGTTTTTACCGGTGGCCGTCCGCCGCCCGGGCATCCGCAACTGAATTTTCCGGCGTGTCTTTACTTCAGTCTCCATGAGTTGGGTCGTTCCTCCTTTGCTTGTGCCGCCCAGCCTCTTTGCCGGCGCGGCCGTTCCCGCTTTTCTTATATTAGGTTTATATATAAGCTGCGGGGCAGCCTCCGGGCTGTGGCGCGGCCCGAGAGGCGTTCGGCGCGGCGTTCTGTGGTGTTCCCGCCGCGGTTCCTTGCTCTGTCTTCAGCATATCATCCGTCCGGGGCCGGGTAAATTGCCAGAAATTAAGCCCCCGCAATCAAAATTAAAGATACCGCGCAGGCGCGGCAAAACGCCGCGCTATCATTTTTTAAACCGGCTTTCAAAAATTACACTTTTCTCCGCTCCGGGCGGCCTGTAAAATAGAAACCGCATTCTTAAAAAATGTCACTTTACGCCGCAGCCTCGGTCCTGCATAATAAAAGCAGGTCCCGCACCGCGTCCTTTCGCCGGCGGTGCGGGCGGCTGTGGCGGCCTTGCGCGGAAAATGACTTTTCCAAATACAGGAGGAACGACGGAAATGTGGACGGAAGAAAGACTGAACAAAATGCTGACGACGCCGAGCGAGGCGCTGAGCGGGGAGCTGGGAAGGTTGGAGGGAGACATCCTGGTGCTGGGCGCGGGCGGAAAAATGGGGCCGACGCTGTGCGTTCTGGCAAAGAACGCGCTGCGGGCGGCGGGAGTGGAAAAGCGAGTCATCGCGGTGTCGCGCTTCAGCGACCCGCTGGTGGTGGAGCTGCTGCGGGAGAACGGGGTGGAGATGATCAGCGCGGACCTGCTGGCGCCCGGCGCGCTGGACAGCCTGCCGGACGCGGAGAACGTCATCTACATGGCGGGCAAAAAGTTCGGCACGGACGGCAATGAATACGCCACCTGGGCGATGAACACCTGGCTGCCCAGCCGGGTAGCCGAGCGGTACCAAAGCAGCCGCATCGTGGTGTTCTCCAGCGGGAACCTGTACCCGAAGGTGGGTGTGCACAGCGGGGGTGCCACGGAGGAGACGCGGACGGAGCCGGTGGGCGAGTACTGCATGTCCTGCCAGGGGCGCGAGCGGATGTTCGAGTACGCGGCAAAGACCTACGGCACGCGGGTGGCGGTTTACCGTTTGAACTACGCGGTGGACCTGCGGTACGGCGTGCTGTACGATATGGCCCACAACATCCTGGAGGGAAAACCCATCAGCATCACCACGCCCAGCTTCAACTGCATCTGGCAGGGGGACGCCAACGAGGCGGCGCTGCGTCTGCTGGGGCATGCCTCGGCGGAGGTGTTCACGCTGAACGTGACGGGGCCGGAGACCGCGGGCGTACAGGAGACGGCGAAAAAGCTGGGCGCGCTGCTGGGCAGAGAGCCCATATTCACAGGGGAGGCGTCGGACACGGCGTATCTGAACAACGCGGGAAAGATGTTCCGGCTGTTCGGCTATCCCACGGTGCCGCTGGAAACGCTGATCGAATGGCAGGCGCAGTGGATTTTGGACGGAGGGCGCGCATTGGGCAAGCCCACGCACTTTGAAGAGAGGAAAGGGAGCTATTGAGTATGGGACGGCATGAAGAAGCGCTGAAGATCCTGCACGGGGGCACGGTCATCCCGGCCATCCCGCTGGTTCTGGACGAAAACCGGAAATTCAACGAGGCGGGCCAGCGCACGCTGATCCGGTATTATCTGGACGCTGGGGTGGGCGGGCTGGCAGTGGCGGTGCACACCACGCAGTTCGAGATCCGCAAACCGGAGGTGGGCCTGTTCGAGCCGGTCCTGCGCGTGACGAAAGAGGAGATGGACGCATACGAGGCGCGCACGGGGAAAACGCTGGTGCGCGTGGCGGGCGCGTGCGGCGAAGCGGAGCAGGCGTGCGCGGAGGCGCGCACGGCAAAGGCGCTGGGGTTCGACGCGGTATTGCTGAGCCCGGGCGGGCTGGCGCACCGGACGGAGGAGGAGCTGGTGGAACGCACCCATGCGGTGGCGGCAGAGATGCCCGTGATCGGGTTTTACCTGCAGACGGCCTGCGGCGGGCGGCGGCTGTCGTATGAATACTGGAAGGCCGTGGCGGACACGCCGGGCGTGGTGGCCATCAAATGCGCTTCGTTCAACCGGTACCAGAGCATCGACCTGGTGCGGGGCGTGGCATACAGCGCGCGGCGGGAGGAAATTGCGCTGTACACGGGCAACGACGACAACATCGTGGCGGACCTTTTGACGCCGTACCGGTTCCCGGTGGACGGCAAAGAGGTGGAGCTGCGGTTCGTGGGGGGCCTGCTGGGGCACTGGTCGGTGTGGACGCACAGCGTTGTGAAGCTGTACGAAGAGCTGCGGGAATACCGGGACGGCCGCGACATCCCGGCGGAGCTTCTGGCGCGGGGCGCGGCGGTCACAGACTGCAACGGCGTGTTCTTCGACGTGGCGCACAACTTTGCCGGATGCATCCCGGGGGTCCATGAGGTGCTGCGGCGTCAGGGCCTGATGGCGGGCACGTGGTGCCTGGACCCGGACGAGACCCTCAGCGAGGGACAGGAGCAGGAGATAAGCCGCGTGTATGAGATGTACCCTCATCTCAACGACGACGCGTTCGTTGCGCAGAATCTTGAAACGTGGAAAGCGTGAGCGGACTATGAACACAATGACAGACGCGCTCAAGCGCGCGGCGTGCGCCGCCATCGACGCACAGGCACAGCGCCTCACCGCTTTCGGGCGGGATATCCTTGCCCATCCGGAGCTGGGCTATAAGGAAACGCGCACGGCCGGAAAGGTGCTGGAGGCCTTTGCCTCGCTGGGTCTGACGGACGTTACGCGGCCCGCGCGCACAGGCGTGAAAGGCTGGCTTTGGCGCGGCGCGGGGCCGCGGGTGGCCGTTATCGGGGAGCTGGACGCGGTGCTCAGCCCCGGCCATCCGTTTGCGGACAAAGCCACAGGCGCGGCCCACGCCTGCGGGCACAACGCCCAGCTTGCCTCCATGCTGGGCTGCGCTGTGGGCCTGCGGGCCGTGGCGGACAGCCTTGCGGGCAGCGTATGCCTGCTGGCGGCGCCCGCGGAGGAATACGTTGAGATCGGCTGGCGGGCCGGGCTGAGGCGCGCGGGCGAAGTACAGTATCTCGGCGGTAAGCAGCAGCTCATCGCGGAAGGCGCTTTTGACGATATCGACATAGCCATGATGGTGCACAGCGAAACAGACGCCCCGCAGCCTCGCGCGGTGGTTGCAGGCGCGGCGGGCGGCTTTATCGGCAAGGAGCTGCGGTTTCTCGGCAAAGAGGCACACGCGGGCGGCGCGCCCTGGGAAGGCGTCAACGCGCTGAACGCGGCATCTCTTGCCATCGCGGCCATCCACGCCAACCGTGAGACCTTCCGCGACGAGGACCATGTGCGTGTGCATCCTATCATTACAAAGGGCGGGGACCTGGTGAACACCGTGCCCGCAGATGTGCGCATGGAGAGCTACGTGCGTGCCGCCAGCGTGCAGGCCATGCGCACCGCCAACGCCAAAGTGAACCGTGCGGCCCGGGGCGCCGCTTACGCCGTGGGCGCGCGGGTGGAGATCGACGATATGCCGGGTTATCTGCCGCTGGCGCAGAACGCGGCGCTTTCCGAACTGTTCGCGGCCAACGTCCCGGTTTGCGCGCCCGGGCTTGCCGTGGAACGCGGTCTGCCCTTCTGCGGCAGCACGGATATGGGCGACGTGTCCTACCTGCTGCCTGTTATCCAGCCGACGGTGAGCGGCTTTTCCGGCGCGGCGCACAGCAGGGACTTTGCCGTCGCCGATGAAGCGCTCGCCTATCTGGCGCCCGCCAAGCTGATGGCCGCGACGGTCATCGACCTGCTTGCCGGCGGCGCGGCAAAGGGCCGCAGCGTACTGGCGGACGCACCGCGCCGCACGCGGGACGAATATTCCGCGCTGTGGCGGGACATTCTGGCGCAGCCCGGCGAGGGCTGACGGCGGCGCAGCATAAGCGCCAGAAAAATCATCCGACTGGAGGCCGCTGCATGACAGCTGTATTCCTTCTCTGCACGATCATCCTGTTCGTGCTGCAAACGCTTTCCATGAAGCTGCAGCACGCCGAACATCTGCCCCAGAAGCTTCTGGTGAACTGCGCGTTTTCGCTGCTGGCGGCCGCGGCCATGGGCGCCGGCCGTCTGGCTGTGCCGGACATGTTCACCGTAAGCCCCGCGACGCTGCGGCACGGCATTGCCTTCGGCGTGCTGTTCGCACTGACGATCTTGTTTTACAACCTGGCCATCGCCAGCGGGCCGCTCTCCTACACAACGTTTTATTTTTCCGCCAGCATGCTGGTGCCCGCGTTTGCGGGCGTGCTGCTGTTCGGCGAAGCGCTCACTTTCACGCTTGCCGCAGCCGTGGCGCTGTTCCTGGCCGCGTTCTGGTGCCTGAACGTCGCGCCGGGCGGCGCACAGAAGCCCGAGCCCCGCTGGCTGACGCTGTGTGCGCTGACCTTTCTGTGCAACGGACTGTGCGCGGTGGTACAGAAGTCCCAGCAAAACGCCACGGGCGGCGCCGAGGCCGCGGGCCTGATGCTGGTGGGCTTCTGCACAGCCGCGGCCTGCTACGCGCTGGCGTATCTGGCGCTGCGGGGCAGGCTGCCCGCGGGCGCGGCGGACGGCGCCGCGCTGCTGCGCCAAAACGCTCTTGCCGCCGTGCTTCTGGCGGGCGGCTCTGTGGGCGGCAATCTGCTGCTCACCTGGCTGGCCGGGCGCGTGGATGCCAGCTACCTGTTCCCGCTTGTACAGGGCAGCATCATTGTGGGCGTGACGCTGTGCTCCGTGCTGCTGTTCCGGGAAAAACTTTCGGCGCGCGGCAGGCTCGGTATTTTGCTGGGCGTGGCCGCCATTGCCGTGATCAATCTGTAAGGAGGGATTCCGTATGCTGCGCATTGGCATGATCGGCGCGGACAACTTCCACGCCCTCGCTTTTTCCAGGCTCGCCAATCTTCCGCCCGAGGAGGGCGGCAGCGGCTTGCCCGCGCGCGTCACCATGCTGTGGGGCGAGAGCGCCCAGCGCGCCGCCTTCGTGGCAAACGAAGCGCATATCCACACCGTTGTGGACGACCCGGCCCGTATGCTGGGCCAGGTGGACGCCGTGATGGTGGTGCTGCGCCACGGCGCGCAGCACCATGACGCGGCGCTGCCCTTCCTGCGCGCGGGCATCTCCACCTGGGTGGACAAGCCTTTCACCACCGACATCGGCCAGGCCGCCGCTCTGGTGGCCGCCGCGCGGGAGAGCGGCGCGCTGCTGGCGGGCGGCTCCACGTGCAAATACTGCCCGGATGTGCTTTGGCTGCGGGACAAATACCGCGCCATGTGCGCGGACGGCGGCGTGATCTCGGCCGGGCTGAATTTCCCCGGAGAGTTGGACAGCCCTTACGGCGGGCTGTATTTTTACGGCGGCCATACCGCTGAGATATTGACAACCGCCTTCGGGCCGGATATCATCAGTGTGAAGGCCGACGTTACGGCGGGCAATGTCATCGCCGTGTTCAAGTACGCGTCGCTGGGCGTGTGCGTGAATTTCGCCGAGGTGAGCGAGTTTCACGCTGCGCTGTACGGCGCAAAGGAAGTGGCAGTGCACTCCATCGACATTTCCACCATCTACCGGCAGGGGTTCGCAAAATTCGTGCAGGGCGTGCTGACGCGCACCCCGCCCGAGCCCTACGGCACGCTGCTGCGCCCGGTGCAGATTTTAAACGCCCTTGTCGAAGCCGCTCAAACCGGCCGCGAGGCGTTTGTTGCGCCGCCGCTGGAATGAGCGCCGCCCTGCCGCGTTCCCGCGCCCGCCTTCGCCCCGCGCACAGCCGTGCCGGAGCGCTGCGGGCGCCTTTTCTTTTCCGTCTGTCTCCGGCCCGGGCCGGCGCATCCCATTGACAAAGGAGCAATTGTTATGAAATGTGAACGCATCCCTCTCGGCGCTCAGGGCGCGTACCTGGACACCTATTTTCTGGCGGATTCTCCCGAGCTGAAGGCGGGCGCGTGCCGCCCGGCCGTTGTCGTATGTCCGGGCGGCGGCTACGCCTATACCAGCGACCGCGAGGCCGAACCCATCGCGCTGGCCCTGTGCGCCCGCGGCTTCCACGCCTGTGTGCTGCGCTATCCCTGCGCGCCCGCCCGTTTCCCCGCCGCGCTGCGCGCGCTGGCCGAAGCCGTGGCCTGGGTGCGCGCGGGCGCCGCGGAGGACCATGTGGACCCGCGGCAGATCTCCGTATGCGGTTTTTCTGCGGGCGGGCATCTGGCGGGCAGCCTTGGTGTGTTTTGGAACGCACCGTTCCTCGCTGCCGAAACCGGCCTTGCCCCCCAGGACATGCGCCCAGACAAAATGGTGCTTTGCTACCCCGTTATCACCGGCGGAGAATTTGCCCACAAGGGGTCTTTCGACAATCTGCTGGGCGCCGACGCGGACGCCGCCCGCCGCGCGGAGGTATCGCTGGAGCAGCATGTGACGCAGGACACGCCGCCCGCGTTCCTGTGGCACACCTATACTGATCCCGGCGTACCCGTGGAAAACACGATGGTGTTCGCCATGGCCCTGCGCCGTGCGGGCGTACCGTTTGAGTCCCACATATACTCCGTGGGCGGGCACGGGCTGTCCCTTGCCAACGAGCTGACGGAAAACACCGCCGGCGCGGGCGTGCAGGCGGAGTGCACGGGCTGGGTGGATCTGGCCGCCGGCTGGCTGCGCCGCTGACGTACAGCGCCGCGCGCTGCATCAAAAAGCGCGCCGGGACCGGCGCGTCAGGGAGGAAATATTTATGCCGTTCATCAATGTAAAAACCAATATCCCCGTATCCGAAAACGCACAGGAGGCGCTTAAGACACGGCTGGGGCAGGCCATCGAGGCCATTCCCGGCAAAAGCGAGGCCTGGCTGATGGTGGGCGTGGAGCCCGAGTGCGCGCTGTGGTTCCAGGGCACCGACGCCCCCGCCGCGCTGGTGGAGGTATCCGTTTACGGCGGCGCGGAGCCGGACGCCTACGATGCACTGACGGCCCGCGTCTGCGAACTGCTGGACGCCGTGCTGGACATCGACCCCGCGCGGGTATACGTCAAATACGCCGAAACGCCCAACTGGGGCTGGAACGGCGGAAACTTCTGAGCGCGGGGCCGGCAATGAAGAATACGACGCTGTGCTACATCGAACAGGGAAGCCGCTGCCTGATGCTGCACCGCACCAAAAAGGCCAACGACGAAAACGAGGGCAAGTGGATCGGTGTAGGCGGCAAGTGCGAGGAGGGCGAAAGCCCCGAAGACTGCCTGCTGCGCGAGGTGCGGGAGGAAACGGGCCTGATCTTGACGGACTGGCGGTACCGGGGGCTTGTGACGTTCGTGTCGGACGTGTGGCCCACGGAGTATATGCATCTTTTCACCTCGGACGCGTTCGAGGGCACGTTGGCCGGGCCGTGTGTCGAAGGCGAGCTGGCATGGGTGGAAAAGAGCGCGGTGCCGGGCCTGCCGCTTTGGGAGGGCGACCGCATTTTCCTGCGCCTGCTGGCGCAGGAAGCGCCGTTTTTCTCTCTTAAGCTGGTATACCGCGGCAGCACGCTGGTATCGGCATCTCTGAACGGGCGGCCCTGCCCGCCGGAACCGGCCGGTACGCCGTAATCCGGGCGCGGCGCGCTTCAACGATTGAGGGAGGTTTTGTATGAAGGAACAGACGCGGGCCGAGCCCCGCTTTTCCCTGTGCGGCCTGAACTGCGGGCTGTGCCCGATGTACCACATCAGCGAGACGGAGCACTGCACGGGCTGCGGCGGCGCGGGCCGTCCCTCCTGCGCGGTGCAGCGGTGCGCGCGGGAGCACGGCGGCGTGGAATACTGCTTCCAGTGCACGGAATATCCCTGTGCCCGTTACACCAGGGCCGAGCCTTATGACTCCTTCGTGCCCCACCGCAATGTGCAAAGAGATTTTGCCCGGGCGGCCCGGGACGGACTGGACGCATATCGGGCCATGCTGGAGGAAAAGGAGGCGCTCTTGCGCTTTTTGCTGCGGGAATACAACGACGGACGGCGGAAAAGCCTGTTCTGCACGGCCGTCAACCTGCTGGAGCTTGCGGACGTACGGGAAACCGTGTCCCTGCTGCGGCGGCAGACGCCCCCGGACGCCGCCCTCCGGGAAAAGGGCGCGCTGGCCGCGCGGCTGCTGCAGGAGGCCGCGGCGGCAAACGGCATATGTCTGAAGCTGAACCGGAAGAAAAAGTAACGGAGGCCGACGGATGGATATTGCAAAACTGGACCGTTTTATGCAGGCGCGCCCCGCACAGGAGGAGGGCGTGCGGTGGCTTGCTCCATTTGAACCGCCCCTCGTGCTGGAGGGATTTGCCTTTTTCGAGCAGAACGGCGCATACCGCCGCCTGCCGCTGGATTCCGACGCGGTATTTTCCCGCGCCGGGCGAGCCGCCCTCACCGAGCTGGGCACAAATACAGCGGGCGGCTGCATCCGTTTTCGCAGCAGTACGGGACGCGTGCTTGTCCGAGCACGTCTTGCGGCTGCTTGCGCCATGCACCACATGCCCTCCACCGGACAGGGCGGTTTTGACTGCTATCTGCGCAGGCCGGGCGGCGCATGGCGTTACGCCGGGCCCAGTGTGTTCGGCCACGGAGAAACCGCATATACCGCCGCATTGTGGAGCGGAGGGGACCGGGAGGAAAAGGAATTTCTAATTCATTTTCCGCTGTACATGGGCGTGAAAGAGGTATGGGTGGGCGTTGACGCGGACGCCTCTGTGGCCGCGCCCGCGCCCCGTGCCGTAAGCGGCGCGGCCGCCGTCTACGGCACGTCCATCGACCAGGGCGGCTGCGCTTCCCATCCGGGTATGGCTTTCCCCGCCATCCTTGCCCGTGCGCTGGACGTACAGATCTATAACTTCGGCTTTTCGGGCAACGCATGCCTGGAGCCGGAGATGGCGGACGTACTGGCGCGCGTGCCGGGCCTGCGCCTGCTGGTGGTGGACGCTGAAGCCAATGCCGGGCCGCTTGGCTGTCTGGGCCGCCTGCCCGCTTTCCTGGCGCGACTGCGCGCGGCATGCCCGCGGCTGCCCATTCTGGTGGTCAGCGCGCCGCTCGGTCCTCTGGAGGCCCAACAGCCGGACCGCGTGGCGCAAAAGGACGCCTGGCGGGCGGCGCAGCGTGACGCTGTGGAGCAGGCACGCGCGGGCGGCGATGCAAATATCGCTTTCCTGGACGGCCGCACGCTCTGGCCGGACGGCGGTGAAGAATACACTGTGGACGGCGTGCATCCCACGGACCTGGGCTTTTATTTCATGGCCCGCGGTCTTCTCCCCGTGCTGCTGCCTTACCTGACAGAAGAATGAATCCCCCCCCAAAAAAGATGCAGCGCCGTAAAACGATTTACGGGTGCAACCGGCCGGTTGCACCCGTTTTTCTGTATCCTTTATAAAGGTTTTTCTTGAGGGACGCCCTATTCTCCCATATAATAAAACAGGACGGCAAACGACATTTTGGAGGGATAGCATGGACAGACCAATTACAACATTGTTTATGTTAATGTCCGTTGATGGCAAAATAAGCACTGGTGCGACAGACGATTTGGACATAGACAAAGACTTTCCTAAAATTGCGGGGGTTCGTGAAGGGTTGCATCAATATTATGAAATAGAGCAGACGACAGATCTGTGGTCGCTCAATTCTGGCCGCGTCCAAGCTAAACTGGGTGTCAACACAAAAGAAATGCCCGACAAAACACCCGTTTCCTTTGTAATAATTGATAATGATCATTTGAACAAAAATGGCGTACTCTATTTTTGTTCCTTAGCAAAAGAATTTGTATTAATCACGTCTAATGCAAACCATCCGGCCTTTGATGTAGATGAAAGCAATCTGCATATCATACGCCAAAATGGTCCCTCACTGAAAGAGGCACTTGCTGAACTCAAATCAGAATACGGTTGTGAAAGAATAACGATACAAAGCGGAGGTACGTTAAACAGTTTATTTCTTCATGAAAAGTTATTCGATTATATTGATATCGTCATCGCCCCTGTTTTGATCGGCGGCAAAGATACGCCCACACTCATTGACGGAAAATCCCTGTTGTCCGAAAGTAAATTATCAAAAATTGGCGTGCTGAAGCTGCAAGAATGCATGGTTTTGAAAAAGTCGTATTTACGATTGCGTTATAAAGTGATCCACTGACCAAATCCCGATTTATCGGGATGCACCTGAAAAAAGCACGCCAAAGCTCCCCTTGCGCAAACAGGGCTTTCAGCACCAGCCCGCCGCCTTGAAGCAGGCTTCCGCCATAACGCCGGCTCTGTCTTTGCTGCGGAGCGCCTGCTCCAACTTCTTGCGTACAAAAGGCCGGGCACCCCTTTCGGATACCCGGTCTCATTTTTTCAAAAGCCTTTGCAGCGCGGCGTCGTCCAGCAGGTTCACGGTTTCAAACTTTCCTTTGTAAAATACGGCCCAGTTGTTGAAAACACAAGGCAGCTCCTTCGCCTTTTGCAGCGTATCCACCCGGACGAGGGACAGCGGCACGCCGTTCGCCCCGCAGTACCGTTCCACCCGCTCCACGCGCTGAAGAATATACGGGCACTGCATATCGTAGAAGACCGTCAGCTCCTTGTTTTCGATCTGTTGCTTTTTCGCATGGGGCGCAAAGCGGGGCTTTGTCCCGTCGAAGGAAAGCGCCAGCAGCTCATAGCCGTTTGGCGCGGTATCCACTGTCTGAAAACCGAATTTTTTTGCAAAGGCCTGGTCTGAAAGCCATGCCTTTTGCTTTTCCGCGCCCAGCATGCACACGCCGGACTTTCCTTTTGCCCGGGCGTCGGCCAGACAGTATTCCATCAATGCCCGTCCGTAGCCTTTGCCCTTGCTTTCCCCGCAGACCCACAGACAGTAGATATAGTAATAGCTGTCTCCCAGCACCGGCGTCCATGCGGTTTCAAGAGGGGCGTATTCGATGAATACCGTAGCCTTTGCGTTCAGCTTGCGGAAAATATGGCCCTCCTTCAAGCGGTCCGCCAGCCACTGCCGTTTCGCTTCCACGCCCGGATGCGCTTTTTTGCTGCGTATGATGCAGCACAGATGTTCGCCGTCCAAATTTTCCGGCGTCAGGTTTATAAATCCGGCGTCCATGGCCTTTCTCCGCCTTTCCGTTTTTCTTTCAACAAAAGCCGCTGCGTTTGCAGCGGCTTTTTGGCCTGTCTTCTGCGATTCAGCCCCGGTAAGCCCTGCGCAGCAGCAAGGCTGCCGCCGCGGCCAGCGCAAGCGCCGCAGCCAGCACGCACGCCCACAGCAATGCGCCCGTGGCCACGCCCGTCTGGGGCAGAGCCGCGCCGGAAGTTGTGTCCTGCGCGGGCACGGCCTCCCATTTTGCATACAAAATGGTATCCTGCTCCACCGTGTCCGCGGCAAAGTCCCAAGCGTCCGTCCGCGCAGCGTCCCTGTACCAGCCCTCGAACGTATAGCCCTCCCGCACCGGAGACGACGGCTCGGCGATGCGCGCGCCCTGCGTCACATTTTGCAGCGCCTCCACGGCGCTTCCGCCGCGGCTGTCGAAGGCGACGGTATATGCCGCCGGCTCCGGCTGCGCCTGAGATGACGGGGGCTGCGCCTGTACGGCCGGCGCGGACGAGGACTGCGCCGCAGACGAACCGGAGGCAGGCGCGCCACCCACCCGCAGTGCGGGAATGCCGCCGTTCAGCGCAAATACCGTCACGGCGCAGGCAAGCGCCAGCACCAGCATCAGCAGTGTGCGGCGCAGCACGCGGCGGCGCTTTTCCCGCCGCAGGTATTCCCTGCTCCATGCAAGCTGGCGCTCGGCCTCGGTGCCCTGCCGTTCTGTTTTCCTGCGCATGCCGCAGCCCTCCTTTCACGCCCCCGGAACGGGGCTTTTCCTTACGCCAGCGGGATGAGCTTCGCGCACACCACATAGCGCAGGTCGTTTGTTTTCGACGTACAGGTGCACAATGTGAGCACCCTGTCTCCCGGCGCGGGTTCCACCGGCGAGATGATATCCGACTGCGCGCGCACCCGCTCCACAAATGCCGCCATCCCGTCCGCAGAGGTGAACTCATGCACGTATGGGTACGCCCGCTCCTGTACCACGAACGCGCCGAATACCCAGGCCGTGTAGCAGCCGCCGGGCGTATGCAGCGTGAACGTGGGATTTTTTTCAAAGTATTCCTGCTTCTGATACCGCAGCAGCGGTGCGAACACACCGCCGCCCGTGTCCATATGATGGCCGAAAATAAAAGACTGGTCGTCGGAAAAGGACGCGCTGTTGGCGCTGTCCAGAAACGCCGTGCCCAGCATGTTCCGCGTCCCGTCGGGCAGATGGTCCAGATAATAAATGTTGTCCGCCCCTTGGGCCACAGGCGTATCGATGTCCCCTCCGCAACCTGTCAGCCAGGCCGTCACGGCCGGATAATCCCGGCGCAGCGTCTCAAAGTCCACAGGGCAAGCATGGGCGGGCATTTCCGCCCCGTCTGTGCCCGCCGCGCTCTCACCGGCAGCAGGCACGGCCGTCTGCTGCATTTCCCGCGCCAGCTGCGCCGCACGGGCCGCGTCGCCGTACACGCGCCACAGCCGCCACCCGGCAAAAGCCGCCAGGGCCAGCAGCGCCGCCAAAACGGCCCAGAGCAGCACACGGTACGCACGTTTTCCGCGCGGCATCGCACCGCCCCCTTTTCTGCCGTGGAGCGCCGCGCCGCCGCGCATTTCGGCATACTATCCTAATTTTTCATTGTACACGCCGCCGGGCCCGCCGTCAAGCGGGAGTCCATGGAAAATCAAGGCACGCGGACAAAAAACGGCCGGGCGTTTCCTGCCCGGCCGGAATCTATCCTCAGCTGCGCCGTTTCCCTGCTGCGCACACGGCTCTTACCGCTTTGCGACGGGCAGCCAAACCTCAAAGCTGCTTTCTCCGGACAGGCCGTCGTCCAGGTACACTTCGAGATCCGGCGCTTGGCCCCACTCGTAGCCCGAGCCGGGCAGCCATTCCGAAACCACGCGCTTTTGCAGCTCCTGCATGGCGGCGGGCATGGAACCCCGGCCTGGAAATACGGCCCAGGTACAGGCGGGCACCACGTATTCGTGCATTCCCTCAGGCGCAGGACGTGTGCTGGCCACAGCGATGTAATAATAATTCTCCGCGTCCGGCATACAGGTGCTGACGCCCAGAATCCCTTTCGGTGCGGCGTCCATCAGCAGGCACAGGCGCGGTATGGCGCCGGACGCCGCCGCTTCGCCCCAAAATTCCGGCACCCGACGGAACGAATCCTCGAAATCCGGCAAAAGCGGTTCGCGCACGCCCACGATACGGAAGGCTTCTTGTTTGATGATACGGTAATCCATTTCAGCTTCCCCCTTGACGGTGATCTTGAAGCTGATACGAGGATACGCTTTCAGGGGTGCGCCGTCCCTCTGCGCCGCGGACGGCGAAACGCCATGCACGCTTTGAAACGCGCGGTTAAACGCCGTCGGAGACTCATAGCCATACCGCAGCGCCACATCCAGTACCCTGCCTCCGTTCTGAAGGTCGAACGCGGCCAGCGTCATCCTGCGGCGACGCAGATATTCCGAGAGCGGCACCCCTGCGATATACGAAAACATCCGGCCGAAATGATAGACCGAGCAGCACGCCAGCCGTGCCGCGTGCTCCATATCCGCCGTACCGGCCAAATTCGCTTCCAGATATCCCAGCGCGTCGTTCATTCTGTCCAGCCATTCCATCCATATCAGCTCCTTGCATCCATCATAGCAGGGCCGCACCCGGCGCGTCCTCTCATTTTTTGCAGCAAAATGCGAGGCGTTCCTGTTTTGCCTCCGTCCCCTGTGTGCGCCGCACGGCCAGCGCCCGGAATTTCGCCGCCTGCGGGACGCACGCGGCTGCGAAGAGCGCCGCCGCGCCCCGGCCCGCCTTTTTGCGCCAGCGGCGCGGTACGGCCAGCCCCAGCAGCAAGCCCAGAGCGCACATGCAGCACTTCAACTCGGCCAGGTCCCGCCAGCCCACCTGCTTTGTGTAATCCTCTGCCGCCTCCAACAGGTTTTTCATCCGCCCACACCTCCGCTTTATTTTCTTTCAGTATAACAGAAAGCAGGCGGAGCGCAACCATATATGCTATACTATTGATAAAAACGCCGGGCCCCCGGCCCGCAGGCAAGGAGGATACAATGAACGAAGTTACGACCGCCCAAATGAAAGAACTGGAGCGCCTGGCCGACGCGGCCGGGCTCCCGTACCTGCGCATGATGGAAAACGCGGGCACAGCTGCCGCCCGGGAGCTGATGGCCCGCGTGCCGGGCCTGAAAGCCGCGGCGGTGTTCTGCGGCAGGGGCAACAACGGCGGCGACGGGCTTGTGGCGGCGCGCCGCCTGCAAGACGCCGGTGTGGAGGTGATAGCCGTTCTGGCCGAGGGCGAGCCGGCCACACCGGACGCCGCCGCCAATCGGGAAGCCGCGCAGGACCGGGGCGTGCATATACAGACGCTGGACGGCCTGACGCTGCGGGACGAGGTGTTCATCGCCCGGGCGGACGCGCTGGTGGACGCAGTATACGGCACGGGCTTTCACGGCGCTCTGCGTCCGGCGGGACAGCGTGCGGCCGCAATGCTGAACAGCGGCCGCTTTGTGCTGGCGCTGGACGTACCAAGCGGCGTGTGTGCGGACACCGGCGAAACGGCCGAAGGCGCGGTGCGCGCGCATGTCACCGTTGCTTTCCACGCGCCCAAACCCTGCCACCGGCTGGCAGCGGAGCAATGCGGCACGGTCGTCACCGCAGATATCGGCATTGGTGCAGCGTTGGGCGAGGGATAGGTCTGCGGCATTCTTGTAAAACCTGTGCCACGCTTATCGACTTCCCCTCGCCGTTGTGCTATAATCGGCTTGTTTTGAAAAAAAGGAGTGTATTTCGGCGTGGGCATCAAAAGGATCGGCGGAGGGATGGCCGTGAACCAGATCACCGAGGGCGTGATCTGGAAGCAGCTGTTGTATTTCTTTTTCCCGATTTTGTTCGGTACGTTTTTTCAGCAGCTTTACAACACGGCGGACGCCGTCATCGTGGGGCAGTTCGTTGGCACGCAGGCGCTGGCCGCCGTGGGCGGCGCTACGGGCTCTCTCATCAACTTCTTCGTCAACCTGTTCGTGGGGCTTGCCTCCGGCACGACAGTGGTCATCGCGCAGGCGTACGGTGCGCACGACGCAGAGAGCGTCGGCGGTACGGTGCATACCTCGGTGGCGCTGGCTCTGGCCGCGGGGCTTGGTCTTACAGCAGTCGGCGTGGCGGCCGCGCCCTGGGCGCTGAGCGCCATGGGCACCCCGGCCGACATCATGGACTTTGCCCTCACCTATCTGCGCGTTTACATGCTGGGCACCATCCCGTCCTTTTTGTATAACGTGGGTTCCGGCATCCTGCGGGCCGTGGGCGACACCCGCCGCCCGCTGTACTTCCTCATCATCGCGTGCCTGGTGAACATCGCTCTGGACGTTGTGCTGGTCGCGGTGCTGGGCATGGGCGTGCTGGGCGCGGCTTTGGCCACCATCCTTTCCCAGGGCGTGAGCGCGGTACTGGTGCTTGTGTCGCTGACGCGCGCGGAAACCGTGTACCGGCTGGATTGGAAGCAGGTGCGCTTCCACGGACGCCTGCTGGGGGATATCCTGCGCGTGGGCGTGCCCGCCGGGCTGCAGTCGAACATGTACGCCATTTCCAATATCCTCATTCAAACAGCCATCAACGGCTTCGGCACGGCCACAGTGGCGGCCTGGACGGCGCACGGCAAGGTGGACGGCTTCTTCTGGATGATATTGGGCGCGTACGGTATTTCCATCACCACCTTTGCCGGGCAGAACTTCGGCGCGCAGAAGTACGACCGCATCCGCAGGAGCGTACGGGTGTGCCTTGCGCTTGGCTTCGGCAGCGCTGTGCTGATGAGCGTGCTGTACTGCTCTCTGGCGCCGTATCTGCTGGGCCTGTTCACCAGGGACGCCGAGGTGGTGTCCATAGGCCTGGACATGGTGCGGCAGCTGGTGCCGTATTACTTCACATATGTCTGCATTGAGATCCTGGCCGGCGCGGCGCGCGGATGCGGCTGCTCACTGGCGCCGATGCTGATGACCTGCGGCGGCGTATGCGTGCTGCGCGTGGCTTGGATCTTTATTCTGCTTCCGCTGCGGCCCGAGCTTTCCACCGTGCTGGTGAGTTATCCGGCCAGCTGGGTGTTCACCAGCGTACTGTTCATTTTTTACTATTTGCAAGGAGGCTGGCTGCGCGGACGCATCCGTAAGATGGGCTATGCGCCCGAGGAGCGCGGCCGCAAAAAAGAAGCCGGCGCGCACTGACGGAGTTTGCACCTTTCCGCAACAGGCAAAAGCACAGGGCCTTTGGCCCTGTTCGCCGCGCACAGCGCGGGGTTATTTTAAATGAAAAAGGGGATCACCACCCCTTTTTGGCGGCATTCGCCGCGTGGCTTGCACTTTGCTGCGCAAAGATGCATGGCTTTGCCACCGCCAGCTTTTTCCCCCGGACTTTTCTTTTACTTCTTTATTTTTTTCGACAGTCTGAAAAGCACAGGGGCAGGTCTTTACCTGCCCCTGTGCTTTTCCTTCCTGCGCTGAACGCGCAGGGCAAAGCGCCGCTCCCGGTCCGCCTGCTCCTGTTCCCGGCGCGCGGCGGTACGGGCCTGTTTGCCGGCACCGCGCGCCAGTGCCAGCGCCTGCTGCGCCTTCGTTCCCACGCCTTGTACGGCAAGGGAACGCCGGGCCATGCGCCGGGCACGCTTCGGGTTTTCCGCCCGGGGCCTCCGGGCATCCGCCAGCGGGGGGCCAAAGTGCAGCTGCGCCCAGTTTTGCAGCATCCACTCATAGATCTCGCCGTCTTTCGGCTCCGCCCCAAACACCACACGGCAGGCCGTAAGGCCGCCCGGTTCCTCCCGCTCGTACACGCCTACCCAGAAAGGGTCCTCAAAAAACACGGTAAACGACGCCCGAGACTTCTGCATCCGTCTCTTCCTCCCTTTAGAAAATCCTTGCAGGGAACGGACGACCCGGGAGGGAAGGTTACTGACAGGGCATGCACCCCGCGCGCGGACTACCGACCGCGCCGTGTTTTTATCTCTGCCGTTTTATTATACTGCGCGCTGCGGCACTGTACAAGAACCGTTCATTCCTCTGCCCGGCAAACGGGGAACAGCACGCCCGTCTCCAGTTCCTCCGGGTCGTGCACCATGGCCTCGTCCTTGATATACCGTTCAATGGCCGGACCGCAGACTTTATATTCCGGATGATGCGCCACCCACCCACACAGGGCATCATATGCATACTTGATATTCTCATATGGGCCGGTATGCGTCACAGCCGCGAACGTGCCCGCCGGGATCACCGACACATTCGGTCCGTCCGCGTCTACAGCCGCCTGTGCTTCAACATCCATATGCTCATAAGAAAACTCCTCTCCGTGGTACCGCGCCTGTGTGGGGCCGGTACGCCGCACACCTGCCCGCTTCATTTGCGCGCGCAGTTCCGCGAACAGGTCGTGCATCTCTCCAATCTGAATGGTCCGCCGGACACTGAATACCTTCTGCGCCGGAGCCTGCATTAAGATTACATGATAAGTATCGTTTGCCATACTGGTTCCCTCCATTTGAACGATGGCAGCTTCCATCCGGCGGATGACCCGGCGCATCTCGTTCAATTGGGCATACGCGCTTATGCGCCGCACATGGATGCGGTGTGCCAGTTCTGTTTCCGGCAGCAAAAGCAGCTCCTTCACTTCTGCCAGTGTAAAGCCATAACTCTTGAGCGTCTCGATCTTTGCCAGCGCCGGCAATTGGCCGCCTGTATAATAGCGGTATCCGTTTTCACCCATATGCGCGGGGCGCAGCAGCCCCATTGCATCATAATAGCGCAGGCTGCGTGCCGAAACATGCGCCAGATTGGAAAATTCGCCGATGGTATACATGCCGTTTTTCTCCTCTTCCGCCCGTTCCCGGGAACGGGCACGTATGGACCGGTCCTGTAACGACTATATACCTTGCCACAGTGACAAGGTCAAGGCTTTCCGAAAAAATTTTTTTGCTGCTCCGTTTTGCCGCGTCGTCTTTCCGCAGCGGACGTGCCGGAATTTTGTTTTCCGTTTCCGTTGGCTGAAACGGTAAAAAATAAGGCAAACACAAAAGTGTCTGCCTCAGCTTATTAAAAGCTTCCTTTTCAGCGCATTGACGCAGAAAACCGGTGCCGTTCATCCCACGCCCCGCACGCGCATGCTGCGCAGGTACGGCACCTCCAGCAGCAGCATACAGAGCCATCCCGCAAGGCTGGCCCACGCCACGGCTGTAAGCCCCATGCGGGGCACCAACAGATACACGAACACAACGCGCACCGATATCTGCGTGAACGTGCCTGCCAGCGTGATCTTCATATCTCCCAACCCGCGAAAATACCCCTGCAGGCCGTTGGTGTACGCAGGCAGCAAATAGAAAAACGCCATGAGGAACAGATAGGACGCACCCAGTGCCACGGCGCTTTCATCCGCCCCCACGAACAGGCGCATGATAGGCGCGCGCAGCGGCAGGACGACGCAGAACAAAAGCATCCAATATCCGGTCTCCACCATCAGCCCCCGGGACAGGCCCATGCGCATACGCCCGTATTCCTTCGCGCCCCGGTTTTGGGAGACAAATGTCATCATCCCCGAGGAAATGCTTTGCTCCGGCGTAAACGCGAAATCATCCACCCGGCTGACGGCGTTGAACACCGCGATGGCCTCTACGCCGAGCCCGTTCACACAGCCCTGGATCAGCAGTTTTCCCACCGGCTGGCAGGCCTGCTGCAGCGCCGTTACGCTGCCCTGCTGCAGCGTCAGCTTCATCAACATCCTGTCCGGCCGCAGCTCTGCTCTGGTAAGGCGCAGCGCAGCAAGATTACGCTCTGTATAAATAACACATAAAATTGCAGAAAGGCTTTCGGCGAGGACGGTGGCAATTCCCGCGCCCACCGCACCCCAGTGCAGGCCTGCCACAAACGCCACGTCCAATCCGGCGTTGAGCACCGATGCCAGCGCCAGAAAACGGATGGGCGTGCGGGAATCGCCCACACTGCGCATGGCCGCCGCGTAAGCGTTGTAGACAAAGGTAAACGGCATACCCAGAAAAATGATGCACAAATATGCCCGGGCCTGCGGAAATATCTCGTCCGGAACGTTCAGCAGGCGCAGCAACGGCCCGGCCAGCGGCAAGCCCAGCGCCAGCACCGCCGCCGAAAAAAACATTCCCAGAAACAGCGTGGCCGCAAATTCCCGCCGCAGCTTCTCTGTATCCCGCGCGCCGAAATATTCGCTCATCAGCACCGATGCGCCGATGCACAGCCCCGAAACGCCCAGAATGATGATGTTCATTACGGGGTTGGCCGTACCCACGGCCGCCAGGGCGCCGGTGCCGGCAAAGCGCCCCACGACGATGGAGTCCACCGCATTGTAGGCAAGCTGGAACAGATTGCCCAGAATGATGGGTACGGAAAAGCCCACCAGATGGCGCGTCACATTGCCGCGCGTCATGTCCCGAATCATGCATCCGCCCTCCCCGGCGCGGCCCGCGCCGCGCCCGTATGCTTTTCAGTATAGCGAGGCGGGCACGGGTTTTCCATTGTAATTGCAAGGCATTTTCCGCCGAGCCTTGCGATTTTTGCTCAATTTCCGCCGGAAGCGGCCGCGCCCCGCCCGGCTTTCAGCCGTGCGGGGCGTGTTTTCGTTCTGCGTTAAGCGAGATGCGCGCCGTCAAATACGGCTTTGGCCGCGCTCTGCGCCGCCAGGACTCTGTCACACCAGGTGTCGAACTCCGGGTCCGGCGTTTGCATTTCCGGGTGCGCCAGCAAATATTCCACCGCGCCGCGGATACCCTGGGCCATGGAAACGCGGGGCGCGAAATCCGGCACGAGCCGCTTGATCTTGGTGTTGTCAAAGCGTACGTTGGCGGCCTTGTCGCCCAGCAGCGGACCTTCAAAATCATAGCCCGCGGCCCGGCCGCATACGGCCAGGAATTTGCTGGCGACATATGCCGCGCACAGCGGCGCACCCATGGCTGACGCGAGCACCGCGTAGATCTGGTTCCACGTCATCCCCTCGTCGGTGGTGATGTGTACCGCAGTGCCCAGCGCGTGGGGGTTGCCCATCAGGCCCACAAAACCAACGGCAAAATCATCGGCATGGGTGGCCGTCCACAGCGACGTGCCGTCGCCGGGGATGATAACGGGTTTGCCCGCCCGGATGCGGGCCAGCGTCTGCCAGCAGCCGCGTGCGCCGTGCAGCGCCACCACGGCCTTGCCGCCGCAATAGGTGTGGCTGGGGCGCACGATAGTCACCGGAAAGCCTTCCTCCCGGTACCGCTCCATCAGGAAATTTTCGCAGGCGATCTTATCGCGGGAATACTGCCAGTAAGGGTTTGCCAGGGGGGTGCTTTCGGTGATGGGCAGCGCGGCCACGGGCTTCTGGTATGCCGACGCGCTGCTGATAAAAATGTACTGGGCCGCGCGCCCCGCAAACAGGCGCACGTCACGCTGGACGTCCTCCTCGGTAAAGGCGATGAAATCCACCGCCACGTCGAACCGCTCGTCTCCCAGTGCGGCCTTCACCGCAGCTTCGTCATGGATGTCCGCTGTAAGCACCCGCGCGCCCCGGGGCGCGCGGGCCGCGTTGGTGCCGCGGTTGAGCAGCGTCAGTTCCCAGCCGCGGGCCAGCGCCAGAGCGCCGACGGCTGTGCTGATGACCCCCGTGCCGCCGATGAACAATGCTTTCATGGGTCGTCCCCCTTTTTTGTGATGCTTTCGCCGTGCCTGCCGCGCAGTCCGGCGTTATGATTTTATTGTAAAGCGCCCGCGGACAAAAAGCAAGCGCGGAGGCCTTGCGGCCTCCACGCCAGCTTGGTGAAAAAGCTGCGCTTTTGCGCCAAGCTGCCTACGAACAGGGCCTGCGGCCCCGTT